>Ga0210003_1001682_pt1 | contig 19246 bp, 8 predicted proteins | sample LantaG_FD_182804 | JGI IMG/M metagenome (GOLD analysis project Ga0210003, IMG submission 182804) | Deep subsurface microbial communities from Baltic Sea to uncover new lineages of life (NeLLi) - Landsort_02402 metaG (SPAdes) (version 2) | ecosystem: Environmental > Aquatic > Marine > Oceanic >...
TCTCTCTCTCTCTCTCTCTCTCTCTCTCTCTCTCTCTCTCTCTCTCTCTCTCTCTCTCTCTCTCTCTCTCTCTCTCTCTCTCTCTCTCTCTCTCTCTCTCTTTCTCTCTCTCTGAAAACAAACTGAATTCGCTTCGTGCGAATGCTGAGGCTGGGGGCTTCCGATAAATGCTGATGGTTATGATGAACTTAGAAAAATCTGATCCGAGTTTTTTTTTCGTCCTTCCTCTTTCTCCTCGCTTTTCTCGCTTTCTCCTCCCAAGAACAAAAGGCCCGTCGCTGCTCTCAGACAGCAGCAGCGGGGAGGGCCGCGACGGCGGCGGCAGCGGCGGCGGCGGAGGCGGAGGCTGCATGCCTCTTGGGAGCGGGCTCAAACTCCCCCTGCCCGCTCCCCTCGCCCTCGCCCTCCCCTTCCTCGAGAGCGAGGCCGCTCCCTCCTCCGCTCTCGCCGTCGGCGCTGGCGTGTTCCCTCTTTGAGGGCAGGGGCGTCGTCGGCGGGGCCGCGGCCACGATTGCAGAAGGGCACTGATTCATCGGCGTCGGAGGCCTCCCGAGACCCTGCTGCTGCTGCTGCTGCTGCTGCTGCTGCTGCTGCTGCTGCTGCTGCTGCTGCTGCTGCTGCTGCTGCTGAGCGACCCCCGCGGCGGCGACCAGCGACGCTTCGGCGGCCGCCTCCGCGGCCTCCGCGGCGGCTAAGGCTGCAGATAGCGCGGCGGCGCGCTCGCGCTGCGCCTCCGTCAGCTGCGTACCGTCGGTCGGGAGGGCCGCAGCGAGCGCCGCGGCCGCGATCTCGCGCAGCGCCGCGAGGCCGGCCGACGCCGCCCTCGCGGCCGCGGCCGCGCCGTCGGCGCGCGCGTCGGCGTCGGCCTTGGCCTTGGCAAGGAACGAGACCTCGGCGCTGGCCGCGCGCGCGGCCTCCTCGGCTCCCGCGGCCCGGCCCCTGGCCTCGCCCTCGGCCCTGGCAGCGTCGATGATGCGCTGTTGCTGCTGCTGCTGGTGCTGCTGCTGGTGGCTGCTGCTGCGGGCCGCGGCAAAAGCCGTCAAGTCTCCGGTGCTCGCCTGGCGCTCTGCTGCGGCGGCGTTCCTCGGCGGCAGGGACGCCGCCGCGCCCCCCTTCCTTGAGGATGCGGCGAGCGCCGCGGCGGCTGCAACCGACGCCGCGGCTTTGGCCTTGGCTGCAGCGGCGGCGGCGGCGGCGCGCGGGGAAGAGGCCCCGTCGTCGGCGTCGTCTTCGTCTTCAGAGTCGTCGTCGTCGTGGGGGCGGCCGGTGCCGTTGCCTACGGCGTTGGCAGCAGCAGCAGCAGCAGCGTTGGCAGCAGCCGCGGCAGCAGCAAGCTGGTTGCTCGAAGTCACGCGCGGGAGCGGCGGCTTGGAAGCAGCAGCGACGGCGGCCGCGGCCGTCCCTAGTGGCGCAGAAGGCAGGGTGGCCGCCGTCGTCTTCTGCGTCGGGCTCGACGAGGCCGCGGCGAGCAGCGCGTCGAAGAGCTCCGACGAGCTCCTGGCCACCGCCGCCGCCGCCGCAGGGGTCGCCACCGGGGCAGCAGGGGCAGCGGCAGCAGCGGGGGTCGTTTCTGCTGCTGCCGCGTCGAGCGGCGCAACCGCAGCGGGCGTCGTCGTCGCCGTCGCCGTCGCGGCGGCGGCGGTGCCGAGGACACGCCCGGCTGAGCCGCTGGTGCCGCTCGCCGTCGCCTTTCCCGCTCCCGCCGCTGCGTCGTTGCCGCTGGCGTTGTTCCTCGGAGGTGACGCCGCGGGGGGCGTCGTCGCCCCGGGCGCCGGAGGGTCTTGAGCGGAAGGAGGAGCCGGAGGGGCAGCAGCGGGAGGGGCAGCAGGAGGAGCGGCCCCGGAGTGGGGCGGGCTGCCGCCGCCGGCCGCGTCGCCGCCGCCGTTCTCCTTGCCTTTGCCGCCGTCGCCTTTGCCGCCGCCGCCGTGGCCCTCCCTCGTCCCGCCCTTCGCTCTCCCTCCTTCGCCGTCCTCCTTCTCGATCCCTCCCCCGCTTCCCCCCCTCCCAAACCCTCCGTAGCTCTCGCAGCAGCGGCACGCCTCGGCCCCCGCGGTCACGAGCTGGTCGGGCAGGCCCGTCTTGGCGTCGACGACCTCGACGTCGACCAGGCAGGGGCACAGGCCCAGCAGCTCGAGGTCGCCGCGCACGACAGTTGCCAGGTAGTTGTCGTCGCCGCCGTAGCGGTTGCGGTCGAGCGAGGTCGCGTACCGCCTGCCCTTGCCGTCCGAGACGGTCGCCTTGCGGCGCGAGTCGTCGCCGCCCGCGGCGCCGCCGCCCGTGATGACGCAGCCCAGCAGCATCGTCGAGGCGCTGGCCGCCGCGGCGTGCGCGTGCGTGGAGGAGGCCTTGTGCGCCGGGGCGGCGGCGGCGACGGCCGCCGCCAGTCCGGCGCTGGCGTTTCTCCCCGTCGGCCGGTCGTTGTGGAGGTGCGGGTGCGCGGAGGAGGCCGCGAGCGAGGAGGAGGAGCCGCCCGCTGCGGCGTGCCCTCCGCCGCCGCCGCCGCCGCTCCCTCCGCTGTGGGGCATCTCCACCACCTTTGTCCTGCGGGCCTGCGCCGCGAGCGTCGCCATCACGTTGGTGCACCCTCCCGGCCTCGCCCTCTCTGCCGCGGTCAGCGCCACCAGCAGCTGCAGGAACGCCGCGGTGACAGAGGGAGCGGGCTCGGTCTCCGAGGGGAGCGGAGTCGCCGAGTGGGGGCCGAGGGCGGCGACGGCGCGAGCGTCGTAGTGCTGCCAGCGAAAGTGGGCTTTGTACCTGAGGGCGGCGTGGGTGCGTTTCGTGATTTTAATCGAGTGTAGAGCGGGGTAAGTCGGAGGGGAAACAAGGGGGAAAAGAAGACAAGAGAGAGAGAACGAGATAGAATAGAGTGCCGAGACTCGAGCGCCTCTGCTGCGTCGAGAAAGGGAAAAAAAAACACGCGCGAGAGGCGCTGCTCGCCTCTGGCCTGCTTTGCCTTTGATTGGAGACTCGAAACTTCGAAAGGGGGCGCCGCGAGTCAAACACAGCACGCGAAGCCCCTCGATACCGACCCCTTTCGACACGAAAGACCTAAAACTGACGAGACTCACAGAAGCTGGTTGTTGGTCGGGCGCGTCCGCGCGGGCTTGCCGCCTGCATTCGCTCCCGTCACGCCGCCGGCAGCGGCCCCGGCGTTGCCGTTTCCGCCCGAGCCGGGCGAGTTGCGCCGCTCGGCAATGTCGCCGAGCCCGGAGCTGTAGGAGCTCGGCCTCGACAGCGTTCTCTGCGGCCTGGTCCTCACGGGGACCGAGCCCGGTGTCGCAGCGACGTCAGGCAGGGACGGAGGCCTCGAGAGGGGAGGCGGCGGCTCGACGAACGGCGGGGGGGCCTCGTCCTCCATCCGGGCGCGCTGAGGCCTTCGCTTGCGGCCCCGATGCGGGCGATCCTCCCTGCCGCTGGCCTGTTCTCCCGCGCCGGAGCTCAGGTCTCCATAAGAGGAGGACAGTCTCATCCCGAATTGTCGGGTCTCTCGACAACAGAGAGAGAAAAAAGAGCCCGCCGAGAGTGATGCCCGTTCAAGTGAACAAGGCCGAAAAAGTGAAAGAAGAAGAAGAACAGAAGAAGAAGACGAAAAAAAATCTCAGAGCGTGAAAAAACTGCTCTTCGCTCTCTCTCTTTTCTCTCTCTTTTCGCCCTTCCCCCTCTCTCTCTCGTGCGAGCGCTCTCCCCTCTCCATTCGTTTTGTTGGTTTTCTCAAATTGTGAATTCGGATCGTTGGTGGTTTTAGTGTTGCATCCCTTTGAGAAAAAAAACGGAGGTGTGCTAGTAATGACTCAGAAGCGGAAACAGAAAAAAGGTCGTATCAAGGCCGAGGCAGCCGGATCCTGATCCGCGGCCCTCGCTGCTGCCCTCGCTGCTGCTCTAGCGCCGCCGGCGCCGAGCCCAGCCCCGGGCCCGAACCGGCGTCGCCCCCGGGCTGCGGCAGAGGTGGCGGCGGCGGATGCGACGGCGGCGCCGGCGCCGGCATCCCGAGCCCGAGCCTCTCCCCGAGCCCGGCCGCGAGCGCGCGCGCTGCCGCGGCGACGTCCGATGCCGCGCCGTTGAACTCGGCCGCGTTGCTCGCGATCAGACCGAAATCGGCGCGCAGCGCCGCAGCGCCGCGGTAGTAGCAGCAGGAGCCACCGCCGCGGAACCTGAGCCTGCGAGCGACGACGTCAAGGCCCAGAGGGAGCGCGACGACCGCATTGTAGGCGGCGACGGCGACGCGCCCGCCGCCGACAGCCCGAGGGTAGCGCGCCGCGGGCGGCGGCGTCTCAGCGAAGAGCTCGAAGCCGGGGTCCTCCGCGGCCTCGCGCACGGCGGCCAGCGCCGAGGCCGCGAGCCCCGGGTCGAGAGACGGCAGCTCGGCGCGGAAGGAGGGCGGGGAAGGGGCCCCTCCCTCGCCCTCGCCCCCGAGGGCGAAGAGCTCCCAGGGGGACTGGGCGCTCACTTGGTGCTGCTGCTGCTGCTGGTGCGGCGAGGTGCCTCGGCCGCCGCCGTCGGCCGCAACCGGGGCCGCCGCCGCCGAGGCCGAGGCCGTCGCGTCGATCCACTCGACGCCGTACCTCTCCCACAGCCCCTCCGCGCACCAGGGGTCGGCGGCGACGGGCGCCTCGCGGCCGGCGCAGGCGTCGGAGACGATGCGGCACCTCCACCAGGAGCCCCCTGCTGCTCCTCCTCCGCCGCCGCCGCCGTCTCCCGCCGCCGCCGCCCCTTCCCCTGCCTCGGCACTGTCGTCGTCTGCAGCGGCGTCGTCGTCGGGCCAGAAGGCCCGGCATTCGTCCCCAACGCGCCACATGGCGCCGAGGGACGCTTCGAAGCGCTGCCTTGGGACGAGGAAGTCGGCGGAGCCCGCCGCCGGGTGAGGGAGCCTGACTTTGATCGTCGCCGGCGGCGGTGTCGTCGGTGCCAGCGTCGGAGTGTCCCCGCTGCTGCCGCCGCCGCCACCGGTGCTCCCTCTGCGCTGCGGCGCCGACGCCGGCGTCGTCGCTCCTCCTCCTCCGCCGCCGCCGCCGCCCTCGCCAGTCAGCTCGAGCGTCGCCACGGGCTCCGTCGCCCCCGTCAGGGGGTCGACCTCGTACTCGATCGAGGCCACGGTCGCGGGCTCGGCGGGCCGGAGGCCGGGGAGCGCCGCCCAGGGCGCGGGCAGCGCGGAGGCGGCGGCCGGGAGCGGGACCGAGACCGGGGCGGGCGCGGCGCGGCCTCGTCGCTGGCGCGCGTGCCCGCGCTCCTGCTCCTCGGCCGCGGCGGCGACGGCCGCCGCCGCCGCGACCTCGGACGCCTCGAGGAACGCGCGGTGCCCCTCCCTCAGATAGACGACGGCGTCTCCGACCTGCGGGGCCAGCACTCCGGGGACCGTCGCGGCGGAGAGCAGCCAGCGGTAGCAGCTCGCGGGGCGGGGCCTGCCGGAGGCGGGGAGAGAGGAGGAGCCGGTGGCGTTTGCCAGGGGCCGGCCGCGGCGAGCGGCGGCAGCTCCGTTTCCTTCGTCGCCGTCGCCGTCGCCGTCGTCGTCGCCGGAGGACTCGGAGATCTCCTCGGACGCGGCCCGGGGGCGCCCGCGCCGGGGCCTCTTGCGGCGCCGGCCGCCGCCGCGGCGCCCTCGTTCCTCCTCTGAGCCGTCGGAGACGCCCTCCTCTTCTTCTTCTTCTTCTTCCGAAGAGGAGGACTCAGAGCGAGCGCGGCTGCGCTGCTGCCTTCTTTGGTGCTGCTGCTGCTGCTGCCTCAAAGGGGGCCTGCCGCGCCCCCTTCCACGGCCCCGCCCCGCTGCCGGTCTCCTCCCCGTCCTCCCCCCTCCGCCGCCGTCAGAACTGCTGCCCTCGTCTTCATCGCCTTCGTCATCGCCAGCGTCGTCCGAATCTTCGTCGTCGTCGTCGTCGCCGGAGGTGGAACCGGCCCTCACGTCGAAGTCGACGTCGTCGCTGTCGTCGCCGTCGTCGCCCTGGGCTCCGTCTCCCTCCTCCTCGTCCTCGGAGGCTTCCCTGGCCGGGCGCCAGCCCCTCGCCGCGGCGTCGGCCCTCACCGCGGCGTCGTCCGCGGCAGCGACGTCCGCCGGTGCGGGCGCAGGCATCCCGGAGAAGGCGACGACGGCGCCGTTTGATCCTGCGACTCCGTTTGCCGCTGCTGCCGCCGCTGCCGCTGCTTCCCCGCCGCTGGAGCCGACACCGGAGACGAGCGCCGCTCGGAACCTCGAGAACGCGCGGGAGACGGCGGCAGAGACCGCCGAGGCGTCCCCTCCGGCCTCATGCGCTGCCCAGGCCGCGGCGGAGACGGAGGGAGGGGACTGGAGTACCGCGCGAGGGAGAGGAGGAGCAAGGGGGAGCGAAGAAGAAGGAGGAGGAGGGCGCCGCTCGTCGTGCTCCATTTCCTCATTTTCTTCTTCTTCGTCGTCGTCGTCGTCGTCGTCTTCGTCTTCATCTCTCTCGCCCCCCGCGGGCGTCTCGGCGACGGCGTCCGCTGCAGAGACGGAACTCAGCCTGCCCTGTCTCCAGGCTCGCTGGTACCCGCGAGGGTAGGGAGCGCCCAGGAAGTCGCAGAGCAGGGGAGGAGGCGGGGGGGGCGGCCGAGGAGGAGCGGGCTCGCTCTCGCTCTCGCTCTCGCTTTCGTTTCCGTGTTCGAGGCCGGAGCCGGAGACGAAGCCGCCGGCGGTGAGAGTGCACGAAGGCGGAACGGGAGGAGCGGCGTTTGCTTCCGCTCCCGCTCCAGCTTCTGTCGGTGCCGCCGCCGCCGCCAGACCGGCGCTCGCCGCCGCAGCGGCAGCCGCAGCCTCCTCGAGGGACAGCGCCTCGGTCGAGAGGAACTGATCGTAGCGGGCCCGCGCAAGCGCAGCAGAAGGGAACGCCTCGTCGAAGAGGTGGAGCTGGCCGGCGGCGTCGGCGACGGCGAACGTCGCGCCGCCAGTCGCGCCGCCGCCGTTCCCGCCCCCGCTCCCGCTCCCACTTCCGCTTCCGCTCCCGCCTCTTCCGAGGAGCGGGCTCCAGCGGCCTTCGATGACCTGGATGGCGTCGGGCCACTCCAAGGGAACGGGGAAGGAGGAGGAGCGACTCGTGACGGGGTTGAGCGGCGCCGTGATGGGACCGGAGACGGCGCTGCCGCCGCCGGCCCTCGTCGCAGCCGCCGCCGCCGGAGCTGCCGCGCCCGTTGCCGCCGCCAGAGCCCCCCCCTCCTCGCCCTCCGCAGCGGTGGCGGGGAAGGCCAGCGGCGGCCCCGTCCTCCTGGTCGAGAACTCCGCCACGACGCCCCCGCCAGACCGCAGGCTCCAGACGATGACCCTCCCGTCGTGGCCGGAAGAGAGGACGAGGTCGGGGTCGGACGGGTGCGCGTCGAGGACGTGCACAGGGGCGGCGTGGCCGAGCAGCAGCAGCGGCGGCGGAGGCAGCCTCCGATCCGCTCCCTCGTCCTCCTCTCCCCCTGCCGCGCTACCGTGGCCCCTCCTCCTCCTCCCGCGGACGCCGTTCTCGGCGAGATCGTAGTCCCAGGCCCGCACCGAAAAGTCGCCCAGCGCCGCGAGCACCCGGCGCCCGTCGCAGGTCCACGAGATCTGGTGCACTGCCGGCACGGGCTCGGGCCTCCTGCGGCGCCTGGCCTCGCGCGCGTTGATGCGCTCCTCGTCGGTGCTGAGGGAGAGGACGAGGACGCGATCCCAGAGAGGCTGCTGCGGCGAGGCAAAGGAGGAGGAGGAACCGGAGCTTCGGCGGCGGGGCCTCTGCTGCTGCTGCTGCTGCTGCTGCTGCTGCTGGCGATGGGCTTCCCCGGGCCGCGCCCTCCGCCGCCACACCCGGACCCTCCCGTCGCCCCCGGCCGTCGCGAGCGCGCCTCCCCGGGGCGAGAACTGCAGAAGCGTGAGGTCGCGGCCGTGCGCCGGCTGCCTCTGCAGCTCCGCAGGGCGAGGCACGTCCTCCAGGGAGAAGAAGGCCGAGAGGTCAAGGGTGGGCGTCGAAGGAGGGGCCGAAGGCAGAGGCGAGGCCGGTGCCACCGGCGACGACGCCGAGGCAAGGGCGCTGGCCTCGGCCGCAGCGGCCTCGGCCGCGGCGAGCTCCGCCTCTACATCCCAGCTCCAGAGGTAGAGGCAGCCGTCACTGCCCCCGGCCGCCAGCGTGGTGGCATCGGGGGAGAAGGAGCAGACGAGGAGGCCCGGAGGAGGAGGAGGAGGAGGAGGGGCAGCACCGCCGCCGGCTCCTCCATCGGCGGCAGCCCGGGGAGGCAGCGGAGGCAGCACGATAACGTCGGAGTCGTCGCCGGAGAGCTCGATCGGCGCGTCATCTTCTTCTCCTTCGGCGGCGAAGGCCCGTGTCGAGGAGCGGATCCGCTCTGCGGCGACGGTGGCCGCGGCGCGCCGCGCCCTGTCGCTACCTATTCCGCCGCCGCCGACGCCGCCGGCTCCGCCCCGCTGCGGCCTCCACTGTCCTCCTTGCTCTCGCTCTGGCTCCTGCAGCTGACGAGACGCGACCCTCGTCGAGGGCCTCCTGACCCTGCCGCTGCTTCGCACGCCGCCGCCGAAGCCGCTCGCGGCGGGCCTGAAGGGGCCGCCGGCGGGGGCGGGGCCGAGGACGCGGAGGCACCGTCCCTGCAGCGGCATCGTCGAGGCGGAGGCTCCGGAGGGGGGCGCCGGCGGCGCGGCGGCGGCCCCGCAGTCCCAGAGGCGCAGGGTCCCGTCGAACGACGCCGACAGCAGGGCCCGGGACAGCGCGAGCGGGGCCGGGAGCGCGCTCTCGGAGGAGGAGGGGGCTGTCGAGCTTTCGTGCCGCCAGTGTCGCGTCCGCCGCTGGCAGAAGTCGACGTAGTTGACCGGCGCGGTGTGGCCCACGAGGACCGAGACGGGCCTCCCCGGGCTCGCGCGCGTCGCCCCCCAGACCCGCACCGTGCCGTCGACGCTCGACGACGCCAGGGCGGCGCCGTCGGAGGAGACGGCGAGGTCGGTCACCTCCCCGGTGTGCCCTCGGCAGACAGAGAGCAGCCGCGCCGTCGCTGAGTCCCAGACGCGCACGCCGCGGTCGTCGCTGCCCGTGAAGATCAGAGAGCCGCACCTGGAGAACGCCACACAGTAGACGGCGTGCCGGTGGCCTCGGACGGTGGCGGCGTGGCGGAGCGCGGAGGCGCTGCGGGCTTCGAGGACGCGGGAGGCGAGCCTCGCGGAGGAGGAGGAGGAGGAGGACGAGGGCGCGCGGCCGCCGGGGCCGAGGCCGCCGCGCTGCCTGAGCGACAGCAGGGTCGGGAGGGTGGCGCCCCGGAAGGTCGGGGGCACCGAACACTGCGGCGGCCCGGCGGCGGAGGCGGAGAAGAGCGAGGAGAGAGGGAGAGAAGAGGGAGCGGGAGGGCCTCGCTGCTGCGGCCCCGTCGCCGCTGTCGCGGCCGCGGCCGCGGCCGCCGCTTCAAGCTCCTCCGGCGGTCGCGGGCTCCTCCTGGGCCTCCCGCGCCCGCGCGGCGATGGTTGGTACTGCGTCTGCTGAGTCTGGTGGCGAGGGGCGGGCGGCGGCAGCAGCACCTGCTGCGGGGACGCCGTCGGCGCCGTCGCGGAAGGTCGCGCGGGGTCGTCGTCGCAGAGGTTGCCACCGCCGCCGTTTGCTCCTGCTCCGCTTGCCGCCGCTGCCGCCGCAGCCGCCGCCCTCAGCGCGACCCCTCCGCCAGCGAGGAGCGACGTGGCTCCGGCGAGGGTCGGCCCTCCAACCCTCCTCGCAGCCGCGAGCGCGTCCGCGGCCAGCGCCGCGAACAGCCACGGAGGAGGCGGCGGCGGAGGCTGGGACGAAGAAGAAGCGGCTGCCGCCGCCGAAGAAGGAGAAGAGGTCGCCGCTGCCGAGAGCGAAGCCAAGACCTGTTCGTACGAGCGAGCGTGAGGCCTCCCTTGGACGTCGAACCTCGGAGGCAAGGCCCCACGTGCTACCGCGGCTGCTGCCGCTGCGGGGAGGGCCTCCGGGAGAGCGGCGGAGAGCCAGTGAAGGGCCAGGAACGTGACCTCGGAGGGGTCGACCTGTTTTCTTTTTTTTTTCGGCGACGGAGGTGAGGGAGCGAGGAAAAAAGAGACGAAGGAGAAGAAGAAGAAAAAAACGAGGTGCGCCATCCCTTCTCTTTCAACGACCGGCCACGCATTCCCTGTTCCGACGCCGTCGGGACGTAGCTTGGAATCTTCTTTAAGTGCGCACCTGAAGGAAGCCCGGGAAGCTCACGACAGGTGGGAGCGCGGCAACTGCATTCGACGCCAACCCCGTCGACGGAATGACGTCGTTTCGGCCATCGACGCCGCCAGCGCCGCCTTCGCAGGCATCTTGTCGCCACTCTCCTTCCATACTTTCTCTTTTCTCAGTTCAAGGTTCTGGTCACCGAGAGGTCAGCGAGCGCGTGATCCATGGGGAGGGGCGGCTTTGTGAGAAAGAGGCGGCACTGTAAGAGGCGGCACTGTAAGAGAGAGCAGAGAGAGATGCGTCGGCTTCTCCCTTCTGAAAAACAGCAGTGAAGCGCGGGGAGAGAGAGCAGGGGAAGAGAAGAGAGAGAAGGAGACGAAGGAGAAGAAGGAGGAGAAGGAGAAGAACAAGGAAGGAATCTACTCAAAACAAAAACACCTTCGACCAGTTTGAATGAAAGGAAAAACGCTAACACACAAACAAACGGACATTTCTTGGAGCAGCAGCCTCGGCGGGCAAGAAAAGTATTGAAAAACGCCTTGCTCTCGAAAAGCGCGCGCTCACCTGCGCGTCCGCTCTCCCTCTCTCCTTCTTTTTACAACTCCAGCGCGGGCTCCCTCGCTTGCTGCTCCCTCTTCTTCTCCCCCCGCTTCTCCTCTTTCGCAGCGGCGCCAAGTTCGGCCTCCCTCGCCAGCTCCGTCGCCGCCGCCCTGTACCTCAGCACGCTCTCAGGCGGGATTTTCCCGTCGAAGACCGCCCTGACAGTCGAGAACAGCGGGAACCGCCGCGCGCCCTGGGCGGCGCCCCACCGCTGCTCGATCGCCGCCGAGCACTCGCGGCTCGTCAGCTCGCCCTGCAGGCTCTGGCCCGCGAGCAGCTCGGCCTCCAGGGCGTCGACGGTCTTCCTTCCCGGGGGCATCCGGTTCGACGAGACGCGTAGGGCGTACTCGCGGGCGACGCGGGCGTTGCGGCCTCCGTAGCTCGAGGCGACGACGTCCGAGATGCCCGCCGCTTCGAGGAAGGTATCGGCCCGGACCGTCGAGCCCGAGGCGCCGCCCGAGGAGCCTCCGTCGGCGTCTGAGAAGCAGCACGCGAAGTCGCGCATCTCGCCCATGCCGGCCCGCAGCAGGGCAGCCTTGGCGTTCTCGCCGGCGCCGAGGCCCTGGTGTCGTTGCGAGAGTTTTTTGTTTCATCGAGAAGGGCGGGAGGGTGAGGAGAAGGAGAAGAAGAGAAAAGCTTCTCCGCTCCGCTGCCGCTTCGCTCGAAGGGGGGAAAAAAAGTCTCCAAAAAACGCTCTCTCTATCTCTATATCGCACCGTCGCGATCCCCACCGCGAGCGCCACCACGTTCTTCAGCGTCCCGGCCATCTCGACGCCCACCCGGTCGGAGCACGCGCGCACGACAAAATTGTCGGTGGAGAACAGCCGCACGAACAGCTCTGCCGTCGCCGGGCTCGCCGCCGCGACCGTCGCCTCGGTGAGCCCTCCCCGCGCCACCTCCTCGGCGATGTTGGCTCCCATCAGCACCGCCGTCTCGATCCCGAGCACGCGCTCGACCATCGCCGAAATCAGCTGCGGGCCCTCGGGCCTCACGCGCATCCCCTTGATCAGCGAGAGCGCGACGGTCTTGCGGGAGCCCCCCCCGGGGCCGTTTTCGGCGTCGACAGCGCCGACGAGGCCTCGGACGACGCGGCCCGCATGCTGATGCGGCACGCAGAGCAGCAGGACGTCCGCCCCCTTCACCGACGCGGCCAGGTCGGGCTCGGCGCGGACGTTGGGGCCCAGCTTCACGCCGGGGAGGTACTTGACGTTCTCGTTCTGCTCGTTGATGACCTCGGAGAGCTTCCTCGTTTTTCTTCCCCGCGGCGCGGAGCCGCTGCTGCTGCTGCCGCCGACGACGACTCCTTTTGCGGTTCCGTTGCCGCTCGCGCCGGAGCTCGTAGGAGCAGGGGGAGGGAACTCGATCTCCTCCTCGTAGACCCACATCGTGAGCTCGTCGTCAAAGTCGGGCAGCGTCTTTTGCGGTGGTGACGACGGTTTTTTGTAGCTCGGGAGAAAGAAGGTGAGAGAGAGCAGAGAAAAAAAAGGCGAAACAAAAAAACGGCTCGAGACAAAAAATCAAGCTCTGAGACAAAAAATCAAGCCTTGACCCCGCGCGCCAGGAGCGCGGACCGCCTCACCAGCAGGTTCCCGGCGACGACCTTCGCGGCCGCGCAGGCCCAGGCGCCGCTCCCAACCATGACCAACTTCCTCGTCGCGAGCGCGTTCTGCAGCGTCGAGAAGCTATTCACGAACCAGGGAGCCGCCGCCGCGACGGCCGGGCGGCGCACGATGCCGCCGAAACCCACAAACAAGTCGGCGCCGCCGGCGACCGCCGCGGCCTCGGCGTCCGTGATCCCGTCCCCGACCATGGTAACGAGCGAGTAGGGCAAGGAAGCGCGGATTCTCTTGATGGCCGCCGGTTTCCCTCCGTTGGCCGAGACTTCTTCTCTTGGGTCGAAGCCCGCGACGCGGAGCTGCGGGCCCCACTCCTCGCCGTCGCTGCCGCTGGAGCCGCTAGAGACGCCGTCGCCGCCGCTGCTCCCGCCCGCCTCGCCGCGCCCCTTTGTCTTCTCGTCGGGACCGTCCCTCAGCTGAAAGTTCATTCTGTTGGCGAGCAACCGGTCCGCGGGCACGCCCAGAGCCCTCGCCACGGGCAGCGCCAGCTCCCGGAAGCCCCCACTTATGAGGTACACGCGCGTTCCCCTCTCGGTCAGGGCGCCGATGAGCTCCTTGGCCCCCGGGGTCAGCCTCCCCTCGGCGGGGTGCGCCTCGTGGAAGCGCGCCAGATCCGAGGGCGTGACGTCCAGGATCTCGAGGCGCCTGCGGAGGGCCTCTTCCAGGGGCATGGAACCCTCCATCGCCGCGGAGGTGAGCGCCGCGACGGCCTCCCCTTTCCCGAGGAAGCGCGCGAGCGCGTCGAGACTGTCGTCGACGGTCACCGTGCAGTCGATGTCGAAGCAGATGACGTCCGACCTCGCCCACAGCGAGAGGACCTCCTTCGACGGTCTTTCGTCGAAGGAAGACTCTCCGTCATCTCCGCGGGAGGGAGAGGACTCGATGGCGTCCTTGAGGGAGCGCGGGACGAAGGTCGGGCGCTGCTGAGGAAAAGAGGGGAGGAGAGGAGGTCCCGGAGGAGGTCGAAGAAGAGAGGCGGCGACGGGAGGTCGCGAGGGCGCGATCGGGGCGGGCATCGCTCGTGCGGCGAAGCCCCTTCCGCCGGAGGAGAGCAGCAGACACCGCGCCGCGCGGACGGTTCCGGAAACCATATCGTCGTGCGGGCCCCCTGGCGGTGAATTGGAGCTCAGGAAGCGGGAGAGAGAGAGCGAGAGCGGAGGAAGGGGCCAGAGATTTCTCAATGGGGCTACCTCGCAAAAAAGGGTTTTTTTTTTTTTTTTTGGTCGACAATGCTGGAGCAGACAATGCTGGAGCAGAAACATTCTTAGAATCGAGAATCGACGCGCTGTACTTGTGACAACATGCGTCGCCTCTCCCGCGTCGCGCGAGCTCTTTCAGCAGCTCTCTCCGACGCAGCAGGAACTGGACCGTGTTCTCGCAGTGTCGCAACGGCGTCGGCGGCGTCAGCATCGAAAGCGCCGCCGTTGGCTGCGACGACGACGACGACGACGACGACGCTCCATCGGCTCGCTGCCGCGCTCGCCGCTCTCGTCACTCTCTCCGCGGCGGCGCCGACGACGACCTGCGAACCCGCTCCCCCGCCCTCTGCTCCCCCTCCCGGCTCCGCCGTCCGCAGCGCCGTGCTCTCCGCCTGGGACGCCGCCGACGCAGACTGCCATCGCGACGAGGCCTCGCTCCCCCCCCTGGCGCTGCTCGCCGGGGCCGCGCCGCCCCCGCCGGCGGCGCCGCCCCTCGTCGACGTCGACGAGTGGACCGGGGCCGCCACGGTCTCGTTCTCGCTGCGCGAGGGCGCCGACGAGCTCGGCGTCCTGCTGGCCCTGGCGGAGCTGCTGCAGGCGCTGTCTTCGTCCCCCTCGAGCGGCAGCAGAGGAAGCAGAGGCGGCGGCAGCAGCAGCACAGGCAGCGTTGGAGCTCCCGTGAGCGTCGTCCCGCTGCAGAGGGGGCGCGACAGGGGTTTGCGCCTCTCGGCCGGCGACGCCGCCGCGACGTTTTTATCTGCCTCCTCCTCCTCGTCCTCTCCTTCCGCCGTCACTCCGAAGGTCGAGCTGACGGCCCCGGCGAGCAGACTCGTCGCCGCCCAAGGGGAGCAGCAGCAGCAGCAGCAGCAGCGGCACTCGTCTTCTTCTTCGCCCCTGGAGAAGCTCTTCAGGTCGTCGAACGCCGTCGTGTCGAGCTTCGAGGAGGATCAAGGAGGAGAAGACGGAGGAGAAGGGCGGCGGATGCGGCGGCGCTCGTTCGCGAAGACCTGGACTTGGCAGAGCGGCGGCGGCGGCACCAACGACGAAAGCACAAGCCCGAGAGCGGAGGCGGTGCGCCCGCTGCTCCGGGGCGTCGACGAGGTATTCCGGCAGTCGCTCGAGGAGCTTTTCGGGCCCTTGGAGGGAGGAAGGAGAGAGGGAGAGGGAGGGGGAGAGGAGGGAGGCGGGGTGCGGCTCGAGGGGCGCCCGACCTCGCCGCCTTGGCCGCCCTCGCCTTCGCCGCCCTCGCCTTCCCGCCCGCCTTCTCCCGGGCCTGCTCCTCCTCCCCCCGTCCCCCGCGGGGGCTCGGCGAGGGCCGCCTCGGCGATCCGTGCGCTAGAGGAACTAGGATGTTCCGTGTTCCTGCCGCGGCCCCGGCCGGCGGCGGCGGCGGCGGCGGCGCCGGCGGAAGACCCGTGGTCGGGCCTCGCAGCCTACGAGCGCCAAAAAGAAGAGGTCCGCCTCGCCCTGCTGCCTCTGACCCACCCGCAGGTGCTGTCCGGGATCGCCGCGGCGGCGAGGGAGGGCGCGGCGAGCGGGGGCGACGCCCTCGCCGCCGCGCCCCGCGCCGTCCTCTTCGAGGGCCCGCCGGGCTGCGGCAAGACCTCGTCGGCCCGCGCCGCGGCGAGGCTCGCCGGCGTGCCGCTCGTCGTCGCGCCCCTGGAAGCGATCGTCTCGAAGTGGTTCGGCGAGGCAGAGCAGAGGCTCGCGGCGGTGTTCAAGCACTCGCGGGAGCTCGCGGCCGCCTCGGCCGCCTCCGCCTCGGCCGCCGGGGCCGCGGGCGCTGCGGCGGCGGACCCTCGCCCCGGCGCCGCCGCCGCCCCGGGCGTCCTCCTCTTCGTCGACGAGGTCGACGCCCTCGCCACCTCCCGCGGCGAGGGCGGGATGCACGAGGCGACGAGGAGGATGCTCGGCACGCTGCTGCGCGAGCTCGACGGCCTGCGCGAGAGGAGGGGCGGCGGCGGGAGCGCGGACCCGGACGCCTTCGAGGGCCCTTCGACCTCGACGGGCAACGTCGTGGCGATGCTGTCGACCAACCGCCCGGGAGACCTCGACGCCGCGCTGGCCTCGCGCTGCGCCGCGCGGGTCCTCTTCCCGCTTCCCGGCCTCGACGACCGCGCGGCCGTGCTGGCGCTGCACGCCCGCCACCTGTCGGAGGAGCAGCTCGCCGCGCTCGCGAGGGCGAGCGAGGGCCTGTCGCCACGCGACCTCGCCGACGCGGCGGCCGCGGCGGAGCGGTCTTGGGCCTCCCGCGTGGTCGCCGGGAGGGCCGAGCCGGGGACGGCGCCACCGTTTGCGGAGTACAAGAGAGCCGTGGAGGAGAGGGCCGGGAGGCGGTGGTAGGGTAAGGAAAAGAGATGTAAAAATGTGAAGTAGGCAAGACGGTCCTCCTTTTCGCGCCCTCCCTCTCTCTCTCTCTCTCTCTCTCTCTCTTTCTTTTCTTTTTACAGGGTATATTACGAAATACCTTCTCACTCCCTCGCCGCCCTCGCCGCCGCGGCCTCGGCCTGCGCCCTCAGCGCCGTACGCAGGTCAGCGGCGTCCGCCTCGAGCTCCGCCAGCCGCTCGTCTCGCTCGCCGACCAGCTCGAGCGCCGCGCCCAGCTTTTCTTCGAGGGCGTCGGCCTCGGCCGCGCGCCGCGCCTGGAGCTGCGCGGCCCGACGGGCCTCCTCGGCGAGCGACGCCGCGGCGACGACCTCGTCCGCGAGGCGGGCGCAAGTCGCCTCGAGTTCCGCGAGGCGACTGGTATTGGTGCCGCTGTTGCTGCTGCTGTTGTCCTCTCCGTTGCCGTCGCCGACGCCGGGAACAGCCGCTGCTGCCGGCCCCCGCGGGAGGGAGAACGACGGCGCGGAGGAGAGGGGCAAAGAGCTGTCGAGCGACCCCACAGAAGTCGCGCCAGCGACCGCGGCGGCCTTGGCGGCCTCCTCCGCCGCCGCCGCGCGCGCCTCGGCCGACGCGATCCTCCCCGCGGCCTCGAGCTCGGACCTCCGGAGCTCTCCCCGCGCCTGCGAGGCAGCCAGCGCCGCCGCGTCCGCTCGGGCGACGGCGGAGGCCAGGGCGGCCGCGACCTCGTCCCTCTCCGCGCTCGCGGCCGCCTCCCCGCGCCTGGACTCCGCCGCCGAGCTCTCGGCGGCGGCCGCCCTCCGAGCCACCTCGGCCGCCGCGCTCCTCGCCGCCTCGGCCTCCCTGCGCGCCGCGTCCCCTCTCGCCCTCGCCTGCGACAGCGCCGCCTCGGCGGCGGCCGCGCGCGCGACGGCCGAGGACGCCCGGTGCGCGGCGTCCCTCTCGAGCTCCGCCGCCCCCGCCGCGGCGGCCTCGGCGTCGGCGAGCCGCGCGGCGAGCGCCCCCTCGGCCTCGCGCCACGCCGCGGCCGCGCTCGCCGCCGCGGCCCGCTCGCTCTCGAGCTGCCGCGCCAGCGGCGCCGCGGCCTCGGCCAGCCGCGCCGCGGCCTCGTCCCTCGCCGAGGCGGCCTCGGCGGCGGCCCTCGCCGCCAGCGCCGCGTCGGCCCTCGCGGCGTCCTCCGCGGCCTCGGCGGCGCGCCTCGCCCGGTCGAGCGCCCCGCGGAGCCCGTCGGCGGCCTCGGCCTGCGCCGCCGCCTGCGCCCTCGCGTCGGCCAGGGCGGACCGCAGGCCCGCGACCTCTCCCGCGGCGCCCCTGGCGTCCGCCTCGCCCGCGGCTGCGGCGGCCAGGGCGGCGGCGGAGCGCGCCCTCTCCTCCGCCAGGCCGGCGGCGGACGCCGCCTCGGCCTCCCTCAGGGCGGCGGCGGCGGCCCGCTCCCTCTCCTCGGCCGCCTCGGCGCGCGCCCGCTGCCTGCCGGCCTCGGTCGTCGCCGTCCCCTTGTCGGCCAGCAGGTTCTGGATCTGCTGCCGCAGGCTCCTGGCCGCGGCCTCCATCGCGGCCTGCTTCTTCGACAGCGCCGTCCCCTCGGCCATCACCTCGGCGACGGTCGCCTCCTTCTCTGCGGCGGCGAGCTCGGCGGCGTTGGCGGCCTCGAGCGCCTTGGCGGCTTCTTTTCTGGCAGCGTCAAGTTCCTTTTGGGACAGTTTCAGTTTACGCTCGGCGGCGGCGATTCTCTGCTCGTATTCTTTTCGAAGTTCCGCGGCTTCCTCTGCCGAGTCCGAGGCGGCGGCGAGGTCCGCGTTGCGGGCGGCGACGGCCCCTGCCGCGGCGGCGAGGCGCTCGATCTCGCGCCTGGCGCGGCCGAGCTCGGAGCGGAGCGAGGAGACGGCGGAGGAAGAGGAAGGGGAAGGGGAAGGTGACGAGGAGGAGGAGGAGGTCGGCGGCGGTTTGTCCCCTCGCTGCTCGGCGGCTGCTGCTTCTGCTGCTGCGGGGGCTGGAGGAGGAAGAGGAGGACGCGACAAAGGCGGAGAAGATGCGTCACCGGGCGCTGCAGAAGCAGGCGACGCTTTCCCGTCCGCCGCTGGTGCAGCTTCTTCTTTTTCTTCTTCTTTCGCGGCCCCTTTGCTGCGCAGCGGCTGCGATGGCGAGGGAGAAGAAGAAGGAGAAGAAGAAGCGGGAACAGGAACGACGGGAGCGGGAACGACCTCTGCCGTTGCCTTGGCGGGAGAGGAAGAAGAGGCTTTTGCCCCTCCTTCGCTACCACTGTCACCGAGCTTTACGGCCCCGAGCACCCCTCGCCCGCCGCGCCCTCGCCCCCCCGCGGATCCGCTGCCGCTCCCGGCAGAGGGTGTGCGGCGGAACGGCGTGGTGGTAGCCGAGGGAGAGGCGGCGGCAGCAGCAGGTGGAGGTGGGGGCGGAGGAGGAGGAGGAGGTTGAGGCGAAGTAGAGGCGTCGATCGATGGTCTCGTCTCGAACAGCTCCTCGTCGCCGACGTCGACGTTCCACCCGTTCTCCTCTCCATCAGCAGCAGCAGCAGCAGCAACGTCGTCGTCGCCGTCCAGATCATCGTCGCTGCAATCGTCTCTCTTTTTCTTCTCGTTCAGGCGAGCAACAGGAGCAGAATCAAGAGCAGAAGCAAGAGCAGCAGCAGCGGAGGACTTTGAAGGAGAAAGAGAAGATGAGGATTCTGCTTCGACGCCATCACCACCACCATCGAACCCGTCGACCACTGCGTTGCTCGCCGCTTCTTGGGCCGCCAGGAAGCCCTTGTCGATCGACGCCTCGAGCTCGTCCTTCAGGCGCGAGGCCCCCTCGACGGCGTCTTCGGCGAGCTTGGTCAGCTGGGCGACGCCGCCCAGCAGGCCCGCCTGGAAGTCGCCAAAGTTGCCCGAAAACATTTCGAGTTTTTGGGTGTCTTTTTAAGAACCAAAAAGTGAGAATTTTCACTTTTTCGTCTCTGAAGCAGTCGAGCATCGGAACTCTGCTTTGTCCGTCGTTCCCCTTCTTTTCGCGTCGCGCCTCCAACGCGCGATCCGCGTCCTTCTTCGAGAGCACTGCCAAAGGATGTCGCGCCGTCGAACCTCCCCCCTGGCGGGTGAGCACGTCCTCATCACGGGCGGCTCCTCGGGCATCGGCCTCGCGTTTGCCAAATCCCTCGTCGAGCGCAACGCCAACGTGACGCTCGTCGCCCGCGACGCCGCCAAGCTCGCCGCCGCGGCCTCGAGCTTGCGCGAGCTCGACTGCAGGAAGATGGGGGTGGACCCATGGGTGTGCACGAGGGTCGCAGACGTCACGGACGCGAAGCAGGTACAGTTGGAGAGAGGAACGAGGAGGGAGGAGAGGAGAGACCCGGGGGGGGGGGGTCGAGGTCGGTCGGGCT
>Ga0210003_1001683_pt1 | contig 19240 bp, 12 predicted proteins | sample LantaG_FD_182804 | JGI IMG/M metagenome (GOLD analysis project Ga0210003, IMG submission 182804) | Deep subsurface microbial communities from Baltic Sea to uncover new lineages of life (NeLLi) - Landsort_02402 metaG (SPAdes) (version 2) | ecosystem: Environmental > Aquatic > Marine > Oceanic >...
CCGAAAAAAAAAAAAAAAAAAAAACGCCAACCTCGCCCTCTCTTTCTTTCTCCTCCCCCTCCATTCCCGTTCCCATCAGCTACATCATCCCCGGAGGCTCCGGAGGCCACTTCAAGCGCGACGAAGGGAAGACCACTTACGACGTCGGGGCTTCTATGATGTTTGGTCTGGGACACCGAGGGACCACCAACCTTATCACGCGGGCGCTCGCGGCCGTCGGCAAGAAAATCGAAACCGTTCCGGACCCCACACAGATCCACTACCACTTGCCTAGCTCGCCAAAGCACCCCAACGGCCTGGAGATCAAGGTGTGGCGGAAATACGAGGACTTTGTGGATGAGTTAAAAGCCGTCTTCACTCAAGAGAGCACCTCCAAGGGGCTACAGAGGTTTTACGACGAGTGCTGGCGCGTGTTCAATTCTCTCAACTCGCTGGAGCTCAAGTCGCTCGAGGAGCCCCGGTACCTTCTGGGCGAGTTCGCCAAGCACCCGCTGGCCTGTTTGACGCTGGCCAGCTTCTTGCCGACCAACGCGGGCGACCTGAGCAACAAATGGGTCGACGACGAAGAGGCCCGCGGCTTCGTCGACGTCGAGTGCTTCTGCTGGTCGACGGTTAGCGCCGCGATGACGCCGATGATCAACGCCGGCATGGTCTTCTGCGACAGGCACTACGGCGGGATCAACTACCCCGTGGGCGGGACGGGGGTGCTGGCCGAGCTGCTGGCGGAGGGGGTCGAGGAGAGAGGGGGCGTGATCGAGTATGGGTGCCGCGTGACCGGGATCGAAACAAGTTCTTCTTCTTCCGAGGCTTCCACTTCCACGGCTTCTTCCACGTCTTCTCCTCTCCGTGCGGTCGGCGTGCGCACGGCCGACGGGCGCACCCTGCGAGCCAAGTCCATCATCAGCAACGCCACGCGCTGGGACACCTTTGGCCGCCTCTTACCGGAGACGAAAGTGCCCAAAGAAGAAATCGAGTTCCGAGACAGGTACAAAAAGTCCCCTTCCTTCCTCTCTATCCACATGCGCGTCGACGCAGAGACCCTGCTCCGTGGCCACAGGGAAGGGATCAAGGGCAAGACTCGGAAAGGAGCGCACGTCAACAACTCCAAACTCGACGACGAGGAGCTGCAGTGCCACCATATCGTCCTCGAGAGCTGGCAGCAAATGGAAGACCCTCGCGGCACTCTCTTTGTTTCCATCCCTTCTCTTCTGGATCGTTCCCTGTGTCCAGAAGGGAGTCACGTCTTCCACGCCTTTACCCCCGACTGGGTCGACGCGTGGACGAAGTTAACTCCAGAGGAGTACGAGCTCGAAAAAGAAAGAGTCGCCGACGAGATCGTCGCCCGGCTCGAGGCCGCGGCGTTCCCTCTTTTATCCAAATCAATCATCAGCCGCGAGGTGGGCACCCCGAAGACGCACCGCCGCTTCCTCAACCGCGCAGACGGTAGCTACGGTCCCATCCCTTCTCGTAAGCCCACTGGGATGCTGGGCATGCCGATGAACACGACAGCTGTGCCGGGGCTCTACTGCGTGGGCGACTCGACGTTCCCGGGGCAAGGTGTCAACGCGGTCGTGTTCAGCGGGTTCGGGTGCGCTCACAGGGTGCTGGCGGACCAGGGGAAGCTGCCCGTGGTGCCAGTGCTGGACGGGGCTTTCAGGAAGGCGCTGAACGCGGTTCGCGGGGCTGTCTGAGTGGCATGGGAAGAGGAGAAGGTCGGGGACAAGAAAAAGAAGAAGAAGAAAGTTTTTTTTTTCTCGTTTCTCTTTTTTTTTTGTCTCTCTCAGTTCAAGCGTCTCCCGTGCTTTCTCTCTCTCTCTCCGCTTCTCTCTCTCCGCTTCTCTCTCTCCGCTTCTCTCTCTCCGCTTCTCTCTCTCCGCCTCTTTTACTCGTTCTCTCTCTTTCAAATTAAAGTCAGATGAATGTTTTTTGTTTCTTTTTTGGAATGACAAGTTGAATAGAAAAGAAGAAAATGGGAAACAAAAAAAAACAAGGAAAAAAATCTCTTCGCTCTCTCTGTTTCTCCTCTCTTCTCCTCTCTTCTTCTCCTTCCGCAGCAAAACCAAAAAAAAGAAAGTCTACTCCGAAGTCCCCAGCCACGAGCTGAACACGTCGTAGTCGTCCCCGAGGTAGTCGTGGTCCGCCTGCATCTTGGCCAGGAAGGCCTTGGACGCGGCGCGCGCGTCGGCGGGCCTGCCCTTCTTCGGCGCGCCCTTGCCCTTGGTAGAGGCGCGCAGCGCCGCGCGCTTGGCCGAGGCCGCTGCCGGGTTGAGCTTGAGCATCGCGCCCAGGTTCTTGAGCGGGTTCTTGCGCAGGCCCACCCTGCGGGAGCCCGAGCGCGGGGCGCGGACGACGGACTGCACCTCGTCAGAGTTGATCAGGCGGGCGAGGTCGGCGTTGGCCATGATGGGCCTCGGCAGAGAGTAGCCCTTCTTCTCGGGGGCCTCGGCGCCGGCACCGGCGCCGTAGAGGGCCTCGAGGCGCTCGAAGGCGGCCTTGGTCCACACGATCAGCCTTCCCACGTGTCCCCCGGGGGCCAGCTGCAGTAAGTTCAGCCTGTCAACGGAAGCGGTGTCGACTCCGGGGATGGCACGGAACGCGCGCGAGACGGCGCCGTCGCCGGCGTAGACGACGAGGGGTCCACGACGCCCGACGTACCTCCTGTTCCTCATCTTGCCCTTGCCCTTGCGGATGTTGCGCGCGTCGCGGGCGCGGGCGAGCTCGGCGCCTGCGCCCAAAGCCTCCAGCAGCTGCACCGCCTTGGCGGTCTTGGTCAGAGACTCGGCAGAGTCGTCGACGACGAGCGGCAGCTCAGGGACGGCGTCGACCCTGTGCCCGCGGGCCATGACCAGCGAAGGCAGGGCCGAGGCGGCCAGCGCCGAGGCCACTGCGTACCTCTTGAGGTTGACGTTGACCTTGCGGTGCCAGCGCCTCCAGGTCTTGGTCGGCGCGAACATGCGCCCGCCGCGGCACATGTTGCCGAACGCTCCCTGGCCCGCGCGGTGCGTGCCTCCGCCGGGCACGCGGGGGATACGGGAGACGGCGCGGCCCGTTCCCCAGGACTCGGCGGCGGTTTGCATGCCGGCCGGGAAGGAGACGGCGTAGGGCTGGCGGGCGTTCTTGGCGAGGCCGGTGTGGACCTGGAGTTAAGGGTGGAGAAGAGAGAGAGAGAGAAGAAAAAGGTGAGTGAGCGGAAGAAGAGAGGGTGAAGAAAAAGTCGAGAGCCGCCGCGCGCGATCGCAAGGACTTTCGATTCGCGCGGGGGTGTCTGTCAACGCTTCGAAGGCCACAAACCGCCATTCCAACCCCCGTGTGCGATCGCGGAGGGCTTGGTGCATCGTAAGAGCCGATCGCGAAGGACAAAAAGGCACCGAAAGGCGCCGGGCGAGCGACGGCGGTGATGATGATGATGAAGTGATAAAGGCGAGTCAAGATCGGTCGTCAATCGAGAGAGAAGCCGCCGCAGCCGCAATCATCATCGCCCTCCGCTCGCCAGACGCCGCCAGACGCAATTCTCTCTTGATCTTGCCCCGAAACTCTCTGCGAGACAAGTATCATGCGTCCGGGCGGAGAGAACTGGCGGATAGAAAGAAGAAGAGGGCCGAAATCGAGGCGAGAAAACGAGGCTTTCCGCAAAATCCAGCCGCCGCTTTCCGTCGATTTCTTCGCAATCAAAACAAACGCCTTGACTTCCGCGCGTAGCGTACCTGCAGCACGACGTCGGGCCTGATCGGCGCCGTGAAGACGGCCGGGAGGGCGGTCTGGCCCGAGGCGGTGCCGTCGAGGCCCTGGACCGTCACGAGCGGGCGGGAGGCGGCCATTTTTTTAGGAGGGGTGTTTTTCTTGATCGAGAAAAAAGAGCAAGCGTTCGAAAGGGAGGGAGTGAAGAGAGAGAGGGCGAAGGGCTCGTTTTTTTTTTTTTCGACCTCGACCCCCGACCTTGCTCTCTCTTTATATGCGCGCGCATCGTCTTCTCTCTCCCAACGTAAATCATTACAGAACAAAGACGACAAAAGCAAAACACCACTTTGTCTCTCTCATTTTCTCTCTCTCTCTTCAAAAATACAACATAGGCACCCGCAAATCCAGCGGCTCCACGGGGACCTCAACGTGCGCCGCCGCCGTCCCGTCTTCGTAGGAGACTTGGAACACAAAGTGGCCTCCAAAAGAGCCCAAGAGCGTCCCGGGAGGGTACGGCGGCGTGCACGCTCGCCGGCTATGGGCGTCGACCAGCGGAGGGGCCATGACGCGCGAGCAGTAGCAGAAAGAGCTCGCGTCGTCGCCATCGTCGTCGCCGCCGCCATCGTCATCTCCGTCGTCGTCGTCGTTCGCGACCAAGGTCGGGGTGAACCCGACGACGCCCTCGCCGTTGACGACTTCCCTCTCCACGAGCGGCGACACTGGAATCGTCTCCCAGTGCCGGCTGATGAGATTGGCCCTGCGAATGACGCGCAGCGGCTGCTGCTGCTGTTGTCGCAGCCCTTGCCCTTGCCCTTCCTGCAGCTGCGAGTGGCCCCACTGCCGCTTCTGCTCGGCGGTACTGAGCAGCTTAAAGCGCACGCGGTAGCAGAACATGTGGAACTCCTTCATGGCAAGGGGGAGACTCGGGTTGCCCGAAGCGTCCGTGGTGGTCCTGACCTGGAAGACCCAGGCCGGCAGCGCCGCGCGCGAGACGACGAGCGCGCCGGCCGTGACGCGCGACGCCATGCCCGGCGACGCCTCAGCGAAGCGTGAGAGGCAGCGCAGCGACTGCGGCGGCGAGCGGCGTTGTTGCTGCTGCAGGGGCGGACGCGGCAAGCCCTGAACCTCCATCGCCCCGCCGCGGCGGAAGAAGCTGTCCCTCTCCGGCCCCAGCTGGCGCGTCTCGAGCGCCGAGGCGAGCTCACCCAAAAAGAAGAGTAGGCCGCGGCCGCGGTCGGCGCGCTTGACGGGGGCCGGGATCCTCCGCGGCGGGGAGGTGACCTCGACCACCGAACGCACGTAGACCGCCGCCGAGTCCAGCTCCAGCGCCAGCGCCGAGGTCCCTTCGACGTCCTGGAGGTCCACCCCCGACGTGGGGTCGAGCGCCGAGAGCGAGATGACGAACTCGTGGAGCCGCAGCGGGGAGCTGCCGCCGGGGGGGGGCTTTTCGGCGACCGGGAGGAAAATCTGCAGCTGGGGCTCCCCCAGGTTCTCCGGGAGCAGGTTGCGCATCCAGCGGGAGTGGCCTTGGCCGTAGACGACGGCGGTGCCCAGGAGGCCTAGCTGCGCGCGGCGCCTGAGCTCGAGGCGGGAGCACGAGGGGCCGAGGCCGGCAGCGAAGTCCCCCTGCCCGTCGTGGATCGCCGCCGCGGCCAGCACCTCCGGGTGGATGCCCGCGGGCATGCGCGAAAGTCGCGGCAGCGGCAGCGGCAGCGTCCTCCCCGGAGCGAGAGTCGCGAGCACGTCCGGCGCCGTCGCCGCAAGCGCGGCCTCGATCCGGTGCCAGGCCCGAGAGGCGCGCGTGCCGGCGTCGCGGCCGTAGCGCGAGAGCAGCCTGGAGTGGGCGACGCAGGTCTCCCTCCAGCTCCGGGCGGGTAGCCCGGCGCCGGCGCCGCCCGGAAGGTGCGGGACCGCCGCCGGGGCGTCGACCTGCACGCCCCAGACCTCGCCCGCGATTCGCCTCCAAAACGCGGGGTTTTCTGCTCTGTCGCCGGCGCCGGCGCCGTCGCCGTCGTCGCCGTCGCCGTCGTCGGAAGTGCCGGCGAGCGAAGAGTAAAAGTGGCGGCACATCGACGCGAGGACCACGACGGACTGCAGCGGGAGGTGCTCCGCGACGAGCGACAGGGCCAGGCCGTCGAGGTCGTGGAGGGACGGCATGGTTTTTGAGTTTTTCTTTTCGTTTTTTTTTCTATGACGGTGGTAGAGATCGAAGAAGGCTCCCGGCTTGTTTTTTTCTCTCTCTCTCGCTCTCTTTCTCTCTCTTTCAAGTCGTTTATGTTTCCGTCTCTGTGCGTTTTCTGGGCCAGCCTCCCCACGGGGCACACGAGGAAGACAAGTGAGCTTGTGGTGGCGGGTTTAGTTTCGTGTGGCGTGGAGTAGCGAGAGAGAGAGAGAGGAGTGATTGATGTGCGAGGGAATTCAAGAAGAAGAAAAAAAAAGTGGAAAAAAAACTCGGAAACGGTCTTTCAAAAAGTGATCAAAAATTTTGCTCATTTTTCTCTCTTATTGACCCCGGCGCTCTCTCCACCTCTGTCTCTCGACCAAGATGGTCACCGCAACAGCTCCTCCCAAGCGCGCTCCTGCCACAACGGCAGCAGCAGCAGAAGCAGGATCTTCTTCGCGCTCCACTGCTCCTTCCACCACCAGGGCGAGAGCAGCAGCAGGAACAGCAGCTCCCTCTCCTCCTCTTCCTCCTCTTCCTCCTCTTCCTCCTCTTCCTCCTCCAGCTCCAACAACCTCCACCACCACCTCCGCTTCCACCACCTCCCTCTCCCACCACCTCCCGGTCCTCGACGACGGCTCGGCAGACTGGGCCTCCGCCTTCGCCGCGGCCGGAGGGCGCCCGCCACCGCATGCGACGCTCGCCATCGAGCTCTCCCCGGCGGCGTCGAGGCGCTCGCGCGAGGCCGCGTTCACCCGGCTCGCTGCCGAGGCGAGGAGGGAGGCCGCGCTCCGCGCCGACGAGAGCGTCCTGGGCGCCGCCTTCGCCGCGCTGCTGCTCAAGCAGCAGGGAAGGAGCAACAAGGAGGACGGCGGCACGGCCTCGATCGACGCGTTTCGCGACGTGGCGGTGCGGAGGCTGGGCCTCTCCGGCGCGGCGTTCGAGAGGAGGCTGCGGAGGGCGCGAGTCGCGGCGACGAATGCCGCCACGGCCTTGGGGCTCTCTGTTGGGAGCAATAACGGAGGAGGAGGTGGGAAGCTGAGTTACGCGCAGTTTAGGGCGGCGCTGCTCGCTGACGGGTAAAGAGAAGAGAGAGAGAGAAGTAGAAGAGGGCGTTGGAATGTACCTTTTGACCACGGGGGAGACGAAGAGACTTTTTTCCGATTTTTGATTTTTCGTTTTTCGTTTTTTTTTGTTGTTTCAACAGTTTTTTTAAACTCGTTTCCTCTCTCTCTCTCCCTCCCGTTGAACCTCATTTTCGAATCATTTTGTTGCTTTTATGAAATTTATTGTTGTAAATGTGGGATCTCTCTCTCTTTTTCTCTTGTGTTTCGTCTTTCTTTGAAGGCGCGAGAAGAGAAGAAGAAAAGGTTGCTCCTTCTCCTCTTGCTCCCTCAAACAAAACAAAATCCAAAAAAGATCACTGTTTCTCTCTCCCTAGTCTCTCTCTTTCAACTCCAGTTCTCCTTCACCACACGGCCCCGGCATCGACGCCGTACCGGTCGTGGCCACGAGACGCGACACGCTGGTGGTGTTGGTGGGCCTCGGCGGTTGCATCGGCGTTCCCGGCGCGGGCCTTGCCCGCCGCCGCGAAAAACGCCGCCGACGAGGCGCCGTTCTCCTTGCCCCCCTGCTGCTGCTGGGAGGCAATCCCCCCCGTCGCGGGCAGGGCCGCCGCGGCGTAGCCCCCGACCTTGGAGGAGCCCCCACCGAGCACGCGCGAGTTCGGGCTGTACTGCTGCGCCGCAGCGTTAGCAGCGGACGCGGATTCGCCGCGGACTGCGGCGATGTTGTCGTATTCCCCGCCGGCCGACGACGGCACCCGCGCGTGCGAGGCAGAAGCCGCCGCCGCAGCCGCAGTCGCAGCGGCAGCAGCCGTCGCCCTCTCCGCCGCGGCGCTCATCGCCACGCTGGCCCCCAGCGCCGCCTTGGCAGGCCCCAGTGACCCGGCCGCGGCCCCGTAAGACTCCTGCTGCAGCCTCATCACCGCTGCCAGGTAGGACTTGAGCCACACCGCGTCCCTGATGAGCTGCGCCAGCTGGGCGAATACCAGAGCCTCCTGCTCGCGGAAGGCGCCGCGAGCAGCTGCGAGCTTGTGCTCCTTGTGCTGCATCGCTTTGATGCTCTGCTCCATGGCCCACTCGCCCTTGGAGCGGGTTTGCGGCAGGCGCAGTCTCTGCCTGTCGATCTTGCACCCGAGGGCGACGACGGTCCTTCTCCGAGAGTCGACCTCGAGCCTGACCCCTTCGAGGCGCTTCATCCTCGCGGAGACCGCGGCGAAGGCGGCGGCCCAGCGCGCCATTGGGGCCAGGACCTCGGCCTCGAGCTTCTTGGAAGAGTCCTTGGAGACGGCGTCGAGGTCTTCGGCGGAGAAGTCGCTCCCTCCGATAGTGCCTGCTCCGCCGGGACCGGGAGGAGCCGGCGCGGCCCTGCCGCCGCCCAAGTCCTCGAAGACGCGCGGTAAAGGAGAAGACAGCACTGCCCCGGCAGTGCCCAGCAGGGCCTCGGCGGCGGCTTTCGCGCCGCGGATGTCCTTCTCGCACCTCTTGAGCGCGACGGCGAACGCGGCGGCCTCGGCCAGCATCGCCTCGTTGCGGGCGTTGGGCGTCGAGACGAACGAGGGGTCGAGGTGGAGGGTTTGTCGGGTCTGTTTGTTTGTTGTGGAGTGGGTTTTTTTTGGATAGGGTGAGAGAGACAGAGAAGCGGAGGGGGGAGCGGTGAGTCAAAGGGAAGGAGGGTGTCGGGGGTTGGAAAGAGAGAAGGGAGAAGAGGGAGAGGGAGAGAAGGGAGGAGAGAGAAGAGAGGGAGAAGGTGTGGAAAGGTGAAGGAGGAGGAGGAGGAGGAGGAAGGAGGTGAAGAGGCTCAACAGCTAAAAAAAAAACGCTCGTCGAAAAAATCCAATCGCGTCTGCGTCGCTCCCGGCTCGCGGGTGCTTTTCTGAGCCTCTCTCTATCGCTCATTCTCGTTTATTTTATCTTCTCTGACTGCTGGAATGGAAGAGAGAGCGAGAGAGAAGCCGGAGAAGAGAAAACAGAGAGAGCGACAGAGGAAGAAAAGGTAGAAGGAAGAGAGAGGCTGACGACGAATGCCGAAAACAACCTCGTCGACCGCGAAAAAGAAAAAGTTCATGCATTCTCCCTTCCTCTCTTCGCCTCGGTGCTCGTGCGCTGCTCTGCGTTTCGCACCCAGGGTCGGCCTCTAGCATACTCCCGTCGTCGCGGAGCACGGGGAGAAAGAGAGCTGGGGACGGAACCTCGCACACGCGAGAGCAAGAGAAAGCTTAGATTGCTTTTTTTCTCTCTCTCTCTTTTCTATTTTTCAACTGACGAATGGGCGAAACCGAAAAAAACGAAAAATCTGTTCTCAAAAACTACTTACCCTCTCCGAGAAGCGACGCCAGCCGGCGCCCATGGTGTGGAAGCTGAAGGTTGTTGTTGTTGCGGGAGGTGCTCTGCGTCCCCGTTGGAGAGAGAGAAAGAGGAAGAGCTGCTCTTGCGCGAGAGAGAAGGGAAGAAGAAGAAGAAGAAGAAGAAGAAGAAGAAGAAGAAGAAGAAGAAGAAGAAGAAGAAGAGTAAAAGAAACAAAGGAAGCAAAGAGCGAGAGTGAAGAGGAACGAAGCGAAAAAGAAGGAAGAGAATTGACTCTCTCCTCTCTCGCTCACTCTCTCAAACTCTCTCTCTTTCCTTCGCAATGACCTCCTCTTCCTCGACCCGCCCGGCCCTCGAGGCCGCTCTGTCGAGGGCCGCCTCGGCACCCACGGACGCGGACGCCTTCCTGCTGTTCCTGGAGGCGCTCGGGCAGGCCGCGCCGGCGCTGGTCGGGGCGGGGAAGGCGTCGGGGCGAGGAGACAATGATGGTGATGGAGCGATCGACGGCGATTCCAATCCCTCTTCCTCTCCCTCTCTGCTCCTGCACTCGCCCGAGTCCCGCTCGGCCTACGACCTGGCCATGCGCTCGGCCCTGTCGCGAGCCATGGCCTCTGCGCTGCAGAACGGAGAGCCAGTGATGGAGCACGACGCCAGCGGGACGTCGTCGAATTCGTCGACGGTCCGTCGCCTGCTCGCCGTCGCCTCTGCTGCCGCCGCCCAAACCGCTGCTGCCGCTGCCGGAACTGCCGCCGCCTCCGACCCTTCGACCTCCTCCGCGGCCACAGCCACGCTGTTCTCCGCCCTCGAAGACCTCCTCGAAGGGACGCCGGTAGACCAGGCCTCGGAGGCCTTCGCCGCCCTCGAGCGGGCCGCCTCGGAGCCGCTCCGGCGCCTCGGCTGGGACCGCTGCAAGCTGCCGCTGCTCCGCGCGTGCAACGGCCTGCTGGCGCGCGCTTCCCGCCGCCGCTCCCCGCGCGACTGCGGCGCCGTGCTGCTGTTCCTGGCCAGGGCGGCGCCCTTGGGGGACAAGAGCGGGCTGAACCTGATGGGGACCTGCAACAGCGCGTCGCACCCTGTGCCCGTCGTCGAGGAGGTCGAGGACACAAAGGACTCGAGCGGCGAGAGGATCGACGGCGAGCTCTACAAGAAATTCTGGAGGCTGCAGAAGAGCCTGCAGAGCCCGCTGCCGACGCTCCTGGTTTCTTCTTCTGCTGCTGTTGTTTTGACGACGACGACAACGGTCAAGGGCGGAGGAGCAGCGGCAGCGAGCAGCAGCAGCAGCAGCCCCGAAGCGAAAGCCTGGGGAGAATTCCAGGGCTCGGTGAAGGCTGTGCTCGAGGCCTTCAGGAGGACGCCCGTCGCCGTCGACGCCGCCGGAGGGAGCAAGATCGGCATGAATACTGTCTCTTCTGCTTCCAACGCGACGAGGGGCAAGAGACTCGGGAGCGCGTCGGCCAAGAGGAGGAGCTCGACGGGGGCTCTCTCGTCTGCTGCTGCCGCCGCCGGCGCTTCGACTTCAACTTCGTCGTCATCGTCGTCGTCCGCTGCCGTCGGCGTCTCCTACCTCTCGTCCCCCTCCATCTTCGGCCTCCAGCTGCGGGACGGGGCCGTGCGCAGGCACTTCCTGGTGCAGGTGCTGATCGCGCTGCACGCGCTGAGGCACCCGCCGCAGAGGCTCGGGAGCGCCGCCGCCGTTGGGGCCGGAGCTGCCGGAGCTGCTGCTTCTTCTTCTTCGACGACGACGACAGCAGCAGCAGCAGCGCCGAAAGTCTCGCCCCCGCGCGCGAGGCAGCTGGCCGAGGCGGACGCGCTCGAGTCCCTCGTCTTCTCGGCCCTCCAGCTGGTTCCGCCCGAAGGGCGCAGGTACGCGGCGGCCGTGCGAGCGGCCTTGGCGAGGGAAGGGAGCTGGGCGGCGTGGAAGGGGTGCAACCCGCCGTGCCCTTCTCTGGAGAAACCGCCATTGGCAAAAAAGATCAAGAGCGACGACGAAACTTCTCCTCTTTCTTCTTCTTCGCTCCCGGCCTCCTTTCTCTCCACCTCCCTCAAACGCAAGCCTGGCGGGATCGGCGCCCCGGGGCCCCCGACGCTCGGCACCCCAGACCTCGACCGCCTCTGGTCTCTGACACGGGCAAACAACCAGGGGCTGAAGACCGAAGACCGCGGTGTCGTCCCGACAGTCGAGTCCTTCCTGGAACCGGTGCTGTCCGAGATGGACCCCGAGGAAGGCATCGAGGACTTTTACAAGACGCAGAGGGACCAGGTCTACCAGTGGAAGGCGCTGCGGCAGATGGCCGCGAGCGACTGGAAGGCCTTCGCCGCCGTCGTCAACTCCCCAGGAGCGAGCGACCTGGAGTGCGGGGCGGCCACGATGTTCGCGGACAGGGTCCCGAAAGGATGGGTGAGCCTCGCGGAGAAGGAGGAGGCGAAGGAGAAGTTCCGGAAGGAGGAGGAGGAAAGGGAGAAGAACAGGGAGAAGGAGGAGAGGGAGGAGGAGGGGAGAGCGGAGAAGGAGAAGAGAGCGAAGGAGAAGGCGGAAGTGGAGAAGAAAGGGGAAGCGGAGAAGAAAGGGGAAGCGGAGAAGTCGAAAGTGGAAGAGGAGGAGGGAGACGAAAAAGGAGAGAAGGCCGCCGCTGATATTGCTGCTCCTGCTGCTCCTGCTGTTGCTGCTGCTGGCGGGAAGCGCAAGAGGGACAGCGAGGGCGACGAGGCCAAGGAGGAGGAAGAAAAGCCCGCAGCGGCGGCGGCGGCGGAAGCGGAAGAAGAAGAGCAAATGACAGACGTCAAGGAAGAGGAGGAAATGACAGACGCCAAGGAGGAGGAGGAAACAGCCCCTCCCCCCACCGAAAACGACGACGGCGCTGCCGATGCTGCCGCTGCTCCCGCTCTGTCGCAGCAACAGAGCGACGAGGAAGAGGTGGAGGAGGAAGAAGAGGGAATGGAGGTCGAGGAAGAGGAGGGAGCGCTCGCCACGCCCGGCGACGACGACAAGAACGGCGAGGAGCCTCCGTCGCAGCCCCGCTCCGAGGCCGCCGCCGCCGCCGAAGAGGAGGAGTGTCTCGAGAAAGGCGAGGAAGAAGGAGAAGAAGCTGCGGCCGAGGAGGGGGGAATAGAGGACGACGAGGGGTGAAGAAGAGGGGGGAAACGCTGCGTGTTTTTCTGCCTTTTTTTCTCAGTTGTAAAATCAAAATAATCATCATGAAACACCAGTTTTTTTTCCTTATGAGGAACGAGAGCAGGAGGAGGAGGAGGAGGAGCTCGACCCGAGTTTTTTTTGGTTTGGCTTGAGCCTTTTTTTTTTTTTTTGAGGTCGAGGGTGCAGTCTGCCTCTACAAATTCTTCTCTTTTTCTCTTTTCCATCTTTACCCCCTCCGCTTCTAACCCTTCCAGCCCTTCCAGCCATGGCTTCCGCCCTCCAGCTCAAGTGCGTGACCAGAGCGGACCCAGCCGCGGCAAAGGGAGAGAGCCCGCGCTCGTGAAGAGGGTGCAAAAGGGCCCGCAATCTCGTCCAAGTTTTCTTCTCTTTCAAGCTCGAGACGACGGCCGAACCAAAGAAAGCAAAGAGCGAGCAGCAGCGTCGCCGCTCTCTCTCCTCGACCTTCAATTTTCTCACCATCAATCTCTCCCCATTCACCCCCCTCTTTCCCCCCACCACGCAGGGCGCGCATCGCCTCGGTCACCGGTGAGTCCCAGAGTCTTGTCTGCACTGCGTCCTGGCGTGAACAGGGAACGCGAAAGCGGACGCCTTGCCTGCGAAGCGGGGGGGAGGGGTGATGATCAACGTCCTTTTTTTTCCGTCCTCGTGATCCAAGCTTCCCCTCTTTCGCTATCCTTTTTTTCAACCCCGACCCCTCTTCTTGCTCTCGTGCTTCTCTCTCTCTTTCTCTCTCTTGGTTCCTCTCTCTCGCCTTTTGGCTCTTCGCCCTCCACGCCGCAGACAGTAAAATCCGCGTGCTCACCCATCGCTTCAAATCAAAACCGAAAAATAATTCTTTCTTCTCTTCTATAGCCCGCCCCTCGGCCGCGGCCCGCTCCTCCACCGTCGCCCGCGCCGCGCCCCAGCCGGCCGACTCGCGCCGCGCCGTCCTCGGCGGCCTCGTCGCCGGCGTCGCCGGCCTCCTCTCCGTCGGCTCGGCCAACGCCATCGACCTCTTCGACGACCGCAAGGCCCGCGAGCGCGGCTTCGACATCATCTACGAGGCGCGCGACCTCGACCTGCCGCAGGCGACGCGCGACGGCCTGACGCAGGCCCGCTCGTCGATCCCGGCCGCGATCGCGCGCATCAAGGAGTCCGAGTCGCGCATCGACGGCAAGCTCCCCGGCTTCGTCGAGAAGAAGTACTGGACGCTCGCCCGCGAGGAGCTCCGCGGCCAGGTCGGCACGCTGCGCTTCGACATCAACGCCGTCGCCGAGTCGCTCGGCAAGGACGGCAAGAAGGCGCTGCTCGGCAAGAAGGCCGACTTCCTCAAGGCCGCCGACACGCTCGACTTCGCGATCCGCAAGAAGGACCCGGTCAAGGCCGCCGCGGCCCTGGAGGCAACGCGCTCGACGCTCGACGCCGCCATCGCCGCGCTGGGTTAAGGATGAGGAGATGAGGCGATTGGATGAGGAGATGAGGCGGTCGTTTTTTTTCAGATAAAGAAAGAGAGAAAAAAAAAGAGGAAGTCAAAAAAAGATTCAACCCTTGAGAGAAAAAAGAAAATCATTCGTGTTTTTTTGCTTGTTCACCAAAAACAAACTGCGCCATGAAACAACTGTTTCCTGCGCATACTTTTGGAGGGGCTCGCGAAGAGTTCAAAAGTGCAAGTAGACAACAGTGGAATTTTGGATCGCGATGTCGAGTGATGAAAAAGAAAGGAAAGAGAGAAGAGAGGAAGGAAAAAAAAGAAAAAAGGTTGAGAACTTGGTTTAAAATTCAACCAATCGCTTTCTTGCACGATCATGATCTCGCCGCGCCTCTTCTGCGTCGCCGCGCCTTGCTCTGCCGCTCTCGTTGCGCCTGTCGCTAGAACACGAAGAGCTAGCTCTTCAGTGAGCTGTAACAGAGCATTGAAGCCCGGGATGAATGCGAAACGTGTCCTGAATGCTCGAAGCGTCGCCGTCGCTTCGGCCGCTTCCAACGGCGGCGACGACGAAACCAACAACAACAACCCTTTTTCGACCTCGACCTCCTCCAACGCTTCCTCCTCCGCCATCTCCGCCGCGGCCTCGCTTACCGTCGACGAGTTCATCCGCTCCGGGGACGTCGTCGCCGTGGGACCGGGGGAGCTCCCCGCCGCCGTGCTCTCGGAGCTCGCCAAGAGGCTGGAGAGCGGCGAGCTCGGAAGCATCCGCGTCGTCGCGGCAGGGGACGCCCCCGCGGCAGAGGCCGCCGTCGCCGGCGTGCCGCAGGTCAAGCAGCAGAGCAAGAGCACCGAGGAGAACGACGCGACGACCCCGGACGTCGCCATCCTGCAGGCCGACGAGGTCGACAGGGCCGATCTGTCGTTCATCGCCTGCAGGCACGACGACGGGTTTGGGGCGTCTTCTTCGTCTTCTTCGAGCAATAGCAGTGGCGCGCTGCCGCAGCCGCAGCTCGCGCGCGTCGCCGCGGCGGCCTCGGCCTCCAAAAGAGGGACCGTCTCGCTGGTCGCCTCCCCCTTACTGCTCGTCGACAGGCTCACGGGGGACGTTCCCGTCGCGGTGGAGCTCGAGCTGATGGAGGACGGGAGCGGCGGGGACTGGGAGGAGGCGGCCGAGGAGCTCGACGACGAGTTCTTGGGGGACGCCTCGCTGGGCGTCTGGCGTCGCCCCTCCGCTTCCGGGATCCCCCGGTCGCACCCGCGCGGAGGGGACAACCCGCACGCCGAAGTGACGGTCCAGGGGGGCGTGACCCTGCTGGACGTGAGGTTCGGCGAGGGCAACGCCCTGAGCTTGCTGGGTGACGCCGGCGCGAAGTACGAAGACGTGCTGATGACGATCGAGGGCGTCCCGGGCGTCGTGGGCTGCGGTCTGTTCACGGGGCCCGGCGTCGCTGGTGTGGTGGTTGTTGGCGGCGGGGAGGATGGGAGCTCTCCGAAAGTGATGCGGCGACCAGCGTGAAAAGGAGAAAAAGAGAGAGAAAGAAGAGAAGAGAAGATAAAAGAAAGTCGGGTTTTTTTGTTTTCATGATTTTTTTTTGTGATTGAAAAGAAAGATAGGAAGAAATGGGTCAAAAGTTTTGTGGGGGGGATAGGTAATTGCTCTCTCTCTCTCTCTCAGTTCTCTCAATATATATCTCTCAACGCTCCAGCAATAAGTAAAAGGGAAAACGGAAGAAGAAGAAGAACAACGGAAACGAAAGACGGAAGAAAACGAGAACGAAAAAAAAAACGTTCTCTCTTCAAAAAAATCAAAATTTTCCAACACAATTTTCACCTCATCTCCGCGTCGAGCTGCACCACCACGGCAGTCACGTCGTCGGCCCCCCCTTCCTCCTCCGACGCCCACCTCTCCCTCGCAGCAGCCACCAGGGCCCTGGCTCCAGTCGCCGGGTCCGGGCAGCGCCCGACGATCTCGACCGCCTCTTGCGAGCCGATAAACTCCCAGACGCCGTCCGACGCCACGATCAAAAACCTGTCCCTCGGTCCCAACGCCACGGGCCCCACGCACTCGGGGGTCGCGATCACGCCCACGCGACCGGCCAAGGTGTCGCCCAGGGCGCGGGACATCGCGAGCCCTGGGGCCCAGGCGCCGGAGAGCCAGACCCGAGAGGGGCCGACGGGCGTGCCATCGTCGTCGGCCAGGCGTGCGACGCGCCCGCCAGAGGCCTCGATGCGCGCTCGTTCTTGCGGCAGGCACGGCCTGTGGTCCCTGGTGAGGTCGACGGCGATGGGCGCAGGGCGGCGGACGGCGCCCGAGGCCCCACCGGCCAGGGTCCCGGTTTTCGGCCAGTGGGATGGGACGGGGAGCCGCCTGCGGCGGGAGAAGGACGACGTCGAGAAGAGCGACGACGACGACGAGGAAGCGTTGGACGAACCGTCGCCGTCGTAGTTGTACTCGCTGTCTTTCTCGTCGTCGGCGTCGTCTTCATCTTCATCGTCGTCCGTGTCGCCTCCGAGGTCCTCTTCGACATCGAGGATTCGTTGTTCTACAGGGGCAGCTGCAGCAGCAGCAGAAACGAGGGGTTTCTCGGGCGAAACGCTCGCCGAGTTTCTGCTGCTCTTCCTCTTGAAGAGACCGCCGAGCCTTTGGCCGAGAGGCGATTTCCCCGGGGAGGCCGCCGACGACGCAGGAGCGGGAGAAGGCGAAGCTGCCGCCGCCGCCATCGCCGCCGCGGCCTCTCTGGCAGCTGTCGCGGCGGCGGCGGCCGCGACCTCGGCCTCGACCTCCTCGCGCGGCGGCCTCCGCGGGCAGCGGGCGAGCACCGCCCTCGAGTCGCCGACCCAGGCGACGTGCAGCTTTCCCACGGCGCCGGCGCCGCGGACGCGGCCGCCGCGCGCGCCGCCGGCGGCGCCCGTGGAGGGGGCGACGGCCGGGGCGGTGACCATGACGACGGTGGCGGTGGAGCCGGAGACGCCTAATAGAGTTGGGTTGATTGGTGTTTGTTGAAAGAGAGGAAAGGGTGAGAATTGATATTTTTTTTATTTCTGTCGAGAGAGAGCTCAAGAAAGAAAGAAAAACAAAAACGCAAAAAGGACTCACCGCAGGTCCTGCACGGTCCGGCTCTGGCCTTCGCGTCCGCCGTCTCGAAAGCGCAACGCATCGCAGCCGAAACATCTGCGGCGTCAGCAGCGGCGGCGGCGGCAGCGGCGGCACCGGCGCCCCCGAGAGCAGACGCGAGCGCCGCGGGGACCGTCGCGGCGGCGAGGCAGGATACAGCGTGCCCGCGAGGGCCGTGACCGTCAAACGCCGCAAAGAGGGCCGCCTTTGCTGCCGGAGGGCGGAGCAGGAGGCTTGACGAGTTGGTGAGAGGGGAAGTGGCGGAGGGGCCCTGCGTTGTTGCTGCTGTCGCTGACGTCGTTGCTGTGGGGGATAGCGGCGCTGTTGCTGATGTCGTCGTCGCCGAAGAAGAAGAAGCTCCAGCCGAAGCGGGTTTCGGGATCGAAGGAAGCATTCTTCGCGGAGGCGGCGGCCTCTTCTTCTGCGCGGAAGACAGCCTCTTCTTCTTGTCCTCGGGGCTCGGGGACGCCTCCTTCACGCCGGCGGTCTCCGCGGCCTCCGCCGCGTCCGCCGCCGCCCTCGCCGCGTCCTCCTCGGCCGCCGCGGCCAGCGCGGCGGCAGACGCCAGGTCGCGCGAGGAGGTCGTCGACGTGGCGGCGTAGGTCGCCGCGGTCGTGGCCGTGGCCCATCGCTCTAAGGAAAGGAGCGCGTCCTGGTTGGGCTTGGAGGAGACGACGAGCGTCGGCGGCGGCGCGGGTGAGGGGTTGCCGTTTGCGTCGACCTCGTTTGATGAAAAAGAGGGCACCGTCTCGTACCCAGCCTGCGACGCCGCTCCGGCCCTCCAGACCAGCGCCCTCGTCTTCAGGGGGCGAGGAGGAAGAGTGGTTTTAGCTCCGTCCTCGGCAGAAACGGCGTCGGCCTCCTTCTCCTTCCCGGCCGCGACCGCCGCGGCGGCGACGGCCACGGCCAGCGCCCTCCCCGCGCGCTCGTCGTCCTCGAGGTCGCCCGGGTCGACGCCGACCTCGTGGTGCTCCGCGGGGGGCCAGGGCAGGTCCTCTTCGACCTCCGAGTCCTTGGGTCCCGCGGAGGTCAGGGGGGGAGCAGGAGCGGGGGTCGGAGGGACCGCGGTCGCGGCCTCGACGACGACGGCGACAGCGGCGGCAGCTGCTGCTGCTGCCGCTGCTGCTGCTTCTCGCTGCTCCTCTTCCTCCTCGGCCGCGGCCGCTTCGCTCGACGTCGTCGTGAGCAGTCCGGCCGGAGAGACATTCGAGGTCTCGCTGATAATCGAGTTCGTCTCGGTCGCTTTCACGCACCCCTTGCTGCTTCCGAAGCCCTTGAACGAGTCGACGGCGGCGAGGAAGCGCGCCGAGCTGATCTTGAGGGCGTTGTTGGCTGGAGTGGAGTCGGAGAGAGGGGCGTGAGTGAGAGAGAAGAGGCATGGCTAGTAAAAAGAAAAAAAAGAGGAGGTTGGCTCCCGCCGCATTCGGGCATGCCTTCAAGCTCATCTCTCGCCCCGCCTCCTCTCTCTCTCCTTTTTCAAGCTCACCTCCGAGGGTGTCGCGCGAGTCCTCCGGGACGGACGCGCAGACGCCCATATTTGCTGGAGCCTTTGGTTCAGAAGTTGGGCCGGCACGCTCGAATTGGGAGGGCAGGCGAGCAGCAGAGGAAGAAAGAGCGCAGGAGGTTGAGAATCGAGAGAGAGTGCAAGTTGCTTTGAGCTTTTTTCTTCTTCAGAATTGATAATCTTCCTCTCGCCTTTCTCTCTCTCTCTCTCTCTCCTCTCTCTCTCTCCTCTCTCTCTCTCTCTCTCTCTCTCTCTCGTTCAAGCAGCACGTCTTGGAGCAAAAGTCATGATTCGGATCCGGGCACGTTGGCTGCAAGGCGCGCCGTCGCTGGAGAGTGCGGCTCTGCCTCGTTCGCGCGCGGTGAGCCGCGGCGGAGCAAAGAGGATTGCGTCGTCGTCGATGAATCCGTCGCCTCTAGCCGCGGCCACCTCGACCTCGACCGCTTTGCTCTGCCTCTCTTCTTCTTCTCCTCCCCCTCGCCGCTCCAGCGGCAGCAGGCGGAGGGCCTCCTCCCCCCTCCGCGTCTCTGCCGCCTCTTGCTCCTCCGCAGACCGAGAACCAGAGCAGCAGCACAGGCAACCGAGCGACGACGACGGCGGACCCGCGGAGGCGCGGTGGCGCTGGGACGACTCGGAGGACGCGGCCAAAGCTTACACGTCCCTCGCGGCGGTGCTGGCCGCCGGGGCGGCCGCGTCGGCGCTCGACGTGCCGCACGCGTCGCTTCCCTACTTCGTCGGGCTGGTAAGAAGAGGAAATAGGAGGAGGATAAATTGGGAGAAGAAGAGAAAAGTTGAAACAAAGAGAGCGACCTGCGCACTTTTTCTCTCGCGCTACAAAAAAAAAAAAAAAAC
>Ga0210003_1001685_pt1 | contig 19234 bp, 42 predicted proteins | sample LantaG_FD_182804 | JGI IMG/M metagenome (GOLD analysis project Ga0210003, IMG submission 182804) | Deep subsurface microbial communities from Baltic Sea to uncover new lineages of life (NeLLi) - Landsort_02402 metaG (SPAdes) (version 2) | ecosystem: Environmental > Aquatic > Marine > Oceanic >...
ACTGCTGTCGAGACATATGAACCAGCTATAGATACTGTTCATCATTTATGTCCAACAGTAAATGTTGTACAAAAATGGGTTGATATTCCTGTTATGAAATACAAGTGGATATTTGTTGATTCTAAAGTAGGGGGTGATGCTGAAGGTAATTGGGCAAGGCATCTACCTTTAATATATGCTTATGAGAATAATCTTATTGCTGATGACGCCATAATGATGGTTCATGATTATAACAGAATTAAACAATCTAATGATCGCCCTAATTCTATTTGGGGCAAAAGGTTAAGTAATTGGAATAATACTATGAAACAGCAGAATTGGGAACTAATTGATGAAATTTTAGTGTCAAGGTGTTTTGGTATTTACAAAATAACGAAATAAATAAAATGAAGATAATACACACAATTAAAGATATAACTGACGGCAACAAGTCTGTTACTTTGGCTGATCTTGTTAAAATAGCTGACAAAAAAGGTATTCCACTGAATGAAGTGTTTGTATCTGTTAGTCAAAACAGGTGGTCTACATATAGAGATCTTAAATTGACAGTAGCAACAAAACCTAAACCGCCTCAAAAATTCAGGGAAGTAACTCTCAGAGAAGTAACTCTCTCACCTAAACAAATAAAGATTATGTACGGAGACATGCTAAAAAGTGACGCAATAATCGTTATTAATTAAAAATAAAGATTGACATTTGTTCTAATTTCTGTATTATAGAACAAAATAAAGAATATCAAAGAAGGAAAATGATGAAAGACGACTTAGGAGCAAGAATAAAAGAAAATTATGAGAAAAGAGCGAGGAGCTATTTAACTCGTAGAACTCCAGTTATTATTAGAATAGATGGCAAGGCATTTCACACTTTTTGTAAGAGATTTGAAAAACCGTATGATGAATTTCTAAATGAAGCCTTAAATAATGTCATGAAGTATCTTTGTGAAAACATTCAAGGAACCAAGTTTGCAGAAAGGCATTCTGATGAAATTTCATTACTTTTGACTGATTATGATACATATGAAACCGATTGTTGGTTTGACTACAATACTCAAAAAATATGTTCAGTATCTGCTTCTATGGCTACTGCTGAGTTCTGTAGGAATCTTGTTCTAGGACAATTATGCAAAGAGTTTACTGGGCAAAATGATATTTTAAATTTAAATGAATCTTTCCCTAATTTTGATGCTAGATGTTTTAATCTTCCTGAGGCTGAGATATCTAATTATTTTTATTGGAGAATGTTAGATGCTAAAAGGTCTTCTGTCAATATGCTCGCTCAATGCAATTTTAGTCATAAGTCTCTTCAGGGATTAAGTTGTAACGAGATGCAGGAAAAGCTTTGGCAAGAAAAACAGATAAATTGGGCAAAATTACCCCAAGGGCAAAAAATTGGATTTATTTGTGAGAAGAAACAAATAAAAAAGCCCATCCCGTCTGGGCCAAAAAGGGGTGAAATTGTAATGAGAAATGCATGGGTGATTGATGGATCTCCTGCTACTAAAACTGAATTGGATGAACGGGTCGATATTGCCATCAATAACAAGAAAGATATTGATTTATAATTTTGACTAGGTAGTGCGAGACTGCCTTAAGTTAATGGGGTTTGGTCATCCTGTTAACATCTCGCCCAATTTGCAATATTAAATAAAAACTAAAAAGAAAAGGTGATATAATGACAGAAAAATATGAATATTTAGTAGACCCAAATGACATAGGAGATATAGATATAATCCCATACCAGTATCTAGTATTTAGACTTGTTGGCAGGAAACAAAGATTAGATGACCTGATTAGATTAAAATCCCCCAAGATTATTATTGAACAAGAAAAAAGATTAATCCAAAAAGCATATAATCAAATGGTAGCAAAATGTTTAAAAGATAACGATTATGAACGTCTATTTGGGGATATTGGAAATTTTGAAGAGGACGAATGATGAGTGAAATAGATCAAGAAAATCAACCAGACAAAAAGAAAAGCTCTACTAGAATGAAGACATTGTTGTTTATACTGGCTATAGCATTTTTTACGTTTAGGACAGGCGGATTCCTTTTTGCACTTGCTTTATTATCTATGATATATGTCCATGAATGTGGACATTTGTGGGCAGCTATTAAAAAAGGATTTAAAACTAATGGAATTTATATACTCCCTATAGGTGGTGTTGCTATTGTAGATGATTTAGATAAGGCAGACAGGGGAGACGAAGCGTATATTGCTGTGATGGGTCCAATTTGGGGAATTGCATTTTCTTTTATTTTTGTTATAGCCTCTCAGGTCTTTCCATTAACACATAGTGACAGTTATGAGTTATTAAAGCTTGGAGCCTGTTTGTGCGCTGTTAATATTTTCAATTTATTTCCAATCAGCCCTCTTGATGGTGGTAGGATATTTAAAAGTATTGCTTTTTCTATATCTAGAACCTTTGGCTTATTTACAATGATTCTTATGATATTGCTGGCTATTTTCTTAGCTGTTTTTTTAAAATTTTGGATTCTATATTTGGTTGCATTTTTTTGTTTTATAGATTTCAAAAATGAAAAAAAAGAAATATGTACTGATATAAAAAAGAAAAATATGTCTTTTGGAAAAATAGTATTGTATACATTCATTGTAGGTTTGCTCTTGTTTTTAGCTTTTTGCCCTATAGTATTTTGTGCAATCAAAAACTCGCAAATCAAAAATATAGAAAATATAGAAAACCCATTGACAAGTCAAACTTTTTAAGTATAATTATAAAATAACAAAATTATAAAATAACGAAAGGAATATAATGAAGATATTTGAAAGTAGTAATGATTATAGTGAAAAAATAAATTTTGTTGATAAAAATAACGTATTTGTTGGATATGATATGGGGCAAGACTGTTGTGAACAGGCTAGTTGGTTTATATCTGATTCAATTAAAACATTGATTCCAAACAATAGTGAATTAGAAAATAAAGATGGTTTAACTGGATATAATTTTGATCCAGAATATTTTAAAATAATTGAAGACCTTGCTAATCTTGAGTCGGGTGGCATGGCTATATTTAGATTAGTAAGAGGTAAAAAACAAAAGTTTTTGCATCTCTTCAACTGTCATAATGGTTATTATAGTCATGGTTTTGAGATGAAAATAGGTGAAGATATTAAACAAATTGGAAGTCTCTAAGTTGAATTAATGAGTGTTAAAACCATATTATCTCATAAAGATAAATCAAGAATTATTAATAGAATTCTTAGCGGTGAAAAGTATTCTCCGATATCTAGAGATTACAAGGTTGGAATATCAACTATTGCTATTATAGGTCATAATCTTGGTATTATAAAACAGAATACCACACATCAAAAAGTTTGGTCTATATCAGCAATAGATAGATTTTTATTAGAGCACGATTCAACTATTCAAAGACTGAGTATGGCTATAAGACACGTTAAAACCACTGCTGAATGGAAATGTTCTTTGTGTGGTCATACATGGCATCAGTCGTTTTATACCGTTAGAAGAAGGGTTGAAAGAACAGGTGGCAAGGGTTGTAGTGAATGCGGATATGATGAATATACTGTATATCATGACTTCTTACAAAACCAATTATCTCCGAAATCCGCTTATTTTGTTGGAGTATTCTTTGCAAAAGGAGTCACAGGTAGTAATAATGTCATAAAAATAACTTGTCGTGAAAAGAAAAAACTTAAAAAAATAAAAGATTTATTAGCGTGTACTTATCCTCTTAAATATAATGAAACAAGTTATGTTTTAAAATTTAAAAGTAAAAAAATAGCAACAGTATTAAATCTATTAAAGAAAAATGTAACTAGAGGGATTCCAAAAGCTATAAACAAAGATAACGAGTTATTTTCTCATTTTCTCAGAGGCTATATAGATTTTAAAGGCTATGTAAACTATATTGATGCAAAAACACCTCGGCTAACTATATCTGGGAATCATGTTTTTCTTAAAAATATTCAGGACAAATACAAACAAATAACAGAAGCATCTAGCATTGACGGAAAGAAAAGAGAAGGTTGTTTGAGAAAGCCTAAAAAAGAACTATATATAACAGGATTAGAATCTAGTTATCATTTTATGAATTGGATTTATAACTCCGAAGTAAATCCAATGAGATACATTTCTAATTCTAAATATGACACATTTCTTGAGTTGAAAGATAAATTTTATGAAAAACAAGAGCGTATAGATTACATTAAGACTAATCAATTAGTATATCACAATTTTCAAAAGGAGTTGCGAAAACTTAATGGCAAGGCATTAGCGAAAAAACACAAAGTTAAACCCAGTGATATTCATAAAATAATAAAAGAACCATCTAAGATGCGCCAATATTATTCAAAGAAATTAATTGATAATATATTAGATTCTTGCATTAGAAAAAAGGAAATAGAACGAGAAATGAAAAGCATCATGGTAAAAGTATGCGAAAGAGCTGGTATGACACCATCTGCTTTTAGAGCATGTTATTATACCAAAAAAGGGGATTAATATGCAAGTCAATGAGATTTTTACACAAGATTCTACAGAAACCAATAGTAAATCTGTATTTCTAGCAGGTCCTACACCCAGATCGAAAGATGTATCTTCTTGGCGACCTGAAGCAATAAGCATCTTTAAGAGGCATATTGAAACCCCTCTCAGTCTATTCATTCCAGAACCTAATTGGAATACAGGAATAACATTTGCTCAATTGAATCTTAATTATGGAAGTGAAATAATAGAATGGGAACATGAGGCTCTTGAAAAGTCAGATATAATTCTTATGTGGGTTCCAAGAGATCTTGATACAATGCCAGCTTTTACGACTAACCTGGAATTTGGAATGTTTGTTAAGAATAAGAACTTTTTTTACGGTAGACCTGATAATGCCCCAAAAACAAGGTATTTAGATTTTTGTTATGAAAAATTTACAGGCAGAAAACCCCAAAATACCCTAAAAGACCTAATAATTGAAATAATTGAACAAATTTAATAAAAACAATTGACAATTTTACTTTTGTCAGTATAATAAGATTTGAAATGGATATAGATTATATAATAGCAACTAGAAGTATGTTTCCTAGACTGACAAAAAAATGTCATAGTCTTTTAAAAGAAATTCCGTGCAAAAGGGAGAAGATAAAACATACAGGTTCTGGAGGAAAAGGAGCTACAGATTATCTTAATAGGATATTTAAGATAAATAAAGCGGATTGGGTTATAAATATTGATGAGGACGCATTTGTTTTTGATATTGAAAGAATGCTTAACCTTATGAAATATATGAAAGAAAACGGGTATCATATTTGCGGAATGCCTGATGGTGGGGTGATTCCTGCAAGAATAGGTAACCCAATTGTTATGAATCCTTTTTTTAACATTATAGATACTAGATTTACACGTAAAATAGATAATTTCGATATTGTATTTGAAGATTGGATGAAAGATTCTTGTGCTACTCATTTAATGAAATCTGATTATTCTTATGATAAATATCTTGAGAAATATTATGATATGTCATTTGCATTGTTAAAGAATAAAGCAAAAATACTATATCTTAATGCAGAGATGGCAGACTTTAGGTCTGAAGATGAAAGGGACATTACGACCATATTAAAAGACCATGAAGATGTCCCATTTCTTATCCATAGTTGGTACGCTAGAAAATATCATAGACCTTTTACTAAAAAAAGAATAAACAGGGATTACGAAAAAGCAAAAGAAATGAAAGAAAAAGGATAGTAAAATGACAGTTATAGAAAGAGTGGTTGCAGGAATAATAAGTATGGTAACTTTAATTATAGTATCAGGGATTATCATATTAATTGTAGTCTGTTTCAAAGGTTGCAATATGGTTAAAGAAAATGGTATCAAAGGTATAGCTGAAGAGGTTTGGACAGGTACGAATAAAGCCTCTAATGTTTCTACCAATGAGTAATAAATTAAACTAAAAAGGAGTAATGAAGTGATAGCTATAATGTTAAAGAAAAGAGAGAATATTGATAAAGCCTTACGCAGGTTAAAAAAGGCAGTAGCTAAAGAGGGCATTTTTGCTGAATTGAAAGAAAGACAATACTTTCAAAAGCCTGGTGATAAAAAACGCAAAAAGTCTATAAGGGCACGGGCAAGAATTAGAAAAGAAGAAAGACTAGCTGGTAATAAATAACTATTAATTGTGAAAATATAGAAAGGAAATATATAATGATACATACAAGCGAACCTAAACTTGCAGAACTTAAAGAGATTAGATCAGAACTTTTTAAGAGTGAATCAACTGATGATAACCTAAGAAAAATCAAGGCGATTGAAGTTCAAATAAAACGCCATGAAAAAGAAGCAAAAGAAAATAGCTAAAAATAAGTTATGGATAAAGACAAAATAAGGGCAATATCATTATGGCAACCTTGGGCTGGGGGAATAGCCCTTGGTATTAAAAAACAAGAGACTAGACCTTGGGCTACTAAGGTTCGTGGAGATATTGTCATATGTTCTGCAAAGAAAAAAGTTCACCAAAGTCTATATCCAAAAAACTATCAAGAAGTCTGGAAACAATCTTTTGTGAAAGACCGTGAACTTTTGGAAATAAAAGGATATGCTTTATGCATAGTAGAGATATATGATTGTGTGTCATCAAATGATCCTGCTATGATTAATTCTTCAGAAACTGAGCTAATGTGGGGAGATTATTCTCCTGACAGGTATATATGGTTGACTAGGAACTTAAGACTTATAGACCCAGTTCCTGTCAAAGGCTCACAAGGTTTTTTCTTTATAGATAATGATATTATTAAGAAAATAAAGAATAGAAATTGACTTTATCAATTTTCTATGTATAATAAGGATACAATGAAAGAAAAATGTACAAAATGCGCTAAGTTTAAATGCCCAATGCATCCAGATTATCAAGCAAAAATAAAACCAAAATGTTCTTGCGAAACATGCTGGGAGCTATGGGAAAAGAGACAAAATGAAACAGTAGATAAGTCTGTTTCACTATTAAAGGTATAATATCTTACAGAACGGTGGACTCCACCTAATTCAAAAACAGGAGAATAATGCCATATATTAAACAAGAACGAAGAGAAGATTGCAATAAAGTTGTTGGAGAAATGAACTGTATTGATGTTAAAGCTGACGGTGATTTAAACTACATTCTTTATAAGTACTGTAAAAATAGTATTGAACCAAGTTATAATAATTATAAGAATTATTGTGCAGAACTTAGACAATGTGCTACTGAAATTGAACGTAGATTACTTGCTCCGTATGAAGACTCAAAAATTGAAGAAAATGGTGATGTGGAATGGATTTAGAAAATGGAAGAAGAAAGATATTGGGATAGTTGAAAATGGGTTGTTTAGACCAAAAATAAACATAATACAATACTTAAAGGAAATAAAATGGGTTATAATACAGAATATATGGGAATATTAGAATTTAATAAAGAGCTTACAGCATCACAGCTATCACTTATTAATGAGATACTTGACTCAGATTTTAGAGATTTGAGTCAAGAAGTACAAAAAGCTCTTGTCACGGGTGAAACCTATCTGACATATATCAACCTTGTGCTTACAAAAAATTTTTCAGGGGTAGAATGGAACGGAACAGAAAAATCACATTCAATGGTTGACGCTGTTAATGCTGTAACTAACTGGATGAGGATTCATGGTGGTATTAAAGATTTTTCTTTTGTTGGGACAATGCACTGCCAAGGTGAAGATGTTGATGATAAATGGGATCTTATAATAGAAGATGGAATAGCTAAAAGGGTACAAGCTCCACCAAAAGGTATAAAAATAGAATGTCCTCATTGCGAAGAATATTTTTATTATAATTCTCCGATGGGCGGGGAAGACAGTACAATGAAGAAGAAAAATCTTAAAGTGTGTTTGACAGGAAATATGGAGTTAATGCGTATGACAAGAAAGGAAACAATAAAAGTATTAGAAGAAAGAGGGCATACTGTCGTAAGTACTGTTGGAACAGATGTCGATTATCTTATCAAGGGTAAGTCTAAAAGTAAAGAAAGCTCAAAAATAAAGAAGGCTAAAGAACTTGGAGTTGAAGTTATTAGCGAAGAAGATTTTTGGTTAGAAGAAGACCTTTGGTTTAAGAAGGGAGTTTAAATAATGAATCATTACAAAAAATCAGCACTGTTAAAAAGAATTAAAACCCTTAAAAAAGAAATAGCAAAAATAGAAGAAGATAATACCGAATCTATGGAGGAGGCTATAAGCAAACGTCAAACTGAAATATCAGAATTTATAGCAAAATTGTCTAATACAAACATTATAAAAGAGTTTAACGATTATTACAGAGAACGTCTACTTAAAAGGAAATTGTCTAAACTGCCTTGGTATATTCCATGGTACACAATGCTACATTTTAAAGAAAAAAGAAATTTTATTAAGCAGGCAAGTAAAATAGAAGTTGTCAAAATTAAAAATAATAAAAAGTTAATCTTTGATAACAGCCACGATAATCGTAATCACCTGAGTCTTATAGATACCTTTATAATCTATCTTCAGAATCGTGGTATCGAATATATAAAGCCAAAAGTAATTTGGTTCGGTATTTTGCAATCAACTATCGATAGATATAAAGATTGGTTAGATGAGGTTGAAATGAAAATAGATTGTATAGAAGAAAATAAAATAGAAGTTGCATATCTTAATGAGGATGAGCGTATCTTTAAAAAAATAAACATGTATAAAGAGATGTGCCACCTATAAAAGGAAATGATTATGAAAACTAAATATGTTATATTTCTTATTGTATTTTTCTTGGTAATAAACGTACCTATATACATATGGATGAATCTTAAATTTCAAAAAGAACAGAGACTAAAACAACAAGAATTAGACAAGCTGCAAGAACTGCAAGAATTATATATAGCTGGTGGTACAGGTACAATATTCCGTATCAGGCATAGCTTATAACAAGGGAAATAAATAATGTGTAAAACAATAACAAGAGTGAAAGACAGAATTAAAGAATGTATGAAGAGTGGGGAGTCAGAAGAAAGAGACATCCTTAAAACCGTTCTGGGTGAGATACAAGGCAAAAAGGCACTTAACGGCAAAATGTCTGAAGAAGAATGCATTAAGGTCTTTAAGAAGTTTAAGCAAGGCGTAGAAGATACTATTGGGTTCTTGAAGGAAAGATGTGCTTCGGATGATATGGATATAAGGGAAATAAGGGAAATAATGGAAATGGAAAATGAAATATCAATTTATGACCGATATATTCCAGCCACAATGTCTGTTGTTGCAATAGTAAAATTTCTTACTGGTATTTCAGATAAGATAAAAGATGCTAAGTCTGATGGTCAAGCAACAGGTATAGCTATGGGTTTTATAAAAAATGATAAGGCTGCCTCAGTTGATGGCAAAGATGTTGCAATAGCTGTTAAACAAATGAGGGAAAACAGTGAATGACACGGAAAGAATTTTATTCAATATAGCAATTGAAACATCAGGCAGTTGCCATGACAGAATGAAAAGAGTGAAAAATGGGTGGACGCTGAGAACTATCTTTGATAGACCTGCGGCACAATTTATACCTCTTGAGATGGCGGAAGACTTAGAAATGCCTCTAGAAAAAGGCGATATTGTCAGGTGTGAAACTAACCGAAGTCATCAATGGTCAATATCTAAATTCACAGACCATCTTGGGTCTAATGGTGCATTTGGAAGTGCTGAATATCTGTGCCAGAAAATAGGTAGTACTGAGACATGCAGAATTCATAATGAAAGAATTTCAGTACTTAGGTTTATGCCCCCAAATATGCTTTTATATGGAAAAGAAAAGCAAATCTATGATTGGTGTTATAAAGCTTTTGAAAAGAAATATAACAAAGATGCTGATTACTTTAAGAGATGTGGCGGTGTAGAAATTAAACACGACAAGGCTACAGTTTGGTCAAGAGCACATATCTGGGAACAAGAGAAAATAGAAAATGGGAAAACCCTATATTCTTTGCCTAAAAAGTTTGAAATTCCATGGAACAAGAAAACAAGGCTTAAAGATATTGTTTTAGAAATGAAGAAGCAAGGTTTTGCAAAGAAATATGAATATGCAGAAAGTGAACCAGCATATGGCATGGGCGGTTGTTGCAAAATAACAAAAGAGAGCTTGACTAAGATTTTAGCGGAATAATTTATCTTGACTTTTCTGATTTTTTATGTATAGTAATAGAACAATGAGATTAAAAACTAACAAAGGTTCATTAATACAACGCTCTAAATTAGGAGTTGGCAAACAAATAGGGCAACAAATATATGCCCATAAGCTTTATATGAATCAGATAATACCTCAAGATATCCTAAAAAAAGCACTTGAGCAAATGCCATCATTTAAATTTAATACAATAGTATGGAATAAAAAAGAGAAAACTATACGCTTTGATTCAGCAGAGAATTTTAACACAGCAAGAGAACCAACAGCAGGAGAATATATTAAAGTTAATTATAAAACTAACTCCATTAAAAAAGGAGTAACCAATTCTATATGGCATCACAAATGGATGTGGGTAAAAGATGATTATAAGGGTTTTGATGTACAGGAATCATTTGAATGGTCTAAAAAATGGCTTGGTAAGCTTAATACAACGGCAAAAGGGTCTTCTAGGTGCTGGGAACTTCAATTGAAAGAGGTTGGACTAAAGTGATGACTACAGATAATTTAGAAATATGGGAGGGAGTTCATGGAGTGTGGCATTACCATCTTTCTAAAGGGGGAAGAGAAGGAGTTTTATGCGGGAATAAAAATGTAATGAGTACTAACCTACCATTGCGCACATGGGGAATGAAAACACACTTGAATGAGAGCTATTGCAAAGAGTGTGAAGAAATACTAAAACGAGGAGAATAATGAGTGATGCAGATCATGATTTCGCAGTTAAGTTTTATGAGAAATGCAAACGGTGTGGAGAAACAAGAGATGATGTATGTGGTAGGGTTTGCGGGAAATGTAGAAAAGAAAAAGCGGTAGAAGAAAGCGAGGAGTCAAATGGGTGAGAATATACCAAAATGTACAAAATGCAATTCTTCAGATATAAGAATTGATAATAGAGATAGACCAGATTATCGTTTAGATGGATACTGTCTTTCTTGCAAGCATGAATGGACAGTTGAAACTGAGAAAACCAAAGATCTTTTAGAATCAAAAGCATATATCCACTGCGGTCAGTGCGATAAGTTAATAGAGGCAAAAAAAACACACAATGGCATATGTGAGTGTTGGTTAGGGCATTGTTGTGGATTCGGTCAGGTTGCTGTTTTAGGTGAAGAGATATATTGACTCAAACGAGAAGATTAATTGGTGTTAACTTATAAGAAGGAAAATATTATGTGGATGAAACACTCAAAATTAAATGAACACGAACAAAAACTAAAAGACATGTCTGTTGAAGAATTTGACCATTATATGATGGAACATTATCCAGACATGTTTAAAAAGAGAAATCGCCCCCCTGATCAAAAATTTATAGAACCAATGAATTTTGGATTTGAAATTGGCAATGGATGGAGGCATGTTTTAGATTCGTTATGTAAAAAAGTTAAAGTCCTTCAGGATACATTTGGATTTATATTGGTATTTGATCAGGTTAAAGAAAAAATTGGCTCTGCTAGATTTTATACCCATATAGAATTTCCTGAATCAACAAAAGTTTCAAAAGAGCAAGCTGTAGCCGCAGAAATAGCAAAATTAATTGCAGATCATTACGAAGAATATACTGATTATGTTTGTGAAGAACTTGGGACAAACATTAACCCTAATGAAAAAATATCATTAGGGTCTTGGTACTATGGAATGGGATTAGAAGGATATATACAATCAACAGAAAAATCTAGGCTTGACGAAAAAGAAAAGAAAGAAAAAATTGAAATCGCTAAAAAGTCTGATGAAAATAGGAAAAACATTTCTGATCTTAAGAGAAAGCTTAATTACCTCAAAAAAGAAGATATTGAGGAAATTAATTCCTTAGTAGATGAAAAGATTAAAAATAAAACTTGACATTTCACCATTTTTCTGTATATTAATTGCATGATTAGATATTTAGGATATCCATGTATTAATATGAATTTGTCAGAATCTACATCTGACTCATCTGGCAATTTAGTTAAAGTATCTAATAAAAATAAGATATTTAGCTCTAGAACTATTCGTATGGCTAATTTTTCGCTACAAAAAGCTAGTGAATTAGCCCTTTCCAATGTAAAAGATCTTTATACTATAATGGAATGGAATGTAGCCAATAATATTCATTTTTTCCGCATTAGTTCTAATATATTCCCTTTTATTGACCATCCTGAGCTAGGATATCGGATTAATAGCCTCTCAGACGCTCCAGAAATCATTAGGACACTTCAAATGATAGGAGATATAGCCCGAAGCAATAAGATCCGTTTAACATGCCATCCAGGGCCTTATACCTGTATTGCATCCCCCAGACAAAATGTAATCGATAAAAGTCTTATGTCTATTGAATGTCATGCAGAATTAGCTAATATCCTCAACACTCCAGATTTTGCCATTAATATACATGTGGGCGGAAACTATTATGATTATTATGAACAAACCGCCATTTCTTTTAGTAACTCTTTTCGTAAACTTTCCCAATATGCCCAAAGCATTTTAACGGTAGAAAATGATGATAGGGGTAGTCTTTGGTCAGTTCAGAAGTTATATGATTATATTTACAAGGAAACTGGCATTCCTATTGTTATGGATATGCATCATTGGAAGTTTAATCATGATTTGCCAAATATGGAAGACTCTGCTCAACTTGCTCTATCTACATGGGGCAATCGTTTTCCCAAAATGCATTATTCTGAGAGCCGACCAAAAGCTAAACCTCAGGCTCATTCAGACTATATACAAGACAAAATTCCCGTTTTGAGTTCGAATATAGATTATGACATTATGTTAGAAACCAAACAAAAAGATAAAGCCTTATTGCAATACAGAAAAGGGCAAACTGTTTGACAAAATATAGAAAAACTTGGTATAATACAGCAGAAAGATAAATATGACAAGCGATGATGTATTAGCATACTTATTCAAAAAGCCTAAAAGTCAAACACCGACTGAACTTAAGGGGCCTGTTGCTAAACTGCATTGTTGGCTTAATATGCGGAAAAGCAAAGAGTTTCATAATGATGTGATTGTCAGGCATGGATTGCAGGATTTGTCTGTATCAAAACTTGATTCAGATGATGAATTAACTCAGCATGCAGTCGGAAACGCTTGGGGACATTGTATGCAATGTTTGCTAGAAAAAAAGAAAGATAAAATATGAAAATAATAATGATTATAATAGCAATAATAATGACAGGCATGATTCAAGCGAATGCTTCTAATTTAGATTCAACTCCTAACTTTAGCATGTTAATTAAAGATTATAAATTCACCGATCAAAATATACAACCTATATCGGCTGGAATTATATCTTGGACAGACAAAACAAGAGACTTGGAACCAGGCATATACGCTCACATTAATTGTTTGAATTGGAAACGGAAAATAAGATTCAATATAGGAGCTATTGCAATTATAGATGATGTGGTGAGAGTGAACGCTGAGACATCTATCACAATGGTATTTTCTATATACGATCATAAGTTTGAGGTGGGTGGTTATTATGCTCCATTTTGGGGATTGGATAAACGTTCTAATGACCCATATGGCATTATGTTAGGATATATATTTTAGATAAGGAGAATAATGAAAGAAGTATGGATATGTGGTCAATTAACTGGCAAGTATGTTGGTGCAAGCACACCATGGGAATTTCAAGGTGTATTTGACTCAGAACAAAAAGCTATCGCAGCTTGCAGGGATGAGAACTATTTCATCTATTCGGCTATTATGAATCAAGAATTGCCCGATGAATCAGTAGAACCTGATGGAAGGTATCCTCTTCATCCTAATGATAATGACAAACAAATAAAACCTATAATTTGTGATGATGGAATACATTGTGGAGAGTGTCTTAATATAACGCCATACGGACAGCAAGAGGATTTAACTGCGAAATGCGCTTTATCTGGTAATGATTTACAATGGCACGACTACTGGATAGCGGAATGTGATACGGAAGTAAATTTGCCAGAAAAATAAGGAACGAGAAAAATGAACTGCAATATCAAAGATATGATAGTAGATGATGGATTTTGTAACAGAATCAGGACAACACCAAAAGGTATTTTACCAAAAATTAAATTATGGCTTTGCACAAGAAAAGGAAGTCATGACTTGGAAATAATACTTGATGATTGGTATGACGGAAATATTACTTACGACGATTGGCCTAAAGGTACACGTATATCAGAAGCTCCTAAGGTTGCCCTCAAGGACTCTCGAAGGTGGTGTTCAAGACATACAATTCTTCGTTGTTCTAAGTGCGGTTTTGAATGGGAGAGATTATCTAGTGGTGTAAAAGGATGTGGGGCACACACTTGGATTGCAGGACGTCAATTTCCCATTGAATGGCAGTGCTTACCTTGGGGCGATCCAGATTTAACTGTAAAAACTGGCACAAGCTCAATACCATCATCTGTTTTGCAGGTTTATGATTCTAAATTATATAAGTTAATAGCTGACTTAAAAGTATAAATACGGAGAAAAATGGAAGAATACTATCAAGGAAAAGGTTGCGAGTGCGCTGCACATTCAGAATATGAGTGTGTGTGCGGTGTGGATTGGAGATCAAAAAGAGAGGTTCAACTTGAACTGGAAAACAAAATTATAAAAACAGCCTTAGAAGAAATAAGGGATGACGGACATTGCAAAGATGGAGAGATGGGATTTAATTGTGGAATGTGTGACTGGTGTTTAGCTAATATGGCGCTAAAAGAAATAGAAAAGGGGAATAAGTGAATTTTATTTGTTTTTTGAGAGGGCACGAATTCACAGATGTTGCAATGACATATGCAGACCGAATAGATGTTCAGGATGGAATTGCAGCGTTTGCAATCCAATGTACAAGGTGTGGATTGATATATTATTGTGACGAATACGGAAATATAATAAACACAATGACTTATCCCACTGATAGAAAAATAAAAGAAAGTGATAAAAATGACGAATAGTATGTATGATTGGAAATGTACTTGCGGGGAGAATAACCCTTATAAAAGGGCTACTTGTCAAAAATGTGGCGAATGGGAATGCGAACAAAAAACAAAAGACAAATTGACATATACTGTAGAAAAAATGGATAATATTGGAGAGTTTTTAAAAGAAGCTTTTTGTATAGATGGTGAAGTTAATATTACATTTCGTGACATTAATGTAAAAAATCATCTTTGCATAGAGTTAAATGATAGTGAACGTGGAAAATTTTCTCTTGTTCTTTTAACCGAAAATGAAATATAAATGAATAAGCCTAAATCTGTTAAAAATATAGTTTTTGATTCAGTTTGGAATTCAGTTTATAAGGCAGTTAGGAATTCAGTTTCTGATCTAGTTTATGTTCCAGTTAAAGTGAAAGCTTATTATCCAGTTTGGAATTCAGTTGAGTGTTCAGTTATGTATCCAGTTAGACTTATCCTGTTAGAACAGTTAAACAACAAATAAAGGAGAATAAAATGAGAATAGATAAGGGAATAATTATATGTGCTGTTATAGGCGGCTTAGTGGGTTTTTTTGGTATGACTTCGACTATGACATATATAAAGAATCTTCAAAGGCAAGTTGAATCTAGATATAATGTAGGATTTGCTCAGGGGATGTCAGCTGGATACAATTATGGATGGACGGGAGGGTATCAATCTGGAGTGAAAGAAGCTATGTCTATGGCTACTGATGCTGGGGTTGGGTACTATACGTATGATAAGGACAGGACGAAGAAGATTTTCGTATTTGGACCAATTGGACCTGTAAAACCAATTGGACCTATAAAATAGAACATATAGAACATATAGAACATGCACTGAATGAAATTTGATGTACATATTAAGATAGCGATTATATTTACCTTATTAAGTATTTGCGCATTAATAGGGGTATTGGTAATAAATACTAAGAGTTATGATAGTATTAATGAGATAATGCCTATTTATGGAGTGGAATAAATATAATTACATACACTGAATGATTATAAGGAAATTATTATGATTAACAAAGATGTGATAGAAACAGTTAATATACTTATTGAATATGATGACCTTAAGGATGAGTTGCGGCAATTTAATGAATGGAGTAAAACTATTAAAGCTAATACTATAGCGTCTCATAGGATATATGCTACTAAACATTCCAATGATATTATAGAAAGTTTACATAAGCGAGAGGAATACATTATAAAAGGACTTAAGACGGCGGCTAATTTATTTAATGAAATGGGGGTTAAGGGGAGAGTTATACAGGATATATTAGATTTATAAATAAGAACATGCACTGAATGATAATAAGGAGATACATATGAAGAATAAAAAAGCGGTTAAGAAGACTAAGGGAAGTAAGAAGACTAAGGGAAGTAAGGCTGTTATAAAAAAGCCTAGGAAAATACCTATAAACAGTAAAAAGCCTAAGCGTCAGGGTAAAAATGCAAAAAGTATGAAGAATAAGGTTGTAAAAAGTGCAATTAAGGATACTAAAAAGGCCAAAAAAGCTCCTAAAAAGCCTAAAAAGAAGATTAAAATGATTAAATTGTCAGCTGATGTTGAGATACCTGAAGATACATATAAGGCACCTGTTAAGCAGAAGATATTGGGATATTGTCCTAAGTGCGATTTATATTTATCTAAAAGGGATTTTGTATCTGCTATGATATTTCAATGTCCTTGTGGAGTGAGGAAGCATAAGAAGTATCTAAATTCTGAATCTAAGATAGAGAAGAAACGAAAGGCTATGGAAAAGAAGACATCTAAGAAGAGATATCTCAAAGAAGCAGCTGAAGTACATAAACATATTGAAACACATCATAAGTCAATTTATCATGTCAGTAGTGTTCCTGATGTTTCTTTGGAAGGGATTTAAGAATGAGAAGTTCTATTTCTAAATTTATGAGAGTTATGAAGAATATTAAATGGATTGAGAAATTAAATACTCAAACTCATTGTGCTCTTAAGAATCCGTATAATATTGATATGGTTTTAAGGAACAATAATAGTTCTTATATTAGGTCAATGGTTATATTTAAATCATTCAATGCATTTAAATAATTTTTAATTGGGGGGTTTATTCTGTAGATCCTCCAATTTTTCTCCAATTTTTCTCCAATTCTCCCGGGCTTAATCTTGTTTTGATCTGGAATACCCGGTGTTATCGAGTTTTTTAGGATCTTTAAAGTCATAAGTCATTCTCTATCAACGTTTCATCTCCGGATCTAAGCAGCACTTTTACCTCCATTCTAATCTCACTCCTGAATATATTGGTTTTATAAATGGTTGTTAATAAGGCATTTACAACGTTGAATTCTGGAGTGGTATTTGGATTTACGAAGTTTTTGGGTGGAATAAATCGTGGCCCTCCCCTGGCGATGTGGATTTCGTTCTCGTAATTTTTAATTTTTACCACTCCAGAAAATAAATGAATAATTTGCTTGAAATGCGATAAGAATCTGATATACTATTATTATGAATTAAAAAAGGAGGAATATGAAGAGTATAAAGACATCTAAAGACGTAGTAATTGAGTTTGAGTCAAGTCCAGAGCGGGTTAAGCAGATAATTTATTCTTCAGGAAGTAAAATCGGAAATATATGGTTTTATAAGAAAAGTAATGGCGAACTACGTAAGATGAGTTACAGGTTAGGGGTTAAGAATCCTAAACATATTAAGAAACCTTCAGGAAACAGCAATAGAAGGTCTGACGATGCCTCAAAAGACCTTCTAACTGTTTATTCAACTAACGATGTAGTTCGAGATAAAGACAACAATATCATAGGTAGAGGGGCTTACAAGAGGATACCTTTAAATAATGTTGTTCGTATTGTTGCTGGTGGTAGGGTTTACGAGATTCAGCGAAAAGGTTTGATTTAAGCTTCATGGGAGATAATCTGCTCCTAGGAGTGGGGGAGTAGCAAATAATTCGTCTAAACTACAATGTTACTTCCAATATTGCCCATGAGAGATAATCTGCTCTGTAGGGTATGGAAAGTAATCATTTTAAATTTATATAAGATGTAAACTTAAATTTGATTACTTTCCTTTTTATTTGATTTTTGATTTAAATCTTTTATAATATTGTTTTAATTAAATCCTCATGAGAGATAGTCAGCTCTATAGGGGTATAGCCTCAGATCGAATGTCCTTTCGGATCTGAGGCTATTTTTTTTCTTTTTTACTTGACATCCACTGAATGTTATTATATGATGCACCCAACAATTAAGAAAGGAAGAATAAAATGAAAGATATAGGGTCAATAGTTAAGACAGAAAGCGGTACGTGTTTCGGTCTCAATATGTATAAGGTAGGAGACATATGTAGTATTGGTATTGTGCCTTTGGGATATATTTGTACTGTAGAACAAGAAGATATTCAGCCACCTCCTGCTATGATCAAAAAGGCTAAGATTATTTCATTCTCTTCAAATCAAAATGAAGCTGAAGTCAAGGTAGATGGGTATGATAAATTTTCAATTCCTATTTCTGAACTTTATGCTAAGCCAAGACATGTTAGAACGGGTATAAGAGAAGTAGATATATTGCGTTAAAAATAATGCTTGACAAATGGATACAACACTGATACACTACTCTCAACAATAAAGAAAGGGAAAAGCATGATAGAAGTAATAGACATAGATACAATGGTATTCAGGGCGGCTCAGACGATTGTAAATACACCAGTAGGACAGCGGCTTGACGCATTTGATCTTTCTTATGCCATGGCGGTTTTTACAGGGAAGCCAAAACAGGAGTGCTTGGATCTCATTTTAGATAAGCAAGTTCAAATCAGGAAAATAAAAGATAAAAATAATTCTTGACTTCTTGTGTAAATGTGATATACTGCTTGTAATGATTGAAAACGGAACTTAAACTTAGAAAGAGGAGGAGCTTATAAGAGGATAAAACAATGTTAGTAATAGAGGTAATTAACAATGTATTATTAAATGTATTAAACCAAGGAGAAAACAATGAGCAAGAAAAATGAAAACCCGTACAATGTAAGATCAGGATATGGTAAGCTGTTTGCATTCTGGAAGAAGAAACAGGTTGTAACTCTTAAGGACATGTTGGCTGAAGGAAAAAACCTCGGCATGAATCCTAAGGCATCAGTAGCAAATGTTAATGTTGTTATTTCGCCTCGTA
>Ga0210003_1001686_pt1 | contig 19232 bp, 19 predicted proteins | sample LantaG_FD_182804 | JGI IMG/M metagenome (GOLD analysis project Ga0210003, IMG submission 182804) | Deep subsurface microbial communities from Baltic Sea to uncover new lineages of life (NeLLi) - Landsort_02402 metaG (SPAdes) (version 2) | ecosystem: Environmental > Aquatic > Marine > Oceanic >...
CCCCTCCCCGTGCCAAACAAAAAAAGCAAAGAAAAGAACTCTCTCTCTTTCTATCTCTCTCTCTCTCTCTCTCTCCCCACCGTTCTGCGTGAAAAGAAAACAAAACACACAAACACATGAAGTAAAAAAAAAGGCAAATGGCTCTGCCTTTCAGTCAAAAGAAAAAGAAGGAAACAAACCTCTAGAACTGCACTTTCGCCTCCGGGTTTTTCGCGAGAAGCTTCGCCTCGAAGGCTTGCAGGTGCGCAAGCGGCTCCGGATTCCAAGGCTAACGGAATTGTCCCAGCTTCACTTCGCGCAGGCGAGGGCATCCTTCGAGCAACAAGTCGAACGTCAAGGCGTCGATCTGCAAAGGCAGATTCCAGCTGAGGTCAAGGCACTCGAGTGACTTCAACTCGCCGATGAAGGCCGGCACGCGGCGGAGGCCACACCATTCAAAGCTGAGCTCTCGCAGAGACTTCATCCCCTTGAGCTCTGCAGGGAATGCCCCGTCTGGAGGCGCGCGGCCCCTAGACCTTTCTAGGGTAGGAGACGTCGAGCACCTCCCGGGCCCGGAAGTTCTCTGAGACCTCAGCTCTTTTGTGGGAGCGACGACATGGGAGCAGAAAGGCGACGTTGAGCTTTTCGAGCTTTTTTGAGGTTTTGAAAATCCCCGGCGGGGAATCGGTGCGATGCGTTTGTGACCATTCAGCTCGAGGTGCGTAAGCTCCGTGAGAGCGAGCACGGACTCCGGGAAGCGCGGCAGGCCGGTCGGCGAGCCGTCGGGGAAGCACGTACTGTAACAAGTGATGACCAGCTCCTCGAGGCTGCCCGAGAGCTGCGCCAGGGGCTCGACGTCGCTCTCCGAGATGGCGTCCGCAGCGAGCCCATCGACTTTGAGCGAGCACAGCTTCCCCGCGGGGATGATAGCGCCGCGCAGAGAGACCCAGAAAGGGCGAGACAGCGACCTCTTGAACCCACTCCGTAACGAGACCTCTTCCAAGTGCGGACCCCACGACCGAAACGAGCGCGCCAAACTCCTTCGCGTTGAAGTCTTCAGGCGATGCGGTGTAATCGACGCGCAGCTTGCGCACCGACTCGGCGTGCTGTCGAGCCCACTGGATGACCCTCGAGGCGTGGACGATGGGGTCCTTGTGGCGAAGGGCCCACTCGGGCGCCCTCTACGCCCCTGGCCTCAAAAAGGGGACGCCCCACTCGCAGAGAGCGCCGGTGTTTCCGTCGTCGGCCATCGTTTTCTTTTATTGCTTGTTGGTTTTTTCGCTTGTCGGAAGGAGCCTTTTCTTGCCTTGTTCTCTGCTCTCTCTCCTCCAGGAGCGAGACGTGACTCTCTTTCTTCTCGTGCGGGGGTCACGAAGCGGTAGGAAGAGAGAGCAAGATGGAGAGGGTCGATGGTTTCGAATCGATGGGGCTGGTTCAGAAAAAGAAAAAAAGAAAGTGGAAAAAAAATCAACTCATTCAGGATTTATTCTCTCTCTCTCTCTCTCCTTGTTTTTACATTCATTCTTCTCCTCCTCCTCCTCTTCTATTTCTTATTTCTTATTATTAAACACCCCCCGGATAGCAGCCACCCCTTTGGTCACGGGAGAGCTCGCGGCAGCCGAATTGTAAAACGCGTCCTCTATGTCCCTCGGCCCGGGCCTCTTCTGCGACCTCCCGACGACGACAAAGTCGCCGCGCCCGGTCTCGTCCTTGTAAATCCTCCACAGCGGCTGCGCTGGCCCCCCCGGCGTCCGGGCGCAGAGCATCACCCCTGCCGTCGTCGTGGCCCCGAGGAAGCCCTGCACCGCCAGAGGCACGAAGGCGTAGGAAGGCTGGAAGCCAGAGAGGCCCGCGGGCGGGGCCAAGGCTTCCCATTTCGGGTTGAGCAGCGCGGCGTCTCTGGTCTTGAACTTTTTGGACGAAAGTAACGAAGCGACGCGCGGGGCCTGCTGCGGTGTCGGGGCCACGATGAGCAGCAGGGAATTCGGAGACTCTTCATCGTCGTTTTCTTCGTCATCGTCGTCGTCGAGCGCCGAGACGGAGACCGAAGACTCATTGTCGTCGGAGGAGGAGAGGAGGTCCGAGGCGGCCAGAGCGGCGTCGACGTCGCCAAAGGCTAGCCGCAGGTTGACCCTCGTCTTACTAGGGACCGCCCTCGACCGGAGCAGGTCGACGGCCAGGGCGGCCGTGGCGGCGGGGGACTCGTCGGCGATGGGGACCTCGAGCGAGGCGCGCGCCGGCTGCGAGGGGCGGGCGAAGCCTTGGGGTGACTTGTTTCCTTTCTTCTTGCTGCTCAGGGCCTCTGCCGCGGCGAGAGAAGGAGAAGAAGAGCTCGAGCTTGAAAGAGAAGCCGCCAGGGCCGTTGCGGCCTGCGCGATGGCCTCCTCCCTCGACGCCGGGATCGGGGGCTCGTTCTTGGGCGGGGTGGACGAGGGAGACGGGAAGGAAGACGACGGCGAAGGTTTCGCTCCAAACCCGCGGTTCGAGGAAGCAGCGACGACGACGACGGCCGAGGAGGCGGCGACGCCCGCAGATCGATGCGATGATGAGTTCGCGGGCGGCGCTTTCGAGGACAGCGAGCTCTTTCTGAACGCGCTGCCGGTGCTTTGCGGCAGCCCCGCCGCGCTCCTCCTCGCTGTGAGGGAGAGGAGCATCGGGCGAATTGGTGGCGGAAAGCGAGCAGAAGAGAGGGATTGCAAGAGGGAAGAAAAAAAACGAAAAAAGTGAAAAGGATAAAGGCTCTCGCCTTCATTCTTTTTTCTTTTCGACCCTCTTTTCTTCCTCTCCTCTTCCGCGCCTCCGACAAATCAACAGTTTTTGTTTTTCGTTTTCTTCTTCTCTAATGTTATACATCAAGTGTTTTTTTGCAGTGAGAAATTCTTCAACTGAAAAAGGGAAAAGGGCGGGCGTCAAAACCAGCCCGGAGAGCCGCCGCCGCGGTCGTCGTCGACGACGCTCTCTCCTCTCTGCCGCCGCCTCTGCCGCTGCTGCTGCTGTGGCCTCCTCGACGGCGCTGCCGCGCTCCCCCCTCCTCCGACGCGCTCCCGCTCCTTCTGCCTCTTCGCCCGGCTCCTGTCGAACCAAACGTCGAGGAGCTCGTCGTCGTCATCGTTTTCGTCGTCGTCGCCTTTCCTTCTACTTCGCCTCTGCTGCCCCGCGGCGCCCGATGAGAGGCCGGAGGGCAGGAAGAAGTTGGTGCTTCCGTCGCCGCGCTTGCTGCTACCACCTATATCGTTTTTTTCGTTTGTTTTTGGAGCGCAGGGTGAGCTCGAAGAGCTTGCGAGAGAAATGGGAGAGGCGAAAGAAAGAGAGAAAGAAAAAAGAAAAAATCAAACGGACCTACCCTTGCCGCCGCCGCGCTTCCCGCCGCGCCTCCCCCCTCCGCCCTCCTCGGCCATCACCTTCGAGGCCACCAGCAGGGCCAGACCCACGGACCCGACAGTGAACAGCAGCCCCAGCAGCGACCGCGCGACCGAGACGGCGACGAGCACGGCCGCGAGCCGCACTCCGGCATCGACGGTCGCGCGCGAGACCGAGGCCGGGGCCGCGTCCGAGACCGCGTCCGAGGCGTAGTCGAGCAGGCGGGAGAGGAGCGCCCAGGCGCGGGAGAGGGCCGGGGAGAGGGACTGTTTGGTTGGTTCGTTAGTTTGAAGAGGAGGTCGCGGGGTCGGGGTTGAAGGAGGGGTGAGCGAGCGAGCGCGCATGCTCGAGCGACGTCGAAAATAAAAAAACGAATGCTTCTCTCTTCTCTTTCTCTTTCTCTCTCTTTCCAACGCACCCCGAAGAACCCCTCGCCGTCCAGCTCAACGTCGTCAAAGTCCTCATCGCCCTCGTCGTCGCTGAAGGCTCGGACGGACGAGGAAGGTCGACGACGCCGCGAGAGGAGAGAAGGCGAAGGAGATGAAGAGAGACGACGCAGCGTCGACTTCGGCGCCAACGACTTTAATGCAACGGCCTGTTTCTTCCTCGCGCTGCTGGCCTCTGCTGAGAGGCTCGAATGACGTCTCCGGGAGAGAGCGCAGATCGGACCAGCAGCAGCCAGGGAGTGGAGGAGAGAGGGCCTCAAGGAGGAGGAAGAGAAGGAAGAGAGAGCTCGCATCTTGCTGTTGCTGTTTTTGCTTTTTCTTCGCGTCGAACAAACGGAAGAAAAAAGTGCCTCGGAAAAACAAGCTCCTCATTTTTTTTCCTCTCGGAACTTGCATCAACACATTCTCGACTGGGTTTGTTTCGATCCCTCTCGCGCGAAGGAGCCAGGCCTCTCAACCGACCGCCGATTGGCTCCAAACTTGTTCTGAAATCGCCAGCTCATCGGGCTCTCCCCATCTATGATCGCAGAAGGCGTCCCGGACGCCTCGGCGCGGGTCTTCGTGGGGGCCGAGGATAGAAAATCGGCAGCCGCGGCGGCGGCGATGGAGGGAACAACAGAGCCAGCGACGGCGACGACCTCGAAACCTCCTCAACCTCCTCCTCCGGTCTCCGCCGCTTTCGCGCGCGCCAACCCCTGGACGGACCTCTCCTCCCCCATGGACACCAAACAGTGCCTCTTCCTCTTCTGCTGCATTCCCTTGCTGCTTTGGAGGATTTTCCTGACTGCGATGATCCTGCCGTGCGTCCACCTGACTTTCATGGCGCTCGTCGCTAAACAGGACCTCGGGAAGCCGCTGGGCCCTTGGAGGGCGCGCTGCACGAACGCGCTACTGAGGTAAGAAGAGGAGGGGCTAGGGGGAGAGAGAGAAAGCGAGAGCGGGAAAGAAAGAAAGGAAGGAAAGATAGAAACGGTGGCGCCTTTTCTCTCCTGCGCTTTCTCACCCCTTTTTCTCTCTGTTTCTTTCTTTTTCTCTCTTTCTTTCTCTCACTCAACCAACCAACCCACAGGTTCTGGAGCGGCGGCCTGCTCTTCCTGGCCTTTGGCGTCGTGCCCAGAATCAAGAACCGGAGGAGCGAGTGGGAGAGAATCATCAGCGAGGCGAAAGGTGAGAGTTTTTTTTTTCTTCGTTCGTCTTGTCTCTTTCTCTCTCTGTCTCTCTCTTCCTCTCACCCTCTCTTTCTCTATCTCTTCGAAAACCCTCTCCCCCAGCCCAACGCGCCGTCGTCGTCTTCAACCACGTCTCCTACCTCGACGGCCTCGCCGTCGTCAGCCTCCTGCAGCCCTGCTGCGCCGCCAAGAAACAGGTCGCCTCGATGCCCTTCTTCGGGGTGTGGTCCCGAGCGCTGCAGTTTCTGTTCATCGAGCGGAGCGCCAGAAGCGAGAGCGAGGAAGGCGGTAGTTCTGCTTCTTCGTCGGCGTCTCCTTCTTCTGTTTCTGCTGCGAGCGAGGGTGCGGCGATGACGATGGCGCGGAGGGCTGCGGATGCGCGATTCCCTCTGCTGGCCGTGAGCCCCGAAGGTGAGAGAAAGAAAGAAAGAGATTTTTCCTTTTCTTTGCTTTCTTGGGGCTCACACGTCAAAAACTCGATTTCAAAAAAAAAAAACGAAAAATCAAAAACAGGCACGACAAAGTCGGAGCACTGCCTCATCAGGTTCAAGAGCGGCGCCTTCGTCTCCGGCAGGCCCGTGCTGCCCATCTGCCTGGATTACAGGCGGAGGAACAGCAGCAGCGGTGGTGGGAAGAAAGGGAAAGGCGGAGAGGAAGAAGAAGAAGAAGAAGAAGAAGAAGAAGAAGAAGAAGAACAGAAAACGACCTCCTTCTCGTCGTCGCTCCTCTCGTCGCTCGCCGACGCCTTGCTCTCCCTCTCAAACTTCAACCCCGGATGGGGCCTGCTGGAGAACGACGCGCTCCATGTTCTGCGGGCCTATATGTCCCTCTGGACCCCGCTGCGCGTCGAGGCCCTGCCGGTGATGCGGCCGCGGGGGGCAGCAGGAGGGAAAGAAGGGGAAGAAAACGAAAAGACGACGACGGAAAGCGAAGAGACGCCTGCGGAATTCGCAGAGAGGGTGCGCAGGGCGATGGCCGCCTCGCTGGAGGCGCCCTGTCTGGATCTGGGCGTCGAGGACTGGGCGAGGCTGAAAGCCGCGGGCGTGGCCGTGGACGCGAGCGGGTCGAGGGTGCTTTGGAGGCCTGGCGGTCCCGGGACGGAGCGGGTGGAGGTTCCTTCTGAGGACAAGGAAAAGGAGGCGTAAGAGGAGAGGTCCTCGCACACTTTTTTTTTCGCCCTTTGTTTTTTTTCCGTTTCTTCGAAACAACACTGCGTCTCTCCTAGAACACTTCATCTACAAAAAACGAAAAACGAAAACACCAATCAAATCTACTTTCGGAATTTTTTGAGCGAAAACGAACGATGAAAAAAAAAATCAGAAACAAAAGAAACGAAAAGAAAAACTCAAAAAAACTCGTCTCTCGTCTCTCTTCTCACTCTCTCACGAGCGAGACGGGGGCGGGGGGCACCAGCGACGGCCCGCCGCCCCTCCCCAGTGCCAGGCTCAGCGTCTGCAACAGGGCGGCGCAGCGCACGTACGACAGCTTCCCTCCCGTCGCGGGCTCGCAGACCCAGAGGCGCATCGCGGGCTCCGAAATGGAAGAAGCGGAAGAGGAGGAAGAGGAAGAGACTTCCTCGTCGTCCTCGGGGTCCTCGTCGATCGTCGGCCTGTCTCCTGTTCCTCCGAAGCCGCCGCCATCGACGCCGCAGGCGGGCCCCCCCTGGACGATCGCCTCCCTGATCTCGATGCCCGCCCCAGAGACGGCGCTGGCCACGTCGAGCAGAGGGGAAGAAGAAGAGGTGCTGCCTTTTGAACCCGAACTTGAATTTCTAACAGTGACGACGGTCCACTTTTTGTGAGCTCGCGCGCTCGAGTCGACCCTGATCCCGCCCGCCTCGCACCGCGGCTCCTCCCCGGCCCTCCTCGGCGGCGGCGTGCAGTAGGTCACGAACTCGGCCAGCCGCTCCGAGGCCGCCTGCGCCCTCCCGTCGGACAGCTTCGCGCCGGCCTCGGTCGTGACCCAGAACTCGTTCTTCGCCCAGCCGTCGTCGCCCGTCGCCAGCCGCGCGTCGCGCACGAGCAAACCCAACCCTCCCAAAACCCACGCCACGACGCGGGTCAGGCCTATGTAGTCCGAGGCCTCGAGGTGGAGCTTGGTGCAGGTGGGTGAGGAGGCGTTGTCGAAGGTGACGTAGCCGGGGGAGCAGGTCTCATAGGCGAGGTCCTCGCCCGAGGAGGTGAGGTCGTCGTCGAGGTTGGATGCGGCGGCGATGTTGATGCTGTGGCTTCTCGACGACGACGGCGATGGGATCCGTTGGCGCGCTTCGAGGCGAGCGACGGCCCGTCGCTCCGCGCGCGGGGAGGTCGCGGCGAGGCTGATCGACTGTGGAGCCATCGCAGGCGCGGGGCGCATCCGCTGTGGCGCGCAGGGGCGGTGGGCGACGAGCGAGCGGGAGAGCATTGGAAAAAAAAGAAGAAAAAAAAAGCAGATTGATTGAAAGTGGAAGACGAGCGAAGATAAAAACCCGGGTTTCGGCTTACCTCTCCTGAGGCTCTCACAACTTTCTTGTCCCCTTTTTTTTCTCCTCAATAGCGCCCTTCCCTCCGCAAAAATTAACATGGCCGCCGCCCCCTCCGCCCCGGAGGCGCTGGCAGCCGTTAGCCCCCCACAGGCAGCCGGCAAAGACAAAGCACGCAAGAGCAGCAGCAGCTGCTGCCTCTTCAACATCCCGAGGACGGCCATCGAGGACGCATCGGGCCCGGCGGTCATCGTGGGTTTGCTCACCGCCATCGTCGTCTTCTTCTTCTCCTCCCACGCGTCGCAGCGCCCCAAGGACGGCATCGACAGGCTGCGGACCGACCCGGCGAGCTTGTTCAAGAACGCCTGGACGTGGAGTGCGACGACGGCGGCGGTCTCGTCGGCCCCTCTCGTCGGCAGAACAGTTGAGTGAAGCCCTTCCCCTTTTTCTGCCATTCCATTTCGCCGCAATTGCTGCGGTCTGTGATTTTTCTTTCTCTTTTTGTCGTCATTACAGTCGAGAGAATGTCGTTTTCCTTCTTCTGATGTGGAGATGGGGACAAGCTGCGGCAGGGACGTGTTACTTATTGGCGGAGCAGCGGGTGAAAAGTTGATCTGTTCAGATCACCGCCATCGATTGTCGTTGTTTTCTGGACGCTTTTCTTTCGCGCGACCTCTCCCTCCCCCATCCGCCCAGCCGATTCCCGCCTTTTCGCACTCAAGGCAAAAACTTACACGCTCGTGACTCCATAGCAGAAAACGGTACCAAAGAAGACGGAGCGACGGGGCCGGAATTGCCTCCGATGTTTTTTTTTCAACCGACGATCGATGATGGCCCTGCGGGCCCTCGGCTTTCGCTTTTTTCTCTCACCTCTTCCCTCTCTCGCTTTCTCTCACCTCTTCCCTCCTTCTCTTTCTCTCTCCAACCCCACCACCACCCCACCAAACCAAACAGGGCCGCAAGTGCATCGAACGCATCTTCGGCACCCTCCTGGGGGCCACCTTCGGCCTCTTCGGCGTCCTCTTCCACAACCCGTTCGCAGCCACCTTCTTCGCCTTCTCCTCGGGCCTCTGCGGCGAGCTGATGGCATCTCAGGCGGGATTCGACTGCGCCGGCAAGCTCGTGGCCGTCACTTACATTTCTGTCGCGTTCCCTTCCTTCTGGAGGCTGGGGTTCCCCCTCGTCAGAGGGGAGCTGCGCGTCGCCATGGTCGACGCGTTCACGCGCACGGTGGCGGCCGTTATGGGCGTCGTGCTGGTCACGGTCATGTCGATCATCTGGTTCCCGCGCACGGGCTCGAACCGGGCAGCCGCGTCGACGGCCGAGCTGGTGGGAGGGCTCCGCAGGATCGCCGAGGCGGCCTTCGAGCCTCTGGCCGGAGGGGCCAGGCCTCGACCGGCCCCGGCCCCGGACAGCGACCTGGAGACGGAGGACGACCGTTCGGACGAGGAAGGCGTGGGTGACGAGGTCCAGGAGGACGACGAGACCGAGGCCGAGGTCGACAACGGCGGCGACGGCGGCGGCAGCGCGAGCGTCACCTCTTCTTCTGCGACGAAGACGAGTAAGTCGAAGCGCTCCGCGAGGCTCCGCTTCTCGGGCTCGCGCGGCTCGCTCCCGCACGTCCACCCGAGCACGGGCCGGAAGCACCACAGGCCCCTGCCAACGGCGACCGACCTGCTCCCGGCCTTCTCCGCGCCAAAACCGCCCGGGTCTCGGCCGCGCGCGCGCGAGCGCCACCGCGAGGAGGTCACCGAGGCGCTGTTCCACTGCTCGGCGCTGCGCGACAGGGTCAAGGACTCGCTGGCCGCCGCGAAGAACGAGCTGATCGTCGCTCGATTGCCGAGCGTGCCCGTGGTGGTGCGCAGCGCGACGGGGGCGCTCTTGCCGAAGAGGAAGGCGAAGAGCGAGGAAGGCGGCGGACAAAACGCGGCGACGACGAAAGGAGTCGCCGGCGCGCCGCCTTCAAAAATCGCTTCCGCCGCCGCCACTGCTGCGCCGCCGCCTGTCGACGTCGAGGCCGCCGCGGACGCCGCCGTCTCCCTCTCCTTGCCCCACAAGCCCGCTCGCTCCAAGAGCCTCGGAGACAACAACGGCAGCAGCGCCTTCGAAGACAGCAACGACGACGACCCCGCCGCCAAGGGCCCCGAGAAACCCGCTCTCCACGCGCTCTCGCACGGCAAGCCCCGCCTGTCCCGCCACCCGATATACTTCCCGTTGTTCCTGACCAAGAAGCGGTCCGCGATCGCCTTCCTGCACAGCTTCCTTCCCCGCTGGTTCCACGCGTCTCCGTCGCTGCACCCCCGCGCGGTCTCCGACGCCGCCAACGCGGCGATGGGCGCCGCGAGGGCGCTCTGGCTCGCCGGCGACGCCGCCGCGGGCGGCTTCCCGGCGCACCTGGTCGAGATGATGCAGTCCCGTTATTCTCGGATCACGTCCCCGCACGGCGCCGCGTTCTACGAGAGCGGGGACGCCTGCTGGGTTATGGACGTGGCCCGGCGCCTGGTGCTCGACGCGATCGCCGAGGCGGAGGACGCGGCCCAGGCCGCCGCGGCCGCTTACAGGCACGGCGCGCTCGCCGACGCCGTCGTCGGCAAGAAAGTGCTCCCTCCCACGCCGCCGCCTGCCACGTGGCCGGCCCTTCGCAGGCTGCAAGAGGAGCTGCTCTGGATGCGCGACGCGAGGATGATCCACGAGGCAGAGGAGAGGCTGACGATCGACGCTGTGCAGTCGCAGGCAGAGAGGCAGCGCGAGCAGGCCGCGAAGCAAGAAGCAAAGAAAGCTGTTCTGTCGAAGATGAGGTCTGAGGCGAGCGCGTCGACGGCCGCCGCGGCGCTGGCCGTCGCCGCCGCCAACAAGAAGAACAGTGGGAGCAAAGATCTCGACTCTCTGCTCGAAGAGGGCGGCGCAGGCAGCGGCATCCCGCGCGCCAGCGTCGCGGCGACCTCCGCGGCCAAGGCCAGGTGGATGGCGCTGCTGTTTGCGCTCGGCGACATCCGCGACGCGTTCGAGGCGCTCGCGGCGGCGCTAGAGGCCTGGCTCGCCGCGACGGGCGCCCCCCGGGGAAGGGCCGAGGAGGCCAAGGTCATCGAGTGGCACGGGCACTCTTACTCTTTCGGGTCGTCGACGAAGGGAAGGGGCAAGGCTTCGAGTAGGCAAGAGTTCGCGGGCGGGGCGGGGCTCGGGGGAGGGGGCGGGGAGGCGGGGAGTGCCGAGTAGAAAGGAATAGAATGAAAGAGTTTTTTTCAGTTTCATGTTTTTTTTTCAGACAGTGAGGTACTCCGCGACCCGCTTATTATTGCTACTACTACGATGGCTCCGCTCCTCTCTTTTGATTCTCTAGTTTCCCCCTCTTTGAGAGTGAGGCTTTCAATGCCCCTCTTCTCGAGTGCGCGATGTTCAGAAGAAGAAAATAGAGAGAAGATAGAAGAGGTTTTTACGTTGTTGGTTGATTTTATTGCAAAAAAAAAGTACCCGAGAGCTCGAGCAGAACGTTGCCACACCGCTTCCTTCCATCGCTCCCTCTTTTTTTCATTCAAGCCATTCGAAAGCCATGCCCTCTTCCCTCGCCGTCCGCCCGACCTCCCGTCCCATCTCCTGCAGAACCGGGCCCTCTTGCTCCCCGGCCTCGCCGCCGAACCAGTCGCTGCGCCTCGGCGCCGCTCCTCCGCGCCCAGCGAAGATGCCGGCTCCTTCGTCGACGTCGAAATCGAAATCGAAACCGCTCGTCGCCGCTCGGGCGACCTCGACCCCGACCATCTTGGATCGCATCAAACAGTTCCTGAACCCTTCCCCCGAGGCCGCCGTCTCGGCGCCGCCGGCCGTCGTTCGCCCTCCGCCCGTCTCCCCGGAGACCGTCCCATCCTGGTCCGAGCTCGAGAGCGCAGCAGTCGCGGCTGCAGACCTCGGCGGCTACTCGCTCAACCCCGGGGGCGTGCCGTCGTCGTTCCGCGCGAAAGTCATCAACATCTCGCCTACAGACGCCACGGAGCCTCCCCCGCCCTCTGCCGCCCCCGTGCTGTTCTTCTCGGACACCAACACCTGGTGCCCCTTCGCGCAGCGCGTGGCGTTCTACCTGAAGCTCCGCGGGGACCTGGAGCACGAGATCGCGCTGATTGACCTGAGGTGAGAAGGAGAGAGAGAGAGAGAGAGAGAGAGAGAGAGAGAGAGGAGAAAAGGATCTCTTCTTCTTCTTCTTCTCGTGCCTTCTTTTATCTCAACCTCACTCTCTCTTTTTCCCAATCTTTCTCTCTCTCTCTCTCTGCAACATCAAAAAAACAGGAACAAGCCCCCTTACTATCCCAAGGTGCGATGACGGAATCAAAAGGAGAAAAAGAAAAAGGGGAAAAAAAAACTTTTCACAAAAGAAATCAAAAAAACGAACTTTCTCTTCTTTCTTCTTCCCCTGGTTAAAAAAAAAAAAACTTATCCAGCTCGTCCCGACCTCCAAGGTCCCTGCCGTCTTCGTCAAGCCCCGCGACGCGCCCGTAGAGGACCGCGGCGAGCTCGTCTTCGAGTCGCTCGACATCCTCGCGAAGCTCGAAGAGATGTTCCCGGAAGGGTCGCTGGCCCCAACTGACCCGGAGGCCGCGGCGGCCAACGCCGAGGCTTTGGAGTCCGTCGTCGACCCTCTGACGATGGCCGCGTTCCAGCTCGTCAGGGCCGTGGCGCCGCCGCCCCCCGCCGGAAGCCCCTACGCCGCGATGGGCGCCCCGCCTTCGCCCGAGGAGGCCAGGACCGCGCTGGAATCCAAGCTGAGGAAGCTCGAGGAGCTGCTGGGGAGGAGCGCGGGCCCCTTTGTCGGGGGCGAGAGGCCCGCGACCGCGGACGTCGCGATGGCGCCGCAGCTCGAGCGCGTCGCCGCGACGCTCCCGGCCTCGGGCGCCAGGTTCGCGATCCGAGGTGGGGGTTACCCTCGCGTCACAGCCTGGTTCGACGCCCTGGAGCAGTTGCCTGCCTACCAGGAGACCCGCGGCGACGCGGGAACCCACAGGGCTGTGTCGAAGAGGCTTCTCGGTTCCAGCTTGGCCGAGCCCAAGTTTATTCCGAAAAACGCCAAGGCTGCTGCAGAATGCGCGGCGAAGCTTCAAAAAAATCGTGCGGAAATCGCTAAAGACATCACGAAGAACGCCGGGCTTTCTTCCTCGGACCCCTCGCAACTCGACGAAGACGTCGACAACGCGCTGCGCCGCTTGGTCAGCACTTTGCTCAACGGCCACCCCGGACCCGCCGCGCAGGCCCCTGCGACGTTCGCGAAACCCGCCGAGCCCGCCGAGGCCGCCAGGGCCGCGGCGACCAACGCCGTCGCCGCGGCGGTGGCCGCGTTCCTGAGCTCGCGGGTGTCGGCTCCCAGGGACATGAGCGGTTCCGCCGCGGAGGAGCTCCGCGGGGCGTGCCTGCGGGTGGCGCAGGGGGCGTACACGGGGCTGTAGAGATATGAGAGAGAAGAGAGAGAAAGAGAGAGATTGTTTTGGTTTGTTCGATGAAAATAAAAGAAAATAAAGTAGCAGATGATGAAAGTCGCCGTCGCTCTCTCTCTCTCTCTCTCTCTTTCTCTCTCGTTCTCTCCTTCCAAGAAATGATAAGTTTGAAAATGTTTATCTGTTTTTTCAGTTGCATGCGGGGAAGAAAAAAAATGAAAACTCTCTCCCTTTGCCCTCTCTCTTGAAATGAATAAAAAAAAACTCCGAAAACTCTCTCTTTCTCTTTCCCTCTCTTTCACCCCCGCCATTCTCTCTCTCTCTCTCTCCCCTCCAAAAAGACACTCTCCAAAGAACAAAAGAAGAAAAGCAAAAACAAAGCCAAAAAAGCGGAAGTAGAAAAAACAAAACAAAAACAGGCACATCATTTTCCTTTGTCGTAGTCGAAGAAGAAGAAGAAGAAGAAGAAGAAGAAGAAATCTCAAACCTCTTTTCCTTCTCTTTCTACCCAAACGCAAACCCGGTCGCGCCCTCCCTGATCGCCAGCAGCAGCCTCTCCCGCAGCTGGTCCGCGCTCTCGTACTCCGGCAGGTCCAGCTGGTTGAAGCACGTGTGCGCCGAGGGGAGCCTGTCCGTGGCGCCAAAGGCCCGGTGGATCTGGAAGCGCTGCGGGCCAGAGACGCCCTGCAAGGCCGCAAACCCTTCGAGGGGCACTTTGGAGGTTCCCGTGACAAACTGCACGAGGCGGGCCAGGTCCTCGGCGTCGAGCGCCTCGACCACCTCCCAGAAGGCAACCACGGGCGGAGAAGCCGCGGTGTACCCTCCACCGTACTCGCAGGACCTCTTCAGGTCCGCGACGTCGATTTCGGGAAGACCCGAGATCAGCAGCTCGAGCTCACGGTCGTCGAAAGGTGCCAATGCGGCGAGCGGGACCAGGTCCCAGAACCCGGCCAGGAAGGCGGAGGTCTGGTCCCTGATAGCCGTGGAGACCCTGTGCGCCGCCGCGGCGTCCACATACGCCCTCTTGTTGGCGTCCGTGACTTTGACTCGCGCCCCTCCCGGGACCAGCTCAACAGTCTCTCGCCTGCCGAAGAAGTCGACCTCCTCGGTGAACGTGAGGTCGAGGACGCCCTCGATGGGGTTCTGGAGCATCCACACCAGGTTGCGGTAGTAGGCTGGGTCGACGGCCTCTGCGTCCCTGTAGGAGAGCGGGCGGCCGAGCATCTGCTTGTAGAAGGACCTGAGGAGAGAGGTGGAGGTGGTGGTCGAGTTGAGGTGTTGAAACAAGAAGAAGAAGAAAAGTTAGTTTTTTTTGTTCATTTTTTCGTCGCTTGGCTCTTTTCTTCTCTCTCTTTCTCAAAGCTTTCAAAAAAAATCTCACCTAGTGAAGTACGCGTCGATCGGCTGCCCGTCCCGCAGCGCCTTGCCCACGATCCTCCCGACGAACCGGAAGAAATCCAGGTGCGTCGTTCCCCTCGCGGGGTCCGACTGGACCACGGAAGCGGGGTTGGGCTGGAAGGCCGTGCCGCCCTCAGGCGTCGGCGCGAACAGCGACAGGTTGGGGTCGAACGCGCCGCGCGCGACGACGCTGTACCACTCTCGCGAGACGCCTCCCGCGTCGATGCCTTCCTCCCCGACGAAGGTCACGGCGAGTTTGGCGCGCATCTCGGCCGGGGTGCGCATGCGGAGCTGGTGGAACGAGTCCTGGGGATTTGTTTTTTTGAGTGGTTTTTGGTTTTGAAAAAGAAGAAGAAGAAAGAAAAAAAGTGAGTTTTTTTTGTTTGAAAAAAATGAAAAATATGAACTCCAAAACTCCAAACAGCCCCCACAACCACCTCCTCACCTCGAACACGTGCGCTCGACGGACAGAGAGCCGCAGCGGGCCAGGGGCGTTGCTCCCGGCGGCGCTGCGCGCCGCGGCGGCCTCCCGCCTCAGGGCCGCCCGCAGGTGCGCGCGCTTGCAGTCGAAGTCGACAAGCCGCGGCGCCGAGCGCAAGAGAGCTGTGCCCAGCGCGCCGTCGAGCAGCGGAGGGCACGAGCGCAGCAGCGAGTTGACGAGCCTGCGGTGCGAGTCGGCGAAGCGCAGGAAGGGGGCGTTGGCCGGCAGCAAGGGCGCGCGCGAGGTCGGGAACGAGGCGGAGGAGAGCACCGTCGAAGAGGACGAAGAGCCCGAAGAAGCTCCGCCGAGGTTGCCGAGCCCCGCTCCTCCTCCTCCTGCTGCGACCCCGCTGCCAGCGATCTGCACCCGCTGCTGCTGCTGCTGCCGCTGGAGCTGCTGCAGGTAGTGGTGCTGGTGGACGGCCGCGGCGACGACCCCGGGGGTCGTTGACGCGGCGGCGGCGGAGGGCGAGGCAGAGCGGGCGCGGGCAGCTAAGTTGGCTGCGCTTCCACCGCCGCCGCCGCCGCTGCTCATGCTGCTTGCTCCGCCGCCGCCGGCGTTCCCATCCAGCGCCGCGGCGTCGGCGGCGGAGGGCGACCTCGCCAGACCGGCAGCGGCCTCGACGGCGGCGGCGGCCATCGAGAGCACCGCGAACGACTCGACGGCGTCGAGCACGCGGGATGCGCCGGGAGGGAGCATCTTGAGCGACGCCGCCGGCGGGGCGGCGACGCGCCCGCCGGCGGTCGTCGTCGTCGTCAGAGCGTTGTTAGCCGTCGTCGCCGCCGCGTCCTCGCTCGCGGCGAGCTCTCTTTCCACGGCCGAGGACGCGGCCGAGAGCGCGTCCCAGGTCGGGAGGCAGGCCGGGAGCAGGCACGACAGGAACTCGAAGGCCTCCGCGGCGGCCTCCTTGGCCCTCTTGGCCTCAGCCTCGGCGTCGTCGGCGGCCTTGGCCTTGGCGGAGCCCTGCTTGCGCCTCCAGCGGCGGCGGCGGCGCTTTTTCTCGCGAGCGGCAGACTCGTCGAGGGGAGAAGAAGCGTGAACGCCAGTGGTCTCGACCTCTTCTTCTTCTCCCTCCGTCTCCATCATCTCCACCGCGACGGACGTGTCAGCGGCGGCCTCCTCGTCGGCTGCGGCGCAGGCGGCCGCGGCTGCGGCCTCGGCGGCGGCGGCGGCGTCGGCGAGCGTGGAGCAGTGGTCGGCGATCGTCCTCGCGACGAGCAGCAGGCGCGCGCCCGCGGCGCGGCCTCCGCCAGAGGAGCTCGCCGCCGCCGCCGCCGCCGCCGCGGGAGCCGCAGCCGAAGCAGCAGCAGCACCAGCAGGCGAAGGCGGCAGCGCCCCGGCGTCCCTCGAGTCCACAGCCATGCACCTGAGGTCCACCGCCACGGTCCTGGCGAGCGCCGCCAGCGCCTCGCCCGTCCTAGCCCTGACGGCCGGAAGGTGCCCCGGCGCCGCGGCGACGAGCGAGCGCAGCGCGGCGGCGGCTCTGTTGGCAGCGGCGTCCGAGGAGCACACGACGGGAACAGGAGGAGTTGTCGACTTCGATGGGGCCACAGCAGAAGGAGGAGAAGAAGCGCCGCCGGAGAGGACGTCGACGAGCCCCGCGACGAGCTCGGCGGGAAGCGCCTCGATCGCAGCGACCGCCGGCGTGCGCGCGGCCTCGTCCTCGGTCGGCAGAGAAGGAGCAGGAGCAGAAGCAGCGGGTTTCTTCTTCTTCTCCTCCTCCTCCTCCTCTTTCGCGGCGGCAGCAGCGGCGTCTGCGCCTCCGGGTGTCGTCGTCGTCGTGGCGGTCGCGACAGCGCCTCCTGTGGTCGGAGGGGGCGTCGAAGCGGCATCGGGGGCTTCTGCCGTCGCCGTCGTCGTCGTTGCAGCGGCAGCAGTCGCGGCAGCAGTTGCGGCAGCTCCTTCGGCCTCGGCCCTCTCCTCCCTCGCGCGCACTTTCGCGCGCTGCCTGCTCGAGTCCAGCGTCGCTGCGTCGAGCACCGTCGTGGCCATCGTCAGCGCCACCTCGGCGGCGAAGGCCGCGGCGGGCGAGGAATAGGCGGTCGGAGCAGGAGCAGGAGAGGAAGAAGAAGAAGAAGGAGAAGGAGAAGAGGAGGTCGAGCTCCGGACGATGGCTCTCGACGCCATCCGCAGCAGCAGCGCCAGCGCCGTCTCTCCGCTCGCTTCAGCAGCAGCTGTGGCAGCAGCAGCAAGAGGAGCGGGAGCGGGAGCACTCGTCGTCGTCGTCGTCGTCGTCGCGCGCTCCTTGCCCTTGGCCGCGGCTCTTGTTCGAGCGGCGACGGGCGTCGGCGCGACCGTCGTCGTTGTCGCCGCAGGAGCAGGAGCCGTTTCTCCAACGCCACCGATCGGCACGGCCAGCGACGCCAGCTCGAGCGCGATCGTCGGGTGGTTGCTCGCCAGGGCCCGCAGCATGTTCACGGCCCTTTGTGCCGCGCCGGCGTCGGCGTCGATCGAAGCGGCGGAAGCAGGGGGAGCAGCAGGAGAGGTAGAAGAAGAAACCATGGGGCCCATCTGAGCCGCGAGCGCCCTCAGCACCCCTGGCCTCGCCGCGGCGTGCTGGCACAGGTTCAGCAGCACGCGCGTCAGGGCCGGGCAGGTCGGGGAGGGCACGCGGAGGGCGCGGATCAGCGGGGCCAGGTCGGACTCTGCGATCGGGGGAGGGCCGACGCAGGAAGCGGCGGCGGCCGCGGCGTCGGCGGCGTTGGCCGCGGCCGCCGCGGCGGCGACGGCAGAGGTGGGCTGAGCAGGGGCGGCGGCGGCGGCGGTGTGGCCTCCTCGCCGGCCCTGCTGCTGCTGCTGAGCAGCGGCCCTCATGCTAGCAGGGCCGCCACGCGCGGCCAGAGAGGTTCCTCCAGGCATCATCAGCCCAAAGGGCATCTGCCCGCCGGCAAAGGCCGCGGCGATCTCCTCTGCGGCCGCGGCGGCCGCGGCAGCAACGCCGCCGCCGCCTTGACCTCCACCAACTACACCAACTCCTCCCATCATCGCGCCTCTGAACGCCCTCGACGCCCTGGCACGCAGAGCCGTCGCCTCCTCTTGCAAGGGTCGGGGAAGCGACGCCAGCATCGCGTCGTCGAGCGTGAGCAGCACCTCCTCTCGGACGTCGGCGGGAAAGGAGGCGAGCGTCGCGGCGAGCTCGTCGCCCTCCGACGGCGGCTGCTGAGGGGCCGCGGCGGCAGCGGCAGCGGGAGCCGCCGCAGCAGCGGGCGCCGCCGTTGCAGCAGCAGCCCCTTCGCCGCCTTCTGTCGCAGGAGCCCCGGCGGCATTCGCGGCATTCGCGGCAAGGGCAGCGACCGCGGCGGCGGCGCTGGCCCTCTCGGCGCGGCGCCGGCTCCGCTCGCGCTCGCGCTCCCGCCGGTGCTGCGACAGGACCTCCTCGCGGAGCTCCTCGGGCAGCGCGGCGATAAAGTCCGGGTCGATCCCGGCCATCTCGTCGTCACCGTCGCCGTCTTCGGCTTCCTCGGAGGTGGAGGAAGGGATGGGAGCAGCGGTATCGGCAGCAGCAGCAGCAGGAGCTTGTTCCGTCGCCGCCGCCGCCGCTTCGTCGCCTCCTGCTCCTCCTCCGAGCTGGCTCAGCGAGATGGGCGCCGGAGGGGCGGGCTCCTCCCCGATATCCCCGAGGGACATCGGGGCTGGTGGAGGGGGCTCCTCTGGGACAGCAGGAGCGGGGGGAGCGGGAACGGGAGCAGCAGGAGCTGCTGCTGCTTCAGCTTGCGCTTGCGCTTGCGCCGCCCTCGTCGTCGTCGTCGTCGCCGCAGTTCCGGCTCCCGCGCCACCGGCCGCGTTCAGCACCTCGGCACGCTGCGCCTCCCCGAGAGCTCCCAGGAAGGCCGCGTCGACGGCGGCGAGGGCGGGAGCTGCCGCGGCGGCAGGAGGAGCGGGGGCAGCTGTAGTTGTTGCTCCTTCCGCCGCTTCCGGCGCTGCTTCCGTCGTCGCTTCCGTCGTCGTTGCTTCCGTCGCAGCAGCAGCAGCAGCAGCTTCGCCGGCCACAGCAGCAGCAGCAGAAGGAACGGCCGCAGGCGCAGCGGGAACGGCAGCAGCAGCAGCGGGAGGAGGCTGCACGTGCTCCAGGCCATCCAGAAGGGTCCTCTCGAGCACGCTGCCCCACGCCGCGCCGCGCTGCTGCTGCTGCGTCTGCGGGCGAGTTGCCATCGTCGTTGCCGGTTGCTGCGAGCGAGCCGGAGCACTTCCACCTCCACCTCCAAGCAGCGCCTCGATGCGCTCGATCGCCGCCAGCTCCGCGGAGAGGCCCGCGTCGGCGGAGGCGGTCGCGGAGGTACCGGAGCGGCGCTGCGGAGGCGGGATGGACGACGAAGACGCCAGCAGCATCCCGCCGAGCGCCGCCGCGGCCGAGGAAGACGCAGAAGACATGACCAAGAACCCGGGCTCGCCCGCGGCGGTCGGCGGGGCAGCGCGCGGGAGGGCGAGGCCGCCGGCGCCGCCCCTGCTGCCGCCCCCGATCACTCCTCCTACCATCCCGCCGCCGAGAGACAGCAGCGAGGAGAAGCGCCTGCCACCTGG
>Ga0210003_1001687_pt1 | contig 19229 bp, 20 predicted proteins | sample LantaG_FD_182804 | JGI IMG/M metagenome (GOLD analysis project Ga0210003, IMG submission 182804) | Deep subsurface microbial communities from Baltic Sea to uncover new lineages of life (NeLLi) - Landsort_02402 metaG (SPAdes) (version 2) | ecosystem: Environmental > Aquatic > Marine > Oceanic >...
GCATATTTTTCCGTCTCGGCGGTGCGCAATTGACGGAGTTGATTCCTGGCCAGAATCTCACCAAGAATATTTTTCAAAGATATGGGATGAAAAGCCACCTTGGCCTCGAACAAATTGACGTCGAACTGGGTCATGGTGATAACTTCCACCCGGGGCTTGTCATGGTGGATATAGCCCTTGATATCGTGACCGCAGAGCATATAAGACAATTGCCGGCCGCGGTCTGACCGGAAATTGAACATCACGGCCAGGTCCATATCGCGAAGCCGTCCGGCGTCGTGCGAATTCATATCAATCACCACCGGGACGATAAACTCGTCGGTCACCCCCTTGGCATAGGAAACCTCAATAGCCTTTACGGGGTCCTTGAATTTCTCTCCCTCGCCGTAAACAATCGCCCGGTAGGCCTTGTCGGTCCGCTCCCAGCGACGGTCCCGGTCCATACCGTAATAGCGGCCGCCCACGGTGGAGACTTTCCCCAGGCCGATTTCATAAAATTTCTGCTGGACCTCGCGCATATACCGGCTGCCCGATGTCGGGGGGGTATCGCGGCCGTCCATGAAAGCGTGCAGGTACAGTTCCTTGACGCCGTACATCTTGGCCATCTTGACCAGGGCGTAGAGGTGGTTCAACGAGGAATGCACACCGCCGTCGGAAACCAGCCCGAACAGGTGTACCGCCTTGTAGGCCGTGGCCACCCGCTTCATGGCCGTCGCCAGGACGTTGTTATCGTAAAACGATTCGTCGTCGATAGCCTTGTCGATTCGGACAATTTCCTGCGGGACAACCCGCCCGGCGCCGAGATTGAGATGGCCCACCTCGCTGTTGCCCATCTGACCGACGGGCAAACCCACCGCTTGGCCGGAACCCTCGAGCTTCGTGAAAGGACAACTCTCCATCAGGCGGTCGTACACGGGCTTGTGAGCCGCGACTATGGCGTTGTCGGCGCCGTTCTCCCGAAGGCCAAAACCGTCGAGAACACATAATAATACTTTATTCATAATTTAAATTAACCTGACTTTTTCCTGCCCGGTTTTTATCGCTCCGATACGGAACGGCTTTTCCCCGGCTTGTTTTAGACTTTCCATCATTTTATCGGCATCCCGAGGGTCAACCACAAGAATATAACCGATACCCATGTTAAAAGTATTAAACATATCGTCCGGGTCAAGGTTTCCAGCTTTTTCAAGATAGGCAAAAACGGGCAGAACGGGCCAGCTTCCTTTATTGATTTCAGCCGAGAGGCCGTCAGGAATAACCCGGCTCAGATTGCCGGTAATGCCGCCGCCGGTAATATGGGCCATGCCGTGAATATCGTATTTATCCAGAAGCGGGCGCACCGTCGGGGCGTAACAGCGATGAACCTGCATCAGCGCCTCGGCGATGGTCATATTCAATTCCTCGATAAAATCGTCCGGTTTATGCCCGGCGATTTCGAACGCCGCCTTGCGCGCCAGGCTGTAGCCGTTGGTATGCAGGCCGTTTGAGGCCAGACCCAGACAGATATCCCCGTCGTGGATGGCCGTACCGTTGATGATTTTCTTTTGGTCCACCATTCCTATAATGAAACCGGCCAGGTCGTACTCCCCCGGCTGATAGAAATCGGGCATCTCGGCGGTTTCGCCGCCGAGCAGGGCTATCCCGGCGTTGACACAACCCCGGCTGAGACCCTCGACAATCTCGGCTATAACCTGCGGCTCCAGCTTGCCGGTGGCGATATAATCCATGAAAAACAGCGGCCGGGCGCCGTGCACCAGAATATCATCGATACAGTGATTGACCAGGTCCTCGCCGACCGTGTTATGACGGCCGGTCATGAAAGCCAGTTTCAATTTGGTGCCGACTCCGTCGGTGGAGGAGATTAAAACCGGTTCCTTGTAATCTTCAAGGTCGGGTTTGAAAAAGCCGCCGAAGGAGCCTATTTCGGAGAGGACGCTCTTATTGAATGTCTTGCGGGCCAGCGACTTAATTCGCTCCACCGCTTCGTTGCCGGCCTTTAAATCAACCCCGGCTTCAGCGTAACTTAATTTTTTATCGGGTTTATTATTCGACATGCGGCAATTTATTCAGCGACCGCTCAAAAGTCAACAAATGTGTGAGAGGTTTTTTGCGGAAAAGGGGGCCGGATAAGAGAGTAAGTAGGTTGAAATCTTTACGGTTTCGACAATTGAGTGCCCGGCAGATGTCCACATCTGCCGATTTACACGACACAAGTGGATATTTGAGGTTCACAAAAAAGGCAGCATCACAGGGATGTTGCCCTACTAGTACTCTCGTTAACCGTTCCGTCAGGTCTTGCGACCACGCTCTGGCGGGGGCGTGTGACCTGACGGCCAGACCAGTCTGGATTAATATTAAGTGTCGGGTCATTCGCCTGCGGCGAAACTCCGTCGGGCTCAAGACCCGACACAACAGAAAAGTGTTCCACCCTACTATATCTATCTTGACAAATATTGTTGTATTTTATCTCCGAATTTCTTTAGCACAGCATCTTCAATAATTCTAACTGTATTTTCTATAGAATTTGTATATCCCTTAAGTTCTTCTATAGTAATATTTATTACTTGTCCAAGTTGATAACCGATTTCTTTATTTTTATCTAAATATTTATTATCCACTACACCACGTTTATGGACAAACAAATTTCTTATATCTACTGCCTTAATTAATAATTGATTATCATTTTCATTTATGATAAAATTCAAACGTATTTTATCTTTTAAAAAATCAACAATTTTTGAAAAACCTTGATTACTAAGACTATTTACTTTCTTCTCAAATAAATATAACCGAAATTCCTCAATAGAAGAAAAAGAAAGTACCTTTTCTATTTCTATTTTATCAGAAGTTTTTAATATTTCTGGTCTAACAGTTATTATTAAATTAATTACTTCGCTCAAATATGTATTAAAATTGTCTACTAACCTAATTAATACTATTTTATTAACATCTTGGCTAAACTTATTAAGTTTAGTTCTATTATCAAATTCTGATAAAATGCTTTTAGTTATTTCTAATGTATGACCTTGATTAGTTATTAAGCTATTCTTAATTATATCAAAATTGTCTATGAATATCTCTACGATAGCAGCAATACGATAAGTATTAATATTTTCATCTAAAAAATTGAAATATGCTGGCGTACATAATTTATTTTTGTTCACATTTTTCATATTTAAAATATTATTTAAACAATATTATATATGTTCAGTACTTAATACAAACACACAATAATAGTCAATAATTATTTTTTATCTTCCCTCCCCCTCAAGCAAATCTAGCACGGCTTTGAAGTCTTTCGGCAGAGGGGCTTCGATTGTGTGGGTCTTATCGGTTACGGGGTGAACAAACGATATTTGTCGGGCGTGCAAGGCCTGGCGGTCGATAAGCGAAAGTAACTTTTTGCCCAGCGGTCGCTCGGGGGCGAACAGACCCCGCTGATATTTGTCCCGGCCGCCGTAATCAGGGTCGCCGAACACCGGGTGCCCCAGGTGCGCGAAATGCACCCTTATCTGGTGCGTCCGCCCGGTCTGGAGGCTCGCCTCGACCAGGTCATAGACGCGAAACCGCTCCAGCAATTTCCACCGCGTCAGCGCCTCGCGGCTTTTGACGTGGGTGACAATCATTTTCTTGCGGTCCTTTATCGAGCGGCCGATGGGCAGGTCAATCTCCCCCTCGTCCTCCGGCATATGCCCGCACACCAGGGCGGTGTAGACGCGCCGGAGCGACTTTTCCTGAATCTGTTTTTGAAGCGAGAGATACACCTCGTCTTTTTTGGCGACCACCAGCAAGCCGGAGGTGTTTTTATCGAGCCGGTGGACGATCCCCGGCCGGTCGGAACCCGCCATCACGGACAGGTTTTTGAAATGATAAAGAAGGGCGTTGACGAGCGTACCGCTGTAATTACCCGCCCCGGGATGGGTCACCAGCCCCGGCGGTTTGTTGATGACGGCCAGGTAATCATCTTCGAAAACGATATCGAGCGGGATATCTTCGGGCTTTAAATCGGACCCCGGCGGGGGGGTGACGGTGATATGTATCTTCTCTCCCCCCTTGAGCTGGTATTTGGAGCGGACGACCTCGCCGTCGACAAACACCTTCCCCTCGTCGATAAGTTTCTGCACGCGACTGCGGGTCAGGCCGACTTTGTCGAGCGAACCGAGATAGCGGTCGAGGCGTTCTTTTTCTACGGACGCGGGGACATCGATTTCAATTTCTTTAAACTGCTTCTGTCCGCCGGATTCATCCATAACAATCTCAGCCCTGGTTCTGACCGCGATGGAGAAGGCGCAACATCTCGACCACCGCCCGTTCGTAGCCGACCAGGATCGCCCGGACGGCGATAGCGTGACCGATCACGAACTCGTCGATAGCGCCCAGTTCGGCCAGGGGGAAAATGTTTTTGTAGCTGATGCCCCGCCCGGCGTGCACGGCCAGTTCGTGCTTGACCGCCTGCTGGGCGGCGCTGTCGATATTGTCCAGGCCGCTCTGGGCCTGCTCCAGGGTGCGGGCATCGGTGAACTCGGTACAGTTGATAAGCACCGCCGAGGCCCCGGCCCGGTGGGCGCCCTTGACGGCGTCGCTGGACGGCTCGATTAAAAAGCAGACGCTGACCCCCACCCCGCGGAAACGCTCGACAATGTCGCTGAAATCGATCGGGGCGTTGGTGAAATCGATGCCGCTGACCGAAGCGTCGCTGTCGGCGTGGTCGGCCACGAATGTCACCATCCACGGCTTCACCTCCAGCGCCTTGGCGATAATATCCTCGGTGGGCGGGATTTCCAGAATCAGCCGGGTTTTGACGACTTCTCTCAAAATGTACAGGTCGCGGTCGCGGATATATTTGCGGTCGCGCCGCAACTGGATGGCGATACCGTCGGCGCCCGCCAACTCGGCCAATACCGCCGCCTGGGCCGGGTCGGGCTCTTTCATGCGGCGGACTTCACGAAGCGCCGCCACCTGATCCAGATTTACTGATAATAAGGCCAATGTATCTTCCTTGATTAATGGTTAACCGTTTTATAAAAGATTATTCGCTATGTGTTATAGTATATTATGCGCGATTAAACAATTAGTCAATTTTAAAAATTGGTCGATTGAGAGTTCCTCGGCGCGTACGTTTTCCTTGAAACCCAGTTCGGCGATGATTTTCCCGGCGGTGTCGCCGTCCGGGATTATGCCCGGTACCAGGTTGTTCAGCAGGAACTTGCGGCGCTGCGTAAACGATTGCCGCACTACCCTTTCGAAACGAGCGAAATCCCTGACGCGGATTTTTATCCGGGGCACCAACTCAATAACGCTGGAATCAACTTTGGGCGGCGGGTCGAAATTTTCCGGGGGGACATCGAACAGCACCTTCACCGTGTAATAAAGCTGGGTGAAGATGGAAAGCGGCGACCAGTCCTTGTTTTTGGGGGCGGCCGCCAGCCGCGCGGCGATTTCCTTTTGCACCATCAGGACGGCGGAATCGACCACCTCGTGATGCCGCACGCACCAGTCGATTACGGGCGAGGTAATGTTGTAGGGAATATTGCCCACCAGTTTGAACGAGGCAAAGATATCCTTATCGGGGTCGAACTCGAGAAAATCGAGACACAGAATTTTAACATTGGCATATTTGCCCAGATTTCTCTTAAGGTGCCGCATCAGGTCCTCATCGAATTCCACCGCCAGGACACTCGCGCCGGATTCGGCCAGCGGCCGGGTCAAAATGCCCTGGCCGGAGCCTATTTCAATTATGTTCTGTCCCGGTTTGGGATTTATCCGCTCGACAATGCGGTCGATTATTTGTTGTGATACCAAAAAGTGCTGGCCGAGTCTTTTTTTGGGATGATACGGCGCCATCGGCTACCCTTCGAACGTTGCCACCAGTTTAAAAAATTTCCGGGCGGTGCGGTCGGTTATTTTTTCCACTTCATTATAAGATATTTTTTTCAGTTCGGCCAGCTTGCGGCCGGTATGGACGACAAAGGCCGGGTGATTCGTCTTTCCCCGAAACGGTTCCGGGGCGATATACGGGGCGTCGGTTTCCAGCATGATATTTTCCAGCGGCGCCTCGGCTGCCACGCGCGACATCCGCGAATTTTTAAACGTAATCACCCCGCCGACCGAGATAATAAAACCGAGCTCGAATACCTGGTTGGCGTCGTCGATATCGCCGGGGAAACAGTGAAACACACCACCGGGCAAAGCCGGAGCGTAATCTTTGACTATTTCCAGCGTTTCCTCGAACGCCTCGCGGGTGTGGATGACAATCGGCAGTTTCAGCTCCGCCGCCATTTTCAGCTGTTCGTGAAAAACCTTCTTCTGAACCGGGCGGGGGGAATGGTCGCGGTAAAAATCGAGGCCTATTTCGCCGACCGCCCTGACTCTCTCATATCCTGCCAGCGCCATCAGCTCTTTTTTGACGTTCTCGTTCCAGGTTTTGGCGTCATGCGGATGCACCCCGACCGTGGCGTAAATCATGTCGTACTTTTCAGCGAGAGCAATCGAGCGTTTCGAGGTCTCCAGGTCAATGCCGATATTGACGATGGTGTGCACTCCGGCCTCGCGGGCCTCGGCGACCATTTGGTCGCGGACACCGTCGAAATCCTTGAAATCAAGATGACAATGGGAATCAATCATCAGCTGATTTTAGCTCCGGGCGGCAAATCACCGTCCGGGGTCACCAGGAAAAGCTTCTTGCCGGCTTTGGCCGCCAGCAGCATGCCGTTGGATTCAACCCCCCTGATAACCGCCGGCTTGAGATTGGTCACCACAATAATTTTCATGCCGGTAATTTTCTCCGGCGTATAAAACTGCGCCACCCCGGCCACTATCTGCCGCTTTTCTTTGCCGATATCAATCTGAAGCTTCAAAAGCTTGTCGGCCCCCTCGACTTGCTCGGCCGCGAGCACCTTGGCCACCACCAGTTTGGCGCGGGTGAATTCGGAGATATCCAGCAGGTTGTCCGGCACTTGTTCTTTCTTATCCGCCTTCTTCCCGTCGTCGTCGTCCTTCTTCACTTTCAAGCGAGGGAAAAGCGGTTCGTCGAGCAGTACTTTATCGCCCGGTTTCATTACCGCCGGGTCGCCGGCGTGCTCGAGCGTGAGGGTACTGTCGTCGAGAGAAAAGACGGCGCGAAGCTCCCGCATTTTAGTTGGCATAATCGGGTATAGCACAATCGAGACGACCCGGATTATTTCCGCACAGGCATAAAGCACCCCGCCGAGTTTTTCCATATTGCCGTCCTTAACCATCTGCCACGGCGCGGCGTCGTTAAAAAACTTATTGGTCGACCGTACAAGATTCAATGCCTCACCGATAGCGTTGGTAATACGGAATTCCTTGATATGGTCGTAAGCGGTTTGCGGAAGTTCCCGGGCCTGTTTCAAAAGCGGTTTTAAATCCGCGATATCATCACAGGGCTCCGGGAGGGTCCCGTCGAAATTCCTCATAATCATTATGACCACCCGCGACACCAGATTACCCAGATCGTTGGCCAGGTCGGAATTATACTGCATCACAAACCGTTTAGCCTGGATATCGCCGTCCACCCCGAACGGGTACTGGGTCAGAAGCAGGTATCGGGTAACGTCGGCGCCGAACTCCGCCACCATTTCGTTGGGGTCGATTTGATTACCGAGCGATTTTGACATCTTTTCGCCGTCCACGGTGAAAAACCCGTGGAGAAAAATCTTATCCGGAAGTTTCAACCCCGCCGCCATCAGCATAGCCGGCCAGTAGAGGCAGTGAAATTTTAAAATTTCCTTGGCCATCAGGTGCACGACCTCAGCCTCCTGCCACCATTTCTTAAAGGTCTGCTCATCATCGGCGTACCCGATAGCCGTAATATAATTGGTCAAGGCGTCCACCCAGACATAGGCTACCTGGCTGGTATCAAAAGTCAGCGGAATGCCCCAGGTAACCTTTTCGCGGGAGAGGGAGAAATCGGGCAGGTCCTGATCGATAAGACCCAGAACTTCCCGGCGGCGTTCTTCGGGCAATATCAAAAGTTCGCCGGAAAGAATTTTTTCCTTTATCTTATCCTTGAAAGCCGAAAAGCGGAAGAAATAGTTTTTTTCGCGAATTTTTTCCGGCTCTCTTCTATGGTCCGGACACTGCCCGTCAACAAGGTCCTTTTCCGTTAGAAATTTCTCGCACCCGATACAGTATAAACCCTCGTAATAACTGGAATAAACTACGTCCCGGCCGTCGTCAGTTTTTGCCTGTTTCATGGCGTCAAGAATTTTACGCACTGCCTGCTCGTGGCGCTCCGAGGTCGTGCGGATAAAGTAATCGTTTTCAATAGTTAAATTCTTCCAGGCTTTTTTATACTCCTTTACCACACCGTCACAGAATTCAATTTCCGACAGACCCTGTTTCTGCGCGGCCTCGGCTATTTTCGTTCCGTGTTCATCGGTGCCGGTAACAAAATGAGTCTCACGGCCGGCCAGTTTATGAAAACGAACCAGGAAATCGGCGGCTATGGTTGTATATGCATGCCCTATATGAGGTATGTCGTTGATATAATAAATCGGGGTAGTGATATAAATCGGCTTCAATTTTGCGCTCCGTTTCTTGTAATTATGAATTGTCTTCCAACTCGTCGAGGTGTTTCAGAGCGGCCTCGTCCAGTTCCTCCTCATCGGTTTTATCCGAGGGTTTCAGGACCGAGCCATCTTTGACCTGGGTGATTTCTTCGGCGGAGACCCGGAAAGGTATACCGTCTTCGTTGATGACAATAGCTTCCTCGTTAAAGACATCCAACCGGTCGATTGTCCCGCTACCCTTTTGGGTAACAATGAACTTACCGGTATCGGGAAATTTCTTTTTACAATTGGCGTACAAAGCGGATTCATACCTGAGGCAGCACAACAGGCGGCCGCAGTTGCCGGAAATCTTGGAGGGATTCAACGACAGGTACTGCTCCCGGGCGTGCTGGGTCGAGATGGGGGCGAAATCCCGGATATGGCTGTTGCAGCACTGCATCCGGCCGCAGACGCCGTAACCGCCTATGCGCCGGGCCTCGTCGCGGACGCCGATCTGCCGCAGTTCAATTCGGGTGCGGTAACAGGCGGCCAGGTCCCGAACCAGAGCGCGGAAATCCACCCGATGGTCGGCCGTGAAATAGAACGTGATTTTGTTGCCGTCGAACTGGCACTCGACATCGACCACCTTCATTAAAAGCTGATGTTTCTTGATGAGTTCAATTATCTCCCCCTTGTATTGAATCTCGTTGTCTTTCAGCTCATTGAAATGCGTCTGGTCGTCCTCCCCCGCCGGCCGCAAAATCGACCGGGGCCGGGCGCCGTCGGTAAAATCAACATCGGTATCAATCTTCAACGACAATAATCCCATATCCTCTCCCTGGTCAGCCTGGACAATAACGTAATCATCCAACTTCAGGGTGTGATAGTAGGTATTATAAAAAAACTCCTTGCGGGAGCCCTTGAATTCTACTAAGTATAAATCAGCCATAAACTTACCTTTAATTTTTATTTCTGCCCGGGGATCAACCTTTTTTTAAGTTGTAAAACCAGGGCCACCAGGGCTGCCTGAATATGCACATTAACGCGAAAATCGGCAAGTGTATTTTTAATATCGGCCGTCATGGTTTCGGCCACCTCGGCGTTAACAAAAAAACGGGACAGCTTTTTCAACTCCGGGGCAAAATCGATATTAACCAAACCGTCGCTATCATCGGTAACGGCAAAATAGGCGCTGTCGCGAATCAATGACTGCCACAGGCGAATCAGCTCCTCCGCCTCGGAACGGTCACGGTCGTTAACCATGTCCGTTAGTAATGATACGACTTTGGGGCCGGTTTCGATAAGCAGCGCCTTGAAAAGTAAAAAGCCCACCGTTCGGGAAGAACCGTCCTCGTCATCGACCCCCGCCGCCATATCAAGGGCATAGCCCGGTAAGCCCTCGGAAATACGGGCCAGAAGCTGTGCTTTTTTGGGCTCAAGGTCGTAATTATTCTGTAAATAGTCGATAATGACTTCTACCGGCACCCGTTCCATCCGGATACCCTGGGCGCGGGACTGTATGGTCGGCAGCAGGGCTTCGAGCCGCTCGGCGGTTAAGATGATAACGGTATCCGAGGGGGGCTCCTCGATAAGTTTCAACAGGGCGTCGGCCGACGACGGCAGCATTTTCTCCATCCGGTAAAAAAGCACCACCCGGGTGATGCCCTCGGTGGAAAGCCGGGACAGCGTTTTTTTAACCTCACGGGCCATATCGATAGGAATCGACACCGGTTTGGCGGAAGACTGCCGCTTAAGGGGTTCGGCGCGTTTTATTTCCAGAAACCCGTTGGTCAGGTCAATCGCCTCACCGTAATTCTTATGCGCACCGATGGGTACCACGATATTCAGCCCCTCGAAATTGAGCGAAAAGATATTCCGGCAATTACGGCACTCGCCGCAAGGGTAAAAAGGGTGCCTGTCATCGTCGCTCTTTGCGGGTTGTTCACAATTCAAAAGGGCCGCGAAAGAAAGCGCCAGGGGCCATTGCCCCAGCCCTTCCTGGCCGTGGAAAATGTAAGTGGAGGCCACCCGGCCGTTTTTGTACGAGCGGGACAAGATCGACCAGGCTTTGCTCTGAGCCTTATATATATCAAAGTGATTCAATTTTGATCCATTTAACCGGGTCAAGCGGCTCGCGCCCCTTGCGCAGTTCAAATTTCACCTGGCCGTCTTCGGCAGCCAGGCCCAGCTTGGTGCCCGCCTGAAGGTGCTGGTCCTGGGATACGAACATGCGCTCCAGGCCGGCGTAAGTCGTGTAGTACTGGTTGTCATGATTGATTATAACAAAATTTCCGTAACCGCGCAAATTTCCCGTATAGGCGACAATCCCCGCCGCTACCGAATACACCGCCGCCCCGACTTTCCCCTTGATGGTTATGCCCGGTGAAAACGATTTCAGTTTCGTAACCGGGTCCTGAAGATTCCCGAACGGAACGACAATTTTTCCCCGGTACGGGGATAGAAGCTGACCTTGCAAGGTGGCGAACACCGAGCCGGTCATGCTCCCCTGTTGCTGCCTTCGGGTGCGTTCCTGCTCTTCCTCCAGCCGGACGATAATCGCCTCCATTTCCCGGGCGGCTTTTTCCAGCGTGAATATCCGGTCAGCCTCGTCCATGCTCTTGCGCCGCAGACGATCCAGCTTTTTCTCCTCGTTTTTCTTGCGGCTCTTGTCAAGGCTGTAAGAAACCTCCTTTTTCTTCTTGAGACTGCTGACCTCTTTCTTTTTGCCCGACAGACTCTCCAGCTCATCGACCGACTGGACCAGATAGCCGCTGGCCACTTCAATATTGCCCGACTCGAAATCGGCCAGGCTGGTTAAATATATAACCTGTTTTTTGATTCCCGACTCCCGGTTGGGGTCGTCGATAAACGGCTCGGGTATTTTCTTGGTCAAAAAATAAAACTGCCGGATATTACCCAGGTAACGCCGCTGCACCCGGTTCAAAGTTTCCTGGCGCTGGTTAAGTTGCACCTCCCCGGTGTGAACGTCCTTTTTCAACTGGTCCATTTCCCGGGTGAGGCGGTTGATTATTTTGCGGTTGGAGGATATTTTCTGGTCGTAATCGGAAATTTCCTTCTGGACGTTCATTTCCGAGTTCCTCAGCGAGTCCAGTTTCTCCTTGCTCTGCTCCACTTCCTCCTGAATCTGTTTCAGCTCGGTTTTCTGGTTGATGATTTGGCCCTTGTCGTCTTTGGCGGTAACCGTCGAAACCGTGAACGCCATGAAAGCTATGATTATAAAATACTTTTTCATCTCAACAGTTTGCGCACTCCCAGATAACCGCTGATACCGCCCAGAAGGGCGGTGGCCAGGCAGAAGAGATAAATTTCGTTGAGGGCCGGGATGACAACCTCAAAGCGGGTGAAAGTCAACCGGTCGTAACCGTAGAAAACCACCAGCCAGCTCAGGACGGCGGACAGCCCGCCGATTAAAAAGCCCTCGATAAAAAACGGCAGACTGATGAACATCCGCCCGGCCCCCAGAAGGAGCATCTGCTGAAATCCCACCACCCGGGTGCGCGTCATCAGGCGGATATTGTTGGCGGAGCTTATCAGGGCCGACAGAAAAATTATGAGGCCCAGCACCAGCCCGATTTCCAGTATTATCGATTTGGTGTTCTCGACCTTCTCCAACCAGCCGCGGCTGTAACTGGCCTCCATCACGCCCGGCAGGGTTTGCAGTTTGCCGGCGATTTCGGCGATATCGGCCAGGTTCATGTATTTCGTTTCGAAAGTGAGCGAATACGACCGCGGCAGGGGATTCAACGAATCGTAACCCACCAGCAGGTCGGTGCCCACCTGGTGCATCAACTCCCGGCGGGCGTCCTCTTTGGAAATATAAAGCACCGACAGCACGCCCTCGGTGTTTTTTATCTCCTCGGTCAGGTCGGCTAAATTACTATCGGGCAGTTCCTCGTTCAAAAAAACGTCCATTGTCATCTCCGAAAGGAGATTTTCGTAGAAGCGCTCCGAGGTCCCCATGACCACCCAGAACAGGTTGAAAAGCAATATCAACAGGGTGGTGGACAGAAGGGAGGTCACTACCGTACCGGGATGACGGTACAGGCTCCGCCCCAGTTCCTTGAGGATGAAAACAATCCGGGTCATTCCAGTGCCCCGTTTTCAATCTGGTAGCAGTCGGTTTCCGGAATTTGCTGTGATGGAACCTCCGAGGTCAAAATAATCATGGACCGCCCCGAAAGGGAGACCTTGACAAGATATTCGAAAATACGCTGATAGGTTTTCCGGTCGAGGCCGGCCGAGGGTTCGTCGATAATAATCAGCGGCTGGCCGGCAATCGAGGCCCGGGCGAACTGGACCAGGTAGCTTTCGACCCGGGTCAGGTTGGGCGGATACTCACCGGCCTGTTTCAAAAGAGAGAATTCGGAAAGCAGTTTTAAGAGTCGTTCCTGCTGGATTTTCTTGCGTACCCCGGATATGACCATCGGGAGGGTGATATTTTCCGCCACCGTCAGCGACGGCAGCAGGCCGAACACGCCACCGACCCCGCCGATTTTTTTCCGCACCCGCTTGATGATTCGTTTTTTGCCCTTTTTCAATACCTCGTCGAATAATATCACCAGGCCGCTTTCGGCGAATCGTAAACCGATTAACAGTTCCGACAGGGAGGTTTTGCCCGACCCGGCCGCACCGGTAATGACCGCCGAGCGACCGACTTTGATAGTCAGGTTCAAATCGCGGAAAACATGGCCGCCCCGGTCGTTCCTTAAAAAGACATCCTTGAGCTCAACTATGGGACCCGTCATCTATCCTGCACTTTCCTCATTTATCATTGTATACACCATTACAGAATTTTTATTCCAGTTTAGATGAGTATTGTATAAAAGAAGATTTCAGACAGCAATTTAAAAAAAATAACAAAACCGGCTTAAAAAAGCCGGTCTGTCATTTTTAAAAGTGTGCTTGAGCTGTTCGGCGGCGTCAGCCGCGCCGCGTTCAACCCGTTAGAAAAACATCAGTCTTTCATGGAGGCCAGGAATTTCTCGTTGTTCTTGGCCTTTCTGATCCGGTCCACGAGGAATTCCATAGCCTCGATCGGGTTCATTTCAGCCAGGAACTTGCGCAGGATCCATATTTTGGTGAGCGTTTCGGCAGGTATTAAAAGCTCTTCCTTTCGGGTCGAGGAACGGTTGATATCCATGGCGGGAAAAATACGCCGGTCGGAGAGGCGGCGGTCGAGGACCATTTCCATATTACCGGTGCCCTTAAATTCTTCGAAAATCACTTCGTCCATCCGGGAGCCGGTTTCGATGAGAGCCGTGGCGACGATGGTCAGCGACCCGCCTTCCTCGATATTTCGGGCGGCGCCGAAAAACCGTTTCGGTTTGTGCAGGGCGTTGGAGTCCACCCCGCCCGAGAGAATCTTGCCGGAGTGCGGCACGACGGCGTTATGGGCCCGCGCCAGGCGGGTGATAGAATCGAGCAGGATGACCACATCGTGCTTGTGCTCGGTCAGCCGCTTGGCTTTCTCGAGCACCATGTTGGCCACCTGGACATGGCGCTCCGCCGGTTCATCGAAGGTCGAGGCGATAACCTCGCCTTTCACCGAGCGGCGCATGTCGGTCACCTCTTCCGGCCGTTCGTCAATCAGGAGCACGATCAAATTGATCTGGGGATGGTTGGCGGTAATCGATTGGGCGATTTTCTGGAGAATAATCGTCTTACCGGCCTTGGGTGGCGAAGTAATCAAAGCCCGCTGGCCCTTGCCGATGGGACACATCAGGTCAATTATGCGCGTCGTCAGTTCCTCGGGGTTGAGCTCCAGGTGAAACGGTTCTTCGGGATAAAGCGGCGTCAGGTTGTCGAACAGGGTTTTGTGCTTGGCCACTTCCGGGTTCTCGAAATTAACCGCCTCAATTTTCAACAGGGCGAAATACCGCTCGTTGTCCTTGGGCGGGCGCACCTGCCCGGAGATGGTGTCCCCGGTCCGCAGGTCAAAACGCTTAATTTGCGAGGGAGAGACATAAATGTCGTCTTGCCCGGGCAAATAGTTATAGTCCGGGGAACGCAAAAAACCGTACCCCTCGTCCATCACATCCAGCACCCCCTGGGCCAGAATGGTGCCGTCGGAGACCGACTGAGTTTCCATGACCTTGTAAATCAATTCCTGTTTACGCAGCCCGGAAACTCCGGGGATGTCCATTTCTTCGGCGATTTTCAACAGCTCGGCGATGGTTTTGGATTTTAATTCGGTTAGTTCAAGTGTCATAACACATCCTATATTTTAATTTTCTTCTATATTCAAAAAGGGAGGGGGTTCAATCGGACAACTCTTCAATAGGAGCGTCTCCCCACAATTTTTCCAGGGCGTAAAACTTACGGGTAGGCTCGTAAAATACATGGACAACCACGTCGATATAATCCAGCAGAATCCAGCGGCCCTCTTTCTCGCCTTCGCGATGATACGGTTTATAACCGACCTCGCGAAGCCCGTCGTCGATCGCCCGGGCGATCGCCTTGACCTGGACATCGGCCTCCCCCGAGGCGATGACGAAATAATCACAGACCGATGATAGTGATTTCAATTTAAGGATTTTAACATCGAAGCCCTTTTTGGAAAGAGCCAACTGACCGGCCTTGCGCGCCAGCGCCAGAGATGAAAGCTTCTTCAAACTACTTTTTAATTCTCCTCATCAGGCTTGGTGGTTAATTTTACTTTTTGGTGGTCCTCTCCCAGCACCAGGGTCGCGGTCACATGGCGATAGTTGTTCTCCAGCGACTTGTAAATAACCCGGGAGGGGTCGAGACTTATCTTTTCGGCCAGTTTTTTGGCCGCGGTTTTGTCCTCAAGGCGGGAAATAACGAACGACTTGGCCACTTTCCGAACCTCGAAATTGTCGGTATCGACGATTTTTATCTCCAGTTCGTCATCCTTGTAATCGGCCAGCATATCGGCCGTATTGCCGGCCAGGCCCGGTGCCCCACAGCCGTTTAGAACCTGAAGGCGGACGGTGTAAGCGGAACTCTCGATGGTTTTCGACACGCCGGTCGTTATCCGCACCGTCATCGAACCGACATATATCAATACGACGATAAAAGTTATAACAATTATAATCTCAAGATATTTGTTTCTTTTACTTTTGTTCAAACTCTGGCTCCCCAAGGGGTGTTTTTTTTTGGTGGCTTTATCTGGTTGGATTAAAGCTTTTAAAAAAGCTATTCAGGCAGGAAAAAATTATCACGTTCGCTTTATCGCTCTCCTTGTTTAAATTATTTACCTAATAAGGGTAAAACGAATTATACCAGCTGTTATAACGACCCGAATTGTAATAAGGATACATACCGCTCACCCGCTGCATCCCGACCGAGATAGAAAAATTATTGGAAGGGTGATAGTCCAGAAGAAAACCGGGTAGAAGCGTGGCGTTGTTGTTGTTGTCGCCCCAGATAGCGCCGGCGTCGTGCATGATGCCGAGATTCACATTGAGCGATAGTTTGGAGGAAACCTCGTAAAACATCGAAGTATTCAAAATCCCTACCGACCCGGAATTGCCGCCGCCGGAAATATACGACAGCGAATAGCTGTGCGACCATTTCATGCGGGAGAAATCGAGCAGAGAAAAGGGACTCTCGACCGGCTGGGCGCCGAGTAAAGTCGAAGAACGGGCTTCCTCCAAAATGGCCTGGTCAACCGTCTGAGCCATTGCGGAAAAAGACAATAACAGCGATATTATAACAATTATTGAAATATGTTTCACTACACGTACCCTACTATATAGTTAAGTTATTCATAAACACCGATTTCGTCAACATAAAAATACTTTTTATATTATCGGCGTTTTATTCTCGCACTTATAATATTATAACAGCTAACCGTCCGGAATCGATTAATAAAAACGTTCACCGGGCGAATTTTTCAGCCAGGTGCTCAAGTTGCTCTATGGAATTGATCCCCTTGACCTCCTCGGGGTCCTCGGCGGTCGCCACCGCCACTCTCAAGCCGTTATGGTGCATAATCTTAACAGCGTCGGTCAAATAATACTCCCCCTGGGCGTTCTGATTGTCAATCCGGTCGATAACCTCGAAAAGCTTTTTGTTGTCGAAGCAGAAAGTCCCGGTATTGATTTCGTTAATCTTCAAAATCTCTTCCGAGGCGTCCTTGTGCTCGACAATCGCCTCTATAAAATCACTATTGCCGTCGCGGATAATCCGCCCATAACCGCTCGGGTCGTCGAAAATTGCCGAAAGGCAGGTAGCCGCGGCCGCGCTTTTCTCATGGACTTCCATAAGCTGCTCAATCGATTTACGCGAAAGAAACGGCACATCCCCCGCCGCCACCAGCAGGGTGCCGTCGAAATCCGCCATGAATTCACGCGTCATCTGCACCGCGTGGGCCGTCCCCAGTTGCTCCCGCTGCCAGGCGAACTCGACCGGGTAATTTTCCAGCGCCTTCTGCACCAGCTCCCCCTTGTAGCCGATCACAACCACGATTCGTTCAAAATTGAGCTTGATTAAAGTATCCAGTAAAATAGTTATTATGGGACGATCGTGAATTTCATGGAGAACTTTGGGAAGGTCCGATTTCATCCGTTTCCCTTTTCCGGCTCCCAGGACAACAGCGGCTTTTTTACCCGACAAAATACACCTCTGATGATTTTATAAAGTTATGCCCCTGAAAGGCTTTTTCAACTTTTGGACGGTTTATTATTTTTATCGACATGAACGATAGCAGGCTTGAATTTGGCAGCCTCGGCTTTGTCAATAAGACCATAGGCCACAATAATTAAAAAATCGCCGACTTCCCCTTTTCGGGCCGCCCCGCCATTTAAGGCAACTGTCCCGCTTTTCGGCTTGCCCTCGATAACATAGGTGTCGAACCGCTCGCCGGTATTGATATTTATTACCTGGACTTTTTCCCAAGGCACGATATCGGCCCGTTTCATCAAATCCGAATCAATCGTAATCGAGCCGACATAATTGAGATTCTTGTCCGTCAGAACGGCGCGATGAATTTTCGATTTACATACCGATATCATCATCTATTAAAAAACCCCTGATTTTCTTAATTTCAGGCCTTAAATATAACGGCTTATTCTATTTTGGCAAGTAATTTAGCCCGCCAAATAATACCCGAACCATCGTATATGATAACTTGATAAACATCGAAAAGTTCCGTTTTGAAGCTCAGAAATCCAGTTCGACCCAGTTGGGGGCGGGGTAAATATCAAGCTCCCCGTCGATATCTTCGAGGGCTTTTTGCAGGTTTTTCCAGAAGACTATTTTTTGGGCGTCATTGGCGGTCAGCCAGCGAAATTCGCTGTTTTCTTCCGAAAGGACCACTTTTGAATCCGCCGGTACCACCGCGACTATCACCGGTAAAATCCAGATTTTATCGACCGTCGGCTCGTAAAACTGAAAAACATACTCGGTGGCCCAGAGTTTCCGGGGTCTCAAACCGGTTTCCTCGGCCATTTCCCGGACGGCGATTTGCGGGACGGTTTCATTATTCTCGCGCCCGCCGGTAAGAAAACCCCAGAAGCCGGGGTAGCTTTCTTTTTCGGCCCGCTTGAGCATGAGGAATTTCCAGCCGTCGGCGTCTTTTTTGACCACCGCGACATTGATGCCGGGGGATTCGATTTCGATACGGGATTTATCGGGCATGGGCTTTACATCAGTTTCATATTGTCAATCAACCGCACCCCGTGCAGCCGCACCGCCAGCGAGCAGACGGTGTTTTTGACCACCTTCCTGACGGGTTTCAGCGTCTCGAATTCGGTGAAGGCGATATAATCGATTTTAGCCGTAGCGCAGGTCGCCAGGATAACCGCCTGTATTTCCTTTACAATCGGTTTGGTGTCGACAATGCCGGCCTTGACCATCTCCTGGGCGGTGCGCAGGGCGTAGAAAAGACAGACCGCCTCCCAGCGGCCGATATGGTCGAAATAGCGGTTGCGCGACGACAGCGCCAGGCCGTCCTCCTCGCGCACGGTGGGGGCGATTATTATTTTTATTGGGAAGCCCATATCGCGGGTCATCTTTTTTATCACCATCGCCTGCTGGTAATCCTTCATGCCGAACACGGCCAGGTCGGGGCGGGTGATATTGAACAACTTGCTTACGATGGTTGCCACGCCGCGGAAATGGTCCGGTCGCACCGCTCCTTCGAGCATTCCGGGCAGGTTTTCGAGAATGACATAAGTTTCGTAATCGTCGGGGTAAATCTCCGATACTTTGGGGGCGAACACGATATCGCAGCCAGCCGCCTTGATTTTTTTGAAATCCTCTTTTTCATCGCGGGGGTATTTCTTGAAATCCTCTTTGGGGCCGAACTGGGCGGGGTTGACAAAGACCGACACAATCACGACATCGGCGGCTTTTTTAGCGCGTTTGATAAGCGAGAGGTGGCCTTCATGGAGCGCCCCCATAGTAGGCACGAGCCCGATTTTCTTTTTCTTGACGGCCAACTGCCTCGCGGCCGCCTGAATTTTTTTTACGGAACGGATGGTTTGCATTTAGGTTGTATTCTCTTCTATATCAATGTCTGTTTTAAGAATTTCTTTTTTCTTCTGATCTGCCAAACTTATCACATGTTCTTTTTTCCCATCGGTAAATTCTGAATTTTGATATTTTTCTGAAAGAAATAATTCATCTTGGAAAAAAGTATTGAGAAAAATTTTTTCATTAAATAACTTAAATCGGTTAATCCTTCCCCCCTCGCAACCATAAAATACTTCTGCATCTAAATCATTTTTAAAAGGA
>Ga0210003_1001688_pt1 | contig 19224 bp, 11 predicted proteins | sample LantaG_FD_182804 | JGI IMG/M metagenome (GOLD analysis project Ga0210003, IMG submission 182804) | Deep subsurface microbial communities from Baltic Sea to uncover new lineages of life (NeLLi) - Landsort_02402 metaG (SPAdes) (version 2) | ecosystem: Environmental > Aquatic > Marine > Oceanic >...
GCCCAGGAAGCTTCGGCGGCTGGAAGTGGCAGACGGCGCTGAGGACGGCGTGGAGTGGTTGGCAGACGGCATGGTTGACCCCGGGTTTAACACGGCAACAAACGACGGATTTGGGCAGGCTGTTCCAGTGGGAGGCAAGGCCCGAAGATACCGCTTTTACGCCGCTCAAAACAGAGGCGGCCGGCGGAGGCCGCTTGTGAGCGTCTCCACCGGCCGCCAGATTCGTTCGTCCTGCCCCGCCAGAGCGAGGCCGTGAACATGCCGCGACTACTTCTTGGCCGGCGGCAGGATCACCGCGTCGATCACGTGGATCACGCCATTGCTTGTCACGATGTCGGTCTTCACGACCTTGGCACCGTCGATCATGACGGCCCCGTCAACAACCTTGACCTTGGCCTTCGACCCCTGCACGGTCGGGGCCTCGGTGAGCTTGACGACGTCGGCGGCCATAACCTTGCCGGGAACGACGTGGTAGGTGAGCACAGCGACGAGCTGGTCCTTGTTCTCGGGCTTGAGCAGTGACTCGACGGTACCAGCCGGAAGCTTTGCAAAGGCTTCGTCGGTGGGGGCAAAGACCGTGAACGGACCGGCACCCTTGAGGGTCTCGACCAGCCCGGCGGCCTTCACCGCGGCGACGAGCGTGTTGAAGCTGCCCGCCCCGATGGCGGTATCGACGATGTCCTTGGGCTGGGCGTTGTAGGCCACAGCCTGAACACGCTGGCTGGCAGCCTTGGCCTTGGCGGCCGCGGCAACCGGGCACTCATCAGCACGCACAGCCGACGCACTCAACATGCCGATGGCCGTGATCGAGAGCACAGAATAAGCAAAACGCATGAAAAAACCTTTCGGGGGGAAAATGTTGTACCGAACCAGAACTCGGAACAATCGACATAACTATATAGGTACTCGCCGCCAAAAGACAAACTCCGAGCAAACGAATGGTTCCCCGCTGGAGTTTGCTGGGGCGTCGGCCGAGCGGCAAAACACCTTTTTGGCCCTCCGGCAGTCGCACCGGATGGTGCGGTCCCGGGCGGGCTAGCGGGCGAATCGACTCTGAGCGAGCCATGCTATCGAGGGACACTCTAAGACGAGTGGTCGTATTCGCTGTCGCGGTGGCAGCGGTGTCGAGCCCCTCACGCAGCCAACCGCGACGCAAGCGGAGCCTTTTGCGATCGGGTTGCCCAAATCCTCGATCAGCCCGTGGCGGGGCTGCGGTCATTCGCCAAGATGGGGGCCGTCGCGGGTCTTGACCCCATTTTGTTGCTATCATTTTTTCGGCAGGAATCGTGGTAGGTCGTGTCGCTAGAGGTTGCATGGGCATGAGACTGCTTTCTTTCGCCGCCCTCGTGACAGTAATCGGTTCGCTCGATAGCGGAATGGCTACCCCGCCGATCGTGCCCGGCTTCGAGCGTTTTGGCCGCGAGGCAGTCGCCCCACCGGAAAGAGTCGAAGCCGGGCTTCTGCTGCTCGGCGAACTCGGCTGCGTGAACTGCCATGCCGCCGGCATAGCGCAGGCTGCGCACCTGATGCCCAAGCTGGGGCCTTCGCTCGACAAGGTCGGCGAGCGAGTCAACCACGAGTGGCTCATTGACTATGTAACGCAGCCCCATACCGTAAAGCCGGGCACGACCATGCCGCATGCGCTCGCGGGACTGCCCGATGCCGAACGCGATCGCGCAGCCAAGGCGATCGCCCATATGCTTGCGGCGACGGGAGCCTTCGACGACGGGACGTTCCCAGAGTCGGCGAAGGCCAACGCCGCAGAAGGACTCAAGATCTACGAGCGGGCCGGCTGCGCCGTCTGCCATGGCTCACGCTTCAAGGATGCGAAGCTTCTGCCCGACCAGATGCCACTGGTCGATCTGGCCAGAAAATGGTCGCCGCGAGCGCTTGATGAGTTTCTGAAGGCACCGTTTCATACCCGTCCATCGAGCCGCATGCCGGCGATGCCACTCAAAGATCAGGATCGCCGGCATGTCGTCTCCAGTCTGCTCGGCGGACTGCCACCCCCCCGCGTCGAGCATCGTGAGCACATCGCCTTCAACGGCCGTGCGTGGCATGTGGCTGTCGCAAAACTTCCAGCGGTCAAAACGCTCGGATCGCCAGCGACGATGGGCTCGGTGAAAGGCTTCGATGTCGTGCAACTGGCGGGCAGGACCGACGGTTTCGTGGTGCAGTTGGACGGTTTCCTGCACGCCCCCAGTGCCGGGACGTATCACTTCTACCTGTCGAGCGATGACGGCAGCCGTCTCTTTCTCGGCGCGCAGCCGGTCGTGGAAAATGACGGCATCCACGCCGATACGGAACGCCACGGGGAGGTCGTGCTGGAAGCCGGAGCCCATCCCATCCGGATCGAATACTTCGAGGCCAGCGGTAATGAAACGCTCAACCTCGACGTGATGCCGCCACGCCGACCGCGGCGGTCAACGCTCGAATACGTGACGCCCACCATCGACGACAAGCCGCTGGCTTCGATGGACACGCTGGACGCGGGAGCCTTGTTTGCCATCGAACCGGCGCTCGTGGAAGAGGGCCGGGCGGCATTCGCCGCCATGGGCTGCGCCAGTTGCCACGAACTCAAGCGACCGGACGGCACGCTGATCACGCCGGTGGCGACATCGAAGCCGCTCGCGGCACTTGCCTCGTCGGATGCCGGCTGCCTCGCCACGGGCAGCCCTCGTGCCGGCGTGCCGCAGTATCAGCTCGACGGTCTCCAGCAGGCGGCTCTCAAAGAGGCGATCCATTGGCTGACGTCGTCGGAAGCAGCTGCGCCGCCGGCCCGCGAACAGGCCATCGACCGCATGCTCACGTCGCTCAACTGCTACGCCTGCCACAACCGCGACGGCCGCGGAGGAACCATTCCGGCGGTCGCTACCACCGACGATGACGGTGAGCCGATCCTGAAGGACGCCGCCCGCGATGCCCTCTTTACCAGTGCCGTGCAGGAACTTGGCGACGAGGGCCGCCTGCCCCCCACGCTCACCGGCGTTGGCGACAAGCTCGCCCCAGGATTTCTCCGCGAGGTGCTCGTCGAAGGGGGCAAGGATCGCGGAGCGTACATGCACACGCTGATGCCGAAGTGGCATGCCTCCGTGGTCGATCCACTGGCCAAGCTGCTCGCCGCCAACGTGAAGACCACGGGCCCGACGCCTGCTCTCGCCAGTCACACGGAGTCGGAGGTCGACGAGCAGGGCCGTGCCCTCGTAGGCTCCAAGTCGCTCGGCTGCATCAAGTGCCATTCGTTCGCCGGCGACAAGGGACAGAGCCTCGGCGTGATCGACATGGTGCGGATGCCCACACGACTGCGGCACGATTGGTTTCTCGCATACGTGGCCAATCCGCAGCAATTCAGGCCCGGCACTCGCATGCCGGCCAGTTGGCCCGAAGGAAAGACCTTCTATCCTGACGTCCTCGATGGCACGGCTTCGGGGCAGATCGAGGCCGTCTGGCGGTATCTCAGTGGCACGAAGCCACGTTCGCCAGTCGGCGCTAGCGCGAACCCGATCGAACTGGTGCCGACCGACAGGCCGATCATCTACCGCAACTTCATCGAGGGGGCCGGTCCCCGGGCGATCGGCGTCGGCTATCCCGAAAAGGTGAACCTGGCCTGGGACGCCGACCGACTGCGGCTGGCCTTGGTGTGGCGTGGCCCATTCATCGACGCCGGAAAGCACTGGTCAGGCCGTGGTCAGGGCTTCCAGTCGCCCCTGGGGGAAGGAGTTTTCGCGGCCGATGCCACCACGCCGCTGGCCCGGTTTGACGATGCCGCAGCCATGACGAGTGCCGACTGGCCACCGGGTTCAAGACGCAATGCCGACGGCCCCGCGGACAACTATCGTTTCTCGGGCTATCGGCTCGACGCCGACGGGAGGCCGGCATTTCTCTGGCGATGGGGAGATTGCAGCGTGCAGGAGCGATTCGAACCAATCGCGTTTACCGGTGACGCTCCTGTACCGAACGGCAAAACAGTCGGTCTGCGACGGATCGTCACGATCACAGGGCCACCGCAGCCAACGGTCGCCGCGTGGCGTGTGGCGACCGGCAAGGAGATCGAGGCTGTCGATGGTGGATGGTACGTCGTGGATCACGCCTGGCGAGTGCGTGTGGGCGGCGGCGCCGCCGGCACGATCGTGCGCCGCGAGGCGGCTGGTCTCGTGGAACTTCGGTTGCCGCTCGCGTGGACGAGTCAGGGGCAGGCCAGTGGGGCCGTCGTCGAGGAGGAATTCTCATGGTGATGTGGAGTCCGAGACGCATGCTGACGGTTGTCGTCGCCATGCTGTGTTGTGCCGTGCTGTCTTGTCTGGATGTGTCGCCAACCCAGGCGAGAGCTGCCGAAACAGCCGCACCGGCTCAGGCCGACTTCTGGCGGGTCGAACAGATCCAGATGCCGCCCGACGCCGTTCTTGAAGTCGGGGCTCTCGAGTGGATCCCCGCGGAGTCCGGAGCGGCCGACGACTGCCTGGCAGTGGCCTCCCGCCGGGGTGAAATCTGGCTGGCGACGGGCGTCGAGGGTGATCCTGCGAAGGTGCGGTGGCAGCGATTTGCCGAGGGACTTCACGAGGTGCTGGGGTTGGCCTGGCGGGGTGGCTGGCTCTATGTCACGCAGCGGGGAGAGGTGTCGCGGCTCAAAGATGAGACCGGTGACGGAGTCGCCGACCTGTTCGAGACGGTCAGCGACGCCTGGGGCATCAACGGTGACTATCACGAATACGCCTTCGGCTCGAAGTTCGACCGCGACGGTGTCATCTGGGTTGTGCTCTGCCTGACCGGCTCGAGCGACAACAAGAGCCGGTTTCGCGGCTGGTGCCTGCGGGTGGGCGAGGACGGCACGACCACTCCCACCTGCAGCGGCATCCGTTCACCCGGCGGCATCGGCATGGATGCCGACGGCGAGGTCTACTACACCGATAACCAGGGCCCGTGGAACGGAACCTGCTCGCTCAAGCATCTCGTGCCGGGCGATTTCATGGGCAGCCCGACCGGCAACAGCTGGTATGCGGAGGCCCCCGGCATGGGGCCGCGGCCAGAGGATCCGAAGAGCGGGTCGCGGATCGCGACGGAGGCGAAGCGCATTCTCCGGCTCCGTCCACCGGCGATCCTTTTCCCCTACGGCACGATGGGGCAGAGCGCGGCAGGTGTCGTCTGCGACACATCGCGGGGGGCGTTCGGCCCGTTCGCCGGCCAGTTGCTCGTCACCGACCAGAGCCACAGCATCGTGATGCGGTGTGCGCTTGAGACCGTCGACGGCGTGAGGCAGGGTGCATGCTTCCCCATGCTCGCCGGGCTGAGGAGCGGCACGCTCGTGGAGCAGTTTTCGCCCCGCGGTGTCCTCTTCCTCGGCGGGACCAACCGTGGCTGGGGTTCCCGTGGCGCGGGCGACTCTGCGCTGGAACGTGTGACGTGGACCGGAAAGACGCCCTTCGAGATCCTCGCCATGCGGGCTGTGCCCGGTGGGTTCGAACTCGAGTTTACGGAGCCTGTCGATCCGCAGACGGCGTCTGATCCCACGAGCTACACGGCCAAGGGATTCAACTATATCTATCAGTCGAGCTACGGCAGCCCTATCGTCGATGAGGAGCCGTGCCCTGTGGAGAAGGCGGAGCTGAGTGTTGATGGCCGACGGGTGCGGCTTACGCTTGGCAATCTCCGCGAGGGCGTGATCCATGAACTCAAGGTCGGCGGCATTCGAAATACGGCCGGGCTGCCGCTCCTGCATGACGCCGGCTGGTACACGCTCAATCGGTTCTCTCGGTAGGCGGCGACATGGTAGAGCGGTGTTCGCTCGGGACGGCGCCGGGGGTATTCTTCTGGATGGCGATGGGGCGTGCAGGGCCTCACTGGCCGCAGCGCCGGTGGGTGCAGAAAAGCGACCACGGTCAGGCTCGCGAGACCGCGGGGACAGACAACGCCCTCGACCTCATGACCGTGCTCGTCGCAGGAAAACCGCTCGCTGACCGCACATTCCAAGCCCTTTTTGATAATTTGGGGGCCTACGCATATGCGTAAACAACCAAAATGGAGTCGCCGAAATATCCTCAAGGGGTCTGCCGCGACCCTGCTCTATTCCGGATCAAAGGCTGTTGCAGCCGAAGGTCCTGATAAAATCCGAATTGCGCAGATCGGCACCTCTCACGCTCATGCGGCTGGCAAGATGGCCGCCGTCCGCAAGTTAAGCGACATCTATGACGTGGCTGGCATAGCGGAACCGATCGAATCGGAACACGCCCATGCTCGGAAAAATGCCGCTTACAGAGATCTGCGGTGGATGACAGAGAATGAGTTGCTGAACGATCGTTCGATCGCAGCGGTTATCGTCGAAACCACCTTAGACGATTCACCTCGCGCTGCACTCGCTTGCATCGAAGCCGGAAAGCATATCCATTTGGATAAGCCCGGTGCCGCATCGCATGCCGATTTCGCTTCGCTTCGGACACGCGCCGAACAGCTGAAGCTGACGGTTCAGATGGGTTATATGCTGCGCTATAACCCGGCATTTGAATTGCTGTTCGTCGCGCATCGTGAAGGCTGGCTTGGCGACATCACCGAGATCAGCGGATCGATGGGCAAGTTAGCGGACCCGCGTCTTTACCAAGAACTCGCATCGATCCCCGGCCATGGGATGTTTGAGCTGGGCTGCCACCTGGTCGATGCCGTCGTTTATTTGCTCGGCAAACCCTCTTCAGTACACGCCATCGGCAAACCGACTGGCCGAACACCCGTTTCGTTGGCCGATCAACGGATGCCCGACAATCAAATCGCTGTATTGGAATATCCCAATGCGATCGCAACCATCCGTTGCAACCACGGCGATCCTTTCGGCGGCCCACATCGGCGTTTTCATGTGGTTGGAACCAAGGGTGCGATCGATATTCATCCGCTTGAATCGGGACGCGGAACGTTTAGCCTTTCGGCCGATCTCGATCTGTCGGCGGTAACCAATTTGTTTTCAAAAATCGGTCCGCTGCGAAAGGGAGCCAACCGCTTTGAACTGGACGTTCCGCCAGGCCGCTATGACGGTGAGTTTACAGATTTGGCGAATGTGTTGCTCAGTAAAAAACCACTCGCTTGGTCCGCCGAACACGACATCGCCGTTCATGCGACCGCACTACGCTGCGCCGGACTTCCAACGTAAGACGGCGGTTTCCTTTTTGGGTCTTCAACAGAATCCGTGGGCACGAACGGGTTCTGAACACGGCAGTGGCGCGACGGCCATACCTACCTCACGCCCGTCTACCAGATCGACACCGTGAAGCGGCTGTTGGGGGTAGGGAGCGGACGGAGAAGAGCCTGCGGCGTCACCGGCATCTAATCGTCAAGTGGTTCCGGGCTCAAGGCACCATTTCAGCGGGCGTTGTCGAGGGTCTGAAGCGGGCTTCAATCCGGGCCGGGGCGGCCTTTGCTCCCCAAGTCCCCGGGCTCGGGGCTCGCTTTCACGCGGCGACTGTTCACGGTTTGCGGCCTGCTCGTTATGCTACGCAACCGGTGCCGCCATCCCGGCCTTTACGTCAAACCCTCGACCAAAAGCTCGGAGAGCTATCTGCATGTCACTGCTCAAGGAATTCCGCGACTTCGCGATGCGGGGCAATGTGATTGACCTCGCAGTCGGCGTCGTGATCGGCACCGCGTTTGGCAAGATCATCGGCTCGCTCGTGGCAAACATCGTGATGCCACCGCTCAACCTGCTCACGAGCAAGTTTAACGTCAACTTCACCGACCTGGCCTACCGGGTGCGGACAGAGGCGCCCAAGCTCAATCCGGACGGCACGATGGTCATGGAGGACGGCAAGCCAGTGATGATGTTCCAAGACTATCCGGTGCTGAACTACGGTCCCTTCATCCAGTCGGTGGTCGATTTCCTGCTCGTTGCGCTGGCGATCTTCGCCGTGATCAAGCTCATCAACATGGCCAAGGCCAGGTTCGAAGCCGAAAAGCCGGATGAGCCCCCCGCGCCGCCGGAAGAGCTCGTGATCCTGCGAGAGATTCGCGACTCGCTCAGGCGGTGAGGGACGGCGGGGCACAAGGCCGTCACGCATCACCCGGTGCGCCGGTGCCGCCCCTTGCGGGTCGCTCCCGCTCCCACGTGTCACGCCAATCGGTCCACTCGATGCCCTCGACCGGCACCGACTCGATGATGCCCTCCTCCTCGCGGCTCACGAAGTCGACGCCACAGAGGCGGTCGAGGCCGGCAAGCGCCCGCCAGACAAGCCGCCGCCGGTCTTCCGACAGGCTCTCGAGCCAGCCCACGCGTGCCACGCGGCTTGCCAGCGTGCCACCCCCCTGCACGAGTTCGAGCCGCAGCGGCTCGGGCCCGATCGCGTCGGCCGCCAGATCGATCGTCACCCGGTTGGTCGCGAGCCGCACCCCCGCCACGCGGATCGCCACGTCTCCCAGCAGCCGCGTGCGGCGGAGCAGACCCAAACACTCATCGTCTACGAGCGAGGCCACGTCGTGGCCGAGTTCGACGAGTTCCTCCTCCGCCCGGCTCGGGCCAGCCGCGACCGGCTCGCCCCTCCCCTTCCGCTGCCGTCGCAGCCGCGCGAAGAGCTTGGGGATCGTTCCCGAATGGAAGCCGGGCACGAGCAGCCGCCGCATCGATTCGCCGTGGGGGCCCACCTGCACCGGCACGAGCAGCCGTGGCCGGTTGGCGGCGTAGAGCCGCCAGTTCTCCTTGAGCTCCCAGGCCAGAAACCCGAACACGCCGGGCACCGTCGTCGAGATAAAGGTCATCGACGTGAGGGCCAGACGCTTCTGCATCCCCGTGGCCGCGGCGAGGTTGGCAGCCGCCACCGGGATCATCGGCACGAGCAGCTTGTGCGAGACGGTCACCACCGGGAAGTGCTTGATCGGGTTGAGCTGCGGCTCGATCAGAAGCGTCACGCAGAACCGGACAAACCAATCGATCCCGGCCCAGAGCGTGGTGAGCACCGCCTTCACGCCGAGGGCCAGCCGCGACTCCCCCGTGCGGAAGCGGAGCTGCTCGTCCACGGCATAGAGCGTGCCCTCCACGAGGTCCACGGCTCGGCGGAAGGCGTCGAGGATCCAGGTGAGCAAGCCGATCACAAGATGGACATGAAGCTGGTAGAGCGTGCGAAACAGCCCTTCGATCACCCGCTCCTGCACCGCCCGACCCGCCGGTGAATTGAGCACCACCGCGCTCGCAGCGAACAGCAGCCCCGGGAGCCAGCGATTGCCCCGCGACAGCCACGCCCCACCATGCGGCAACAGCAACCACACGAGCCCCGTGAACACGAGCGGGCTCCAGGCATACCGGCGAAACAGCCGTACCGGCCGACTCTTCAAAACCTGTTCGACCGCAGGCAGCCGCAGCAGCCGGCGGGGCAAGACCACAAGCACGAAGTGCGCAAGGCCGCCCAGGGCCCGGACTCCCTCCGCCACCGCTCCACGCAGGCCCGGCAAATGCATGAGCAGCCAGACGCCTAGGCCGGTGAGCAGGACGGCCCCGCGGCTGTAGATATGGATCGGCTCACCCAGCGAGTAGCGGGTGAGCGGCTCGACGACATGTTCGAGGCCCTTCCAGAACACCCAGGCCCCGCCGAACGGCAGCAGGAGGTGGACCGTGATCGCCCGCCCGAGCGGCACGCCGAACGCGACGGCGCTGAGCCGCTGCATGGCCAGCAGATACGAGGGAGCCTGGCGGTACGCGCCGTCGAGGGTTGCGGCGAGGTTGCGGTCGGCCCGCAGGAGCGGGTCGCCGTGGACGAGTTCACCGGGACCGGACAGGTCGGGAAGCTTGACCTGGCTACGGGAGACGGCATCGCGAACGCTGCCAAACGACTCGAAGCCGCGTCGGCAGATGTCGTCGAGCAGGTCGTCGACCAGCTTGTCGAAGGCGGCCTCCTCGACCACGAGCGTTGGGGCGAGGCCCGCGTGTTCGAGCGCTTCGCGAACCCGGGGCCCGAGCCGCGCGCGGAGGCGGGCCTCGGTCGTGTCGAGCGCGGGGCCGAGGAGGGCCGTGGCCACGCGGGTGAGGTCGTCGGGCAGCCGCAGGGCGGGGAGCCGACGAAACGCCGAGGCTGCATGGCGGTGTACGAGCGCCGTTCGCTGGCTGGGCAGCGGCCGGATGAGCGGCACCCGGCCGCTGGTGAAGGCCCACGAGAGGAGCTGCGTCCGGTAGCTCTCCCGTTCCGAATCGACGCAGATCTTCTGGAGGTCGTAGAGCAGCCGGGCCGGCTGAGACCAGGCCGAGCCGGCGGTCATGTCGAACAGGCCGGCGATGAGCACCGCAGCCTCCTCAGGCGACGCCTCCCCGAGGCCGACGGCCCGATCGAGCCGCGCGACGAGCGCTGCGATCCGGCGGGCGAGGCTTTGTTCCGCACGGCGGCGGGCCTCCTTGTCTGCACCGGCCATCCGCCGCAGCCGCCACTGGAGCAGCGCTCCCCGCACGTCATTACCCCGGCGGACGGCCGCCGCGGCCCGGCGGCGAAGATAGGCAGCGGCCCCACGGGTAAGGCGGCCGGGGGGCTCGGTCGCCGCCGGTGGTGGAGCCGCTTCGCGTGGTGCGACCCGTGCCGCCGAGTCTGAGAGCCCCTCCGGCCGCGTCCGCACGAGAATGTCATCGGCTGCGACCCAGTCGGCGCAGAGGTCGGCGAGCGCCACGTGGTCATCAACGGCCGGAAACCAGACCGGCAGAAGCTCGGGGGAGAACGCCTCGAACTCGAGCACCACGGCCATCAACTCAGCCACCGCCTCGCGGGCGTCGCCCGGCTCACGGAGCAGCCCCTCCCGGGCGAGCACCGCCGCCGCCTCCTCGACAACCGTCTCGCCGATCAGGCGGACAAGGGCTGAGAAGTCGCGACCGCCGCCGGCCCGGGTGGCAATCGCCTGGCGGGCGGCGATGTCGAGGCAGCCGTGGTAGAGCAGCCGCCAATACTCCCGCCGCAGCGCCTCCTCACCGCGATCGGCAAACTGGGCCGGATCCGGCCGGGCAACGAGCAGGATGGTTTCGGGCAGATCCGCAGGCAGGGCCCAGACGTCGTCAGCGAGTTCGAGGAGCCGTGCCGGCGGCAGGGCCACGCTGTCGCGATGAGGCACCCGGCCCCAGAGCAAGGGCCGGTCGATGTCGAGCCGGATGATCCGTCGCACAACCCGGGGCAAGGCAAACACGGCCTCGGGCACGGCCAGCCGCAGTGACTGCTCGAGCGTGAGGATGTCGCGGGGCGTGCCCGCCGGGTGGGAGGATTCGGTCATGGCGACTGCGGAGTGAGGTGCGCCGAGCATACCCGGCGGCCCAGAGCCTGGTGCACTTCTGATTGCAGATCGCCACCGCTACATTGGAAGCCCATGCCCAGGCCAGCGCGTGGCCCGAGGCATTCCTTCCGAACGGGGAGCACTCCGACATGCGGTGCAGCACGGCGGCCGTCGGCCTCGTCGGGTGCATGGTTCTCTGGCTTGGGGACATGGCAGCCCGGGCCGATTGGCCGCACTGGCGGGGCGACGGGGGCAATGGCGTTTCGCTCACTGCCAAGCCCCCGGTCGAGTTCGGACCCGAGCACAACCTCCGCTGGAAGGCTGAGATTCCCGGCCGGGGATCGTCGTCGCCAGTGATCATCGGCGACCGTGTCTTCGTCACTACGGCCGTGCCAATCGCCGGCGAGGAGGGGCTGCACGACTTCCGACTCCTCTGCATCGACCGGGAGACCGGCCGCGAGCGGTGGTCAAGGTCGTGCGTGAAGGCCGTGCCCCACGAGGGCACCCACCAGACCAACGGCTACGCTTCCGCCTCCCCCTGCACCGACGGCGAGCGGGTGTATGCCCACTTCGGGTCCCGTGGCCTCCACGCCTGCACGATCGATGGCGACCAGCTCTGGAGCCGCGACTTTGGCGACATGACGATCCGCGCCGGCTTCGGCGAGGGTTCCTCCCCCACGGTCGTCGGCGATCGCATCATCGTTCCCTGGGACCACGAGGGGCCCTCGAAGCTCTTCGCCCTCGATACGCGGACCGGCACGACCGTGTGGGAGGTGGACCGTGACGAGCCTACCTGCTGGGCCACGCCGCTCGTCGTGGCCGATGCGGACGGCACAACGCAGATCGTGATGAACGGTGAGACCGCCGCCCGCGGCTACGACCTCGCCACGGGCAGGGAACTCTGGCGGTGCGGGGGGCAGACACCGCGGCCCTGCGGATCGGCCGTGGCCGCCGGGGGCGTGGCCTGGATCGGCAGCGGGTTTCGCGGCTCGTTTCTCGGGGCCTTCGATCTCGCGGGCCGTGGCGACCTCTCCGGGAGCCAGTTCGTCCGTTGGACCAAAGACCGCGACACGCCCGATGTCGCCTCCCCGCTGCTCTCCGGAGGCCGTCTCTCCTACTACAAGGAGAAGACCGGGTTGTTCACGTCCGTCGACGCGGCCAGCGGCCGCCCGCACTTTGAGACCGCCCGCATCCCCGGCGTCGGTCGCACCTACGCCTCGCCGATCGCGGCCGGCGGCCACGTCTACCTGACCGACCGGGGAGGCATCATCACCGTCATCCGCGACGCGCCGGTGCTCGAGGTGGTCGCCACCAACGACATTGGCGAGAGCGTCGACGCCACGCCTGCTCCGGCCGGCGACTCCCTTTTCATCCGCGGCGAGCGACACCTGTTCCGCGTGGCGGCCGAACGCCCGCGGTGACGGGCCCGGGGCTGCCTCTCGTGCTGCCGCCGTAGAATCAGACCGGGCCAGATCCTCTACGAGAACGTCGTCAAGAACCTCAAGCGTCTGGAACTGCGCGGCGACTGGTGGCAGGAGGGCCGGATCGAACCCGGCCCGTGAGGCCCCCGCGGCCGAAGGCGATCGAACCACAAGGCGGACGGGGTGGGATTCGAACCCACGAGCCACTTTCGCGACTGCCGGTTTTCAAGACCGGTGCATTCAACCGCTCTGCCACCCGTCCAGCAGGAGCCGTGGCCCGATCGCCACCGCTCCGCGAGAAGTCTACACCCCTCGCGGACCCGCCGGGACGTCCGGGGCCGCAGTCCCGGAGACGGGCTTTGACTCGATTCCCCCTTTTTTCTAGGCTTGGGTCTTTCCCGAACACCCTCGCAGGAATACCCCACAGCATGGGCGGCATCAGTAACCGGATGAAGGAAGTCAAGCGGAGACGGCACCGCCGCAAGAAGCTCACGAAGCTCGAGGGCAAGGTCAAGAAGGCCACCACGAGCGAGAAACTCGTGATCGCCGAGAAACTCCGCAAGATGACCCCCGGCTGCAACGATCTCATCGTGCGGATGGGACTCGAAGACCGGAAGCGCTAAGCCGCCTTCAGCTCGTCTTTGTAAAGCTGAAGCCGTCCTGCACGAAGTCGACCCGCACTCCGCTCCCCTCGGGGAACGTGCCCGAGAGGAGTTCGCGGGCCAGTTCGTTCTGCAGCTGCTGCTGGATCACCCGCTTGAGCGGCCGGGCCCCGTACACCGGGTCGTAGCCGAGCCGGGCGATCTCTTCGAGCGCCGCCTCGCCGCACTCGAGCCTGATGCCGGCCCGGGCGGCCTGGTCAACAAGCTTTGCCATCTGGATGTCAACGATTCGGCGGATGTGCCGCTGGTCGAGCGGATGGAAGATGATCGTTTCGTCGATCCGATTGAGAAACTCGGGCAGGAACCGGGCCGTAAGCGCGTCCTTGACCGCGTCCCGCATCTCCTGCTCGCTGCCCCCTTCCTTCGTGATTTCCTGAATCACCTGGCTGCCGACGTTGCTCGTCATCACCACGATCGTGTTGGTGAAATCGACCGTGTGGCCGAGGCTGTCGCTCAGCCGGCCGTCGTCAAGCACCTGGAGGAGCACGTTGAACACGTCACGGTGCGCCTTCTCCATCTCGTCGAGCAGGACCACGCAATAGGGCCGGCGGCGAACGGCCTCTGTGAGCCGCCCCCCCTCCTCGTAGCCCACGTAGCCGGGAGGCGCGCCGATCAGCCGCGCGACGGTGTGCTTTTCCATGAACTCGCTCATGTCGATTCGCACCATCGCGTTCTCGTCGTCGAAGAGCACCTCGGCGAGTGCCTTGCAGAGTTCGGTCTTCCCCACGCCCGTGGGCCCGAGAAACAGAAACGACCCGATCGGCCGGTTGGGATCCTGGAGTCCGGCCCGGCTGCGACGAACAGCATCGCTCACCGCCCCGACGGCCTCGTCCTGCCCCACCAACCGCTGGTGGAGCCGCTCCTCGAGCACGAGCAGCTTGGCCCGCTCGCTCTCAACGAGCCTGGTCAGCGGAATGCCGGTCCAGGCGCTGACCACCTCCGCGATCTCCTCCGGTCCCACTTCTCGGCGCAAGAGCCGCTTGGCCGGCTTGTCGGCCGGCCCCTTGGCGTCCTTCTCGCCCCCCTCGTGCTCGAGCCGTTCTGCGAGCGACTTCCGCTTCACGTCGAGCTCGTAAAGCCGCTGGTAGAGGGATTCCTCCACGAGCAGCCCCGACGCCTGCCGGTCCTTGATCTGGACCCCGGCCCGCTCGAACTCGTGCTCGGCCGCGTCGAGCTGCTGGCGGAGTTCCTGGACGCTGCCCACGCCGCTCTTCTCCGCCTCCCACTGTTCGCGGAGGCTGGCGAGCTTCCGGCGGAGCTCGGCCATTTCCCTCTCGATCTCGACGAGCCGGTCCTGGGCGTGTTCCTCCGTCTCATCGGCGAGTTGGCGGGCAGCGAGCTCGAGCTGGACGAGCCGCCGTTGCACCTCGTCGATCTCGCTGGGCACGCTCTGGAGCTCCATCGCGATCCGGCTGGTAGCCTCGTCCATGAGGTCGATCGCCTTGTCCGGGAGAAAGCGGTCGGCGATGTAGCGGTGGGAGAGCTCGGCCGCAGCCACAAGCGCAGAATCCTTGATCTTCACCCCCTTGTGATGGGCCTCGTAGCGGGGCTTGAGCCCCCGCAAGATCGCGATCGTGTCTTCGACGGAGGGCTCACCGACAAACACCGGCTGAAACCGCCGCTCGAGCGCGGCATCCTTCTCGATGTGTTTGCGAAACTCATCCAGGGTTGTGGCCCCGATGCACCGCAGCTCCCCGCGGGCGAGCGCTGGCTTGAGAAGGTTGGCCGCGTCGGAGCCCCCCTCGGCGGCTCCCGCGCCGATCACGGTATGGAGCTCGTCGATGAACAGAACCACGCTGCCGGCGGCCGCCTCCACCTCACGGAGGATCGCCTTGAGCCGGTCCTCGAACTCACCGCGATATTTCGTGCCGGCGATCAAGGCCCCCAGGTCAAGTGCCACCACGCGGCGACCGCGGAGCGTCTCGGGCACGTCCGACTGCACGATCCGCAGGGCGAGCCCCTCGGCAATGGCCGTCTTGCCCACGCCCGGCTCGCCGATGAGCACAGGGTTGTTCTTCGTCCGCCGTGAGAGCACCTGGATCACTCGGCGGATTTCCGCATCGCGGCCGATCACCGGATCGAGCTTGCCCTGGGTGGCCCGCTGGGTGAGGTCGATGCCGTATTTCTCAAGTGCCTGAAACTTCTCCTCGGGATTCTGGTCGGTCACCCGCGACTGCCCGCGGACGGCCTGGAGGCCGGCGAGCAGGTCCTGCTCCGACACGCCCCCGAGCTGGAGCAGGTTTTTCGCCTTCGATGGGGTCTTGGCGAGCGCGAGCAGCAAGTGGTCGGTCGAGACAAACTCGTCCTTCATCGCGTGGGATTCGGCCGTCGCTGCCTCGAATACCCGAACAAGCTCCTGGTCGGGCTGCGGCTGGGCCCCGCCCGATACCTTCGGCTGATGCGACAGCTCCGCCTCCACCACCCGCTCGAGGTGCCCGCGGTCAACGCCGACCTTGTCGAGCAGCGGCCGCACGATCCCCTCCCGCTCCGCCACGAGCGCCTGGAGAAGATGGATCGGCGTCACCTGCGGGTTGCCCCGATTGCCGGCCAGTTCAACGGCCTCCTGCACCGCCTCCTGCGCCTTGATCGTGAACTTGTCGAAGCGAAATGGCATTCGATTCTCCTTCACCGCAGGAACGAGGGCCCAGGGAGGGGGCATCTCTCAGTGTGTCAAACCGCCCAGTCTCAAGGCCGGGGCCTGTCGCCTGCGGAGACCGGCACATCGGTAGTGCCCCCGCTTCGCTTGCCACCACCACGCGTCAGCCCTTGACCTCAAACTCTGCGTCGATCGTGTCGTCGGGGCCCTTGCCGGCGGCCGCGGAGCCGCCCGGCTCGGGAGTGCCGCCCCGCTGAGGGGCCTGCTCGTAGAGCACCTTCGAAAGCCCGTGGGCGGCCTGCTCCAGGGCGTCGTGGGCCGACTGGATCGCGTCCACGTCGTCTCCCTTCGCCATCTCGCGGGCCTTCGTGATCGCCGCCTCAAGCGGGGCCTTGTCGGCCGCGGAGAGCTTGGCGTCGTTCTCCTTGATGAGCTTCTCGGTCTGGAAGCAGAGCGCCTCGGCCCGGTTGCGAACCTCCGCGAGGCGGGCCTTCCGCTTGTCCTCCTCGGCATGCTCCTCGGCGTCCTTCCGCATCCGCTCGATCTCGCTCTCGGTCAGGCCGCTCGACTGCTCGATCCGGACGGTCTGCTCCTTGTTCGAGCCGAGTTCCTTGGCGCTCACATTCAGGATGCCGTTGGCGTCGATGTCAAACTTCACCTCGATCTGCGGCGTGCCGCGGGGACTCGGCGGGATGCCCTCGAGGTTGAACTGGCCGAGGAGCCGGTTGTCGCGGGCCATCGGCCTCTCCCCCTGATACACGCTCACCGTCACAGCCGTCTGGTTGTCGGCGGCGGTGCTGAAGACCTGCTTCTTGTCGGTGGGGATCGTCGTGTTCCGCTCCACGAGCTTCGTGAAGATGCCCCCCTCCGTCTCGATGCCGAGCGAGAGCGGCGTGACGTCGAGCAGGAGCACATCCTGCACGTCGCCGCCGAGCACGCCGGCCTGAATCGCCGCCCCCAGGGCCACGACCTCGTCCGGATTCACGCCCTTGTGGGGCTCCTTGCCAAAGATCTTTTGGACCAGCTCCTGGACCTTCGGGATCCGGGTGGAGCCGCCCACGAGCACCACCTCGTCGATCTCGGAGGGCTTGAGCTTGGCGTCCTCGAGGGCCTTCATGACGGGGCCGCGGCACCGTTCGATGAGACCGTCGGTGAGCCGCTCGAAATCAGCCCGCGTGATCGTTACCTGGAGGTGCTTGGGGCCGGTGGCATCGGCCGTGATGAAGGGGAGGTTGACGTCGCTGCTCTGGGCGGTGGAGAGCTCCTTCTTGGCCTTCTCGCAGGCCTCCTGGAGCCGCTGCATCGCCATCGGATCCTTCCGCAGGTCGATCCCCTGCTCCCGCTGGAACTGGTCGGCCACATGGTTGATGAGGGCCTGGTCGAAGTCGTCGCCGCCGAGGTGCGTGTCGCCGTTGGTGCTGATCACCTGGAACACGCCATCCTTCGAGACGTCGAGCACCGACACATCGAACGTGCCGCCGCCCAGATCGAAGACCGCGATCTTCTCGTCCTTCTTCTTGTCGAGGCCGTAGGCGAGCGCTGCGGCCGTCGGCTCATTGACGATCCGCATCACCTCGAGGCCGGCGATCTGGCCGGCATCCTTGGTCGCCTGCCGCTGGGCATCGTTGTAGTAGGCCGGGACGGTGATCACCGCCTTGTTCACCTTGTGGCCGAGGTAGCTCTCGGCCGACTCCTTGAGCCGGCGGAGAATCTGGGCCGAGATCTCCGGGGGAGTAAAGGTCTGGTCGCCGGCCTTCACCTTGACGTAGTCGTCCGGGCCCCCGACCACCTCGTAGGGAACCATCTTCTCCTCGCCGGCCACCTCGTTGTGGCGGCGGCCCATGAATCGCTTGATCGAGTAGACGGTGCGTCTGGGGTTCGTGACGGCCTGACGCCGGGCCATGTCGCCGACGAGCGTCTCCCCCTTGTCGTTGAAGGCGACCACACTCGGGGTGAGGCGATTGCCCTCCTTGTTCGCAATCACCTTGGGCTCCTTGCCCTCCATCACCGCGACGACCGAGTTGGTCGTGCCGAGGTCGATGCCGATGATCTTCTCGCCCTGCTTGGTTGCCATCTGTTCGCTGCCCTTCCCGGTGCTTGTGTGGCCGCCCGCAAGCGGCCTGTCGTGCCTTGTGGCGACGCCAAATTCTGTGGCCTCGCCCGCGTCAATGGTGAGAATGCAAAGCCCGTGCCAACCGGTCCGCCGACCGCCGCGAGGGCCGACCGATCGCCAGGTGCCGGGCGAAACCCGGGAAATCGACCGGCTTGAGAGGCCCCCGGTTCCGGGTACAGTTGACGGGTTCTCCGCTCGGACACCCGGCCAGGTCCGAGCGGCCTGCCATTTTGGCCGTTGCCTTCGCTCAACCCCACATGGCCGAACCACGCTCCCGCCGCACGTCCGCCGCACAGCCCAAGGGGAATCTCGGCTCACTCCGCACGCAGATCGACCGGATCGACCGCGAACTGGTGAGCCTGATGAACGACCGGGCGGAAGTGGCCCGGCAGATCGGCCATCTCAAACAGGACACAGGCCAGCGAACCTACGATCCCTCCCGCGAGGAGACGGTGCTCGAGCGGGTGGCCGCGGCGAGCGCCGGACCGCTGTCGGGCGACAGCCTGAAGGCGATCTTTCGGGAACTCATCTCCGGCTCGCGGGCCATCGAGCAACACCTCCGCGTCGCCCACCTCGGCCCCCCCTGGACCTACAGCCACCTGGCCGCCCTCCACCGCTTCGGCGGCTCGGTCGACTTCGTGCCGGTGGCCAGCATCTCGGCCGCCTTCGAGGAGGTGCACGCGGGCCACTCCGACTATGGCGTGGTGCCCCTCGAAAACTCGACCGACGGCCGGATCGCCGACACCCTCGACAACCTCTCCCGGCTACCCGTCAAGATCTGTGCGGAGGTGCCGCTGCGGATCCACCACACGCTCCTGGCCGCCTGCGATCGCTCCGCGATCAAGGAGGTCTACAGCCGCCCTCAGGCGCTCTCGCAGTGTCGCAACTGGCTGGCCCGCCATCTCCCTTCAGCCCGGCTCGTGGAGGTGACGAGCACGAGCGCTGCCGCCGAGATGGCTGCCCGAACGCCCAATGCTGCGGCGATCGCCAGTCGGCAGGCGGGCGTGCACTACGGCCTCAACGTGCTCGCTGAGGAGATCGAGGACGTGCCCGGCAACACGACCCGCTTCGCGGTGATCGGCCATGACGACGCCAGCCGCACCGGCAAAGACAAGACCTCGCTGATGTTCGAGATCGAGCACCGCCCGGGCGGTCTGGCCGACGCCCTGGCGATCCCCAAGCGGCAGAAGCTCAACCTGACCTGGATCGAGTCGTTCCCGATGC
>Ga0210003_1001690_pt1 | contig 19219 bp, 18 predicted proteins | sample LantaG_FD_182804 | JGI IMG/M metagenome (GOLD analysis project Ga0210003, IMG submission 182804) | Deep subsurface microbial communities from Baltic Sea to uncover new lineages of life (NeLLi) - Landsort_02402 metaG (SPAdes) (version 2) | ecosystem: Environmental > Aquatic > Marine > Oceanic >...
AGAGAGAGAGAGAGAGAAAGAGAGAGAGAGAGAGAGAGAGAGAGAGAGAGAGAAAAATAATGAGTTTTACGGGAGAGAGAGAGAGGGAGAAGAGGAAGTGAGTTTTGTTTATCTTTCTCTCTCAAGGGTCGCTCCACTCTTCAAAAAAAAAACTCGAAACACTTTCAAAAAACAAAACGCACAAGTCCCGTTGTCCCTGGCGATGACGTTGCGCCTCGAAGGGGCAGGGGCCCGCAGGCTCGCGGAGGTGATGATGGAAGAAGAGCTCGAAGAGAGAGGAGGAGCAGAAGCCGAGGAGGAGGAGGCGAAGCCCCTGCCCTTGTTCTTCCTCCTCGCCGCCGCGCCGCCGCCGCCCCCGCTGCTTCCGCCGACCCCCCTCTTCCCGCCGCCAGGGCTCCCGCCGACGTTGACGACGACCCTGGCTCGCAGCACCGCGGGAACGCGATGCTCTGCGTAGGCGGACCGGACGCCGACGCCATCGTAGAAGCTCAGCACCTCGACGCGCTGGTCGCGTGAGAGGTAGAGCGAGACGGCGCGGGTCCAGGGGAGGACGTCGAGCGGGCGGTGCGATGCGTCCAGGACGAGGGCGCGGCAGGCCTCGAGGGGGCGCGGGCGCTGCTGCTGCTGCTGTTGGTGGTGGTTCTGCTGGTGGTTCTGCTGCTGCTGCTGGTGGTGGTTCTGCTTCAGGTGCTGCTGCGGCGGCGAGGGAGACGAGGCCGCCGCAGCCGCGGAGGCAGCGACAGAGGCGGCGGCGGCGGTGTCGCCAGAGTCCCCGCCGCTGCTCTTTTTCTTCTTCTTCTTACTTTCTTTTGCCGCGGAGGAGGGCAAGGAGGGGGAGGGGGCCCTGGCGACAGAGGGCGCGCGGGGCGGGGACGGGGCTCGGGGAGAAGAAGAAGAGGAAGAAGCGGAAGAAGAAACGGCCAGGCTGCGTTTTTTGAGCGGGAAGATTTTGGGAGACGACGAGGGCGACGAGGAAAAAGAGGTGAGAGGCATGGAGAGGCGCGTCGATGTTCTTTTTCCTCTTTTTCCGGTCGCTTGCTGGACTCTCCGGAGCTCTTCTCTCTCTTTTTCTCCTGATAGAAGTAGCACAAGACAAGGACGAAATCCCGCGCGAGGATAGAGCCCCGAAAAAGAGGACTCAAGGGAGGCCCGCGAGGGCGCGCCTTTTGATGCTCCTACAAAACGACGACGACGACGACGACCCAAATCATCCGCGTCCCTCTTCTTCTCTTCCGCTCCTCTCGGTAGCAGAAAGGAACAAATCGCCAACGGCTATGCTTCGACAGGAAAACTGCATCACGCTTACCGCGAAGGCCGAGCCTTTGCCAGGGCGAGCAGGCGTGACGACATCTCGAGGGAAGAGAAAAACGTCGGTCGACCAACCAAAAAGGTGCTCTCGGCGAAGGAAAAGAAAAGTGAAAATATCAAAAACCGCGGCCCGAAAAAACATCACAGCTTTTTGTCTTTTTTTTATTTTGCTCGGAAGGAAGGAAGAGGAGTAACAGTAGAAAAAAAAGGATATCAATGCCAATTCAGAAACCGCGCGCGAGGGACTGTTTTCGATGAAACGAAGACAAAAAAATCAAGGAGAGGAGGATGGGAGAAGAAGAGGAAAACAATCAATACTTTTTCTCTTTCGCGAGGGGGAAAAACGAACAGGTTTTTTAACTTTGCGCGGGGGGCTGCAGCGGGGCTTTTCTTCGTCAAGGCTCTCGGCGAACGGGAGCGTGCGAGCCCTTAGTCCGTCAGGAACATGTTGACTATGTCCTCCATGTTCTCCTGGTGCTGCTGCTCGTGCTGCTGCTGCTGCTGCTCTTGGACCTGCATTCGCTCCCGCTGCCGCCGATGGGCCTCCATCGAGTTTCGGGGGGCCTCCTCGACGATGACGACGCCCCCGGGGGCGGCGACGGCGACGACGCCCGGAGCGGCGGCGTCGTTCGGTCGGTGCTGCTGCTGCTGCTGCTGCTGCTGCTGCGCGCTCGCTCCTCCGTTTCTGGAAGAGGAGGAGGGCACGGGGGGCATCAGGTCGTCGTCTCCTTCCCGCGCCTCGTCGCTCTCGTCGTCCTCCACAAGCATGGAATGGTCCAGGGCGTGCGATACCAGCGCTCGCCGCTGCTGCTGCTGCTGCTGCTGCTGGATTACCGCCGCTTGCGCCGCGACGGCTGCTGCCGCGGGGAGATGATGCTGGTGATGCTGATGATGATGGCCTCGGTGGCTCGAGCTGGGGATGCCCGCGACGACCTGCGGCGGCAGCGGCGGCGGCACAGGCACTCCCACGGCGGGAGGGAAGAGAGCAGGGGCGCCTCCGGGAGCTGCCGCTCCGCCGTGTCGCGCCGCCCTCTCTGCCGCGGCAGAAGCGGCGGCCGCCGCGGCGACCGCGGCGGCCTGCTCCGCCGCCGCCGCCGCCGCCGCCGCAGCAGCAGCAGCAGCAGCAGCGCTCGCCGTCGCCCCCTCCCCTCCTCCTCCGCCTCCGGCCCCTCCTCCTCCCTCCTCGCTCGTCTTCGCTGCGGCCCTCGCCGCGGCCTGCGCCGCCACGGCAGCGACCTGTTCCGGGTCCGGGGGCGTCGCGCCGAACCCTCCCCTCGCGCCGCGCGCACCGCCGCCGGCCGCGACCCTGCGAAGATAGAGTCGGTATTTCTGTAAATGGGATGCAACGTTCTCGCGCGAGAGGCGCGAAGTCTCCCCGCCATCGCCGGTCGTCGCAGCCATCGCCTCGAGGATGCGCTTGGGCACGGCCTTCTCGATGCCGATCGCGGTCACGGCCTTGACGAACTGCTGGTGCATCTCGATGGTCCAGACCACGCGCTGCTTCTTGTTCGAGTTTGATCCGTTGTTTTCGGCGCCGCCGCCGCCGCCGCTCCCTCCTGCTCCCTCGCCGCCGCCGTTCTCTTCGTCGTCGAGGCCTTTGCGCTTGCGGACCCCGCCCTCGTCTCCGGCGGAAGCAGCTGCAGCTGCAGCAGCAGCAGCAGCAGCAGCAGCCGCTGCTGCAGCTACAGCAGCAGAAGGGGGCTGCTGCTGCTCTTGCTGCTCTTGCTGCTGCTGCTGCTCTCCCTCGGCGGCCCCCCCGGCGCCGCAGACGCCGTTGCCGCTGCTGCCACCTCCTCCACCTCCGACCCCGATCCCCCCCTCCCTGGCCCTCCTCACGACGTGCTGCCACAGGTTCCGCAGCTCCTCCAGCCTGACGGGCTTGATCAGGTAGTCGACCGCGCCGTGCGTCACGCCGCGCAGCACCGCCGCGGTCCCGCCGTGCGAGCTCATCATGATGACGGGCAGGTCGAGCTCGAGGCCGACGACCTCGAGCAGCTTGAAGCCGTCCATGTCGGGCATGTACACGTCGGACAGGACCAGGTCGAAGGCGGCCCCCTCCGCGCGCAGCTGGCTGAGCGCGGCGTGGCCGCTGGAGCAGGTGGTGACTGTGAGAAACGTTGGGGAATTGGGGGGGGTCTTGACTCGTGAGCAAAGGAGAAAAAATCCGCGGCTAGGAGCCAACCGCAAAGTACCGGTTGAAAAAGAGAGAACTCGCGATCGAAATCGCTGTCGAGAAACCCTGGATCGCCCTTGTCTTCTTCTTCTCTCCCGACGCACCGTGATAGGAGCATCTGTTGAATCGTCAGAGGTGGGAATTGGGGGAGAAAGTGAGTGATAAGGGAGTGGAAAGTGAGCGCGTTTTTTCCCTCTTTTTTTCCGTTGGCCGGCGACCGCAGTCGATCCTTCTTTTGTTCGGCGACGCCTTTTTTCACCTCCTCCGCTTTTACCTTTCGAGCATCGCCGCGACCACCTTGAGGCACATAGGGTCGTCGTCAACAAGGAGCACCTTGAGGCCCGCAGGGAAGGACGCGTCGGTGTTGTTGATGTTATGGCCGCTAGGGCCAGCAGCAGCAGCAGCAACGGCAGCGGCAGCGGCCTCGGCGTCGCCGTCATTCATCGCCCGACGGCCGTCGACGTCGCCGCCGCCCGGCGCATCAGATGGGCTCGAGCCCGCGGGGGGAGTCCTCGGGGGGAGTCCTGTCCTCGCCGCTACTACCGCCGCTGCATCTGCTGCCGCAGACGCCGTGGCGAGCATTGAACGGGCAGAAGGGGAGGGCTGGAAGAGTATATTGGAGGGAGAGAGCTAAGGCGCCAGGGAAATGGCGCTCACTCAGGTTTTACGACACCGCGAGACACGATTGGAGGAGAGTCAACCCCGCCTCCTTCGATCTAGCCGCTCAACTGCTGACCGTCCACTGTGGGCGCAGGCTCGTATCCCTCTTCGATGATAAAAGATTGCACGCGAGAGAGACAGGGGAAGAGAGGGAGTGCAAAGCACCCGCCTTTTCTTGTCGTCGTCGTCAAAGCTTAAGTGAGGAGGAGATTGAAGAGCGAGTGACTTGCTCGAAAAACTAGACTCAAGTCTCAGACTGACAGTCTCCGCTTTTTCTTTTTCTTCGAGGTTCACGATTTGTTTTGTGTTAAAATTATTCATCGCGTCTTCATACTCCAGAGTTAGGGTTACAGGGCCCTTGTACTCACGAAGCAGCCGCTTTTTTTCTTTTTTGACTTGTTATGTGCGCAGGAAGGAAAGGAGTAAGAGCAAATATTTCTTTCTCTCCTTATCTCCGCAATTCCACTCTTTCGCGGAGCGCGCAGACGGCGCAGCACGAGAACAAGGAAAGGAAAGCGAGATAAAGAGAAAGAAAAGAAGAAAAAATGTTTTATTTTATTTTATTCAGGAGCAGGGGCCAGCGTCAGCAGCACCTTCTTCTTGAAGCCGACGCCCGCTGCCGCCTCTTGCTCCTCGTTCCTGTTTTCACTACTGCGACGGCACCTTGTGAAGCACGATCTCAGCCCTCTGTGCGTCGATAATTGCTGCCGCAATAAGCGCGCCGACCACGAAGAGGTCGATCACCCAGATCGCAAACGAGGCCGGCGTGGGGACCAGCAACGTCGCGACCGTCTTGGCCTCGCCGGCGATCGACAACCTCCGCGACAACGTGCTGCCGCTGCCACCGCCGCCGCCGCCGCCGCCGCGGCTGCTTGCTCCCACAGCTGTCGAGGCGGCATTCTCCTCGTCAGCGGGCGGGCCCGCTGGCGCCGCCGCTGCCGCCCCTCCGGATGCCGCACAAGAGATGTCGCCCCAGCTGCCCCCGGCATTCGGAAGGCCAGCCCCCGTGCCAGACCGGGCGCCGCGCCGGGCCTCGCGACCGGGGGCAACGCTCCCGAGCACGGTGCCGTCGTCAAGGAACGACCTGTTGGTCTTGACTGAGTCGTCTCCGTGACGCCCGATGCGGCCACTGCCGCTCTTGCCGTAGCTCGCGTCGTCATCGTTGCTCCCGCCGTCGCTGTCGTCGCTGGTGTCGTCGTCGTCGTCGCCCTTGTCGCAATTGCTCTCGATGCTCGACTCTCCGGAGCTCGCATAGTACCTCCGCAGGCGCTCTCGCGCGCGCTGCCGCTGCCGCTTGCGCACCCTCTTGGCGGCTTTGCCCGAGCCGCGACCGCGGCGGAAGATGCATGAGCACGTGGACAGGTTCACGACGAGCTGCATAAAGTTGCGCAGATGTTCCGGGAGGAGGATCGACACGGGCGGCCACAGCTGCGAGCAGACGAGCGCGGACCAGCCGAGGGCGACGGCGGTGACGGCGTAGCTATTTTTTTAATTTTTTTTTCCCGAGGGAAAAAGAAAAAGACGAGGGGGGCGTGAGCGTGCGAGTTTGAGCGCGAGGTGGAAAGACAATTTTCGAGCAAGGACGTGAGATCGAAGGAGCCAGCAGAAAGAACTAAAATAAGGGGAGGAAGAGAAAAAGAGCGGAGAGCGGAAGAGGGAAGCGAAGCGGCAAAGGCTTAGGGGGAAAGACACTTACCCCCAATCGTCGAGCTTTCCGGTCGCCGCGAGGACGACCACGTACACTGCCGCGGCCAACACGGCCAAGAAGTAGAGCCAGTGGACCCAAAGGTAGGGCAGGGCCTCCCTCGCGGCGGTCGCAGCCTTGAAGCCAGCGACAGAGGGGGAAGCGAGCACGGCCTTGAGCCGGTCAAACGTGCCTGTCGAGTTTGCAGGAGCAGCAGCAGCAGCAGCGCCGCTGCCGCCGAGCAGCTGCTGCTTCGGTGGCTTCGGCTCAGAAGCCCCTTTGCCAGGTGCGGCGCGCTCGAAGGAGGAAGCTTCGCTCGAGAAAGCGGCCCTCAGCGCGGCGTCGCCAGCCAGTGAAAAGTCGACGACCTTGGCGGCGGAGGCCCCCGAGGCGGTCGTCGCAGCCCCTGCTCCTGCTGGCGCCGTGTCGGGCGTCCTGGCCGCTCCTCTGCCTGATCCCTCCCCGGCTGCGCTCGGCGTCGCCGAGCCAGTGCTCGCTCCGCCCCCCTTCTTCGTCACCTTGAAGACGAGGTCTTCTACCTTCGTCCCCTTGGGCGTCAGCGCGCGCTTGAGCTCGTGCCAGAGCACCGTGAGGACCGCGCGCGTGTTGTTGGGCGCGAGCCAGTAGCCGATCTGCGTCGTGCGGAGCATCTCAGACCCGGCGACGCCGCTGCCGATGGTGCCACCCTCGATGCGCAGGTGCGCGATCCACAGCGCGATGCGCTGGGCGACGTAAAAGAGGCCGAACGCGATGAGGAGCTCATACATCTCGCGGACCGCAAACGGCGTGATCCCGGTGAAGAGGAAGACGAGGGGCACCAGGATGAGCACGAGCGTCGCCGGGGACTGCAGGGCGTACGCGCTCGCGTCAAAGTAGAGCAGTCTCTGCACGAACCCGAGGCCCGGGCGGGACAGCGGGTTGGCCCGCACGAGGATCTGCAGCGCGCCCGTCGCCCAGCGCAGGCGCTGCTCGAAGACTCCCGGGACGTCGTCTGGCGCGAGCCCCGCCTGGAGGTTCTCGTCAAGGTAGATCGACGAGAACCCGGCCGCAGCGAGCGCCTGCGAGGTGAGGTTGTCCTCGGTGATCGAGCCGTACGCCTGGCCCCCGATCGACACGAGGGCGGCGCGCTCGAAGACGCAGCCCGTGCCGCAGCAGCACACGGCATCGGCGCCGTCCCGGCCGGCCTGCAGCGGCCCGAAAAACAGCCTCGACCGGTGGCAGAGCGGGTCCGAGGCCGGGATGTTGACGAACGCCTGCGGCACCTGGAGGAAGCCCGTGCGCGGCTTGAGGCGCCAGGCCCCTCGCGGCGGCGGCGGCGGTGGGCGAGAGGGAGACGACGAGGTCAGAGGGGAATCGGCGTCGGTGGTGATGATGGCGGCGGCGGGGGACTTGGCGGTGCTTGCCGCCGTCGTCGCCGTTGCCGTCACCTCTTCGGCGTTCCTCACGGCGACGTCGCTTTCGCCGGCATAGACCTGGCCGTCGCTGTTCCCGTGCGGTGCCTGTCCGTCGCAGGCGGGCTCGCTCTCCATGAAATGGCCGAGCGTCCTCGCGAGGAACTTGGGGTCGGTCAGCATGTCGCAGTCGATCACGACGACAAAGTCCTCCGAGACGCCCGAAGCGAAGAGCGCCGAGTTGATGTTGCCCGCCTTGGCGTGGTGCCCGACGCCGGGGACCTTGGGCCTCGCGAGGAAGGACAGCCGTGGGAAGTTGTTGCCACCCCGATAGCGAGTAAACGCCGAGCGCACGGTCTCGACCATCGTTGGCACATCAAGGCGGCGCGGGTCGTCGCAGCAGACGCACACGTGGACTCTGTCCGGCGGGTAGTCCTGCTGCAGGGCCGCAACGATCGTCGGCTGGGTATGGGGACAGGATGATTGAGGTGGTGTTTTATTATTTGTGTATGAGTGTGTGTGCGTGCGTGTGTGGGTGTATGAGTGGGTGGGGGGTTGTAAAAAAAGATGATATTGTGAAAGAAAGTGCACAAAAAGTCGGTTGAAAAAGAAAGAAGTAAAAACAACCTTACCTGGATGATCTCGACGGGCTCGACGTAGCAGGCAATGATCAAGGCAACAGAAGGATACGCTGACGAGGAGACCATGGTCGACGCAGAATCCCGAGTCAAACCCTTGTCGCCGTCGAGCATCCGATGCAGGTTGCGCGGCGGCCGCTCGACCTGGCGCCAGAGGCACACGACGAGCGGGCACCAGAACACAAACCCGAAAAACTCGATGAGCCAAAACACGACCGAGTAGACGTACCGCGCCGCTTCGCTCGAGTCGTTGAGGGTTCTCAGGGCTCTCCAGGTGAGGTAGAGCGCCCAGGCGACCGTCGCAAACGCCGCGGCGATTCGGAACCTGCGAATGCCCCTGGCTGGGCGCGTCCCGATCGAGCCCCAGCCGTCGCGGCCTCTGTCGGCGAACCGCGAGACGAGGGCGAGCTCGTGTCGAGTCAGCGGCGCCGGCTGGCGGGGGGGAGGAGGAAGCGAGCATGCTTCGGCGGCACCTGGCGCGCCTTTCGCGGCCGCTCCGGCCGCGGTAGATGCAGCAGCAGCAGCGGGAGCAGCAGCAACAGCGGGATCAGCAGCGGGAGCGGCAGCAGCAGCGTGGTGGCCAGCGCCCCCGCCGCCGCCGCTCCCGTCAGGAAGCGCCTCCGCCGCCACAGACTCCGCGGCCTTGTCCCTAGCCATCGACGCCGCTTTCCTCGCCCTCCTGGCCTTTTTGGTCGAGCCCGTGCCGGCTCGGAGCTCGGCGATGGGGCCCAGCTCCTCGAGAAGATCGTCGAGCGCGGCCGCGACTTCGTCGCGCCAGCCGAGTCGCGCGACGGCGGCAGGGGTCCGCCCAGCGAAGTTGGCCGTCGAGAGAAGCTCCGGGGCCGCGCGCGCGAGGGCGATCGCCGCCGCGACGTTGCCCGCCGCGGCGGCATAGTGCAGTGCCGTATCGCCCCACCCGTCCCTCTTTTTCGCGCGAGGGTCAGCCCCGCGAGAGAGCAGAAACTCCACGGCGGTGCTCGGGAGAGGGAGAGAACCGGAGACAGAGGAGGAGGAGGAGAAGGCCACGGGTGGCGGCCGCAGCGGCAGAGGCGCCCCTTTTGGTGACGACGCCCTCTGAACGAGCACGGACCCTGGAGCAGCAGCAGTACCAGCAGCAGCAGCGCGATTCTTCGCTGCTAGAGCTGCCGCCGATTCCGGGAGCGACTCCGATGACGCGAACGACCTCATGCTCCCCGTCGGCAGCGCAAGCGGCTGCAACTGCGAGCGGGGGCTCGCCTTGCTCGACGAGCACTCAGCAGCGGCAGCGGCCGCCAGAAGCGCGGTGAAACCGTCAGGCAAAGCCGCGTTGGGGTCAAAGACGACGCCGGGCTTCGAGGAAGCGGTTTCTCGAGCGGCAGAGGAGTGCGGCAACGACGTTGCCGACGCTGAAGCCGTTGACGATGCAGGGGCCTCGCCGACCGCCGCTTCTGAGGTGTCGCTCCCAGCAATGCCCCCGGGGGTCGCGTACCGCTCGAGGAGGTCGAGCATGCGGACATCGTTCCTCGCGGCGGCAAGGCGCACGGCGCCGTCAAACCACTGCTGCCTCGCAGTGCGAGGCTTGGCGAAGGCGGCAAGCACAGCGGCAGCGATGGCCGGGTTGTTTCCGTTCTTCGCGGCCGCCGCCTCCGCAGCAGCTCGAGCCGCCGCGGTGGGCTCTTTTTGCCTGGTGCCAACGCCGCCGCCGAAGAGGCTCTTGAGCCCACCAGAGGCGGCCAGCGAGCTGACGGCGAGGACCGCAGCGACGGACGCGATCCCGGCGGCCATGAGCATGATGCCGTCGGGTTGCCAGCCCTGGAACCTGCGCAAGCTCCCCGTGCCTCGAGGGGAGTACCTGGATGAAGATGAATGTTTTTTTTCTTGTTCCCCCGAGGTTGAGATTGTTCTCTTTTTGAAAAGAAAAAAAGAGTCAAGCAAGCGAGCAAGCGGAAAAAAAAGAAGAAAAAGGAGCCCCCCTCATACCTCGAGCTCGCGATCGAGCTCGTCGTCGCCTTGCGGAGGTCGGCAAGGAACGCCCTGGGCAGCTGCGGGTAGGTGCCGAGACCCAAGTCGAAGCACGAGTCCCATGCGTCGGAGTCGGAGTTGGCGGCGTTTTGGGAGACGGGCAGCGGCGTCGTCGCCGACGACATCGTCGTCGCCGCCAGCGTGCCCGGCTGCGGCGCGGCCTCGTCCATCGCAGCGAGCGACATCGTCGTCACGAGCCAACCAGCGTTGTAGTCGAGCGCCGGCTCGTTGGTCTGGTAAGACTCGCGCGAGTCGAAGAACCCGAAGAAGCCCGAGGAGGGAGCCGAGCTCGAGCCGCTCTGCCGAGCCGCGACGACGTTGGGCCCGCCGACGAGAGCGCCGAAGAGCGTCGTCGGGTTGGGGTACGGCGACGCGTACGATGAACAGTCGCAAGGCAGCGCGCGGTCGTTCGGGCACGACGCGCCGCGGTGCGACAGGAACCTGTTTTTATTTTTTTTATTCATTGTTTGTCGGTTTCTGAGGTCTCCCATCTTCGCTTATTGCCAACGCAAAGCACGGCGCGCTTGTCTTGGCTTTGTCTCGCGGGGTCAAAAATGGCCGAAGGAGAAGAGGGTCGAGGGAAAGGTGGTCGACAGGGGAAGAAAGAAAAAACCTCGACCCTCAGTCATTTTTCTCACCTTGGCGCGCCAGGACCCACGCCTACGACGAACGATCGCCACAGCGGTGGGCGGGCCCGGCCGACGGGGGCAAGCGCCGACGCGGCAGCTGTGGCAAGCGTCGCGGCGTCCGGGTTGGACGCCGTCGTCCTCTCGGGAAGGCGGCCCATCAGCGAGCGCGCCTGCGAGCGCGCCCAGCATCGCCAGGCCGCGCGATGTGAAGTCTTTTGTAGGACGGTCGCGAGGTCGGCGAGGTCTAGGGCGAGCATGGTCGCGCCGGAGAGAAGCCTCGCGTTCCCCCAGGCGTTTTCGTAAGCGACGGCGAGGCCACCTATTGGGTGTGTTGTCGGAGTTTTTAAAAAGTCCCCCCACCCCAGTTTTCCCCCCGGGTGAGCGCGCGCGCGCGAGAGAGAGAGAGGTGCGTCCCGAGCTCAAATTAAAGAAGAAGAAAAAATAAAAAATCCAGCTACTCACCTTGCGAAATGTACGAGACCTTTTCTCCGAACCCGGCGAGGTTCCCCAGGATGCGCGAAGGCGCGTACTTGGACGTCGCGATCCACGACATGACCGCTATCTGCGCCGGCGACGTGAAAAAGTTGGCCATCTTGGCGTCCGAGCCGAAGTCGCGCACCGACACCTTGGAGATGAGGTCGTCGGCCGAGGCGAGCGCCGTGCGCGCCATCAGGTTTCCAGCCAGCGGGCCCACGTTGTCCCAAGAGAGCGTGTTTGTCTGCGCCTGCGGGGTCTTGAGCCAGCTCCTGCGGTTGGAGCGTCCCGTGGCAAAGTAGCTCTCCGGGGCCCGCAGCGGCGGCGTCCCGCGCGCGGCACTGATCTCGTCGGCACGGGCGCGGAGCTGCGCAGCAGCCGCGCCCGACACGCCAGACGTCAGGATGGCGACCCCCTCGGCGTCCGCCGCGCCCGAAGAGGAGAGAGAAGCGTTTTTCGCGTTCGAGCGGCGGTACCCCATGAACGTCGCGCCTCCGGTCGTGAGGGCGAGCGACGCGCCTGCGAGCGCGACGTCGTCGAGGTACGACGTCGAGTTGTAAAAGTCTGGCAGCATCGAGTCGACGTGGCGCGTGTGCAGCCCGGGCGAGTCCACGGCCTGCTGGAACAGGTCCGCGGCGACGGACACGTACGAAGCGGCCACATCGAGCGCTCTCCTGCCGTCGGCGAGCCTTGTGAGCGTCAGCGCGTCCGCCGCAGTCGCCGCCGTCGACGCGTCGTCGGCCACGAGCATCTCCACGTTGGCGGCGGAACCCAGGGCAAACGCGCACAGCGAGAGCGCCGCGGAGACGCCCCCCGCGAGGTCAGCCGAAGGCCTTCCAGGAACAAGGTACCCGACGTCCGAAGGGACGTCGATGTCCTCGGCTCGGCCCCAGAAGTTGGCGTGCGACTGGAGAGGTTGTTTTTTTTAGGAGAGAGAAAGGAATGAGGGTGAGTGAGATTTTTATTTTTTTGCATGGTGTTCTTTGCCCTTCTCGCTCGCACGACCAAAGTTGGTTGCGGACAGAGATAAACGAACGGTGAAGAAAGTGAGTTTTTTACCCCCTGAAGATAAGAGCAATAAAAAGATGGGAAAGGAAAGAAGAAGAGGAGAAAAAAAAGACGAGGGGAAAAGAGAGAGGAAAAAAAAAAAGCAAGGAAAGCTCAACTAAAAAAGAAAAAACATCTCACCTGCGTCAGGTTGCCCTTGGCGGTCGTGTATGCGACGATCCCGCCTGCCGTATCGTACCTCGAAGCCACGAGGAAGTCGCAACCCCGCGTCAGGATCGAGACGAGGTCGTCCCGACGGAGCGTGTCGACGGCGTAGGCGCCCCTAGCCGGTCCGACAAACGCGCCATAGGCGAGCATCGAGAGCGAGTAGGCCAGCGGGAACACAAACTTGGAGACGTCGGCGGCGTCCAGAAACCCGCCGACCAGCGGCGTGCCGGCCGGCGTCGTGTCGTTGAGCAGCGTGTCTCCCCTCCACGCGCCGATGCGCGCCCTGTCTGCTGGCGTCAGCGCGCCGCTCGACTGCATGTGGTAGAAGAGGTGCGCTGCGTCACCGACGCAGCGCCAGTCGACTCCCGAGGTGCGCTCGTCGTCGAGCGAGTCCTCGCCCTCGGAGAAGTCGAGTTCCTCGTCCAAGTAGTGCGAGCGGCCCGTCGTTGATGACGAAAACGACGACGACGAGGAACCGGCATCAGTGCGCCTGTTCCTCTTTGACTTTTTCCCAGCCGCCGAACCAGACGACGTGCGGCTGCCCCCGGGCCTCTCCCGCGGCCAGCCACCCACGACGACGGCCGTCGCCGTCGTGAGGCATCGCAGTGGGCGCCGTCCCGCCGCGAGCCCGTCGGCGGCGAGGCGCGCCGAAATACTCCCCGTGCAGGTGAAGCACCCAGAGGGCCCGCCAGCGTTGCGGTCCTGTGGAGGCGCCTCGAGCTGCAGGCACGCGCCCGTCTGGTTTGAGCCGCTCCCTGCCGCAGTCATCAGCTCGGTTCCCGGGACGACGGGGCACGAGAACAGGTCGCTCGGATAGGGCGTGCTGGGGGGCCCGCACGACGGAGGGAACGCAGTGCAGTTGAGCGTTGCCGTGTTGAGCGAGCCGCCGCACATCAGCGACCGGTAGCCTTCGACCCCGGGGGAGAAGGCCGCCGCCGTCGCCTCCCTCGAAAGCCCTGCGTCGGTTGAGTTGACCATCGGGGGCTTGGCGTTGAAGAGGGAGGAGAGGAGGACGGGGGGGAGCGGCGTCGACGACGAAGAGGTTGAGGTTGAGATTTTTGACAGCGACGGCGAGGGCGACGGCGAAGTTGCGATCTCTGCTACCGGCGGCGCCACCGCGTCCGAACGAGCGCTTTCCCGCCCGCGGGCGTCTATGTTTGCCCTCAATTGCGACGCAGGCGGCTCACTGGCCTGTGCCGAAGCAAAGGTGATGCCGCAGGACGGGCCGTGGAGCGAGGCGATCGACGACAAGAGGAGCAGCGCCAACACTGAAAGGCTTCTCGCCGATGCATGAGTGCAGCAACGGTGGTGGCCAGAGTTCCGACGCACGCCGCGGCGCCCCGCAGAAGCAGCTTCTGCAGTTGCAGCGCGAGTCATCCCTCCAGTTTGAATACGATAATCGAATGAGAAGCTGTGGTGGCGAGAGAACGGTTGGAAATGTCAAAGCCCTTCCTCGTTCCACCACGCATTATTCTTTGTGCTGTCGGGCAGCCCGCTGAAACAAAAAAATATTACGACCCGCGCGCGCCCTCTCCTCTCAGAGACTCTCTCTCTTCTCTCTCTCCGCTCTTCTCTCTCCACTCTTCTCTCTCTTTCTGCTCTTCTCTCTCTCCCCTCTCTCCCCCCGACGCGACTCCTTCGAGCGATATAAATAACATGTCGAGGAGGACGAGGAAGAGCGGCGTGCTCGCAGCCTTGGCGGTTTCAATGGCGCAGCTGCTGCTTTTGCTCTCGTCCACGGAAGCCGCGGTAGCTTCAATGGCACAGCCGAAGACAATGGCGACAACGATAACCACAGCAGCAGCAGCAGCAACTCCCGTGACGCCCGAAGAGGGAGAAGACTACTCCCACTTTGCCGAGCTCCTCGCGACTGTCATGGTCGTGCGCGAGGGCGGCATCGATGAGGCGATGGGGGCTGTGCCCGTGCTCCACGACATGGCGCACGCGACCATCGTCGCGCTGACGTCGCTCGCCGAGGCCGAGGCGGCAGAGGAGAGCGACCGCCGCAGGGGCGGCGGCGGCGGCGGCAGTGTCGGAAGCAGCGGGATCGGGAGCAACGGCGGTGCTCCTTCCTCGTCGGCGGCGTTTGACGTCGATTCCTGGCCAGGACTCTCGGCGTCACAGGCTTCGAAGCTGGCTTCGAGGTACTATGCCGCCGACGCTGGCGCCTCTTCTTCTGCTTTGTCTTCGTTTTCACCGTCGTCGGCGTCGGCGTCACCTGTCGCTGCCTCTGCACCTTCCGCTTTCTCTCCCCTGCTCGCCGACGTCGAAAACACGAACGAACACAAGACGAACCTCTTGCAAAGCGTCGCCGAGTCCGTCAAGACGGGGAACAAGAGCATAGACCCGCTCTACCTCGCCGGGGAGCGCCTCGGTGCAAGGATCAACTCGACGCTCGAGCGCAAGGCGTCGGCAGCGGCAGCAGCGGCGCCTTCACTCGCCCCTTCTTCAACAGTCAAGTCTCTTCCCGCCACGCTGGAACGAGCGGCGGCGCAAAAGCTCAAGGACCTCGGGGACGCGCTCAGGGCCAGGGAGGATGAGAGCAGGGCCGACGCCGCGACTCGGGCCGCCGAGGACGCCTTTGTCGACGAGCTTAACTCGAAGCTCTCGGCGTTTGACGTCGAGCTGTCAAAGAACAAGGCGGCGGCGTCCGTGCAGGAGCCGGCGAGGTACGCCAATGCCGCGGCAGCGATCCAGCGCGCGATCACGGGAACCACGCTTTCGATAAAGGGGGTCAACTTTGCGCCTTGCCTGATCAGCGCGAGCATCCGAGGGGCCAACGTCGGGGTCACAGGCGTGGTGAGTTTTTTTTTTTTTTCCATTTCATCGCCGCGAGGCAGCAAAGGCTCATGGGGCGTCGGCAACGACCGCCGAACCATAAAAAACACGAAACAAAAAACAGAGCATCGGAGGCAGCGTCCTCGGCGTCTCGGAGACGCTGGCGTCCGTGTCGGCGCAAGGCGCGAATTTGAACCCGATCCTCCTTTATCTTCAGAGTGTCGGAGCTTCGGCGCAGGTGATTTTGTTGTGGCGCCTGTGCGTTTTAGGCGGGAGAGGAGAGAGGGGGGGAGGGGGGGACTGGGAGAGAACGGGAGGAAGAGAGAGAGAGAGAAAAGGAAGTTGGAAAAAGAAACAGGAAAAAAGATGGCACGATCACCTCGCCGTCTCTCCTCGCGTTTCTTTTTTATTGCACGACGCCGATCCTCTGCCTCTCTCTCTCTCTCTCTCTCTCTCGATTCCAACTCTCGTTGCGCTCATGATGCTGCTCTTCTCTGCTCTGTCGCCTTTTGTCTTTCTCTCTCCCACCGTTTTGTTTTCTTCTTGTGCTCCTTCTCTCTTCGCTTCCCTTCCCTCTCATCCTCGTCCGCCCCGCTGCCTGTCACTCTCCCCCCCCGTCAACGCACCGAATAAAAAGCCGCAAGGATTCCAGGTCGCCCCGTTCCTTATAGCCGTGAGTCCCGTCGGCGCCGGGATCCAGGCGCAGGGCTTTGCCGTCCAGCCCACCGACATCGCGATCGGCGACGTCGGCGCGGGGTTCTCCGCGCAGGCCAACTTTTTCGGGCCGACAAAGTACGCGTGGAACCCGATCCTCGGGGCAGACATCACGCCTCCGGACAAGAGGGGCCGCCCGCCAGCCTGGGCGAAAGACTTGCCCCCGAAGAAGGGAGCTGCCGCTGCTGCTGCTGAGGCTTTAGCCGGGAGGGCGAGGGCTTCGGCTTCGGCGTCGTCAAACGCAGCAGGAGCAGCATCGTCGTCTTCCTCGCCCTCGGGCAGCGGAGGCGGGAGCAGCGATAGCAGCAGCAGCAGTAGCAGCAGCAGCAGCATCGTCGGCGATGTCGACCCGTCGGCGGGCCTTTTACGGCGGCGAAGGAGGAGCCTCTTCCTTGCAGACTCGAGCGAGGGAACAGTGAGGGGCAGCGACGCCGGCAGCTTCGACGGCGGCAGCACGGACGACGATGGTGCGGACGACGGCGCCGGCGCAGGTGGTCTGCAGCGGCAGCTCAAGAGGAGGATTCTGCTCTCTGTTACGAGCTCGAACGATGGAAAAGGCAGCAGCGACAAGCTTGGTGGCCGAGGCGACAACAGCAACAACGTCCACGCTGGCGACGGATCCGCCAGCGAGGCCGCCGCCGGAACCACAACCACCTCGGGCCAGAAAAAGCTCATCCTCAACCTCGACGACCCGCTCGATCTCAGCAGCGACTTCCCCAGCGACTATAGGAACTGGGCCGCGGTGCTCTCTCAGGTGCTGCTGAAAAAGGAAGGGTTCGGGAACGAGAGGAAAAGGAAGAGCGTTGATGATCTTGGCGATGACCTTAGCAGAGGCAGCAGCAGCAGCGGCGACAAGTTCGGAGCAGCTCTCGCTCTGGACGCTCGTCGGGACGCGGTCGCCGCGCTCGAGCGCGTGATGCTCGCGACGCACGGCCACCTCGCCAAGGCGGCTTCCGGGGAAGAGTTTTTCCCTCGATTCCACCTTCGAGATCCCGTCTTTGAGGCCGAGCGCGGCCCCAGCGCGACGGAAGCGGCGGCCGTCGGGCTGCACCTGCCGCCGTCGGCTTTTTTGCTTCCCTCGTTCGTCGACGGCGGCGTGGCTGCTGCCAGCAACAAGACTACCACCACCGCTCCGAGGAAGAAGAAAATAGCAAACACCCGCTTGTCGGCAGACGCCACGTTCTTCAACTTTAGCCCGTGCGTCATCTCCGAGAGCGCGACGGGCAGCGCTGCGTCGCTGACGGGACTCAACTTCGCTCCGAGCTTGATCAACTTTGCAGCTACCGTGCTTTCGGCGCAAGTGACAGGTGAGATTTGTTTTTCCAACTCTTGCTTCTTTCCAGCTCAGCCATCGTCTCACCTCTTTTTTCATTTGCTTTACGTCGAACAAATAATGGAAAAAAACGTCGCAGGAATCAATTGGGCCCCTCAGCTCATATTCGTCAACAACGTAGGAGCGCAAGCGGTGCCTCAAGGTGCGACATTTTTTATTTTTTATTTTTTCCTCCACCGGTTGAGAGGGATAAAGCGAGGCGATTTTTGGTCATCTTGACGCGCGAGAGGCCACCGTCGTCGAAAGTCGCTCTGAAGGAGGGGTTTGAGCAAGTGAGCGCCGGGTTGCAGCGGCGGCGGCGGCGGCGGCAGGGTTGTCAACTGCGGCTGCAGCGTTGCGAAGCAGCGCCTGCGAGACACTCCTCGTCGACCTCTGCTTTTTCGCCTGTCCGCCTGGAGCGACGAAGGGTGCCGCAAAGGGGCTTGCCGGGCGCACTGCGGGTGCACCAGGAGCGACGGGCGCCGGGCTGGGCTCGACCTTCGCGCCGCGGGGCTTGGCGGTCACGCCGCGGGGCTCCAAGGGCTCGCAGGGGATTCGCCTCGAGCTACGGGTGACGAACAGGGCTGGCGAATCCCAGTCCCACGATTTGTTTTTCCTCATCGTCCAAGCCAAAAAAAATGACGGAAAAATACAGCCTTCAACCTCAACCCCGCGCTCATCTTCATCGGCCCCATCGGCTTTAATGCCCAACCGATCGTACGTTAAGTTTTTATTGATTTCGAATAGGGGAGCGTTGGAAGATGGAGACGTTTTAGGGCGACGTTGGGGAAGGGACCTCTTTCGCCTCCACTCCACCAGCGAGTTTCTTGAAGAAGGGGAACACAATCGCGTTTAACACACTACAAACACTCTATCCTCATAAAACAAACCTTAAAACATCATCATCATCATCACTGTCGTCGTCGTCATCGTTATCGTACCAGGGAGCAAACATCCAACCCGTGGGCATTTCGATCGCGCCCGCTGGTTTCTCGGCGTCTGCCTCGGGCGCCCTCGTGGCTCCGAAGCGCGTCTCGATAGGAAAACTCGGCGTCGTCAAAAACGTCCAGGGTGTCGTCTACGCGCCGGTCGAGGTGGACCTGACTTCGCCCGAGGGCGCCAGCCAGACCTCTGGCACGGACGAGGTCTCGCTGCCCGAGTCTGGGAATCTTTAAAGACGAGAGAGGAGAAGGACATGGAGAAGAGAGGAGGAAGGAGCCTTTTTTGCCCCCCCCTCCCCCCTCTCTCTGCTCGTCTAAAAAGTGACACCAACCTTTTCTTCTCTGTTGAAATTCTCCTGTATTTTATTATCTTCATCTCTCTTACACGTTCTCCTCTATTATTGACGACGATGCGCGCAAAGGTATTGCTGAAAGCGCACTAGGGAGCAGGTCATTTGAGAACAAGGGCGAGAATGAGCGGGGCATCGTCGCTGGGAGCGCTGCTGTTTGCTTGTTTTTGTTTGTGCTGGAGAGCGGGGGGGAAACGGGACTCCTCTTCTTCTTCTACTGCGGCGCCACCGCCGCCAGAGTCGATGCCGGGGGAGCGGCGGACGCTCCGCCGCCGCCGCTGCCGCCGCGAGAGAGGCAGGGAAAGAGAGGGAGTGCAAAGCACCCGCCTTTTCTTGTCGTCGTCATCGTTTTGCCGCCGTCGTCGAAGCGAAAGAGAGTGAGGAGAGAGAAGAGCGAGTCTCCTTTTTTTCTTTTTCTTGAGGTTCCTTCTCGAAATTGTTTATGTTTAAACAGGAAATGAAACGGTGGTGGAAATGCTGAACCGGAATGGACAGCCAGAGATGGGGGGATGGAAAAATGGTATAAGTGGGAGGAGGAGGAAGGAACAAGGAGGGGAAAAAAAGAGTGAGGGAAAGAGAAGAAAGGAAGGTCGAAGGTCGAGGTCCGAGTTTCTCCCTCTCGCTCCCTGTCTTCCCCTCGCGCCCCCGCAACTCTCCTCCCTCTCCTCCCCCAAGAAGCTCCCATCTTGTTGTGAGTGCGAATGATTCTCTTTTTGTTTTCGACGCGTGACAGTGCGATGTTTAGTTTGTTTTTGGGTTTTCTTTTCAAGTTGGCATTTTTTTGTCTTTTTTCGAAATTGTTTTTATCCCGTTTTTCGCAACGTGCGTTGGTTTTTTTAGTTTTTGAGCGGTTTGCTGTCTATAGTTTGCGAGTTTAGTGTGCTAGCTTTAGTGCTGTTTGTTTGATTGTCTTGTTTGTGCTGGAGAGCGGGGGGAGGAGGGGGGGGGGGG
>Ga0210003_1001691_pt1 | contig 19219 bp, 32 predicted proteins | sample LantaG_FD_182804 | JGI IMG/M metagenome (GOLD analysis project Ga0210003, IMG submission 182804) | Deep subsurface microbial communities from Baltic Sea to uncover new lineages of life (NeLLi) - Landsort_02402 metaG (SPAdes) (version 2) | ecosystem: Environmental > Aquatic > Marine > Oceanic >...
TCCCCGGGTCCTATCCAGGCGTTAAGACAGTAATACAGCTCTCCTGCCGTTGAGCTACTACTACTGCTACTGGAAGAGCTGCTACTACTGCTACTGGAAGAGCTGCTACTACTGCTACTGGAAGAGCTGCTGCTACTGCTACTGGAAGAGCTGCTGACCGATTCACATTCTGCCAAGGTAGGGTATAATCCATCCAGTTCTGCTGCCGTGTGTGTAGGTGGCGAAGAAGTGTACCCAGCGAATTCATAGCATGCAGCAGAGAACTTCACTACGTTCGCATATTTATCAGGTAGTATGATTGTGGCCATTGGCGGTCCTTCTTCGCTATTGTCGGCAATTCGATCGTACCCCGAAATATTCGAGGTTTTTATCGTTTATCCCTAGTTTTGTTTAATTTGATACTATATTCCATATTGAGTGATTATACCATGGAAGAGACACCATACACTGAATGCTGCAACTATAATCCATATTTCTATTTCTTTCATGTGTCGCATAACAACAAGTATGTACAATTGTTTGAGGCTAACATTTTCATTGTCGGCAAAACCGCACAATATGACCTATTTCTTGTATTCCAGGCGATGTACGGTATATTAATCGCCCGCACGAGGTGAGGTGGTTCGGAGATAGTCCGCGTTTTGATGTATAATGATACCGTATAATCACCATAAACAGGCAGGACATAATGAATATCGAAAAGCACCTTGAACATCGTTTAGCACAAAGACTGGCAGAGGCCAAGAAGAAACGCATCACCATTAAGAAGACTCCCAATGCCGACACTAGGACATGCGATCCGTCTACAGTAAGTAAGGCAGAACTCCTACGCTGCAGCAAGCTCCACATATCAGACGTGAAGGCAGCGACAGACCTGCTATGCGACTTACTGAAGGAGAGGAGCGTTGAGCACGACTTCGATAAGGTGGATGATATCGACGGGTTCTATAAAGACTTCCAATCCGATGACGACTTCGTATCTGGCGACTGGTATCAGAACCACATTAGGGTAAATCGTCATCATCCCACATCAGAAGGTGGAGAGGCGAAAGATCTCAACATGATAGATATTCTGGAGATGATCTTGGACTGTACGGTATCGGCCATGGCAAGGGCAGGTGAGGTTCCTGCGATAGAGATTCCATCTGAACTATTGCAGTTGGCCGTCGAGAACCAGGTAAAGCAGCTTTCCTCGATGATAAATGTGGAGGATTGATCAATGGGAAACCGAATTACTGTTTGATCTGGACACCCCGCACTGAATGGCTATTAAGTGGTTATCTCAACTTGCTTTTTATTATGCTCGTGTTATACTCTTAGCTGGAGAGATTTTATGGATAAAGATAAAGATGAAAAGAGAGACCTTATCCTTAAGTTGACCGAAGGGGTTGAATATCTGGGTCGAATGTTTGCCACTGAAAAGATGCTTTATGAGCAAAGGGGTGACCATACTAGGCAATTTAACTATGAACGCCAATTATCCCAGAAACTATCTGATCTGGGGAGGCACTATCTAAATAATAAAGAGGATTAGTAAGATGAAAGTGAATGTAACTAACGACGGTATGAACATAGAAATCACCAATAAAGATTTTGAACAAATGTTCGATTGCGACGCAGGGGCAGAGTTCATGATCGACGATTGGGAAGCCTACAAACGCACAGTAGCTAGTATGTTGATGGAAGAATCCTGCCCCCATACCGGTGCAACTCCTATTCATCTCATGATGTCCAACTTGAATGATGAGATAATCGAAAATGACGAGTTCGTTTCCGAGATATAGGGTCTAGGTTGTCGACACACCATCCATTCACTGAATGTCGTAGGAGATAATATGACAGATAAAGAAAACAACGAGGCTTTTGGCCAAAAGTTAGTCGGTCAAATATTCAATAAGCTGGCAACCAGTTGGCGACAGGAATGGGATGCCGGCGAAGAGCGGTTGAATCAGGATGAGAGCTGGGCTGAACTGGAGCCCGAACAGCGCCATGAGCTACGCATGCCCAAAGGGTTGACGGACTCCGCCAAGCCGACGATAGAGGTGGACTCCATGGAATCCATCCTCCAAACACTCAACCTTGTTGGCATTGAGCCGTTGAGAGACCGCATTGCGGCAATGGCCGGTCGCTATGGGCAAATCATCGTCCAGGCCGCAAGGCTGCTGGAGCCTGAAGTTCAGGAAGTTTACCTCTCGTCGCCCACGCTGAAGACAGAAGCGGATGTGGACGCCTGGCTGGAAGAGGTCCGCTCAGTCCTGACAGAGAAACTTAAAAACGGTCCCGTCATCATCTGAGGAGGTACTATGAGAATACAAAAGCTTGTTCTGAAGAATTTTCGCAAATATGAAGATGCCAGTTTTGCGTTCCATCCGAAGTTTACAATCCTGATCGGAGAAAATGGCGCAGGTAAGACGACCATACTTGATGCGGTTGCCATCATGCTTGCCACCTATTTTCAGGGATCGGGAATAAAGATAGGAAGAAGCACCATCGCAAAGACCGATAAACGTTTGGTGATTTCTGAAAAGGCAGGTCAAGTCTTTTCAGAAACTCAGAAAGAGGTCTATCTTTCGGCAGCCGGGAGTCTTCATGACGCTCCTCTCAACTGGCGCAGGGATGCAGGAGATAGGGGTGGGAAGGCAAAAAAACTGGTCTCGTTAGGCTCAAAGGATCGTGAGCGGATCAGCTCCGGCGAAAGTCCCGATCTTCCCCTACTACTTTACTACGGATCAGGGCGGTTATGGGATGTGCATAGACACATCGAAACGGAAAAGCCAAGCTCGCAACTTGACGCCTATCGGTTCTGCCTGGATCCCAAATCGAACCAAAAAGCATTTGAAAAATGGTTTAAGAAGATCTCAACTTCGCCAAGACAGAAGCAGCTGGGGTTCCCAGCACTTCAGGTTGTAACGAAGGCCGTCATGAACTGCATTCCGGGAGCAACAGACTTCTTCTTTGATACAGACATGGAAGAGGTAATCATCAAGTTTCATGATGGTCACTATGACTTGTTCAATAACCTATCTGATGGATACCGGAACATGGTGGCTATGGTCGCCGACATCGCTCATCGTGCTTCGCGGCTGAATCCGCATTTTGCTGAAGATTCTGCGCTACGATCCAGCGGAATCGTACTCATCGACGAAATCGACCTGCACCTGCACCCCAGATGGCAGCGTGCTGTTGTTCGGGACCTACAGGGTGCTTTCCCAAACCTTCAATTCATTGCAACAACCCATTCGCCGTTCATCATCCAGTCCGCCGCATCAGGCGAAGTGATCGACCTGAATCAATCGGCTGAGCTGGAGCCGACACTTGCAGAAGGGGTGGCCTCCCCTCCCGCAAGAGCGGAATATGTGAATCGCTCCATCGAAGACATTGCCGAGTACGTTATGGGTGTGGAAGACGTTCAACGCAGCGAGCGCTACCAGGAGATGTACGATGTTGCCAAGAAATACTACAAGCTCCTCGAAGATTCAAAGGATGCTGATCCAGAAGAGAAAGAACACCTGAAGAATCGCCTTGATATAGGGTCTAGGTTGTCGACACACCATCCATTCACTGAATGTCGTAGGAGATAATATGACAGATAAAGAAAACAACGAGGCTTTTGGCCAAAAGTTAGTCGGTCAAATATTCACCCAGATTCTGGAAGATGTCAATGTCGTAGTGGATGGCAGAGTATATTTGGATCCATCGGAAATAAGCGAACATGTAAGTCAGCTGATTGTGGAAGTCTTTCAAGAAGAAGAGATACGCAAGTCCATCAAAGATAAGATCCGTGTTTGTGTCATGGCCATCGATGAAGAGAGCCTAATCAAGATCGTCCAGGCTAAGTCTGAAGAAGCTGCAGCTGCCATCAAGCCACGTTCCTTTATTGATCGTCTTTTGAATGGTGAGTGATTGACATTAGTTTTAATTGGGCTATATTGTTTATATAGACTCCTTATGGTTGGTTACCATTTGGTTTCTCCTTTTAGGTTGTGTGGCCTTTGGTCACAAGGTTATAAACCGCAGGTTTCTCCACCTGCGGTTTTTTCTTTCCTTTAGACTTGAATGTCATTGATATCATGCTAGATTTATATATCTATCAAAAAAATCCAATGGGAGAGTATTATGAGCGATGTCACTGACCTGTCTGGATCCCCAGGAGAAGAAGCATCCATTCCAGCCGAGGTCGAAACTCCAGTCAATGAATCCCCAGTCGATGAAGAAAACCAAGTGGGCGAGACAAACGACCCCGTCATTGATGAACCAACTATGGTCTATGACTTGGACCCCCGTCTGCAACGTGCGATCGAACGAGTCCTATCGGCTCAAGAAGAGCTGATCATTTGTTTGATGCCCCGTAATGGCGAAGACAAGTACGTATCACACCTGAAGGAACAAGCCATCGTTGGAGTACGCGCGGAGTGTCGCGACGCCTTAACCATGGCCGTCCGTGAAACTATCATGAAAATCTACGAAATGAAAGGAGAGTAGACAATGAACCAAAAGATGCTGAACTGTTTCCGTCAGATCGACCAAGTGGTTGGAATGATTGTAACTTCCGACGGAACTCCCAAAATGGCCATTGGCAAGGGCATTGGCTCTGTTGATGTGGATGCGGTGTACCGTATGATGAACCCAGCTCCAGAGCATGCCCATCGCAATGTTCTTCTTGGTATGTTTACTGACGTGCACGTAATGCGGGCTATTTCAGGTGCCTTCATGATGCGTACCGGAGTTGATGAGTCCATGTCGACTGAATTAAAAGTGTCTTTGCCTATTTTGCAGATGGCCTACCGTCTTCTGTCCAAGCACGGCAATGTACCAGCCGTCCTCACCTATCTTAATAATCTCAAGAGCCGTTCTGGAATGAAGGACGCTTGTGAGATTATTCATTACATTTCCGAACGCAAGAAGATCACCGATGAAATCCCGATGACCGGTCAGGAGCTGATGAAGCTTTGTATTGAAACGGATGGTATTTCAAACGAGCTAGCGATTCCAATTATTGCTTCCCTGGCGAATGAACTGAACTTCCGCGACAGTTCAACTGGTCCTGCTGCTGACCGTCTTCAGAATCACATTCGCAAAATGGCCATCAATTATTGGTTTAAGACTGGTGAAACTCCTCCTGAAGGAACCTCCTACTACACGGCTATTGCCCGTTTGGCTCATCGTACGCAGACCCACTGCAATCTTCTTTACAAGTATGACGCCGACATTGCCATCAACAACGTCAACGCCCTCATGCGTTTTGCTTCGTACTCCGGCAAGCGAAGTGACATGACCCATTGTGCTATCACCGATATCATTGCCGCGGCCCACAAGCATGTCGGGTCCTTCCGTGACAAGGACTTGAGCATTGGCTGCATCATCGGCATTCACTATGGTCTCGATGTTTTCCGCAACCTCGGTATTTCGAAGACGGTCAAGCGGTTGAAGAAGTACATCGACAAGTTGGAGTCTGGTGCAATCAGCTACGATGAGCAAGGTAACCTACATCAAGGTAGCGTATTCGGCAGCACTGGCAAGGCTATCAACAATGGTACCTCCACGGTCCATTCTGGAATCTTCCAAAGCAATTCGATTCCTGAGCCCATTGAGACTCCGTCTGTTGAAGTGAGCGCGGATGAGTCCAGGTCTTTCGACGAAACCTTTGACTTCTACCTTTGACTTCTAGTCCCGTTGAAGGGGGGGCCTTAACTGGCCCCCCCATTCACTGAATGTATGGAGTGAGCAGGTAAACAACCCCTCGGCTAAAGACCGAGGGGCTTTTGGAGAAATTTAAAAGCCCATGTTTACCAGAACAACAACAGGAGATTTAAAAAGTTGTTAAACGATAGAACAGATACAGATACCTTTGGTTGCCGTCTCAGACTGAAGCTCTATCGTAGGGAAGCAGGTAACACTGTGAGGAAGGTGTTAGACAACCCTACGCACAAAGCTGTTCTATCCGTTCGAGAGAAAGTCGGATTCAATCATAACTCCAATGTGATTGATACGCATAACCTAACAAACGGGAGTTTAAAACGAAATGTTTGTCTACGTAATTAATTTTGATGATCAGCCGTTAATGCCCTGCAAGCCAACTAAAGCCAAGCATTTGCTGAAGGAAGGCAAAGCAAAGGTTGTCAATCGATCACCATTCACAATCAAGTTATTATGGCAGTGTGAAGATAATAAGCAACCTGTTATCGCTGGAATGGATACCGGTAGCAAAGTAATCGGAAGTGCTGTTATTACTAATGGCAAAGTTGTTTATCAGGCAGAAACTCAGATTAGGCAAGATGTTTCTAAAAAAGTTAAACAACGGGCTATGTATCGCAGAACAAGACGAGGCAGAAAGTGTCGTTACCGTCCTGCAAGATGGTTAAACAGAGCTAACAGTTGTAAGACTGACCGTTTAGCACCATCAATCCGTTCAAAAGTGGATTCTCATTTAAGAGAGAAGAAGCAGATAGAGGCTATTTTACCCATAACAGAATGGAGAGTCGAAACGGCTTCCTTTGATATTCACAAAATAACCAATCCTTTTGTGAGTGGTACTGACTATCAAAAGGGAGACAAAAAAGGCTATTATAATGTGAAAGCATTTGTTTTAGACAGAGATAATTACAAGTGTCAATCGGGACAAAAGGTGAAACACGTTAAAAAGTTGCATGTTCATCATATTCAATTTAGGAGTAATGGCGGCACAGATACACCTAGTAATCTAATTACTTTGTGCGAAGATTGTCATGCTGATTTACATGCTGGTAAGTTTGAGTTTAAAGCAAAGAAAAGCAGAACCAAACACGCAACTGAAATTGGCATTGTGAAATCTCAACTCAAGAAAGCATGGGATTTTATTGAAACTTTTGGGTATGAGACAAAATACAAACGTGAACAAATTTTAGAATTACCCAAGTCTCATTATAATGATGCAGTGGCTATTTGTTGTGAAGATGGTGAATGGGTAGAACCTTTGAATGCTGTTCTTCATAAGAGACACGTTTCTAAAGGTGATTATCAGCTTACTACAGGTAAGCGATCAGAAAAGAAAATACCCACTGGTAAACTGTTCGGACTGAGAAAGTTTGATTTAGTAAAAACCAGTAAAGGTACAGGGTTTATTAAAGGCAAAAGAAGCTCAGGATTCTTTGCATTAATGGACATTTTAAACAATAACTTAACAGCTTCTGTTAGTGTTAAAAAAGATTGTTCCAGACTTACAGCCAGAAGTACCACATTAATCGGAGGGTGGCAATTCCTCCCCGAAGCTAAAGACTTCGGGGTTTCCTTGCCACAAGATATATGAAATTGATCGTTACAAGTGACAGGAACCTCTTACTGGTGGATGATCCCTCTTCACTGAATGATGGTGATGAGATTTTCACTGGGTTGGATGGTGCCACGGTATATGCACTGAATGAAATCGGGCGTATCCGGGCCAACTACAAGTTCGTCTTGCATGAGGATGAATTGGCCGAGGCCATAGTTACATTCCTGAATACCAAGTATTCACTGGATGTGCCACCCATGACCCACGGCGAGCTGTTACCTTACTGCCGTTCGCAGTATGACATGTCTTCCTGTTCCACCCTGACAGATGTGGCCCGTATCCTGACTGCATGTGATATTTGCACGGCGGAAGTGGGGCAGGAGCTAATCAACATCTTAAAGAGGTGCACTGCAAACAGCCTTTGAATCTCACCACAACACACAGGGCCGGCATCATTTAGGTGTCGGCCCTTTTCATTGTCCGGAAGGAATATAATGTATCATTGACGAAAATCCATGTAACAACATATGGAGAATTTACCAATGATATACACGAGTAACATGATCATCTTCCCCAAGGAGGCCCAGGAGCTTCCCGATCCCGACATGCACATCATATTGGAGTGGGCCGAATATGAGTTCCTCCCGTCCGATCAGGATCTTGCACGACTTGAGGATGCACTCTACGATTGTGCCAACGATGCAATTGCAGTTGATGACACTAGCTTTGACCATGAGTTTGGCGTTGAGCACGGCTATGAGATTTACTTCGAGGACAGGTTTGTGGTGATGGCCAAGTTCAGCGGGGACTATCCCCAGAACGAGGATCTCTCCCAAGAGGCGCTGAGCGGCCTGCAGGGCATCAAGTTCACCCTTGGTGGTGAGAGGATGGAAGTGCAAGTGTCGGCGATCCCGTCGATCCTGAAGATGGCGCCGACTGGCTGCCTGATCAGATTCGAGTTTCAGGAATACACGGGGCCAAGGCTGGGCAGGTACTAGTTGACGGGTGAATGCTTGAAGTGAGCGCGAGGCCCAGCCCGCGTCTGGGGCCTTCAGTAAAACGAGGTGAGGAATGAAGAATCTATTTGGAACCGCTGGTGCGCTGGAAGACGGGCACTTGCTTGGAGTGGTCGATTCGATATCCATCCCAGAAGAGGCCATCATGATCGAGGGTGAGCCCTACATGCTGGACGGCGCCGATGAGTGGGCCGCCCTGAATCCTGGCGATGTTGTGGAATACGAGGTGTCGGGTGCCAGGGGGGCTGACCAGGTGTCCATACATGAGAAGGTCCAAGATTCGAGCCTGACGATCCACCAGGAAGCGAGCGATCCACCTGGCGATCCTGCTGCGCCCACTCCAAACAAAATGCTTGAAGTGAGCGCGAACGGGACTTAGTCAGTGACTAAGTTGAATTTTAACTAAGAGGTTGGTAATGAGGCGTTTATATTGCGGGCGAACCCGAGAGGAGCTTGATGGTGATCTTCCAGAAGGTCATCTTCTGGGCCAGGTAGACCATTACGATCCGTCCCAAGAAATCATTACGATCCAAGGTACCCAGTCAATGGTTGGCGCCCCAGCCCCAGCTGGCCTATCGGCTGGTGATGTTGTTGAGTTCGACATATCTCCCGAGCGCGGTGTCGATGAGGTGAGGATCTATCGGATCGTCCAGAAGGATCGTCTAATGGATCGTGAGGCTTCCATGGTTGAAGTGTGCGCGGATGATGACGCGGGCGGCCCAGTCGGCCCAGAAACATTTAGGGTTCTCCTCAGTGACGATGGATCAATGAATGGGACGATGTCAGTGTAGCCTATCATGCCACCCAGCCTGACAACATAGACGCCATCTTGGAAAACGGATTGGAAGTTAGGAATGACAGTAGGGGTATATCCAATCGGTCGACTCCATCGGCCATCTTCTTATCTGAAGACATCGATGAAATGGGAAGTTATGGATCGGCATTGTTCGAAGTTGATCTAGCTAGTATGAAGGCTGACGGCTATACTCCACGGCTAGAACGTGAAGATCCTGTTGCAATTGGTAATATACGCGTAGTTGTAGCCGACAGGCTGGGGGTTGACGATCCTTACAACTATACTGGTGATTCACCTTGGGAAGGTATCGATGAAAACACATTGGTGTTGTTTGATAATATTCCCTCGAAATATATTAAGCTGATTGGATGACGGTGTATAATCAGGGTAAAAGACGACATACCGCGTAAGCGATGCAGTCGTCATAAAGAGAGAGGGTCCGAGGTTTCATTTAGGCCTCGGATTTTTTGTCGCCGTATACTTGACTTTCGTTTTTCATATGCTATATTAATCATAAGCCTAATGGAGGGTCATCATGAATGAAAAGAATCTCAAGGATCTGGGTATCGTAGATTACGATTGTGAATACTGGCATGGTATCGACATTCGTGACTTCCGAAGTCTTTCATCCAAGGAAATGCCATACGACGATGCGGTCGTTGAACTAGAACGTATTTGTGCGGCCATCACCAAGTGGTATAAAGAGACCTACAAGGTCGGCAAGACCATTGCCACTCCTTATGGTGAAGGTGAAGTCGTCGAAGTCGTTATTTTTGGCAAGAACATTAATTCAATTCGTCCCATCGTCCACTTCGACCCCCTTCCTGATCAATACTCATATACGATGTTCCCAAATGGTAATTTCTCAACTGCAAGGCATCATCATGACCTTTTTATTTCCCATAAGAGCTAAATCTGAAATCATCCCCATCGAACCGATTGCATACCGTGGCTTCCTGATCCAGCAAAGGGTAAAGACCACCCACAAAGAAAATGAACGGGTTGAGGAATACATCAATGGATTTGACCTAACCAGAACTTTCACGATCCCCCTGACATGGTCTAGCGGTGACAAGTCATTCATTATGTTTCCTGCCGTTCTTTCAAATGTCTTCTACAGTGTAAAGCGGGCTCAGGAACATATTGATTTCCTCTGGTGGTCCTTTGAGCATTATCCATTCTGGTGTCCTGCAACTGAGCGGGAGGTTAAGAAGGCCAAGGAGCTGGGACTTTACCACAGACAGGAAGGTGGACTTGACAGTTTGACAAGTGTTGATCGCGAAGTTATATTCATGAATTGTCAACTCATCGAAACTGGAATGATATTATGAACTACTTGAAAGAATACACGAAGATCTCGATCGACCTTGACAATCTGGCCGATCAACTTTCCCAATTCGAGGATTTGCCTGGTCAGAATTCCAATCAAGATCCCTGCTTCCAACCTTGGCGAGGTTTTGAAAACTGCATCTATGACGATGACGGTAAGCAGGTCTGGGGTTACACGGTGATTCTCTCCTGTAAAGATGAGTATTTGAAAATCAAGATTCATATTTTCGGTACGGAATTTAGCGTATTGCACGAACATTGTTTTGCGATCGAGGCAAGAAATGACAATATCATGATTTGCGACATCAATAACATGATCATGGATTTCCTGAAAAAATTCCCCGAAGAACTTGACAAGTGAAAAATCGTAAGCTATATTTACTATAACAACCCGAAAGTGTTGTTGGGCGATAGCGGAAGATGCATATGAAACTATCGTCATGCAGTTGGGCGGTTGGTAATCGCACTGGGACGCATGCCCCTTTATAAAGTAGGTTTAATTCCTGCAGCTGCAACCAAAACCTAACCATAACCTAAATCGGAGAATATCATGAAATTCGAAGTCACAGTACAACGCGAGTCCCTCTGCATCGACACTCTCACAGTTGAAGCGGGCAGTGTGGAAGAAGCCAATGAAAAGGCTGAAGAAGAAGCTCGCAACATTGAAGAGTTCGGACAGGAAATCCATCACGATTATACCTGTCTTTCGACAGACCCAGTTGAATGAACCACATGAAGCGAGAATTAGTCGGCCACTATGTACTGTTGCATGACGGCATGATTTGCCTGTGCACTAGTGGTGACGGCTGTTCTCGCTACAGGATCGGAAAGAGTATTAGTGGTAAGTGTGTGGCCGGCTGGGAGTCGATTGAATTTACTTCCGATGATATTGAAAGGGTAGCCTCTCCGCAAGAAGTATCAAAGTCAATGTTGGGGTCAGTACTTTCAATACCGAGCACCTGATCGAGGAACTTGGTGATTGCTTCTGGTATCTGACACTCTGGTGCTGTGTTGCAAATCAACATGAAGTAAAGCCACGTGGCTTCATGAGCAGTACCACAGATGAGGCGATACTCTTGGAGTGTATAACTATCTCCGGAGGTCGTTGCACATTTAATGTTGTCCTATCAGTCGTTATGTCTGGCTTGGAAGCAATCATCACTCGTAATGAACTGGACTTTGAGCAAATCCTCGAAGTCAATATGAAAAAGTTGGAGAAGCGTTATGGCTAATTGTCTAAAGCTATTCTGTCGAACTGATGCCGGTGATCTAGTATCGACTTGGGGAACACGGGCGGCTAAAATGTATACACCAAACCAATGGTCGTATGCTAATCGTGCATTACGCAAATATGGCTTCGGCATATATATCGCTATTCAAAAGGACTACTTTCTTGAGTCCCTCGTAATCTCTGAACCACAGTGTGAATTGTGGCATTGTGAGTGTTCTGAGCCATTTGTAGGCCCAAAACCGGTCTCGCTTATGAGTGTTGTAGAGTTCTGTTCTGGTGAGGGTTAAGTGCTGTTGCCTCTAAGTTTAGGAAAATTTAGGAAAATTTAGGAAATCTTGAAGGAATAGTTGTATAATGTGTTGTATAAGATAAGGAGAACAACATGAAAGTAGAAAAAATTATGAAAAAACTTCAAGAAAAACAATTCAAAGTAGTAAGAGTCGATTCAACTGAATTTGAATTGAGCAATGGAGATATTTACCCTATCCCATTTGAATTGGATGAAGTCCCTTCCGTTGAAGAGTTTCAAAAGTTGATTGATAATTCAAAAGAATGCATACTTTCACTGATGGAGAAAGTGAATGGATAAACTTTTATCGATAGAATGCGTTTCTAAAACTTTAGGTGTTTCAAAAGACACTTTAAGGAATTGGGATAATAACGGTTCGTTACCATCAGTAAAAACCAATGGGGGTCACCGCCGTTGGAAAGAGTCTGACATTAATGACTTTATAGGAAAAAAAGAAGAGTCTTGTAATAAAGAAGAGTCTTGCATTTATGGTAGGGTAAGTTCTCATGAACAAAAAGTCAAGGGTGATCTCGACAGGCAATGCCAAAGACTGTCTGAACATTGCGCTAAAAAAGACTATCATGTATCAACCATTCTGAAAGATGTGGGGTCTGGCTTGTCTGATTCAAGAAAGGGATTACTAAATCTTTTTAAATTGGTGACATCAAGAAGCATTAATAGAGTGGTCATTGAGAATAGAGATAGGTTAACTCGTTTCCAATATAATTTCTTTGTTTTCTTTTTCGGGAGTTATGATGTTGAGATAGAATGCGTTGAGAAAAAAGAAGATGGGGAAGACGAAGAGTTGGTTGAAGATATTATGATGTTAATGGCTTCTTTCTCAGTGAAACTTCACGGGCGTCGTTCTGCTAAAAATAGACGCAAGAAGAAAGAAGAGGAAGAGTTGGCAAAGGCGTTTAAAAAAGTGGAAGAAGCCGATGTCCAAGTTGACACAGTTTATGTTCCAAAAGAAAGCGCTGATAAAATAATAGAAGACCTTAAGAACTTTAAGAGTTAAAAATATGGAAATAGTTAGATCCAGTAAATGCAGTTTGAAATTCGCTACTGATCAAAAGCGAAAGGAACTAAAACAAGTTCTTTCCGAATATGGGCGTGTGGTTAATATTTTTATCGATCATTTTTGGATTAATGGCACTGTTTCCAAAGGTAAACTGTTGAAGCCTGTAGTTGACATCCCTAAAACATGGCTATCTGCAAGACTGAGAAAAGTAGCCGCCAGAGAAGCTTTAGATATGATTTCTTCAGTTAAGAAAGTTTCTAAAAGCAATCGAGAACAAATCGAACAGTCTATAAAGATGCTATCTTCTAAGATCAAGAAGACTCTTCCTCTCACGAAAAGAGATAGAAGATCTCTTAATAATTGGCATATAAAAGTTAAGAAATGCCATAACAAACTTAGAGATTTTAGCCCTTCAAAACCCATCCATCAAGGTAAAAGGATGACGGTTTCTTGCACAATAGCGGAACTTCAGAAGTCAGACTCAAAAGAATTTGATGGTTGGTTGCACTTAGCGTCTATTGGAAATAAAGTAATTTTAGATCTCCCAATTAAATTTCACAAACAATTTAATGAGTTGTCTGAATGCTGCAAGAGATTGAATGCATATATTATCACTGAAGATTATGTTCAGTTTGCTTTTGAGCAAGAGACTGGACCTAAGAAAGTAATTAATAAAGCTCTTGGAGTTGACACAGGTATTAATGCCTTGGCTTCATTTTCAAATGGGAAGCAGCTTGGATTAGATATCAAAAAAAATATAGAAAGAGTAAAGAGGTGCAAATGGGGAAGTAATGGTCACAAGAGGGCGCAACGTGCCTTGAAGCAGCGCATTGATGAGGTCGCTAAAGAGACCATATCTCAAGGTTATGATTTAATTGTAGTCGAGAAGTTAAAAGATTTGAATAAATTAAGTAAAGTCACACGTCGAGTGACTGGAAATATTCGACGTTCTATTGGTAGTTGGAATTATCGTTATTGGTTAATGAGATTAGAAAGTTGTTGTGAGCGTAACCGTGTTTCGTTTAGAACAGTGCATCCAGCCTATACGAGTCAGAAGTGTTTCAACTGTGGTTACACTAGTAGGAGTAATCGTCATGGAGAGGTATTTCAATGTCAGGAGTGTGAATCAACTGGCAATGCAGATATAAATGCTGCTTGTAATATTTTAGACAGATTTCTCAGCGGACCTTACGGTGCCGCTTACAAACCTAAATAAAAATCTATGATTCCTAAGTTTTCATAGATTTTAAGGAACGGTGACGAAGTATATCTATTCAACCAGGATTGGCCACAGCAGGTTGGACGCATCAAGCCACTTCGGAAGATTTGTGACATAGCTACCGAAGCTTCTGGTCTGGATGAGTATATTGTCATTGACGCTAAAGAAGCCGTTAAAAGAGTATGGGGTGACCAGTATGAACCGCGTAACTAAGGCGTTTAGTGGTAAATTTTACGGGAAAAGATCAGCCGATAGGAAAAAATTAAAAGAAAATGAAGATAGTAAGATCAACTAAATGTAGCACCAAGTTTGCTACTGAAAAGAACAAATGAAAATGTGGTTTAATTTTAATAGTCGTTTATTACTTAGTAGTTGTGGGTTCAAGTTGTGTGTATATTCAATTCCTTGTGATTGTTACCGATCCTGGTGTGTTCCATGGTGTCTCCTGGGAGACATGGCCGGAGCACGGATGTTCTGACGCCCGTCCTGGCGTCTGGCGCCCACTCCAACCATTATGTTTGAAGTGGGCACATGGCCGATCCCGTGCCGATGTTCTGACGCCCGTGGGCAGACCACCGAGGTTACTATTGACAGGCTGATGGACAGCGGATGTTACACCTTGTCCACGGAAACAATTTTGCATTAAGGCTTGACATCCATTCATTCCGAAGCTATATTTCTTACATAACCAAAAAGTTCCCAACTACAACCTAACACGACCGGAGCCAGGTCATTAAATTCGGCATGTTACCATGAATACCACACTTGAATCCGCCCTCTCCACCCTTCAGACCAAGAACTACATGCGTGTCAGCAGCAACCTAGCTGAACGTAGTGCTAAAGTCGCCCAAAGGGTCATGGAAAAAATGGATGAACTCCAGCTTGAACATCTCAAGATTGAAGATGTCGGCACTTTGAAGAAAGAGACTATCATTGTTAGTGGCGGATCAATGTGGGGCAAGATCCTTTACTGGGATTCTGATTTCAGCGAACGGTATCCGCACGACCTTACTTCTTCCACTATCGGCGATGGTACCGATGATGGTTTGCAGCCTGATTTGTACCTATTCATTCTCCACCCCAACCGTGATCAGGTGTTCAGATTCGCAATGAACATCAATGAAATTCTCAAAGCCATTCAAGATATTGAGAATCGGATGGTCTCCCTTTGCGAAAGTGGTATCGAAAAACTATCAACCGCTTGCAACCAATTGGATATGTTGAAGGAGGATTAGTCATGTTGAATTTTGTCAAATGCACATCTGAAGACGTAAAGAAGTGTGCCGAACTTCTCGGCGGCCAATTCACTGTCAACGAGTACGGATTAAAATGTTCTGCGGATTTGTTCCCTCGATGCCTTGACATTCGTTAATTTTGAAGCTATACTTCTACATAACCTAATAACCTATTTACAACCTAAAACCTATTTGGAGAAATAGAAATGAACTTGTTGAAATTCAGCGTTGGAAATGCCAAGCTTTCATTGAACACCTTGATTTTCAGTCTACCAGCTGGACACGCCTGTCCTGCAGCTCTGTTGTGCAAGTCTCAAGCCGACCGTGTGACTGGCAAGGTAACCGATGGCAGTTCATGCCAATTTCGTTGTTTTGGAGCGACCAGTGAAGCCCGCAGTTCGGCCTTGCGTAAAAGCGTATGGCGTAATTGGGAATTGCTACAGGACGCCAAGACTTCCGACGCTATGGCCCAACTGATTATGGAAAGTATCGGTGACTGGGAAGGGCTTGTAAGGATCCATTCCACTGGCGGCGATTACTTTAGCAAGGCATACTTCGAAGCATGGAGCAAGGTAGCCGCTAGTCGTCCTGGAAAAGTGGAGTATTTCAATGGCAAACCATATGTCGTTGGCAGCCTATTCTATGGCTACTCCAAGATGAACGAATTTCTTCTTCAGGAACGCCCCGACAACTTCCGTATCGTGGCCAGTCGTGGAGGCCTCTACGACCACTTGATTGACCGCTACGGACTGCAAGAGGCCCGCGTTGTCATGTCTGAAGAAGAAGCCGAAGAGCTCGACCTTGAAATTGATCATGATGACACCCACGTCTGGGCACAGGATAAAAGCTTTGCCCTTTTGCTCCATGGTACTCAACCTAAAGGATCAAAGGCATCTGAAGCCATAAAGACCATGAAAGCGAATGGTCAATTTTCTGGCTACAGCAAAAAGAGGTCCCGAAAGGAGGTCATGGCATGATACTGACGGCACAATGCCAGTTGGGAAACAAGCACATGGATGACATGATCAAGGTACGACTCCAAAAGATCATTGATCTTGGCGAACTCCATGGTATCATCAACGAGGATGGTATGGCGTTTTTAGACCGTGTTGCCAATAAGACTTTCTCAATGCGTGACTTCGTATTCCTACATATGATTTCCAAGTATATGATTGACACGTCCCAAAGGCCTTGTGAAGTCCCAAGTGGTGAATCCATTCGAGCTGTAGTAGAAATTCAATCCATTTGTTCTGAGATTGAGGCATTCCTACGCCAAAAGAACGTCAATGGATTCGAGACCTGCAAGTATCTTAAAAAGTTCCTTCCTATGATACTTGAACGTGTAGCTGACCCCGAGAAGCTTAAGGCCTATCGGGAGGAGGTTAACAAGAAAGCCACGGGCGAATGTCTAATTGACAAAATCTTCAAATATGGGAATAAATCATGAAAAACGGAATCACAGTAAACGGCGAAGTCGAAACGACATTTTCGCATAATGGCAAGACCATTGAAGTACTGAAGATATTTGGACGGCTTCGTTTGGTTGATCCCCAGACCAATCGATCTATCGACAATCGAGGATTCGATTCGATCGCCACCATAAGGAATGCAGGCTATGCCATCTGATGATACATTTCCAATTGATGCTGTCAGTCGTAAATATCTAGCAGCCGCTTATCTTCCTGGATTTGATGCTGAAGAAGTAACAGAACAAGTCTTGAAAGAGATGCAGGAGGCAGGAGCCCCTGGAGCAGACGAGCTTTTGAAAACGTTAACCGACAATGAATCACCCACTGAATGTGCAGACACCCCACCCACTGAATGTGCGGATGCCCCTGCAGAAAAATGTACAAGCTTGTTCTCTGCGTCTGTAGTCTGTTTAAATAATTCATGGTTATTTAAGTGTGAAGACTTCAAGTCAGACACTGAATTGTTATTTAAGTGTGAAGACTTCAAGTCAGACACTGAATTGTTCATGCACGTATTGGATTTCTGTACGGAGAATCTATCTGGATCAATAGCTATCACTTGGCGATTCAACGTTTCGAATTCGACTAAACATCACGTCAACATTAACCTAGAATGCGGATGCACCTACGAAGAGATGCTTGAGTTATTGAAGAGTCATCCCAATACTTCCTACATTGCCAATAAAATGTTTTATGAAGTAAACGCTAGGAATCTCAAAGAATTCCAAGAGTATACTAAAAATCCAGATGCAGATATTCATACAATTAGAATATCAACTGAAGTTGATAATGCACTAAATGTGGCCCCAGATTGTGGCAAGATCGTAGCCATAGTTACCGACGGCACGATTAGACGTGTAGGCCTGGCATTTTCAAAGAGTGGGGCACATGAATGGGAATTATTAGAAGAGCTAGCTATTCGCCGATTCAACAATAACAATTGTGAACTCTTAGATACTGGTAGTCCATACGAAACTGTAGTCACCTATCTAAATGACATTCATGATGGAAATACTCCATGCAATGCCGTTACTCCATATGACTATTTTCCAAATTCATTCATGGCCCGTGAACTTCCGAAGTCGCTCCGGACTCTCCTAGAAGATCTGAAAGAAGATCAAGTTGATGACAAGATGAGGGATAGGATCAAACACGAGTTGAGGGCAGCTCCGATCAAGTTCAAACCCCAGATATAGATTATTCTCCAAATAGGTTGGACCCCCTGTGGTAGGGGGTCTTTTTTTTATGCCCCTGATCTAGGAGATCCTGACCTGGTCGGACTGGGATCGTTCTGGGGATCGGCCATGTGCCCACTCCAACCATTTTCTTTGAAGTGGGCGCATGCCCTGCCGGCGTCCCCCTGGCCCGTGGGACGACATTCTTCCTACGATGACTTGAAAACCTTTAGTGTCCAAGCTATGTTAAAGTAGAGAGACCAAAACGGGAGAGCGGCAGAATGTCAAAAGCCAACGAGTATCTAATTGCACAAGTGCGAGAGAAGTGCAAGCTACATGATATCGAAGGTGTCATTGCAATGTATCGCACATCCTGCAGTAATAACGATATCCCAGTCGAACTAAAAGAGGCCTATGAAGGCATACTAGACACTATCGAAAGAGAGTCTACGAACGCCACATCAAACAAACAATAGGAGATAATAATAATGCACCCTCTGACACAGGCTTTGAATCTTGGTGGGATCTTGAACAATGATCCTAAATTGTCGGGACTTGCTTGCGATATGCAATTCCGGGTTTGCAATGCGATCGCCAAGGGTATGACCCACAAGGAGATCCTGAATGCTGTCAATGAAGTGAACTTTGATTTTCGGGATTCTGCAAGAGAGATGATGTTCGATATTGAAGGATTGAAGGACACTGAGGAGATCCTTGAATGGCGGGAACTTCCTGATGAAATTGGATGTACACAGGAAGCAGTACGGGCATTCAAATGGTGTCATTTAGTCTCAGGTGGAGGTGCATATCCTCCACCTTATTCACAATTGGCCTTGGTATTGCAAGGCATCACCAACGCTCGTATTCATGACGATTATATTGTCCTTGCTAGTCGGGTTCAACGGGCCTGGAAAGAGGGTTATTTCTGTCAAACAGAATCCATTGAGGATACAATTAAGGCCTTTCAGAAGGAGAATATAGGATGATCTTCAAAAAAATATCCAATTTTGAAATGTCAGATCTCAATCAATTGATGGTAGAAGGTCTCAAGGGGAAGTGTAAAGGGTTGCCAACTGTTCCGTAAAAATTACCCAAAATTAACAAAAAATAATCAAAGCTACAATTGAAAAGAAGGAATCTTGCTGTAAAATGTAGAATAGAGCAAGGAGAATCGTTAATAATGAAAACAA
>Ga0210003_1001692_pt1 | contig 19215 bp, 31 predicted proteins | sample LantaG_FD_182804 | JGI IMG/M metagenome (GOLD analysis project Ga0210003, IMG submission 182804) | Deep subsurface microbial communities from Baltic Sea to uncover new lineages of life (NeLLi) - Landsort_02402 metaG (SPAdes) (version 2) | ecosystem: Environmental > Aquatic > Marine > Oceanic >...
GTAGATACCTTAGACCCTATCGTTCTATTTCCGTCTGCTGACAACCTGATGGGGAGCTATGAAGCTATTGCTGCTATTGATACTAAATATTGGGATGCAGTTGCTGAAGAGGAACATACCTGGGAAATATCTATCACCAACGTGGATACCATTCCTATTTCAGGTATGGCTCAAGTTGCCCTTGTTTTAACTGAAGTTAGCAGCGCCATAATGACAGAAAAGAAAGTAAGATGCCGCAAGTGTGGGAATGTAATGACCGTGCCGTTAGCACAGACAAAGATTAAATGCACTAACTGCGGTAATGAATTCACTGTCCCGTTCTTTGGGGGGAATATAGTGTAATGAAGATAATGGAGGATAATGACTGAAGCTATTATCTATGCAAGTGCGAGTGATGGTTGGGCTTATAAAGTCGAACCAGTTTATGCGGATGCTCGTGACGCATTAACAGGGGGTATTTTTGATGATGATGTGTCACTCTGGATTGGACAAAAATTTGCTGATCCCGATTACCATATCTATAGAACATTCCTCCACTTTGACACTTCAGTAATTCCCAGTAATGCAATAATAAGTGCTGCTATCTTATCCTTACACGGAGAAAATGACTACTCTGGTACAGACTTCAGTATACAAATACAGAACGGGCAACCAACTTATCCACATGACCCATTGGTAGGTGGAGATTATAATAGACTGAACTACTCTGGTCTTGGTGGAAACATCTATACTTCTGGTTTTACTACTACCGGATACAACAATATTACTCTCAGTTCTACTGGTAGAGGTTGGATTCAGAAAGGTGCTGGTGCGTTAACCAAGTTATGTGTGAGAAGTTCAAGAGACGGTGGCAATCAAGAACCAAGTGGACTTGAATATGTTGTAGTTTACGCCCGAGAAAAAGGTGGCGATTATAGACCTAAACTAACAGTTACTTATGAGTTACTAAGCCCACCAGACCCACCTACGAATGTTCAAGCCACTGACGGTGTTTATACAGACAAAGTTAGAATAACATGGACAAAATCAACTGGAGCTACAGGATACCAAGTTTATAGAGACGGAGTTGCTCTTGGCTGGCTCGGGGATGTAGCTACTTTTGATGATACAGGGGCTGGTGCTCCCAGTATTACTCCTGGTTCAGCAATTGCTTCCGATGGAGTTTATGTTGCTCATGTAGCCCTAAGCTTATCTGGACAGTCGGCTAATAATGGTGCTACTCATACTTACAAAGTTAAAGCCAAGAATGCTGCTGGAGAAAGCGGATATAGTGGAACTAATACTGGTTATCGAGGTCATGGTGCTTTAACTTACCAATGGCAGAGAAGTGCTGGTGATAGCGATGCCTCTTACTCTAATATCTCAGGGGCTACTGCTTCAACTTATAATGACACAGGTGCTCCAGCCGATGGTAGTGGTAGATATTATAGATGTGTTGAGAATGCTCCGGGTGCTACTCAACAAATTTCAGCGGCTGATAGAGGATATAGAGCAGGAATATTAGCTCCCACAGTTACCAATAGCACTGGGGCAAGCAACATTCAAGAGACAACAGCTAGGTTAAACGGTCAAGTTACTGCTAATGGTGGTGAAAATCCAACAGTCCATATCTATTGGGGGGAAACTGACGGAGTAACAACTCCTGGAAACTGGGACCACGATGAGAATTTAGGTGTAAAAGCTGTAGGAAATTTTTATAAGGATGTTTCAGGCCTAACTCCTGGCAAGACATATTATTATCGCTGCTATGCTACAAATTCAGGTGGAAGCGATTGGGCAGATAGCACATCTAGCTTTACCACTAAACCAGCAGCACCTACTAATGTTTCAGCTACCGATGGCGTTCATACAGACAAAGTAGTAATCACCTGGACTAAATCCACTGGAGCAACAGGATACCAAGTTTATAGAGACGGAGTAGCTTTAGGTTGGCTTGGCGATGTAGCTACCTATGATGATGCAGGGGCTGGTGCCCCCAGCATTACACCTGGTGCAGCAAGTGCTTCGGATGGAACTAGTGTTGCTCATGTAGCCCTGAGCCTGTCTGGGCAGTCAGCAAATAACGGCACAGCTCATACTTACAAGGTCCGAGCTAAGAATGCCACTGGTGAAAGTGCTGATAGCACAACCAATGCAGGTTATCGAGGGCATGGTTTACTAACTTACCAGTGGCAGAGAAGTGCTGGTGATAGCGATGCCAGTTATTCCAATATTGCTGGAGCAACTACTGCTGCTTACAATGACATAGGCGCCCCTACGGATGGGAGTGGAAGGTATTACAGGTGTGTTGAAAATGCTACAGGGGCAGCACAAGCGACTTCAACGGCTGATAGAGGATATAGGATAACTTCGCCTACGGTCACGACGCAGCCTGTTTCCAATATTGGGAATACTGGAGCTACGGGGAATGTCACCATCACTGATGATGGCGGTGAAGCATGTAGCAAGCGGGGTATTTGTTGGAATACTACTGGTAATCCCACTACGGCGGATAGTAAATCAGAGGAAACAGACTCCTTTGGCGTTGGTGCTTTTACCAGGCTGATGACTGGGCTTACGCCAGGCCAGAAATACTATGCTAAGGGCTATGCTATCAACTCGGCAGGGACAAGCTATGGTGGCGAAGTAAGTTTTACTACCAAGCCTTCAGCACCGACTAATCTCACAGCAACGACTATAAGTGAAACTCAAATAAACTTGACCTGGACTAAAGGCACTGGTGCGGTCAACACAGTAATCAGACGAAAGGTCAACTCAGCCCCTACTTCAGTAACCGATGGTGTTGAAGTTTATAATGGCCCCGGTACAAGCCATAACGACATCACTTGCAGCCCGGGAAACCATTATTACTACAGAGCGTGGAGTTACCATACTACTTCAGGCTATTCGGATAGCTACGATACAGCCGATAGCTCTACGGTTACAATGCCTACAGGCACTACTGAAGCTGCCACTTTGCTTGGTGATGTTAACACTACCTTAAACGGTAAAGTAACCGATGACGGTGGAGAACCCTGTCTAGTAAGGTTTCAATATGGCACGACTGCAGCCTATGGCACTAATACTAACTGGCAAACAGGAAAAGTTACTGATGATACCTTTTCCCAGAGAATAACCGGCCTAAGGCCATTAACTGGTTACCATTTCCGTGCCCAGATTAAAAATAGTGCTGGGGAAGTAAATGGTGCTGATAAGACATTTACCACCATAAGTTTCCCGACGCCATTCCTCAGACGAGTACTCCGTGATACCTTTGGTAGTGGCTCTGATATAAGTGCAGCTAATCCTCTGCCGGTTGATACCACCGCTGGCGCGAAGGAGGCTGCTGAGATACTCGATGAGGACACAATAATTGCTGGAGCCACTACTGTTCTTGGTGATTGCGCTGCCATTGATTTAAGCGATGGCGACCGCACTCTGACAATCTCGCTAGAGGCCACTTACGACGGCGCCGCTACCCAGGGTATTAAAATCCATGTGAGAACTTCTTATGACGGCACAAATTGGGACACGATTGATTGGGATTCTTGGACGTCGTCATTTACCATTGGAGCAACTATCCGCCAAACAAAACATTATGATGTATCGCCCATGTATATTAAGGTTTTGGTTGAGAATTTGGATCCTGCTGAGTCGGTGACCGCGGTAAAGATTATTGCCGTACCCGGTCCCTAATGGAGAAAATATATGGATTATGGTAAACGCCCTCCAGTAGCTCCAGCAGTTCACGGAGCAGCTCAGCATACCGACATCACCAGGGAGATATTCCTGCCAGCCAATGAGGGGTTTGTTGATGTGGGTACGCCAGCTGGCGAAATTCTCTATTCTGTAGTTAAAGGAGCAGCAAACGGCAATGAACCTGCTGTACTCTTTACTATGAAAGTGCCAGTTGATTTTGTATCTTTTACCTCAGTTAAAGCTATATGGGCGTGTAATGCAGCAGCAGGAAATATGTTTTGGGTTCTGGACGCTGGTTATGCTGCTTGTGGGGAAGCCACGGATACCCACGTGGAGATCCCTGCTTTGGGTGTAACTGCAACTGGCGGAGTCGGTATAATAAATTGCCAGGAACCTGCTAATGCTCTCACGTTAGCAAGTTTAGCTTTAGGAGATATATTAGGTTCAGTGTTTTATAGAGAAGGCACTGATGGAAGTGATACCTTAGATGTGGAAATGAGCTTCTATGGCCTTCTTTTCACCTATGTGGCAAATCAGTAAGGAGAATCATGCTAGAGATTTTATACGATACAGACACAAAAAGAGTCAGGGGTTGGTGTGCCGACCCTGACCAGTTCGGCAACTTTGAGCCAAAGCCTGAGCAAGCAGTAGTTATCTGGGATATTCCCATACCTCCAAGAAGCGATTGGCATGAGGTAGATTTAGCAAACCAAGTAATCATACCTAATCCTGATTATAAGCCAAAGCCAAGGCTCTGCACTCATTGGGCCAAGATAGATAGCTTTGATGTAGGTGCGGAGAGACCGATGAAAGTTAAAAGGACTTGGGATGGATATGAGTATCAGGCCAACTGCTATGTTACTCAAGCTATCAAAGACCAGTTTCTGGCTGGCGATATAGCAATTGATGATTTCGTGCTTGTGGAATTCTTGGAGGATAGAGCAGATAGAGCAATAGTGTTCGCTAAGGTTTTCAAGACATGGTAGTAAAGTGAAAGGAGTAGTATGAATCTTAGTAGTTTGGCCAAGTTAATCATCGGTGTGCTGTTCACCATTGGCTTTATCGTTCTCTGTGCTATGGGGATAATTCCAGCTGAGGCATACTGCGTCGTCGCTGCTGCTTCAATAACTTTTATCGTAGAGGAATGGCGCATGGGGAAGGAAATTGAAAGGCTTAGGAAATAACTGGGACTTGAGGCAACTGTAGGATGAATTTAGGAACATGAAAAGGCAAAGGATTTTACATAAACATCCTGAAGTTAGTAAGGCACTACATTTTGTCTGTGGTGCCGCCAGCGCCTTCTGTTTTATAAAAGACCCACAATTAGGCTGGGCAACACTACTTGGCTTCCACGCCTACGAATTATGGGAGGACTTTGGCTATCTCCACGACAATGGATATAAGGACATTTGGCAGTTTTGGGTTGTTTTTATTCCCTGTGCCGTTGTAATATGTATCTTAAAGCTAGGAGGAATAATAGTATGAGCGATATACCAAGTGTGGACTATCGTTTTGGTAATAAGGAGCTTATAACTTCTTTCGTGACTCTTCATAACCCCGATATCCAGCAAGTTATCACTACTTTTGGTGATGCTGAAGGTGATAGCCTTGTAGAAAAGGTAGCGGCCTTTATTAGAGACAATTTTGAGTACCCTATGGCTGGCGATATGCCCTTAGCAGATGGTCAGCTCCTGCGCTATACCGATGGTCTGTTCTCACACAAGTTCAAGTGCTGTCGTTACTATGTCTGGGCATTTCCATCCGAGGTTCTTCAAAGTAAGCTAGGATACTGTGCCGAGACTGGCAATCTAGCTGAGTCGCTGCTCCTTTCTAAAGTTAAAGCTCTCGTTTGCCTAGGTGAAGTTAGGTCATCAAAAGATGATAGCTTGCTGGGACTCCATGCGTGGATAGAGACTCAATACAAAAATGAAACTTATGTTTTTGAGACCACCATTCATGAGAAAGAAGGGAATAATTTAGTTACTGCCAAGGGTGTTTATAACAAAGATAGCGACTGGGCCAAAGTAGCCGGCTTATACTACATAGTGAAGGGTAAGTATGACAATAAAAAGTTTACTGGTGATGCGGATATCGTTGCTAAGCTAGGTTTACCAGCAAAACGAGTCCTTCTATTTGGGCTTGAGGAAACACAGAAAATGAGAGCGAAAAGGCTCTACAAAGAGTTACAACGCGAGCAGAAGATCATGGAAAACTTGCTAAAGCAAGCTTGGGGAGGCTAAAATGGCAGAAGCAAGAATATTACAGAAAATGGGGCCGAAAAATAAGAGAGAACTGGAGGTGTGGAGAAAGCAGGAGAGGGACAAGCAGAAAGCCATAGAAAACGCCTTCCAAGTTAACGCTGAAACGGAGGTTAAGCATGAAGAAAGAGACTAAGCAAGGATTAGCAGTCGTAGGTGGCTTGGTCGGAACCGCTCTTGCTATTTGGGGTGTTACAAGAGTTAAGGCAGCGCCACCAGTGGTCTGCACGCCCGGGGACGAGAAGTGTATTGGGCCAGATTGGTGCAGGTGCAATCCAGCAGGAACTAAATGGATTGTTGTTATCCCCAACGCTACTGAATGTGCTGCACCACCCTTGACTGCGGTTCTCTATGGAACAGTCACGGACGCAGACACAGGAGTACCAATTGAAGGAATCTCAGTTGATTGTGGTGGCTATACCGATACCACTGCCCCGGATGGAACTTATAGAATAGAGAACATTCCTCCAGGCACATATTCAGTAATTTTCTCAGACACACTAGGACGATACGAAGAGAAGGTGATGTAAATGACAGTAGTATTAGAAGCAGGAAAAACAAAAGAGCTCAATGCTTCTTTAACACCTGTAGCTGTAGCAGAGCTTTCACTTAGAATTGAACTTGAGCCAGCAACCGAATCACCAAGCCCTGGAGTTATTTATGCTGGTGGCATGATGGGGATTCATGGCATTGTCTATAACGGAACCGATAAATATGCGGAGTACAATATAGAATGGTATGCCAATGATGAGTTGATATGGTCTTATCCCTGGAATCCGCGAAGGATAATTCCTGGCAATACCCATAATAACTACTTCCGATGGACAGTCCCCGGAGTAGGACATTACGATGTTAAGGTTAGAATCTATAATGGATTTGGCGTTATAGAGGCAACCGATAGTTTTGACGCTATTGAGGCACCTGCTGGTGTAGCTCATATATATGCTTCGGGGCTCATTACTAGCTCTTGGAGAGTTAAAGATACGGTCTACATCTGGGGTTCTGCCTGGATTTTCAATGATGGTGATGGAGCTGGAGAATATGTAGAAGAGTGGTATATTGATGATGTGCTCGTTGGCACCAATGAAGGATACCTGGCATCAGGTGCTTATGATAATAATGAGAAGGTTTGGTATAACAGCGAATTACGGCTTACGCCCGGAGAACATGGAATGCACGTTGTTCTCAAGTGGAATGGGCATGAGGATAGATACCCCAGCAGTGGGTATAGGACTTTTGATGTTCCAGCATAGGAGGTAAATTATGCCAGTAACATTAAGTGAGGGTCAAACAAAGAAGCTAGATGCTAACTTAATACCAGTTTACGTTCCCCCAGTACCAGCTACACTATGGGGTTACATGACTGATGCGGAAACGGGTGTGGCAATTAGTGGAGCTATTGTATCTATCACAGGCCCAGGTGGAACTTATAGTGACCCGTCTGACTATTCTGGTAGATACGAAATTACTGGAATTGTACCAGGAACTTATAGTGGTACAGTGATAGCTGCTGGCTATGAAGAAAAGGCTTTCTGATGCCTATAGTTCTAAAAGAAGCTGAAAAAGAGCGACTAGATTTTAGCTTATTATCTGAAATAATATTGCCGCAAACCTACACACTAGGTATTTATTACTTCTACCTTGAGGGTTATGAAGGAAGTAGTGATATTTATGCTTGGCACGATAACTGGGACGAATGGTGCAGATGGATGGTTGGATATAAAGCAAATCTATTCGCTGATTATTGTGGTGGCGAAATGCCTATAGAGTTTGTTGTAAAGCATGAGGTGCCGATAGAAGGTTACGATTTTAGTAGCAAATCTGTTATGATTGGAGTGCTAAAGAATTTAGAAGGCTATCACGATACTGACTTTTCTGTCATTGTTACCGAGGATAACTTGCACAGTGGTCTGAGGGCTTTCCCTGGCATCCACTCTATAATAATTCGTGGCTTGAAAGAAGAGTTAGACGTAAGAGGCTTGGAAGGCGAAGGTTATAACATCTCTTTTATTTTTGAGCATGAAATAGCACACTTATTTAAGTTAGACCATTGTTCTAATTTGCCATGTGTTATGGCTCAACCTGTATTGAGTTATGCCGATTGGGTAAACCAAGGAAAGGAACTCTACTTCTGCGATAGACATAAAACACAACTACTAGAGAACTGGGCAGAGAGAAATTACTATTAGGAGGTAAATATGAGTATACGATTGGAAGCTGGAGACTTAAAGAGGCAGGATGTTAGCCTAACACCTCTCCCTGTGGAAGAATATCCTTTCACTTATAAGGACTTGGAGACAAGCGCTCCAGTCATAGTAGGCTATCCAGTTACCATTAGCTGCAGGGTGATGCTATGTATTTCCCCTGTTGGCAGGCCCATAACTCATCCGGTTACGCTCTACATAAACAATACTCCAGTATTGAGTCAAGATGTCACATTAACACGTTCGTTCCTATGTGCAGAGACAAGGGTAGAGTTTCAGTTCACCCCGGGAAGCACGAGAACATACCAGGTAGAAATAGGTGGGCTGATAGGTAGCTTTACGGCCACAACAGAGGTTTTTGTGAACACACCATTAGAGTTGGTTAAGAGCGCACTCGAGTTTCCTGACGAGGTTACAGAGGCATACTTGTTTTCTGAGCCATTCCTGAGCGGGCTTAGTGAATTGAAAGATACCCACTTCACCTTTGACCACACTATTGTGCAACCAGATCTAGAACCGTATGAGCCAAGCCAAACGCACCCAAGTTGTATAGAAGGCTATCACCGAGAATATTCCCCATTCACACCGCATTGGATGTGTGTGCCAGATGTAATTCCCAACGCAAACCTCAACTGTGTAATCGGACTTGACTTGGGCGGATATTCAGGTTGGAATCTTTCTGCTACCCTGATAGCAGTTAAGGCCAGTGAATACCAAAGCTGGCTGAACGGTATCAGGTTTATTGATTGGGGACATCCGGGAAGACTTGGTACAGGAGTATATGGTTTAGGATTCCCACTTGAGCAGTCTGGACTAATTCCTCTAGATTCCCAAGGTTACCCGTCACGCGCTTCAATATGTGGTAGAGACTATGACTGTAAATATATACACCACGAAGAATCATGCGGAAGCTGGACAGGTTGCACTCTAAGAAGTGGAGACCATGAGTTTAATGTTAACGGTCTTCTTGCCTTAGAGCCCGGTAGCTGGATAGTGTTAGCATCATTTGTTCTGAGCATTTGTAATATCTATTATGGCTATGATGACCGCTTGGTGGTGTTGCCACTAGACTGCTACAACTACAAGATTTATAAGATAGGAACGATTGACTTCTGAGCCATAGGCTAAGGGGAAAGGTTTGGATTCCGAGAACGCTAGTTATACGAACCAAAACCCCTTAAAATCACCAAGTCTATAGCTAACAACCCTTGACAAAAATGCCCGTTTGTCTATAGACTTGTCTAGTCTAATGACAAATCAAGGCTTAACCATTGCCCAGGCAGCCAGGACCACAGGACTATCCACCAGGACAATCAGACGCTATATTAAAACTGGTAGGATCTCCGCGCAGGTCATCCCCGGGGGCCACGGAAAGGAATTCAGGATCGCAACCATCCCGGAAGAATTGACCAAGCAAAGAAACATTGGCAAGCAGCCTATCCAGACTATAGGCATCATTAGAGAATTACAGGATAAGAACCTACAACTCGCAGTGGAGCTCGGCGCAGCGACCGAGCGAATCCGAACCCTGGAGGACCAGGTTAAACTACTCACCACAGACAAGCAACCTTAGTGGAGACGACTAGTATTATATGTCGCAAAAGAAGCTAGAGGGGCAGCCAGTGTGAAATTAAGCACAGTTAGAATAACCTCCTTACTAAAGTTTTCTTGTCTCCAGAAGTGGATAAGCCTTTTTGTCGGCATAAGCTCTGGAGCTCGGGTAAAGTATGCTTCCTGTCCAATTCAATAATCCTTTCACTGGTTGACACAGCGGGTTTCGCTTTTTGCAAGTCAGGATAATCGGCTAATACTTCTGGGGTAACAGGAGCTTCGGGGAGTTCACCTTCTATTTTTTTTCTTAATGCTGTTCCTTCGGGAGTCGTCATCCCCCAAGTAATCTTTTTATCAGGCCACTCTTTTTGAAGTTCTTGGTATAATTGTGTAGCTACGCCACGCCTTTGCATTTCAGGAGATACCTCCATCCAAGCAATACGAACTTCATCTTCAAATTGTTGATATTGCAAAAGGCCAACTTGTTTACCAGTTTTGTCAGTCGCTACGACATCCCCATTTATTTGTCCTTTATAAGCACCTGTAACTTCAGTTCGTATTGTAACCTCTGGCGGTGTAACCTCTGGGGTAACAGGTGTAACCTCTGGGGTAACAGGAGTACCACTAATCTGTTCAAGTGAACCAGCCTTACCAAACTTATTAGCAACAGTTCCTTCTAGGTCATCAAAATAACCACTTGCCTTAATATCACCAGAAATGTCATCCGTAACTGTAAATTTATATTTTCCCTCTGATAATTTATCACTAGGCTCAACAATAATTTTATCTCTTTTTGTGGCTGTACGCCTAATAAATGTTAATGGTTCTGTAACCTCTGGGGTAACAGTCATATTATACCAACCTCGCTATTAGTTTAGCAGCAAGCATTTTCTTATCCCCGGAGATACTTAATCCAGCATCTTTGCATTGCTGCCTCAACTCCTCTAAGTTAAACTGCATATCATATTCTATGATTTTATCATAGGGAATGGGCTTTGGGAAAAAAAGAGATTCCACACTAGCAAGTCTTTTCAGCGTATTTGATTGTTCATCTTCATCTGTCCTCTGCAATAATGCTCCGAGCTTGAGCTGGTCGTTTACTACTAGCCGTGTTCCCTGCCTTTCTACAACACCAACTCCACTCCAGATTTCCGACAAGTCTTGGCTCCAGAAGCTAGGCAAGGGATTCTCTAATACTCCATTCCACCTGATTCTAGGTGCTACTATATAGCAATGTTTCGTTATCGCCTCTTCCGATGTCATTTCGTCAAACCTCTCCCCGGCCTTGGCCATCATCTGAGTGAGTTCGTCACTTGATTTCTTGCTGGCAAACTCCAACAAGTATGGAGGCCTCTTGAACAGGAAGGCGCTAAAGAATGGTAAGTACGTGCCTTTCACCAGCCGGGGGAAGTGATATGCTAATATGAATATCTGCTTTCGTTGCCTGGGCAAGCTGAGGAAGTTGATCACCGCTTCCTTGTCTTTGTTGCTATCGAGCGGTAGCTGGATGTCCGCTTCGTCAATAAACACTATAGAGTTCTCGGCTCCAGCGATTTCGCTTATGTCTGTCAGGAATTTGAAGTTATCCGGCAGCAAGGCTTGTTTTTCTCTCGGCAATCCTACCACTGTTGGGGTTAGATCGTATCTCTTACCATACCTCTCCAGGATGTAGTAGGCAAGGCCGGACTTGCCTGTGCCTACATCGCCGGTTATAAGATAAGATGCTTTTGGTTGTATAACCTTATCCCAGAAGTTATCCGCCTCTATGCTCGGTTCTACATTTGATTTCTCATCCGGGGTCGCTTTCACCTCTTTGTTTGCTCCTATGTCGTTCTTTAGGAATTTATCTATGTCCATTATACCCCCTCTTTTAGTTATACGGAATATTATATTCCGTTTTGCATTGTGGGCAGATAACTATTGACTTATTAGAAAAGTCCTTGAATTCCCAGTCATCGCCTGTTGCACAATGGCACTCAATGCAATGGTCACCATCTTTGGCCTCAAATACTGTTGGCGCTGATAGTGGTTCTGATTCTCTCGTTTTCATATTATACCCCCTCTAAACATAATCGTTTCCCGAGCTCACATTCGGCTATCCTTTGGTTTCCCCCACTGAAGCCCACCACCCAGTTAAGCCAGTCATCGTTGACGCTAACTTGCTCCGCATCGGCTATATGCTGTAGTTTCTCTACCATGCTCTCATTCTCCAGTTTCACGAATGGATAGAGTTCGCAACGTGATATTATGGTCTCCGGTATCTTGGCATTATCCAGCTTATCGGTTGTGCATAGTATAATGCTTAAATGCGGCGGCGGCTCCTCGAGTAGTTTCAATAGTCCACCCCAAGCTTCACCACTTAGCTGTTGGCACTCGTCTATAATATACACTTTACGCTTCCCAATAGGGCTGAAGTGCGCTTTATAACACAAGTCCCGGATGCCGTCTATTCTACCAAAACGCCCACCATCAATCTCTAGTATATCCCAGTGTTTGCCAACGGCGATGGCCTTACAATCGCTACACTCTCCACAAGGTTCACCCTCGTGGACGTGGTTACAATTCATGGCCATCGCTGTTATTCGTGCTGTAGTCGTTTTCCCGGTCCCGCTTCCGCCAAAGAACAAGTAACTATGGCTAAAACGGTCTTGCCTAGATTGTGCCAGTAAAACTGGTATTACGTTATCCTGGCCAATAACGTCGCCGAATCTACGCGGCCTGTAGTCCTCGTATATCATTTTATCTCCCTCTTTTATTTCCTTATTGTCAAATTTTCACTGTTTGGAACACGCCGGCGCCTGGCATCTGCCATCTCCCATTCCTGCATCACTTTATCATAATCACATTTACCATTCCGCCAGAAGTGGCAGTTTTCACAGTGTACCTTGCTTAATCCTATTGGACATTCCATAGTTCACCTCCTTTTATTTCGTTGAACAAACTTAATTGCTCGGGGTTGTCTTTCAGGTATTCAAGGCTCGGTTCCCAGCTAAGAATATACTTCGCCTTGCTATTGTTCATGTGCCGGTCTCTAATGATGAATTCTACCTGGTGGCCCACCGCGTCGGCTAGGCTCCCGTATTGCTTCAAGTCCACCGCGAGGAAGTGGCTACGATAACCTGTCTTAGTGAGGATGTTCGGTTCGCCCTTAAATTCCATGTGAGGGCCTTCACAGATATCATATCCAACGGTGCATACCATCTTCTTATTATCAATATACAGATCAATGCTCTGGCCATCAAAGGTTTTAGTGAAGCCAAGGCGGGTTAGTCCTTTCGCCTCGTTTTCCGCCCACTCTTTCTCAAGGGCCGCAAGTGCCTCTTTTCGTTGCTTTTCCTTACTCATACTGCCACCCCATCTAAAATCTCCCGCAGGGTATGATCGCCGCAGTGCAAGTCGCGCTCAATTTTTAACCCAGCTGGCCCGGTGATGCTCTCCATCTCTGATAGTGAGAAATAACCAAGCTCGTTTTCAAGGCCTTTTACATAACCAAAAAACCGATCCTCACCATCAAACTCGGTTGCATACCATGTCCACTGTGTCCAGGGCGTAAAGAATTTGGCAATTATCTTTATGTCCTTTGGATCCTTCTCCTCGTTAGCGTATAGTTCCGGAAATTCCTGTCGTAATTTCTTTGTTAGTAGTTTCATGCTTACCCCCGGCGGGCTTTATGCCCGCCGTACCCCCTTAACTAGCAGTTCATTGCATCGCTGGCATCGTGCCGGGTATAACACCCTGTCATGTAGCACGAGCTGAGTGTTCAGTAAGCCACAATCGATGCAAACCCGTTGCATAGTTCTATTTGACATCTTTACCCCCTTTGTTTATTTCGTCAACTGTGATCACTCGCCCGGTTTCGCATAGCTCGAAGTTTACATGCCCTTTAGCAACTGATATGTTGACGTTCTGTGAGTGATTCTCTTTCGCCACCTGGCGGATCCGCTGAAGTGCTTTTGCAGGTATCGTAACTTTCATGTTTACCCCCTTTGTTTATTCCCGGACGCCCCAGAGGGCGTTTCGCTAGGCTCTCACTAGCTCTTCAGCGGGGTTAAACGTGACATCTAACATATTTTGCCCTAAGTGAGATGCAGTCATCGGAGTGAGCTTTGTTTGGGTTGCGAGTTCCGGTTTGCCAGCGCCTTTGTGTTACTGATAGCCAGTCCAACCATCTACGTTTTTTGGTCAATACAATCTCTATAGCCTTTGTGTGTGAGAAGCCCCTTTGCCTGGCATAGGCCAACGCTGCAAGGCAACGATGCCGGTCGCTAATGTGATTGGTGGTCCCTGCTATTCTCTCAATAGTCATCTCTTCTAATTGCTCCATTCGTTTGGCATTCATTACTTAGCCTCCATTATTATTTCGCTGGTTTGTGATATATCGAAAACAGTCCCGGTGTAGAATCCCTCTTTTTCTACCACATAGCCATCCGGATCCTTTGGCCCAACAGGAAACCATATCATCAAGCCGTGCTGCCCTTTATCAACGCGACGTCCTGCCCTCTGCCATTGCTTATAGCCGCCTACCACTGTTGGCCCACCATTGTTAGATTGGATGTGCACCAGGATAGTATTGTGTGGCGATAGCGTCCTGCCCTCGATTGTTGCTACCAGTCCCCGGGAAAGTAGCTTTTGCTTCTGATCATCGCTTAGCTTTGTTAACGTTTTTCTGAGTTGCTGTATCTTTGCCTCTCGTGTTGTATTCATTTTTCCCCCTTTCATTTTAATCTACCATTATCATCTTAAAACATCCTGTTATTTTTGTCAAGTATTCTTAACAGAATGATTTAGCATATATGCTAATCATAGCTAAAAAACAAATCTGCTGCAGGAATAAATTATTTCGATTTTAGGATTTTTAGGATCGCCTGGCATTGAGATATAATTTGCAATTTTATATCGCCTGGCAGCTCTATTAGAGTTTTACTATCCACGAGCTCTATCGTGGCCTTGCGCGAGCCTCTACCGGCCGATGTTAGCTTCTCGAGCCGCCAAAGTGGAGCATTGATTAGATCCATTTTATCAAACCTAACTACCCTGGCTTCCCCGGTCCGCTTGCTCACTCCGTACTTGACAGGCCGTAACCATCCACACATGGGACACGCTAACCGTTCCCCCAGCCTTCCACCCTTAGTTGTGTCTTTATAACTCTTTGCCATATAATCTCCTTTCGTTAGCAAACTCCCCTTATAATTTCACGCTGGCTGCCCCTCCAGCTTCTTTTGCGACATATAATGCCTATTACCCTATTCCAATGCCTAGTTTATTAACCTTTCCCCCTCGAATTTTCACCCACTTATCAAAAGCAATGTGTTTATAGAAGCCATGAGGTAGATTAACCCACCGCGCAAATTCGTGCAACTCCCTTTCGTCCCTGACTATCCGTGGCTTAACTCCATTCACTTCCTGGTAAACCATAGCGAAGGGCGTTGCGTTGTAGCTCTTAATTAGCTCGAGCCTTTCCAAATCTTCCTGCAGCGAGCTGTTAAAGCCTATAAGGAAGTAAACCATCACCCTTGACAACTTAATGCCGGCACCTCTCAAAGTTTCCGTGCCCTGCCTAAAAGCCTTTTGATGCTTAATATCATCCAAGGCGAACCTTAATTGCTTACTATATTTGAGCCTCGATAGGTAATGCGCCTTCTCTTGGTCAACCAGCCTGATATCCAGCCCTTGGTTGAAGTCCACCTTTAGCTTTTCCTTCTCGAGGTCGACCAGTGTTTCTTTCCAATTCGGAGATGCGAGCAGGTTGTTATCCAGCAAGACTATATCCCTGTGCTCCCGGTCCCAAAACTGGTAAATGCTATGCCACGGCTTTATCCTTCCTTCCTTATGCGGCACAATGCAGTATTGGCAGCGCCGAATACAGCCCCTAGATGTGAAACCATAACTGGCTTTGGTATTGTAAAGTGAATAGTCGGGCATCATGTTCTCTACTTCTACCGGAAGCCATCGATCGCGGGACGTGAATCCAGTCCCCCCCAAAATAACATTGCCATCAATAGCTGGCAACGAATATCTGTTCTTACTGAAAACACAGGCAATATAAGTAATATCCGCTTTCTCCATGAGTGGCATATTAAAAACAATCTCGTCTCCCTTTGACTTATGATGAGCCGAGATCTTCATCAAAGCCAAATTAGGAAAGCCTTTCCTATCCAAGTCAATCAGTCCTACCTTCATAAGGCTCCTCTTTGCAGCATTGCTATTGTTTTCAGGATCGGGAATATCTGCTGTGGCACTACTGCATTTCCTAAGCATCTAAGTCGGTCCACCCTGTGGGGAATCCCATGAGCCACTCGACCCAATTCAGGTTCAACTGCCCACCAATCAGCTTGTTGAGGTCTGACGATTTCCTCTTTAGAACTCCTGGTGTGTGGTATTCCGACCTGTAATCCCTGCTCTTCGGTGTCGGGAACATCTTGGCCGCCGTTGCCAGTCCATCGCCGGCCTTCTCCGATATCCCCTTTCTGTTGTTGTTCCCCTCGACCGATGGCTTAACCGTTTGTCCTCCCCGCTTCAGGTCTCTCAGCCTTCACTTCATCCCATAGCTTCCTCAGACCAACAACCTTATCCGCAGCGTCCTCCCCTAGTTCTTCCGCCAACCTACCGAAGTCTACAGTAACCCCACTAGCCGCCGAGGACAGAGCTGCCAGAACCTTTACCTCATTATTTAGCTGCTCCTTTTCATCCTCCGTGGCTTCAACCAACACCGCTCCAATGGCCATCTTAAACTGACCCTCCTCATCAAAAACAAGCCGGTGATTTAGTGCCCCACGCATAGCAACTTTAAGCCTCTCCTTCAGTGGCTGCTTGGGGTCAACCCCAGCCCGCAGTTGTGCGATGCCTGCCATTATTCTACTTTCCATTGTAACCTCCTTCTATCGTTCTGCCGAGGCGGTCACCAAAACTTTTATGCCTTGGCTCTGACCACCTCTTTATAACACTCGGAACGTCCTATCTCCTTTCCGCTCTGATCAATCAGAACTCCATTCAAATGATCGACCTCATGGCAAAGCACCTGCGCCAGCAAATCATGCCCTTTTACTGAGTGCATCTTGCCATCAAGATCATAGCCTCTAACTTTCACAATCTTTGGTCTTTTAACTGCAAAGTATCTGCCCGGGATACTGGTACAACCTTCTGCCACTAAATGCGCACCCCTCCTTTTCGTTATCTCCGGATTCACCAAAACTAGCTCAATACCTTGCAACCTGACAACGATAAGACGGCTCAACTCTCCAAACTGTGGGGCGGATAACCCTATCGCGCGCAGCGGCTCCAATTGGGAAAGCATATGCTCAGCCAGGTCTCTAACATAAGCATCACACGGGTCCGCAAACGGCCGCGACACCTTCCTCAAGCGCTCATTCGGTACGGTCAATAAAACTCTATTTGCCATCATATTCCTTACAGAATAGATTAATCCTTGTCATTTACCTCTCTTGGTCTTAGCCGTTGCCTCATTGTAGGCTTTCCGTGCCTGGTCTATTGCCTCATTGCAGGCTTTCCGTGCCGGAGCCGTTGCCTCATTGCAGGCTTTCCGTGCCGGAGCCGTTGCCTCATTGCAGGCTTTCCATGCCTGGGCTACTGCCTCACTGTAGGCTTTCCGTGCCGGAGCCGTTGCCTCATCGTGGGCTTTCCATGCCTGGGCTACTACCTCATTGTAGACTTTCTGTGCTTGGTCTATTGCCTGTTCAAGCGTGCTCACTTGTCACCTCCTTTATATTCTTTTCAGAATGTGTTTACTCCTTTGTCTCGCCTGGCAGGGTCTCATCCGCAGTCGTGCAAGGCGAAATTCGCATATCCTGAAGTCGTTTCATGGCTTCGATGCACAAGAGATGCGCTTCGCGCAGGTCCATAATATCGACGCTTCCCGGATCGTCAAGGTCCTGCTGGATCAGCTCGATGGCTTTTTCGATTGTCATTGTCATTGTCATTACCTCCTTGCCTCCTTTGCATTTCATCGCTTCCAAGGGCAAACCATGCCTCTTCTCAAAGGCGCCCATTTTCATATTAGCTCTGTCTCTTCTTTCTCTAGTCATCTTTCCTCCTTTACATTCTCGGTAGAATGTTAGACGAGCTCCAATTCTGTCTCGTGAACAAACTCCCCCAGACCACTGATATGGCCATAATAGGTTTTCCTGTCACCTGGTAAGCCTTCGGCCAGCATCCGCCCTATGTACAAGAAGCTCACGGGCTTGAATTCGCTATGATAGTCCAAAGCAGACTCAATCACTATTTCGGGGTTGGATGTTCCATATTTCCTGGCGAAGTATTTTGATTCGCCTTTAACCCTGTATTTCTTTCCATTCTCAATCATAACTCCTCCTTTAGCGTTCTCGATAAGAACGTAGGTTATACATTAACCTTGTCAATTACTCTTTCCACCGGATAATTGAGGGTCGAAGGAGTGACGGGGGAAAGAGTGTGAGTTCCAACTTCCTTGGCTGGTGTAATCTCAAGGATATCACAGGGCTGGATGTTGGTGTTGTGAACCTTCGTTCCGTTCCAGAGCCAGCCCTGGAACGGTCTGCAGTCAACAACGATGCCGTCCTCGATATCCCATTCAAGAAAGTCTTGGCCACGGTCTTCCAGGTAAACTGTTATCATCTTATTTCCTCCCTCTTTCCTTTTCTTCAACCCTCTCCGTGTGCGATTGGTTGAGTCCTACCTTCTACCTCCCCCTTATACTCAAATTTCTGAGATAATAGCTTCAGGTCTCTTGCTACATCTCTACTTAAGGCACCAGGTCGCGGGATAACTAAGGAGCAAACCCCCTCGTGGATTTCGAGGTCGCCTTTATAGCCGGTGTTCCTTAATCTATCTGGCCAGTAGGGGTGACAATTTTTCCTGTCTGGAACTTTTATTGTTGCCATTTTTTGTTCCTCCTGTTGGTTTCATTACCTTTTAAGATAAATTTAGCACGCCCTCATTATTCTGTCAAGCGATTGTAGTCAAATGAGGGCTTGACAAAAATTAGAATAAGGTTCATAGTATTCTTGTAGGAATGGAAAAGAATAAGACCAAAAACAAAAGGAGGTAGAAGTGCAAAAAACAGGAATTGAATGGACAGATTACACATCAAACCCTGTTAGGGGTTATTGTCCTATGGCTTGCCCATATTGTTATAGTCGCAAAATATATGACCGCTTCAAGTGGGATAAGACAATCCGCTTTAGCCCTGGAGAACTGGATAAATGGGATAAGGCAAAGCCAGGGTCAAAGATATTTGTTGGCTCAATGATAGAGCTGTTTGGTGATTGGGTAGATGAGAGTTGGCTTAGAGAGATATTCAGGCATGTAGAACTTTATCCCTATTTAACCTTCCAGTTTCTGACCAAACAGCCACAAAATCTGGCCGTGTTTAGTCCATTTCCTGATAATTGCTGGGTTGGTGCGACGGCTACTAATGCGAAGATGGCTGAGGAGGCTGGTTTCTGGCTTTGGGAAGTTAAGGCTACAGTTAAATTTGTTAGTTTCGAACCACTATTAGAACGGATAGCTGCTCACTTTGCCGACTATAT
>Ga0210003_1001694_pt1 | contig 19204 bp, 17 predicted proteins | sample LantaG_FD_182804 | JGI IMG/M metagenome (GOLD analysis project Ga0210003, IMG submission 182804) | Deep subsurface microbial communities from Baltic Sea to uncover new lineages of life (NeLLi) - Landsort_02402 metaG (SPAdes) (version 2) | ecosystem: Environmental > Aquatic > Marine > Oceanic >...
TGAGAGCGGAATTGCCGGTGCGGCGGGCTTGCCCGTGGCTGCTGCCAACCAGAACCCTCCCTCCTCCTCGCCCCCGCCTCCCCGCGTCGCTCCGATCGCGCCCCATCAGAGCGAGGTACACGTCGTTCGGGACCACCTCCGCGCCGCCGCTCGCCGTGCCCGACTCCAGCAGCGCGCAGCGGAGGCCCCCGAGGGCCAGCGGCTCCCTCGGGCCCACCAGCCGCGGCACCGCGACGGCGGGCCCCGCCGCGCCCGCGCCCCCTCCCCCCCTGCGCCTGCTGCGCACGCCCCTCGCCCAGACGGCGAATGCGGACAGCGCGTCGACGAGCGCGACGTTGTCGGCGAGCCTGTGCAGGAAGTCGGCGTGCTCCAGGCACGCGGCCGCGGCCGCCTCCAGAGCCTGCTCCGAGAGCAGCAGGCAGTCGGCGAGCGCCGCGGCAGCGCGGGCGTTGAGGGCCGCGAGGGCCGGGGTGGAGACCTCGAGCGCGCCTCCCCGGGGGCGCACGGAGACAAGGGAGAGGCCCGCGGGGAGGAGGAAGCGGCCAGGAGCAGAGGCAGAGGCAGACGGGGCGGCAGGAGCAGAGGTGGGACAAGAAGACGCAGCGGAAAGAGCCCTGGGCAGCACCACCACGAAGCCCTTGCGGGCCGTGTGCGCCAGCTTGGCCCTGGAGAGGCAGGCGCGCCACGCCTGGGAAAGGCCGCCGCTGCCGCCGCTGCCGCTGCCTCCTCCGCCGCCGCCGCCGCGGCGGCAGCCGCCCGCCCGCCCGAGCTCGCGGACCGCCCACGCCTCGGCCGCGGCGCCCGCGGCGGACACCGAGAGCGCCCCGCGCGCCGCCTCGAGCAGCCCGCCGCGCTCGGCACGGACAGCGTAGGCGGAGCGGGTCGGCTCGGGGGGGCGCGGCAGGGCGACCCTCTTGGTGCTCCTGCTCCTCGCCTGGCCGCCGTTGCTGTTGCTGGTGTTGTTGCCGTTGCCGTTGCTGTTGGTGGTGGTGGTGGCGGTGCGGTGTCCGCGGCGGAGAGGAGGGCGCGCCGAGCAAGAGGCGGTCGCTTGTGTTCGAGCGTCGTCGTCGTCGTCAAAGTCGCCCGCCCCCTCTCCCTCGTCGTCCTCCTCGCAGCCGCCCCGCTCTCCCTCTTCTTCTTCTTCCTTACCCTCGCCGTCATCGTCCTCGAATCCTTCTCTCGCCTCTCCGCCGCCGCGGAGCGCGGCAGCGGAGCCCCCCAAGGGGTCGTGCTCCAGCACCCGCCCCAGAGCGCGCGCCAGCCCCGCGAACGTCGGGTGCGAGACGTTGGCCCTCACCGCCGCCAGCAGGCTCGCCGAGCAGCCCTCGAGGGAGGCTGCGAGGGTCGGCAGGGCCGAGAGCGTGAGGCGCAGGGTCCCGAGCCCCCGGGCGAGGCGGTCGACGCGGGAGGCCGCGGCGGCGGCGGCCTTCGCGGAGTCGAGCAGCGGGGAGTCGAGGTCTCGCCCGTTTCCGTTTCCTCCTCCTCCTCCTCCTCCTCCGGCGGAGCGGCAGGGCCTCAGGGAGAGGATGCCCAGGGCCCTGTCGAGGTCGCGGGGCAGGGAGTGGAGGGCGCGGGATACGGAATCGCCGCGGGGGCCCGCGGTCGAGACGACGCCGATGCGGCCGGCGCCGCCGCCGCCGCCGTTGTTCTCGCCGTTGCTTCCTCCTCCGGTCGCTGCTGCGACGCTTGCCGTCGTCGTCGCCGCCTCGGAAGCGAGCTCCGCGACCGCCTCGTGCCTCGCCGCGATCGTGGGCGCGTGCGCCAGGGGCTGCAGCAGCAAGGCGCGCAGCAGGGAGCGGCCCGCGTCGGTGCGGGCTCCGGGGGCCAGGGCGCGGAAGAGCGAGGTTTCGCCGCCGCTTCCGCTTCCGCCTCCACTCAAGTTCCCTCCTCCGGAAGAGACCAGGCAGAGCGCCACCGCTGTGTCCGAGTCTATCAGCAGGTGGTCCTTGGTGGTCACGAATGAGATGGAGAGAGAGCGCTCGGCCGGGAGGGAGCCCCGGGAATGCTCGAGAAAGTGGAGGAGAGCGCCTATGAAAGAATGTGTTTGTTATTTTTTGTTTTTTCGCTTTTTTAGGGTTCGGGAGGCCGAAAAAACGAAAACCGTTTTTTTCTTCCTTTCTCTCTTTCTTTTTCCGCTTCCTTTCGTCGCCTCGTTTCCCGCTCCTTCGCCGGATTTGCTTCAGTGCCTGGTCCGCGAAAGACCCCGAAAACAAAAACAAACGCACCGGCGGCGCCCAGGGAAAGGTATTTCGCCTTCTCCACTGCGGCCTTGCTCTCCCACCCTCCCGCAGCGAAATGCAGTGCGGCCGACGCCTTCGTGTCGTCAAAGGCCGAGCGCGCCCAGGGGACGGCCGAGAGGCCCTCCGAGGCGACGGCGGCTGCGAGGCCGAGGAGGACGACGGAGTTTTGATTGTCGCTCTCGCTGTCGTCGCTCGCAACTGCTCCCGGAGCGACCGCCGCCAGCGCCGACGAGGAAGGGACCAGGACGAGCGCCGCACCGCTGGTCCTCAGCGTCGAGCGCACGTGTGTCCTGCAGCGCGACGTCTCGATGAACTGGGTGAGGCGGAGGCTGTGGCGGCGTTTTTGGCGAGCGTTTGTTGAAAGAAGGAACTGGAAGCGGTGAGAAAGAGAGAGAAAAGGCGGAGCGGGAAACGAGGAATCAAAACTACTCACCGCCCGCGCCTCGTGTCGAGGAACGCGATTCCGATCTCCCCTGCGCGGTTCTCGAGGGCCGCAGCGAGGATCTCGGATGGGGCGTTGGGCTGGTTTTGCATTTTTGTTTTTGCGTTTCGAGGGTTTCGAGAGACGGGGCGACGGAAAAGGGGAAAAAAAGTGAAGCCGCAGCAGAGGTCATTTCTTTTCCGCCTCTTCAACTTCGGCCGCCGCTGCTCCTTCGGAATCCCCACTCGCACTCGCGATGGCAGGCCCCACTTCTGACGTCCAGCCCAAGCCCCCTTCCCGCCCGCCGCGGGAGCGAGACCGCCCCCCTAGGCGCAAGCGCGTCGCCGGCCCGGAGACGCACCGCCACGGCCTGGCCGACGACATCGAGAGCCCCTGGCAGAATGGGATTCGAGTACGTTTTTTTTTCTTGATGTCGTCGTCGGTTTTTAGTCGGGAATTCGAAGCAGATTCTTCGGCCCCGCTGCGTGCTCTTTCCATCCGAGGGGGAGGAGAATGCGACAAGGGCTGCTATTGAGATAGAACTGAGAGAAAGTGGAGCTGAAGAGGAGGAAGGCAGAGTTCTCGAGGAGCGGGGCGAGAAGCATGGGTCGTCAGCGAACGCATGCGTCGAGAGCAGCGGAGCGGCGGCGGCGGCTCGGTCTAGCCTCGCCAACGACGACGGACGACCTCCCCCCTCCCTCCTGTGCTCACGCGCTCTTCCCCCCTCCTCCTCCATCCTCCCCCCCTCTCCATCCAACCCAAAACAATAAACAGCCCAAACCGCGCAAGAAGATCCGCAACGCCGGCAACCACAAGAGGTCCCACGGCGACGACGACAACGCAGGAGGAGGAGGAGACGGAGACGGAGACGGCGAGGAGGAGCCCCCGCTAGCGGCCGACCTCTCGGCCCGCGTGCTCCGCGAGGCCCGCGCGCAGCAGGCTGAGGTCGAGGCCGACGAGCGCGGGCTTCGTGGGATCGACGAGGGACGCAGAGGGACCACGACAGCGGCAGCAGCGGCAGCGGCAGCGGCCACCCTCTCCTCTGACGACGAGGACGAGTTTGACGACGACGACGGGGGTCTTTCCGACGACGGCGGCGACGGCCGGCCGTGGGACGACGGCGTCGTCGACGTCTCCCCCGAGGACGAGGCCGCGCTCGCGGCCTTCGCCTCCGAAGATGGCGCCGCCAAGGGGACGCGGTCGCTCGCCGACGTGATTCTCGAAAAGGTCAGGGCCGTCGCGGGAGAAGAGGCCGAGGCGGAGGCCGCGGCAGCGGCCGCGGCAGCGGCCGCGCCGGCGACGCCGGGCAAGGTCCAGCAGCAGCAGCAGCGGCGACGCGACGACGCCCTCAACCACGGCGACGGCAGCCAGCTCCCGACCCCGCCGGGCGTCGACGAGCGCGTCGCGACGGTCTACCGCGGCGTCGGCCGCGTTCTCTCCCGCTACACGGCGGGCCGCCTGCCCAAGGCCTTCAAGGTCGTGCCCTCGCTGCGCAACTGGGAGGACATCCTGTACCTGACCGACCCTTCGAGCTGGTCGCCGCACGCGACCTTCCAGGCCACGCGCCTCTTCGTCTCGTCGCTCAACGCGCGCCTCGCGCAGCGCTTCCTCGCGCTGGTGCTGCTCCCCGCGGTCCGGCGCGACATCCAGGCCAACCGCAGGCTGCACTTCGCGCTGTACCAGGCGATGCGCAAGGCCGCCTACAAGCCCGACGCGTTCTACAAGGGGCTGCTGCTGCCGCTCTGCGCCGCCGGGGACTGCTCCCTGAGGGAGGCCGTAATCACCGCCTCGGTGCTCGCCCGCGCCTCGCTGCCCCCGCTGCCCTCCGCGGCGGCCCTGCTCAGGCTCGCGGACATGCCCTTCACCGGCATCAACTCCTTCTTCGTGCGCGCCCTGATCGACAAGCGGTACGCACTGCCGTACCGCGTCGTCGACGCCCTCGTCGACCACTTCGCCAACTTCGAGTCCGAGACGAGGCAGCTGCCCGTGGTCTGGCACCACTCGTTCCTCGCCTTCGTGCGGCGGTACGGGTCCGAGGTCCGCGCCGAGGACCGGCCGGTGCTGCAGAGGCTGGTGAGGGCGCAGTACCACCACCTCGTGTCCCCGGAGATCCAGCGCGAGCTGGCCGCCGCCGGCCCCCGCGGGGGTGGGAGCAGGGCGGGAGCGGCCCTGCTGCCCGGGAGCAAGACTGGCGGCGGGGCGGTTCCGATGCGTTCGGGTGTGAAGACGGCGGAGGACCCGAGGCGCCTGCCCGCCGTGGAGCTGATGGATGACGAGTAGAGTTTTTTTTTAAAGAGAGAGAGAGGGTTTCATGCAAACGAAAAAGAAAGAACACGACGACGACGACGACGACGACGACGACGCAAGAATGTTCACAACGTAGACGACCGAGTCTCCATCGCGTCGTCGCTCGCTCGCTCGTCGCCTTTCTCGATTGCTGCTATCACCCTAGCACAAGCGTGAAGAGCGCTTTGCGTGCGAGCGACCCACCACTCGCGATGAGCCGCTCCAGGCGCGGAGCGTCGCATGCGCTGGCCACAATAATCGTCTTTGTCCTTTTCGCCCTCGCCGCTCTTTCAGCGGCGGCCGCAGCGTCAGCGGCGACGGCCTTTTCCTCTTCCTCTCCCCTTCTCAACGACGACGACGGCGGCGCCGCCCCCTCCCACTCTTACTCCTACGAGCGTGGCTACGCACGCTTCGTCGTCGTCGATGAAAAGGCAAAGAACAGCAAGAAGAACAACAAAAGAAGAAGAGGCGGCAGCGGCGACAAAGAGGAGAAGAGGCGGCTCGAGTTTGTCCGCGTTTCCTCTCCTTCCTCTTCCTCGTCGTCTTCTTCTTCTTCTTCTTCTTCTTCCTCTTCTTCTTCTTCTTCTTCGTGGCCTCCCCCGCGCGAAGCCGTCGCCTGGTGCGAGTACGCCGACTCGTCCCTGACCCCCTCGGGCACGGGGCACCTCCACGTCGCCACCTCGGGCGACTTTGGCGACGCCGAGCAGATGCGTGCCGCGGGCTTCGTCGAGGGCTTTGTCACGGCCCGAAGGGTCGCGGACCACTTGCTGAACACGAGGGACTACTTCCTGGACCCCGTCAGGGGCCTGAACGCGAGCCTGGACGGTGGGCCGATGGCGTGGGTCGAGGAGCAGGACCGGTGGCTGCGGGCCGAGCTGGCGAGGAGGCTCCGGGAGCCCCCTCGGGCGAGGAGGCGAGGGGGAGGCGGGGGAGGGCGAGGGCGAGGGGGCGAAAGGGAGCTCGAGGGCGCCGACGACGCCGGGGACGACGACGGAATGCCTATCGAGTACTGGCGCGCCGCCGCGGGCACGCTCGAGCAGCTCGACGGGCTCTCGGAGGGGTACCGAGCGGCGTTCGAGGAGGCTTCTTCTTCTTCTTCCTCGAGCCCTTCCCCTTCCGGCGGCGGCGGCGGCGACGGAACCGCTTCCTCTCCCTCTCCGCCGTTGCCCGACCTCTCCTACGAGGACCTCCGCTTCCTCAACGCCAACGGAGAGCTCTACGACGTCCTCGAGCACTTTAAGAACAAGGAGGAGGAAGAACAAGGAGGAGCGAAGGAGAGAAATCAGCTTTCGGGAACGGGGCGAGTGCGGGCCGCTCTGTCGTCCGCCTCGTTCGGCGGCGGCAAAGCTGAATTCGAAACCGAGGCGGAGCGCGACGACCGCCTCTACCGCGCGCTGGCCCTCTCTGGCCGCTGCTCCTCGCTCGTGGCCGTCACGCCGGACCTCTCGGACTTGCTGATCGGCCACGCGACGTGGGACAGCTTCAGCCAGATGACCAAGATCTTCAAGCAGTTCTCCTTTGCGCTCAACGACGTCTCCTCGGGCCCTCTTGCCAAAGGGGGCGAGAACGGCGAAAAGGCAGAGACCCAGCGGCTCGCGATGTCGTCTTTCCCGGGCGAGCTGTTCTCCGACGACGACTTCTACCTCACTCCATCGCTGGCCGTCGTCTCGACCACCAACCACATCCTCAACGCGTCGCTCTTCGACTGGCTCCCGGCTCGAGGAAGGCTGCTCTCGTGGCAGCGCGTGCGCGTCGCGCTGCTCCTCGCCGAGGACGGCGAGACCTGGGCCCGGCTGTTTGCCAACCGCAACTCCGGGACGTACAACAACCAGTACGACGTCGTGACGCTGTCGCGGTTCTCCCCGGGCAGGGAGCTGAGGGAGGGGCTGCTGTGGGTCGTGGAGCAGGTGCGAGGGAGGGGGTGGAAAAAAAAATGGGGGGAAAAGGGAGCGAGGGGAAGAAGAAAGGAACGCGCCCGCCGGTCGTCGTCGCCGCCGTCCTCTTCGCCTCATTCCTCTTCCTCTTTCCACAAAAAAACTTGAACAACAAAACAGATCCCGGGCATGGTCGTGGCCCAGGACCAGACTCCAACTCTCGAGCGCGGCAGCTGGCCGGCCTACACGGTGCCGTTCTTCCCCGAGGTCCAGAGAGCCTCGGGCATCTCGAGCTTTGTCGAGCAGGGCTCGCTCGAAGGGGGGGCAGGGGGAGCAGGAGAAGAAACCACCGCCGGTCCGCCTTCTCCCCCTTCGTCCTCCCCTCTGTCCACCTCCAAAAAGGCCGTGCGCTGGCTCTCGTACCAGCTCTCGCCGCGCGCCATGCTCTTCCGCCGCGGCGGCAACTCGCTGAGCTCTGCCGCCGACCTCCGCGCCTTGATGCGGTCCAACACGTTCAAAACCGGAGATCCGCTCTCTGGCGGGGACCCCGTCGCCGCCATCTGCGGCCGCGGCGACCTCGAGGACACCAAGAGCGGCGCAGAGGGCGCGAACAAAAGGCAGGCGAGCGGGTGCTTCGACGCGAAGGTGACGTCGTGGTCCCGCGCCTCGAGGCTCGACGCCGACGCCGTCGCTGGGCCGACGACGGCGGGGGGCACGCTCCCGCCGTTCTCCTGGAGTGATGACCCGGAATTCGCAAAAGTGCCGCACAGGGGACTTCCGGAGGTGTTTGACTTTGAGTATGAGCGGTTCACGCCGAGGCTGAAGGCAAGGGTGAAGGGGAGCAGTGATGGGGAAGTGTCTGTTGCATGAACAGGAGGGGGAAGAGAGAGAGTTGGCTTTTGCTTCTACTTCTTTTCTTTTCTTTTTCGCATCCACCACTGTAAATTTGTTCGCTGCTTTTTTGCCCCTTTTTGTTTTTTCATATTCCACGCGCGCTCACTTCCAAGAGTTCAGAAAGAAGAAGAGAGCGCGCGCGAGAGAGACGAACGGACAAGAGAGAGTTCTGTTTTCCGGAGTTGATTTTTCTCGCGCCTTTTTTACTTTCCTCTCTTTTTCTCTTTTCCTCACTCATTCCACCTTGACCTCGCCTTCAAAGACCCACTCGGCGGGCCCCGTCATGTACACAGTACCCCCGACGCCCCCACCTTCCACCCCATCCTCGGCGACCCACTCGATGAACAGCGGGCCACCGGGCAAGTCGACGCGGCACTTCCTGTCGAGTTTCCCCTCGAGGACTCCGGCGACGACCGTCGCGCACGCGCCGGTGCCACAGGCCAGCGTGGGGCCCGCGCCCCTCTCCCAGACGCGCATCTTGCAGTGCGAAGGGCTGAGGACCTGGACGAACTCGACGTTGGTCTTGGCCGGGAAGACGGGGGACTTTTCCTGTTTTGACGGAAGGAAAATGCAATCGAGAGAGAGAGGGGGTGGGAAAGGGGAAAAGAGAGAGGGGGGGAAGGGGAAAAGAGAGAGAGAGAGAGAGAGTGAGAGGGCGTGCGTCGAGTTTTCGTCGGCGGCCTCGAGACGGACCCGGAAAAGAAAAAAAGAAAGAGGGCAAGAAAACACTTTTTCATAAAATAAACGCACCATCTCCGCCCCCGGGCCCGCCAGGTCCACCGCGTCCACGTCCTCGATCGCCGACCCGTCGCTCTTTCCGAAAGTGACGGCGTGCGGGTTGCCCATCGAGACGCAGGTGACGAGCCACGTGTCACCCCCGGAGCGCACCTCGCCCGCGACGACGGCGTCCAGCGCGCTCTGCTCGAAAGGCGAGGACTTGCCCGTCGAGGCCAGCGTCGTGGGGACGAGGGCGGGCGAGAGCGTCGGCGGGCCCATGTCGACGCGGATCAGGCCGTCGCTCAGCACCTCGGGGCGGATGATCCCGGCACCAGTCGCGACCGCCGCCGTCGAGTTTGCATTAGCATTTGCGGGAGAGCCCGAAGAAGGGGTCGAACTCTTCCCGTTTTTCTTCTCGTCGACGTCGGCGACGAACCGCGCGAGGCACCGGATCCCGTTGCCGCACATCTCCGGCTCGGACCCGTCACTGTTGTAGATGCGCATGGCGTAATCCAGGGACGCGGAGGCGGATCGAGCAGCCTCCGTGGCCGGGGCGCTGGCCTGTGGCGCGAGCGGCGGCAGCGCGAAGATGACGCCGTCGCCGCCGATGCCGAAGTTGCGGTCGCAGATCTTGGCGGCCTGCTCGGGCGTGATGATGGGGAGGTCCTCGTGGCGGTTGTCGATCTGTTGTTTCGGTTGCAGGGAGGACGAGAGAGAGGTTAGGGCCGAAAAAGAAAGGGGGAAAAAAGGCGCTCCCTCTGCGCAAAGCTAATAAGAAAAACTGGCTCGCTTCTTTGGCCTTTTGATTCCTCCTCCCTCTTCCGCGCTCGCGATTCGCTTCGCCTCCTCGCATCCTCAGCGATGCCAGCTCTCTCGACGGCCCTCTCTCCGCGCTCTCTCACCAGGATGAAGTCGTTGCCCAGGCCCTGGTACTTGGCGAATTTGACTCTCTTCGCCATGGCGCAGGTGACGACGCTGCTGGCTCGTCGACTGGCGTTGGACGATCGAGAAGGGAAAGGAGAAGAAGAAGAAGAAGAAGAAGAGGGAGAGGCCGCTCCTGCTGCGAGCTGCTGTCTGATTGCTCGCTGCGCGGAGCAGCAGCCTGGGCGCATGATGCGCGATGCGTGCGTCGTGGAGAGGAGCAGAGGGAGAGAGGTAACCGGGCAGAGAGCCGATGCCGGTGAAAAGAGAGAGAGAGAGAGAATCGAGTCTGTGAGATGAGGGAAGAAAAAGGGGGGAAAATTCCTCGACCTCGACCTTGCTCTTTCGACGGAGAAAATAAGAATCCTGTTCGTTCCTTTTCTTTTTGGTTTACAGGGCGTTCGTCTCGCTCCTCCCCCCGGCGACGGAATGTAAACAAGTGACGGTGCTGGTGTGAATGCGAAAGGGGCCGGAAAAGAAATCGTCCAGCGACGAGAGAAGAGAAAAAGGAGAGGAGACCTCTCACTCTGTCGCCATCTCGCCCCGCGTCGCCCGCAGCGCCGCCCCGAGCCTCCGGATCCCCTCCTCCAGCGCCTCGTCGCTCGCCCCGGCGAACGACAGCCTGAAGCACGCGCAGGGCCGCTCCCGGTCCCCGGAGCAGTGCGCGTAGGCCCCCGGGACCACGACGACGCCCGCCGAGCGCGCACGGGCCAGGGCCGCGTCGGCGACGGGGGCGAGGTCCGCGGCGAGCGTCGCCCAGAGGAACATGCCGGCCGCGGGCCGGCGCCACGAGGCCAGGCCGGCGAGGTGCCTCGAGGCGGCGGCGTGCGCGACCGAGGCGCGGCGGCGGTACTCGCGCTGCATCGTCTGGACGTGCCGCTCGAAGCCGGCGAAGGGGCCCGCGCCGCCGCCGCCGGGTCCGCCGAGCCCGCCGGGTCCGTCGTCGCCGCCGCCCCACCCCCGCAGCAGCAGCGCCGAGGTCAGCACCTGCGCCAGCGGCGGGGCCCCGAGCGCCACGCCGTGAAGGTGGCACACCAGCTTGTCGATGACGGCCCTGGGCGCGGTCGCCCACCCGAGGCGCACCCCGGGAAACAGCACCTTGGAGAAGGAGTCGAGGCGGATCACGCGGCCGTCGACGTCGAGCGAGAGGTAGGAGGCGCCGAGCCCGTGCAGCCCCTTCAGCGGCTGCTGCTGCTCTTCCTCCTCGCTTCCCTCCTCCTCCTTCTTCTTCTTCGCCTTTCCGTCTCCGTCTCCGTTCCCGTACTGGAGGTAGTAGTAAGGGTCGTCCTCCACGATCGCGACGCCCCACTTCCGGCAAACGGCGTACACTTTCTGCCGCCGCTCGCGGCCCGCGACGGCGCCCGTCGGGTTTTGGCCGACGGGGACCGTGTAGAGCAGCTTCGGGGCCCTGCCGTCGGGGCGCGCCGCGACGCGCGCAGCGATGGCGGCGTCGAGGGCCTCGGGCCTGATGCCTCCCCCGTCGTCGTAGCCACCGTCGAACTCATCGTCACCGTTACTCCCACTTCCAACGTCGCAGGCGACGGGGCACGGGACGATGCCCGCGGGCAGCGCGAGCGACTCGGCGACGTGAGGATACGTGTACTCCTCGCAGAGGAGGTCGTCGCCGCGGTCGCAGAAGAGGCGGAGCACGGCCTCGAGCGTCGGATTGTTGCCGTTGGTGATCATGACGTCGTGGGGGGGCGGAAGGGAGGACTGCTGCGGCAGGGGGAGGGGAGGGAGCGGGGGCGCTGCGGTGCCGCCGGCGCCTCTCTCCGCCGCCGTTTCGTTCTTCTTCGCCTTGCTCTCCTTCTCGAACCCGAAGACGCCCCCCGGCGGAGCGTGCTGCTCCAGGACGTGCCTCGCCGCCCAAGAGTGCAAGGGACCGTAGCCCCGGAGCTCGACCGAGTACTGCTGGGCGGAGAAGACCTAGAAAGAGTCGCGAGAGAGGAGAGCGAAGAGAGAGAGAAAGAGAGTGAGAGAAAGAAGGTCGAGGGTCGACGACAGCGGCGGGAACGGAAAGGAGAGAGAAAATAGAAGAAAAAACTCCCTCTCTCTCTCTCTCACCTCTGCGGGGTCCTCGACCTCGATCACGCTCCCGTCCCTGAGCGTCGCCGTCAGCTTGACGAACGGGAAGGACGAGGCCGGGGGGAACCCCCCGTGGAGCCCGATGACGGAAGCCGACTCGGCGGAGGCGGCGGAAGCCTGAGCAGAAGCAGAGGAGGCAGAGGAGGAAGAGTTTTTGCTCCTCGGCGACAGCGCCCTGTCGGCCGCGGCCGACGCCGTGACGAGCTCGCGCAGCCCGGCCATCCGCCTCGCGCGCCCCTCCGTGGAGAACATGGCCTCGCAGTCCAGGGGCAGAGGGATATTCGCAGCGTCTTCGTGAGCAGCAGCCAGACAGGAGCCTGCGGCGTCGGCGGTGACGAGCGTTCCCGTGGCGTGTCGCCGCTTCGATGGCAGCGTCGACGGAGACGGACGGTGCGGTGCTGCTCGAAGAGAGAGTTTCGAAAGGAAAAAAATGTTTGAAAAAAAGAGAGGGAAAGGAAACGTGGATGTGAGTCATTTTTTGTTCCCTTATCGGGCAGTAACAATAACCGGGAACATCGAGGACGACAAGATTCCTTCAACCAGTGGCGGTGGAGACGAAATAGGACGAGGGAGAGCTCAACGGCGAGAAAGAAAGGATGCGTCGAGAGTTGTCCCTTTGTCTCTCGTCGTCAGCGTCGTTGTCGTCGTCGCCGAGAACAAAGACCTTTTTCAATCAAAACCACTCACCAGCGCCGCCTCCGTCCCCGCCTGCGCTCACGTCATCTCCAGCGACGACCGTCGAAGCCTGCGGAGGCGCCATGGTTAAGATAGAGAGAAAAAACGCGCTGAAGAGGAGGAGAAAGGCGCTTGCTTTCTCCCTTCAAATCTTGAAGTCAAAAAAGTATGGAGGTGGAAGGCCGAGGAGCGACGCTGAGCGTCGTTTTTTATTATTTTTTCATTTCCGTTTTTCATGCTTTGCTTTCTTCTTCTTTTACACGCGTCCTCTCTCTGTTCACTGCACCGGCACGAACAGGTCCCCGGCGTTCGCCCTGGCCCACTCCGCGATGGCCCTCGCGGCCTCGGCGGCGTCCCCCGCAGAGGCCAGGGCGTCGACCGAGAGGTAGATCTCGTACTCGCGGCCCCTCAGGCCCAGCACCCCTCCTCCTCCGCCGCCGCTCCCGCTCCCGCTTTCGCTGTACCTCTCCCGGCGCTCCCAGTAGGTCCTCGCGGGGGGAGCCCTCGAGGGGGCCCCGGGAGGCGCACAGCGGGGGGCGTCATCTTCGTCGTCGGGGGAGAAGCGGGAGGACGACGACCAGCGCGGCCTGTCGCCCCCGCCGCGGGAAAAGAGGGACGAGGGCGCGAGCGAGGCAGCGGCAGAGGCCGCGGGGGGCCGCTGCCTCGTCGCCGCCGCCGCCGCCGCCTTCGAGGGCGAGAGCAGCAGGCGCTCCGCCGCCCCCGAGAAGAGGCCCCCGTCTCCGGCGCCGCCGCCGCCGCTTGCGGAGCCGCCGCCGCCGCTCCCGTCCTCCTCGGCCCAAGCGGAGAGCGGGACGCCGCCGCCGAGGAGGGCGCACCTCGCCCTCGCGTACGCCCCCGGCGAGGGGGGGAGCGCCCCGACGGCAGAGCACAGGACCTGCTTCCGCGCCGCGGAGCGGAGCGCAAAGTGCGACACGAGCGCGTCGCAGCAGCGCGGAAGGCCTCCGCCGGCCGCGGCCGCGGCGCGCAGGTCCGCCAGCCTCGGGCGCCCGCCGCCGCCGGCCGAGAGGCTCGAGCGGCGCGCCGCCTCCGCGACGACGCCCGAGGCGGCGAGGCGCTCTGCGGCGCCGCGGGCCGCCGAGGCCAGGACCCGGAAGGCCGCCGGGTCGCGCGTGATGAGCAGCAGGGTGATCGGAGGGTGGTCGTTCGGAATCTGGTTTTCTTCGGTGGCAGCGGCGGCGGCGACGGCAGCGCCGTCGTTGTTTCCGTTTCCGTTGACGTTCCCGCTGCTGCTGCTGCTGCTGCCGCTGCCGCCGCTGCCCCGAGGGGGTTCCAGCACGGAGACGTGCGCGTGCATGAAGCCCGAGCGGGAGATACCGGGGAGGCAGACCGGGGCGAAAGCCGCGACGCCCTCTGTCACTGCCGCCGTCGCCGCCGCTGCCGTCTCTGCTGCTGCCGCCGCCGTTGCGTCGGAGGCTGAGGTGGTAGGGGCTCTTCCTGCTGCCGCTGCCGCTGCCGACGCCGGCGGCGAAGAGGAAGAGGAGGAGCGAGAGAGCGCCTCCCCGAGAGCACCCCCCGATACAAAGGCCCTGAGCACGTTCACGTCCCCTGGGGTCCACGGCGGAGGAGCGGGGAGCTGCTGCCGCCGCCGCCGCGACGACGCCCTCTCGCTGCTGCTCGTGCCGCTCTTCGATGCCGCCGTCGACGCTGCCGCTCCCGCCGCTCCCGCGAGAGGAGGAGAGGGAGTTTGGGCCTCGCTTCCGCCATCGCTCCCAGAGCCGCCGCCGTCCTCTTCGTCGTCGCCGACGTCGATGCGTCCCTCGGCTGCTGCGGCGGCGGCAGCACCAGCGCCAGCAGCCCTCGAAGGCGACGGAGGGAAGCTCGGGCTGAAAGGCCTCCTCGCCACGGCGAGCGCGACGACCAGGTCCCCGGCGAGCAGCGCGCCCCGCTCGGCGACGCCGCCCGTCGCGGCCAGGGCGCCGGCCAGGGCGGCGGTGGCCTCGGCCCGCAGGCGGGCCGGCAGGGGCAGCGGCGGGAAGGCCGCGCAGAGGTCGCAGGCGTCGAAGGCCGGCGGGGGCAGGCGGGAAGAGGGAGAGGGGCCGGGGCCTCCCCCACCGCCCCCTCCTCCTCCTCCCGCGTCGTCGGCGGGCGCACCGGCGAGGAGGCCGAAGCCGCCCCACCCGCGCGCGACGGCGCCCAGCACGCCCCCGGCCCCGCCCAGCAGCCTCCCGGCGTCGAAAGACGGCTGAGCCCTCAGGGCCGAGTGGACGCCGTCGGTCAGCAGCGACAGCAGGCTCGCATGCGCGGCCTCGGCGTAGCAGAGCAGCGCCGCGTCGGGCTCGCCCGCGCGCGACGCCACGGAGAGGCGGAGCCCCCCGCGGCGGGCGAGCAGGACGCGGAGTCCCGTCGGAGTCGTCAGGGAGACCAGCGAGTTGCGGGGGGTTCGGGGGCGGGAGGGAGGCGGCCGCCGCTGCTGCTGCCGCCGCCGCCGCTGCTCGTCGTCGTCGTCGTCGTCGTCTCCTTCCTCGCCTCCGGCCGCGGAAAGCCCGTCGGCGTAGTCGCCGAGGGCGACGCCCGCCGCGGCCAGGCCCGCGGAGCCCGCGTCGGAGTCCCCTCCTGCCCCGTTTCCTTCTCCGGCAGCATCAGCGGAAGAGGAAGCAGCAGCAGCAGAAGAGGAAGCGCCGCTACTGCTGCCGTGGAGGGAGAAGACGGGCTTGCCGGCGGCCGTCGCCACCAGGAGGTGGTGCACGGAAGCGGCGAGCCACGGAGGGGAGGGCCCCTTTTCCTTCTTGTTTTTCGCTTTCTCGGTTGCGTCTGCGGCGGGTTTTGGAGGGAGAGGAGGAGGAGCAGCAGCATCGGGAGCAGCAGCATCAGGAGGAGGTCGAGGAGTCGGCGCCAGAGACGACGGCAGGGACAAAGGCGGCGCGGCCGTTTCGCCGCTGCCCGGGTCGCCGCCGCCTCGCGCGGCCGCTGCCGCTGTCTCTCCGCCGCCGCTTCCTCGTCCTCCAGCAGCAGCAGCAGCAGCTCCTCCTCTCTCGTTGCTGCTTCTGCCGAATTCCTCGAGCTCCGGGAGCAGCATTTTCCTCCTTCCCCTCCTCGCGGGGGAGTGCGACAGGAGGCGGCTGCTGCTCGCCGCCGCTGGGGAGGAAGAGAAAGGAAGCGCCGCCGACGCCGCCGCCAGCGGCGCCATCGACGGAGAAGAGGCCCTCGAAGACGATGACTCCGCCGCCGCCGCCAGCGGCGCCATCGACGGAAAAGAGGCCCTCGAAGACGATGACTTCGCCGCCGTCGCCGCCACCGCCTCCGCAGAGGCCGAGGCCGCGGCGGCGGCCCCCGCGGAAATAGGCTGCGACCGAAAGGGCGGGGAGGGCCCGCGCTGCTGCTGCGGGGAGGGCCCTGCGGCGCGGGTCAAGGGAGGGGAAGGGACGACGGCCGGGGGAAGCGGCGGCGGAGCGAGAGGACGAGGATAGGGCGCCGCGGCGGCGGCGGCGGCGGCGGCGGCAGCCGCTGCCCCCTCGTCTCCTTCCGCTGCTCCCTCGCCTCCTTCCGGGGCGTCTCCCCCCTGGAGGCTCAGCAGGGCTGCGCCGAAGTCACCAGCCGGGGCTGCGGCTGCTCCAGCTCGGACCGGGGACTGTGAAAGTGTTTCGGGGTTTTTTTGGGGGGGGAGTAGTGAGTTTTCAAAGGGGTCGAGAGCGTCGGGCGACGGTGGAAGAAAAAAAAACAATCGACAAGCAGCAGTCACTCGTACCTGTCTCGTCGTCGGCCGCGACAGGAAGCTCGCTGGTGAAGGAGCTCGAGGCAAGGCAGCCGCTTCTGCTATCTCGTCGTTGGGCTGTCGATCCCGCATCGGCGGGGCCGGCATCGAAGAGGAGGGCGACTCGCCATCGACGTCGTCGTCAGCCATCGTTTTGAAAGTGAAAGCTCTCTCCTCTCTTTTCCGGGGGGGAAAAAAAGAAAAAAAAAGTCACCCCCCGCAAAACAAAACGGGGTCCGATCACGCTTTTATATACCACTGGAAATGCGAATTGGTCACGATAAAAGTGGAAAACGAGAAAAGAAGCGGGTAGTGAACGCATTTGCGCTTTCGCTCTCACCTCTTCCTTTCCCACTTTCAATTCAACACACCTGAAAAGAACGCGCAACATTGCGCGTACCTCAATCTTCTTCAGTCGGCCGCGTGGTCTAGTGGTATGATTCCTCTTTAGGGTGTTTGAAAGAAAACCGGGTTTTCAGCAAAATCGAATTTAGAGGAGGTCCCGTGTTCAATTCACGGCGCGGCCCCCAACCTTTATTTTTTCCCATTTTGCTCGAGACGGGCGATGCCGACAGCGGCGAGGAGCTCGGGCGATGTGGGGATCGCCATTGGAGGGGAGAGAAGGGAGGCGGCGAGGTGCAAGGAAGAAGAACAAGGCGGTGCAAACGCCGAGGTCGAGAAACGGTGTCTCGACATTCCTTTTTCTTCTCCTTTACTATTTTTTCCGCCGCTCCCAATTGCTCGTTTTCTTATCGTGCCGAGAGACGCGTGAAGTAAAAAGGGAGTGACTGTGCACGGGAGTGAGGTCCTGAGAGACCAGGGGGGAGAGCACCTGGCGATGGAGGAAGAGAGAAGGATCCATTGAAAGGGGGAAAAAAAAAAGCTGCCCGGCCTTTTGTCTCCCTCCCTCTCTTTCTCTTTCATCCCCTTGTTCCGCTCGCCCCTCCTGGGGTCCTCCCCCGGCCATCCTCCTTTTTCCTCCGCCTCGATCGGAAGCAAAAAAGGCCAAAAAAAGGGGCCGCGCCGGGAATTGAACCCGGGGCCTCTCCTAGCTTCTTATCGAATGTTTCTACCGCCAACGGCGGCGGGAGGAGCAATTTCACTGTTGAACCGTACAACCTTGCTTTTTCCCGAAAGGAGAATCATACCACTAGACCACGCGGCCGACAGAAATGCATTTTCCGGGCTTTATCTTCAGCAGGTTTGTGAGTTTTTTTGGGGGGGAATCGGCTCTTTTCCCCTCTTTTTTTCCCTTCCTATGCCGACTTTTAGGTTCTGTTGTCACTCTTTTCTTTGTCAAGCTCCTCCATCTCTTCTCGTCGCCCGCTCTCTCCCTCTCTCTCAATCATGCAGAGCGCTGTCGCGTCGTGCCCCTACTCTCGCGCTGCAGCAGCAGCAGCAGCAGCGCCGGCGGCAGCATTAGCCCTCAGGCCGGCGGCGCGCTCTTCTCCTCTTCTTCGAACGCCTTTGACGCGTGCAGGAGCGACGTCGCTGCTTGGCTGCCGCCGCCGCCGCCGCCAGCAGCTCAATCTTTCTCCTCTCCTCCGCGCCTCTGCCTTCTCTGCCACGGCGGAGAAGGAGCCCCCGAGGAACAAGACCGTCGCGGACATCATGACCAGGGGCGTCTTCACAGTCACAGCGGACACGACGGTCGACGAAGGTGCGATACTTTCGTTTTTTTCGATGCAAAGATGCCAGCGAGCGATGGTTTGTCGGGCGCGCCTCGTTCTCGTTCTCTGACCTCAACCTCGGCCTCGCCTCAACTCGTAAAAAAAAAAAAAGCGCTCGACCTCCTCGTCAGCAAGCGCATCACGGGCCTCCCCGTCGTCGACGGCGAGGGCGTCGTGGTGAGTAATCATTAGTTTATTGAAGTCGCTGTCGATCTTTCATGACGAAGAAGGGAAAGCAGGCTTCGCTCCCTCCCAGTCCCCTTTGGCTCGCGTTTTTTTCTTTCTCACCTCAAAATCGTCACTTTTCCTCCCCCTCTCTCCCCAGATCGGCGTCGTCTCCGACTTCGATCTCCTCTCCCTCGACATCCCCGACGTCGCCCCCAACGGCATCTTCCCGGCCCCGGGAGGGGACTGGGCGTCATTCTTCAGCGCGCAGGTCGCCGCCTCGAAGGGCGCGGCGGCCTCCGTCAGGGACGTCATGACCTCGGAGCCGCTCGTCGTGCGCGGAGGCGACGCCGCCGACGCCGCTGCGCGGACGCTGCTGTCGCGCAAGGTGCGGCGCCTGCCCGTGGTCGACGACGCCGGGAAGCTTATCGGGCTGTTCTCGAGGTCGGACGTGCTGAAGGCTGCCTGGGAGGCGAGGAGAGGGGTGGAGAGCAGGAGCAAGAAGCAGTAGATGAATGATGTTTTGAGAAAAAAAAAGCGCAACGGGAAAAAAAAAGTGTAAGCGAGCATAAAAAACAATGAAATTCTTTCCAACCGCCACCACACCATCTCCCCCTCTCTTTTTCCAAGCTAGTTATAAATGTTGTTACTTTGTGGAGGAAAAAGAATCTGTTTTTTGAAGGAAAACAAAAGCAAGGGGAAAAACAAAATAAAAATCCGAGGAGCGACCCGCTAAAACAGAGCAAAACCTTTTTTTCGATTCACGCCGCCGACGCCACCGCGGCCAGCGCCTTGGTCACCGCCGGGGCCAGGCACGTCTTGCTCAGCTCCTCGTACGCCTGCGCCGAAGGGTGCGTGGCGTCCGGCATCGCCCCCGTCCTGATCCTCCCCCCCTCCAGGAGCAAGTGCCCGCAGTCGACAAAGGTGACCCCCCCCCTTGCCGCACCGCCCTTCTTCTTGGCGTACTCCTTCAGGCCCGCGTTGGTCGCGTCGATCGTGGGAGAGTACTTGCTCGGCTGTGCCTGCTGGTCCCCGTTCTCGTCCCCGCGCGGGAACACGCCCAGGAGGACGACGTGCGCCTTTGGGGCCTGCTCAAGCAGCGTGTCGACGACGGCGGCCGTCGCGGCGGCGAGCGCGCGGCCGGGCGCGGCGCCGCTCGCCAGGTCCTCGGGGTCGCCCTCGACCGACTCGCGCTTGATGTCGTTGGTGCCCACGTTGACGACGAGCACTTTTGGGTCCAGGGGGGCCGGGCTCTCGCCGTTGCGGACGCGCCAGAGCAGGTTGGAGGCGGTGTCGCCCGAGACGGCGAGGTCCAGGGCGCCGCGGCCCATCGCCTTGAAGTGCGCGCTCCAGACGGCGGGGACGCCCTCAAACTGCTTGTTGGCGATTCCCACTTTCGTGCCTCGGAAGGCCTCGAAGACGGAGTCGCCGTAGAAGACGACGTCGGCGCCGCGGCGGGAGAGGGCATCGACCTCGTAGGCGTACTTGTTGTGGACCTTGTATTTTTTTATTTTTATTTTTTGGGGGGGGGGGGAGGAGGGGGG
>Ga0210003_1001696_pt1 | contig 19202 bp, 10 predicted proteins | sample LantaG_FD_182804 | JGI IMG/M metagenome (GOLD analysis project Ga0210003, IMG submission 182804) | Deep subsurface microbial communities from Baltic Sea to uncover new lineages of life (NeLLi) - Landsort_02402 metaG (SPAdes) (version 2) | ecosystem: Environmental > Aquatic > Marine > Oceanic >...
ATCCGATCAGACGAATCGCGAATGGATCTATCGCCAGGCGTTCCACATGGGACGGCATATCATCGGCTATGAAGTGCAGAAAGTCCTCGCGGCGATTGACTGGTTTGAGACACAAGACACATCAGCGCGGATCGGCGTCGTCGGCTATGCCGAAGGCGGCCTGATTGCATTCTATGCAGCAGCCATCGATACGCGGATCGATGCCGTGCTGGTCAGCGGTTACTTCGATTCTCGCCAGAACGTGTGGGCTGAGCCCATCTACCGCAATGTGTGGAGTCTGCTGCAGCGGTTCGGGGATGCAGAGATTGCCTCGCTGATTCTGCCGCGGTCACTCGTGGTCGAATACAGCGCGGTTCCGAAAGTAACAGGCCACAAGGGGGACTGGAGTACACCGGATTTTTCCTCGGTATCGCAGGAATTTGATCGCATACCTGTTCCGGCCGGATTCCCGAAACCGACTCTGGTACATGACAACGGCGCTCCAACCGGGCCTGGTTCAATTCTTGCGCTCAAGACGTTCGCAGATGGGCTGGGAATTGAGACCGACATGGTTCTCTCGAATGAGTACCCCGAGGAGCGACGAGACTCGTTCCAGCCTGATAGCCGGCAAAGTAGGGCGATGCAACAACTTGAAAATCATGTCCAGGCACTGGTGCGAAAATCAGAACATGTGCGGGACCGGTTCTTTCTGTACGATGTCATGCCCGAACTGGCCGAACGCCGCTGGAGCACACAACGTCGCCACGAAACACATTCGCTGGATAGGTTTGTCAAGGGCGCCTCGCCGTTCCGTGAAAAGTTCCATACCGAGGCCATGGGAAGCTTCGACGAGCCGCTCCTTTCGCCCGACCCACGAACTCGCCGGATTATAGAAACGGAAAAATGGACGGCATATGACGTGGTGCTGGATGTGTTTCCGGAGCTATTCGCCTGGGGCGTGCTGGTCGTGCCGAAGGACCTGCAACCCGATGAGCGGCGTCCGGTCGTCGTGTGCCAACACGGGCGCAATGGTCTGCCGCGGGACACCATCGACGGAGACTCATCTGCCTACAACAACTTCGCCGGCCGCCTGGCCGAGCGGGGATTCATCACGTTTGCGCCGCATAATCTGTACCGCGGGGAAGATCGCTATCGCTGGCTCGATCGCAAGGCGAACACCGTCAAGGCGACACTCTTCTCATTCATCATAGCTCAGCACGACCAGATCCTGTGCTGGCTGGAAACGCTGCCCTTCGTGGAGAGCGAGCACATCGCGTTTTACGGGTTAAGCTACGGGGGCGAGACGGCCGTTCGCGTGCCGCCGGTTCTCCAGAAGTACTGCCTTTCGATCTGCTCGGGCGACTTCAATCAATGGACGCGCAAAGTTGCCGCCACCGACCAACCCTTCAGTTTCATGCGCACCATTGAATGGGAAATGCCTTACTGGAACCTGGGCAACACGTTCGATTATGCTGAGATGGCCTACCTGATGGCACCACGGCCCTTCATGGTCGAGCGGGGTCACCTCGACACGGTGGGCCGCGACCGCTGGGTGGCGCACGAGTACGCGAAGGTGCGATGGCTGTACGCCCAGCTCGGCATCGCCGACCGCACGGAAATCGAGTTCTTCCAGGGTGGGCACAGCATCAACGGGGAAGGCACGTTTGAATTCCTGCACAAGCATCTGGACTGGCCCGCGCCGGCGGATTAGTCTATCGACTTGTTCGACAATGTTACGATACGCTAAATAGCAAGGAGTACTTTTTATGACAACTATAATGCGGTCTATAGTCGCATCCGTTGCTGTCGCTGTTCTGCTGTCGGCGCCGCTTTCGGCAAGTTCCGAAAATACACGGATTTCTATTGCCGATGGCCGGTGGTGTCTGAACGGGCGGCTCACGTATCCCGGGACACAGGCTGAAGGGTTGTTGATGAACGTGCGGATGGTCAACGCAGTTTTTGAGGACACACACCGGCCCGGGTTTGATGCCAAAGAGAATACCAGTGAATTCACCGCAAAAATCCCGGAATATGTAGCGCACGGCATTCGCGCATTCACGATCAATCTGCAGGGCGGCTTTCCCGGCTACGAGGGAGCTGCCAATTCCGCATTCAGATCCGATGGTTCACTTCGCAGGGACTACATGCAGCGAGTCAGGCGAGTTATCGAGGCGTGCGACCGCAACGGTGCCGCTGTCATCCTCGGATGTTTCTATCAGCGTCAGGACCAGATCCTCAAGGACGAGAAAGCCGTGAGGGCGGGTGTTATAAACACGGTCCGCTGGCTTGGGGAGTCCGGATTCACCAACGTCGTTCTGGAAATCGCCAACGAATTCAATCATTCCGGTTTCGACCACTCTATCCTGAAGAAGCCCGCAGGCCAGGTTGAGCTCATACATCTGGCGAAGAAAATTTCGCCCACATTGCTGGTTTCCACAAGCGGCCTGGGTGATGGCAGACTTCCGGATAATGTGTGCCGGGCGAGCGATTTTCTGCTGATTCATTTCAATGGCACAAAATTCGATGATATCCCCCAGAGAATTAAAGTCCTGAAGAAATACAAAAAGCCAATCGTGTGCAACGAGGACCAGAAATATGGTGAGCAGGCAGCGAGCACCGCCGAGTTGAGTGTCCAACACGGCGCATCATGGGGATTCATGCACGAAACGGTCAATCAGCATTTTCCGTTTCATTTCAAGGGGCCGGACGACGATCCGAAGGTGTACCGAATGCTCAAATCGCTCACAGCGTCGGAAATAGTTGATACATACTTTCCGCCTCCTGAATCCCAAAGCGGCTGGCGGAAACTCGATCAGCCCGATGAAATCAAACGTATTGCCGGCATGGACCCCAACAAATTGTCCGAACTCAAAGATTGGCTCATGGCCTCAGACAAGCGCAACTTTGCGGCCGTGGTGATTCGTAACGGGTACATCGTGCTCGAAGTCGAGCGTGGCAACAGCGCCAAGACCGACTCACGCCGCGTGGCCTCCGTTTCCAAAGCGATCTGTGCTACCGTGCTGGCCATCGCATCTGAGCGAAGCCAGCGAGGCCAGACGCCCCAAGAAATGTCGTTCGATGATCCGGCGTTTGATTTTATCCCTTGGGCGAAGCCACTCAGCGATCCTCGCAAGGCGAAGATTACGATCAAACAATTGCTCAATCATACGTCAGGCATCTGCCCTGAGGCGACCGGCGCGCGAAATGACGGTACGTGGCAGTATATCCTCGGCCACAGCGGTGACGAACGAACTGCGAAGCTGGCATTTGATCCAGGCACGGCCTGTGGCTATTCGACACACGCGCTGGCTCATGCGGCGCTGGTCTGTGAGTATGTCACCGGCATACCCTACGACGAGTTTGCCATCGAAGCACTATTCAAACCGATTGGCTGTGAGCATTGGTGGTTCCAATACTACGATGGCGGCGAGGAAATCGGCAGGCACCCCTCGCACGGAATGGGCATACCGGCGCGGGACCTGGCGAGAATCGCCTATTGCATGATTCACGACGGCCGCTGGAAAGGCAAGCAGGTAATTCCGATGTGGTTTGTCAAACAGACCGCAGCGCCCACGCACAACGTCAAGGGTCTGGAAATGCGTTTCAAAATCAACGCCGAGACATTCTCCCACGGTTGGCAGTTGCCCAGCCGTTTGGGAGAGGGGCGGAACATACCGAAGGATGCCCGTTACAAGCCGGGTTCCGGCGGCCAACTCATCGCGTTCGTGCCCAGTTTGGACCTGGTGGTCACGCGACAGACGGGAAGCAGCGGCTCTTGGGAATACGAGGAATACTTACGCCGGGCCTGCGCTGCGGTTGTGCAGAAGGCCGAGTGAATTCCAACCGGGTAACGCAGCTTATTCACGCTGCATGGAACGACTATCGGAGAAGTCAGGGATCCGGAACACAGTCGGTTTTCTTATGCTTTATAGAAGAAGCCTCGACCGCGACAGTCTGATTTACCGGGACATCTGTGGCGGCGGCCTCGGAGCCGTCAAGAAGGACAATCAAAATATCGACGGATTCATGGGGGCCAAGCCCGAAGTGCAATACGGGGTCGTCCTGGCCTAAATCCAGTGGTTGCGGGATGTAACCGACCGATAGGAGGAAGCACTAATCCTGTCATTAGGTTTCCACTCGCCGCGTCCATACCCAGCCAGGCCTTGCCGGTTCCAGTGCCATCAGCCTGAGATATGATGACTTGTCCAGAGGCGCCGCCGTTGATCCAGGCAAAAGTGCTAAAGGGTCCCCATGCCGGATCTTCGTGCGTCTCATTGTTCATGCAATAGAGCACGTTATTGTAATCCAGAGTAATTGAAAGCAGCTTGTCGATGAATTTGTCCTGAAAGCTTTGGACCAGGTCATACTTCTGCTTTCTGGATTCTGATGTATTCTCATATATTGGATGCCCCGGTACTCCCTGGATGAAGGGGTGGCTGCTGAATGAGCTGTACGATTCTGCTAATCCCGATGATGCCGTCGTATAGTTTGTGTTGTTCTTCGGATTCCACGGATTCACAGGCCAGGAACCCCAACTGCCATCGATCAAATCAAACCTGTCCCATACTTCTATCTGAACAATGATATTCCGATTCTTAGCTTCGGCTATAAACATCTCCAGACGCGTCCAGAATGGGCCGGTCATCGTGTTTAGATCATACCGAGTACCTGATTTGGCGCAGAAGTCAAATCCCTGTGTTCCGGCTGCCATCCCCGGATCGAGTACGCACCGTAGACAGTTCCCACCTGCGGCTACTAACTCATCCATGGCTTTTTTGATTTGCTCGCGTGTACTTACGCCTTTACTATCTTTGTCATTGTCGGTGTCGTAATCGATAAATGGGTTATGGCCGTGATTCCAACCCCCGAGCAACAGCACGCGCTGGCCATTATATTTCCAATAACGCCCATCGATGGCAATCTGAGCAAAAGTCAAACTGCTCCATGTGAAAACGATAATGAATCCCAGAAGTATATGTGGGACATTTAGCCACGCCTTTTTTATGAAGATCCATGCCGAAGCCTCAATCGATTCCATGTCGCCGGCTCCGGAGAGGCTCATACTTCGGTTGCCACGGCTTGATTCTTTTGTATCTATCATTTTGCTCCTTTTGGTTTTAATGGGCGACATTAGCAGATTAACCATGTCTGTTATAATTGTACCGTGAAGCCAAAAAGCTGTCCAGATAAGCCATGAACGCTGGTTGATATGTCATAACAAGGATTCCTCAAAAAAGAATTGCAGTAACAGGGATTTTAGTATTCGACTTTGAACTTTTCATAGGTGTCCTGTCTTAATACCATTCATATAAAGGAACTGACAAATATTCTTTTCACCTTATAAAGTAATAAGCTTGAAGAATTGCAGAGGTCTGTTGTCCGGAGCCTTAATGGTGAAGACTACTGACCTGTGGCTGATGTGGGAATCATACAGATGAACTCTTATCCGACCTGTGAATGTGAGGTTCTTGATCTTCGCTTGTCTCAAGGGTTTGGGCTATCGCATCGGTTTTAGAAAATACTCGAAAAAAGCATAAACATTGTCGTTCGACTCAGATGTCGGGCTGTGGCTTTTCCGATTGGTCATAGCTACGCGGTTGGTATATCCCAGAAGTGTGTTGACCGCGACCGAATGATTGAGAGCTTTCCATCGCTTGAGTGTGTCTTCGGCGCCGCCTGAGACCAGAAAAGGTCTCGGCGCCATAAGAGCATGCAATTCATGCAAGTCATGGCCTTTTAGAATGAGCTCTTTGTAGGCCCCTGTTCGAGGATTTGTAGCGATGGGGATGCCTCTTTGGCGTTGCTGGTCCGGCTCATAACCGAGATACCAGGGCTCCCAGTAATTTATATTGGATCGGCTCTCATCGAATACGATCCCGGGATCAGACCACACGGCACAGGCGAATTGCTCGTAGAGGCAGGATGCGAACATGGCCCACTTGCCCCCGTAAGAGTGGCCGATGATGCCGATCCGTTCAGCGTCGACATTGGGCATATTCGCCAGGGCGCTGTGGCAATTAGCTGCGACATACGCCAGGGCCGAAAGCGGTTGAAGCGGAGGTTCTTCTTCGCTCTGCTTGCACAAAGGCTTGTAAGGAGGATTCAGGCTGCAAAACTCCGGCGTACCGATTGACAGGGCAACGAATCCCCGTTTTGCCAACTGATACCCAAAATCGCGCAGCTCCTTGCCCAGACCTGCCCCGGTCTCGGCATCGTAGTACACAACAAGTACGGCGGGGAACGGGCCATCACCGTCAGGAACAAGCAGATAACCGGCCACAGTTTGATCATCCGGTGCAATTTCAACAGATACGCGATGCTGGGTGATATTGTCCCGGCACGTTTGCTCGGAGTATTGGACTTTCGGATTTTCAATAAGCTCAGGCCAGGAGCCCATCATGCTCCGCCATGCAGCGAGTATTTCCGTTCTTCGCCTTTGCCAGTCTGGCGGTGTTTTGACGGGTGTCCTATTCTGGAGGTTGAGCAAGGATCTGTATGTCCCGAAGTCGTCCACAAGCTCCGGCGGAGGCGTGAAAGATGATTCGATTACTTTCGGTATCTGTTGAGCAGAGCGTGGTAACATAGGGCTTATGTCCACGGATTCGCCGTCCAAAAAATTTATGAGGATCTTTTCACCTTGTTCGGTGATGGTCGAAACACGCTTTTGATTCGAATCTCGAAGCGGCTGCAGCACCGTCAAAAAGCGAACCGGCTCTGCCGAGCGGCGCTCGTAGACAATAGTGGGAATCGGTCTGACACCGCGAATTCCATGACCGCGCGGCAGCCAGCCCTGGACAACAGGAGTTTCTTGTCCGCGTATAACACTTGTTTTCAGTTCACCACCCGGCAATGGGACAATTCTGATGTTTGCACTGTCGGCATCCTGCGTTTCGACTACGCCGCTGTCTTTATCAACATTTACATTCTGAGCGTCGAGGTGGAAGAGTGCCTGGTAAGAGTGCGAGTTGCCGTCGAGTGGCTCCAAAGTGTCTCGGACGAAAAAAATGCCTGGTTTCTTAAGGAAAATGACTTCTCGCGAGTGACGCGCGAGCCGTTGATCTGCCCGGCCAAAGCCCATAGTGTATGTCCCTCGCGCACAGTCGTAATACCGGTCCGAATGAAAAGCGACATCGACCGGTTCGGTGCCGACATACTGTTGACGAGGCAGGCCGCGCTGCACCTGGCCCTGACCGTCCACCAAGACAACGTTGTGGGCATAAGAAGAAAGAACATACCGGCGCCACTTCGATGCATCGTAAGCATAGCTGCCTGCCTCGACAAGAAGCTCTTTGCCGTATGCGAAGATAACGATGCCGAGCTTGTCCTCATGCTGGTGGCCGTAACCAAATGGTCCGGCCTCAAATCCTAAGAACAGTGCATCGGATTCCCAGCCGGAGCGCATAACGACCTGGCCGGCGTACGGAAAGAAATGTGAAGTGTAATCAGGCGCTATGCCTTCCTGGCCGTTCGTTGCTATCCACTGAAAGTCCTTCCGATGGTCAAACAGGATGAAGCCCTTCTTCAGCGTACCAGGGACATCTACATGCCACGAGTCATTCCATCGTGGAACATCCCGGTCGGGACGCATCACCCACATATTGTACGCAAACATCCGCTCGAGCTTTGCCCGGTAACCATCCGGCAGATGATATCCGTAAGCCCCGGCGATTTCTACCGGCCCAAGAAAGCTGCGCAGAGCTACGTTATGGTAACCGGGTGTCAACTCTATCTGGGCGCCATCCGGATAGACTTGTGTATCAAGCTCCGCCAGCAGGCGTTTGGCTGCAAAGTCACGCCAGTCCCTGGATTCTTTGACGAATGGAAGAAGAACGCCGACGTGGAAAAGGCCGTTCATTTCCATTGTGAGCCAATTGCCGCTTGTCGGGTATGAGTAAAGGTATCGTCCATGCTCGATCATGGACTTGAGTATGGAGATAAGTGTACTGTCTTTCACCGACGGTGATTTGCGGAAAATAGTGAATACGGACGGCCAGGTCCAGGACATTCTGATGCCTGCCTCGATGGTGCGCCACTTCGAATACGGCCGCTGGTTCGCCCCGTCGACAGGCACCGGGCACTCGGCGACCCAATCCGAGAACTGTGAATCAAATTCCTTTGCGAAGCGTTCATCACCGGTAGCCTGATATGCACGAGCGAGGGTAATCCAGTCGCTATGACGATTGAGCTGCCAGGTCCATTCGTTGTCGCGGTCAGACTTTGACTCCTGCGTCGTTGTTGGATTGAAACCCCAATCGATGTCTTGACTGAAGGTGTGCGGTATGCCGACCACAACAAATCGGTGGTTAAGGACGCTTTCGGCTTGTGATGTATCAGCATTTTGATCTCGCCTCGCCTTCTGTCCGAAATCCGCCGGTTCCTCGCGAGCCCGAACAAATGCTGTCAGAGCCGAAAGAGCACCTTGGATATCACCGCGTTTCTGAAGGGCGATGACCTGGCTCAAGGCAGGATAATTGGGATCAAGCGAATCGAGCAGGTCATTATCCGACAGGCGAGGACCCTGGTCGGACGTGGGTGCCGGCTCTGCTGCTACCAAAACGGCAACAAAAGCCGCGAGAACAACAATTACGATTCTCAAAGACATTTTAACCTCCAACTGTCTCGAATAACTAACGTGTTTGACGGACACGAAACTGCAACACCGCAGTTGATGCTGCTGCGTCCGGGCAACCGACCACCATTGTACTTGCTCATGCGAACGAGTCAAGATTGGCCGTGGTTACGTTCTGCTTGATGGTTTTATGCGCTGTGAGCAGAGTTTATTTATTGTCTGGTTCCTCAGGACTATATTTTGATTGGAATAATATTGTGAGCTTGCTTTTCGGAATGGGTGTCGTCGCACAGTTTGATGGGACGCAGGTTTGAGACGAATAGAATCTACTGCGAAAACTCGAATAGAGGAATGAACCAATCAAACCAAACTATAGACTTGACAGGCATGGCTTCATAGAGGATTCAATGGACGAGTCCAAGTAAGAAGAGAGGACATCGCCCGCAAAAACTGCTTGTGCTCATATAGACCACCTGCAAAAATAGCAAGCGAGCTTAACAGGCAAAATCCGTATTTCTACACGGTTCATAAAGTTTTATCGAAAATTCCAAATACAATAGAATCTAATAAACCCCCTCAAACACAATCGCCAAAAGTGTAAACTCAAAGGTTAGGGCTACTATCATAATATGTCAGTATTTGATCTGAAAAGGACCCCTCTCTAAGTAGAGTGATCTACTGAGGACAAGGCTATATTTTCTATAACTGTTAAATCTTGCGACTCTAAGACGAGAGGATATAATGATACATAATGATGTTCTGTCATGAAGTGTTAGAAAAAGCATATTCTTATGACCATAAGGAGTATCCTGCCATGTCGAAAATTTCCCGCAGATCGTTTTTAACCGTTTCCGCTGCTGCATCCGGAAGTTCCATTCTTAGTTTCGCTCAGGCTGCCGAGATTATTCCCGGTTTTGACCAGACAAAAACCGACTACGACACAACAAAAGTCTGGAAGCCTTTCAGCAACCGCAAGGTTCGGGTCGGAATTGTCGGGCATGGTGTTTGCCAATTCGGTCTGCAATTTGGACTCCAGGATCATCCCAACGTCGAGTTGGTTGCGGTAAGCGATTTGTTCCCGGACCGCTGTGCCGATATGGCTCGAAAGGCTAAATGTTCCAAGACGTACCTGTCGTTGGAGGAGATGCTCAAGGACGATTCAATCGAGGCCATCTATTGTGCCACAGACGCTCCAGCCCACGCTAAGCACGCTATCCTCTGTATGGAGCATGGCAAGCATGTTGCTACTGCGGTACCCGCTTTCCGTGGAGATATTGAGGATGCCGAAAGGCTCCTCGAATGTTGCAGGAAGAACAAGGGGCTGGTTTACGCAATGTTCGAAACATCGTGTTTTCATGACGACCTCTTCGCAATGGAAAAGCTTTTTGCCGCCGGAGTTTTTGGCCGTGTTGTCTATTCCGAGGGGGAATATTGTCATCCTTATTCTCTGGGAGCACCTGCGCTGGGCTCCTACAAGGACTGGCGTAAGAAAGGATGCCCGATGTGGTATCCGACCCACGCGACGGCTTACTATGTCGGCGTTACGCATAAACCCCTGCTTGACGTCTCCTGCCAGGGCACTCCTTTTTTTGACATAGATAAACAGGTTCCCAACGCGATCGGAAACATATTCAAGTCGGAGGTCGGCCTGTTCCGGACCGCAGAAGGAGGGCTTTCCCGTATGATAATATGCCATTCGCAGGGTGAGTACCTCGAAGCGGGACGCATTAGGGGCGAATATGCCGGGTATAACAAAACATTTGTCGGCGACAGGATTGGCAAAAAACGCCACTACGAGGCTATCAAAGGTGGCTTGCAGATTAAGAAGTATGCTTTGCCGCCGGGAGTTTCCCCAGGGGGACATGGCGGCTCTCATGGCTACCTCGGTGACGACTTCATCGACGCCATTTTACGTGGTCGCAAACCGAGAGTTGATGTCATCGACGCGCTGAATATGACAGTCCCCGGCTATTATGCGCACCTGTCCTCGATGAAGAATGGTGAAACGATGAAAATTCCGCAGTATTCACTATAATACCTGAACTGTAATTGAATTCATCTGACCCGATTATGCTGAGAAATATATGTGTTCCTGACCAAAGCAAAGGTCGCAATAATTCAGAAGATCATAAGTGCGCACAGAGATTCGTGAAACACATGAGCTTCTGGGATTGACTCAGTTAAATTGTTTGCTGACCGTGATATAGGTAGATTCACGATGTCGAGCATAATGCATCGTGAAGTCGAACGGCTGTTCAGATGAGCTATGAAGCGTGGTTGATACGTCGTAACGTGGATGCCTCAAAGAAAATTATTGTAGCAACAGGGATTATATTATTTGACTTTGAGCTCTTTATAGGTATCCGATGTACTTGTTAAAATATGCAGAACGGAGTTACTGGGCTATCACATCAGCCCATCAAGGTCAGTGTGCATGCACGAAAGTCTCCTCCGAACGAATCTTTTTAGTTGAGTTAAGAGCAGCAATTCTTAAGATGATAGCTTCGTGTAAAGATGTAAATAAGGACTGACCAATGAGCCTTGGGAAAAATGTACTATCCGAACGTATCGTGTACTAACAGGAGGCAATCAGAAATGAATTCAACAAGACTACTATTTTTGTTTATGATGGTAATGTTCATTGGTGGCTGTGAGAAGAAACAGACAGAATCAACTGAGCTAATTAAATCCCCAGGACCAACGAAACCTACTGAGCCGACTGAGTCAGCCCGCCAAGCTGTGGCCGAAGACAACGTCGCAAGAATCAGACCAATAGTTTCAAGCGGTACCGATGTAGACGCAAGGGACGATGCTCTGCAGACACAGTTGCACCAGGCAGCTCTGGATGGACAAAGTGATGTAGTAGAACTCCTTATTGCCAAAGGCGCCGATATCAATGCTAAGGACAATGAGGGCAGTACCGCTCTGCATAGGGCCACTGAGAAGCACCATACAGATGTGGTTGAGCTTCTGCTTGCCAAAGGAGCAGACGTGAATGCCAGGACTTACGGCAAAGAGGAGACTCCTTTAATCTGGGCTGCCTATTATGGATATCATGATGTTGCAGAACTGCTTATTGCTAAGGGCGCGGACATCAACGCTAAGGACAATGAGGGCAGTACCGCTCTGCATAGGGCCACCGAAAAGCACCACACAGATGTGGTTGAGCTTCTGCTTGCCAAAGGAGCCGACGTGAATGCCAGGACTTTCGACAAAGAAGAGACTCCTTTAATTTGGGCTGCTTATTACGGGTATAATGATGTTGCAGAGCTTCTTATTGCCAAAGGTGCGGATATCAATGCTAATGACAATGAGGGCTGTACTGCTCTGCATAGGGCCACCGAAAAGCACCACACAGATGTGGTTGAGCTTCTGCTTGCCAAAGGAGCTGACGTGAATGCCAGGACTTACGGCAAAGAGGAGACTCCTTTAATCTGGGCTGCCTATTATGGGTATCATGATGTTGCAGAACTGCTTATTGCTAAGGGCGCCGATATCAACGTCAAAGACCAGCTAGGGCGGACTTCTTTAGTGGTTGCGAAGGAGAAAGGGCGTGAGGAAATCGTCAAACTTCTCCGCAAGCATGGAGCGACAGAATAATCAAGGTGGAGCAGAGCAAACAGCCCAAGGCGACCCGCGCCGGCTGATCATCAGTTTGCGTAGAAAACTCACGTCCGTAGCCCTTGAGTTGCCGAGGGACCGGGCAAGGGTCGCCATCGCCTAGGGCATGCGTCAAAAACTGGTACGTTTTGATACGCGGCCCCTCGACGAAGTGACATAAAAAAAGCCGGCAACCATAAGCGGTTGCCAACAAGGAACTTACGAATGGGCAGGAGTGGATTTGAACCACCGACACACGGATTTTCAGTCCGTATGTGCGGTTTGTAAGTGCTTGTTGCATAAGGGTTAATGGCTGTGAAATAAAGACTTATGAGATCAACAGTAGAACAACCAAAGACTAATATAGCATCAGACGTGCAAGTTTGGTGCACATTTTGGTGCACAGGAGTAGTTCATACAATCCTTCATTACTGAACAGTGCCACATTACACCTGCGGCTCTTATCCGACCAACCGCAATTCTGGCATTCTGGAGACATCTGCGTTTTCGACGATGAATTTCTCGAGGTCATGCGATCCGTGCTTGACCATGAGAAATTGTGGAAGGCAGGCACGGAGGGCCTGAGCCACAACCATTTCTGAGGGAGCCAAAAGATTAGTGGATAAAACTCAATCTGACTGAAAATAACATCATCACTTTTTACGGCCGAAACGGTGTCCACCCGAAAAACTCCGTCCTCCTTATTCCTACAGGACTTACAGTAACTTGCGTCATGCGGCTGATTCTATTATGCGATACGGTTGAAGGAGAACGCAATTACACAACAAGAAAGCCTCTGCAAATTGGGATTTTTCTGCAAAACTACGTAGTCACCACAATTGACAGCGTGCCCAAACAGACACACAATTTACAATACAAATTTACGCATTTGAAGGAGATTATCCCGGATACTGTGATTGTGATATAGTCTAAGATCCAAATTAGGAGAAGAATCATGCAAGCAAAAAAGAGAGTGTTGGCAGTCGATGACAATGAGCTCAATATAGAGATTATTAAGGAATTATTGGATGACGATTATAATCTCAAGACAGCCAAAACAGGCGAGAAAGCTCTGGAGGTCGCAGTTGATTTTCGGCCGGACATCATTCTGTTAGATATTATGTTGCCCGGTATGGACGGGTATGAAGTATGCCAGCAAATCCGAGCGAATCCTGCCCTTCGGCATACAAGGATTATCATGGTCTCTGCCAAGGCAATGACTTCAGAACGGATTGAAGGCTATGAAGCCGGTGCGAACGTTTATATTGCCAAACCTTTTGACAGAGATGAGCTTCTGACGAAAATACGCAAAGAGTTACACCTGGCGGCCATGGAGAAGGAGGAAGAACCTATAAGAGCCATAATCTATAGCCGTGAAGCTGACTTGTAGGCTTTGGCAGTTCTTAATAGATGGGACCTGGTGTAATGGTGTGTGAGATTTATTTCTGGCGGCTCACTCTATTTCCTCACCGACGTCGCCAGACTCCTGCGGGGGTAATGGAGTCACATCTTTTTTTACAACTTATTTACAGATAATTCTCATTGGACAACCACCCCATCGAAATGGAGGAATAGTGAATCGCCATCGATGATCGGTGATGATGCCGGACGCACCCTGTGATCGCAGTTCAGGTCCCGACGCTCCCAGAGCTTCTTCTGCAGCGCCTCAGCGAACCGTCTGGCAATCAACCGTGATCCGCACGGGCAATCCGGTCCGGACGCGTTTGACCTGCGTCTCATGAATCCTCACCATCAGCGCCATATTGCGCAAGTCCGGGATTGTGATAATCGCAGTCCATAAGGGCGAACTTCTTCTGGAGATTGGCGTTCTTCAGCTGGCTCAGGCTTTGGTTTTCGTGCACTTCCTTCACCTTGATCTGCTCCGTCAGCTCTGCGAAATGGGCTAGGTTTTCCGCCTCCTGGCTGATAATCCGCTCTTTCAGATGGGACGAATCGAGTTCGACCAGGACCAGACCATTGGCAACGTCCTGCTCCGTGACCTGGTAACAGCCTTTGTTATCTGTATCGAGTTCTCTTGACAGTGGTGAGCACTGGGTAAGTCCCTCAGGGAAGTGAAAGATGTCCCGACTTCTTCGATATTTGTCATTTTCCGGATACTGACCTTCCTGTACAAACTGAGGCTTAAGTGCCGACTCACATACACCCCACAATCGTACAGTTTGCCAGTAACCTCGTTCTGAGAGTCCATGGCAGTCTTCCAGTTCAGTGTCTGGATGCACACGGCTTATTCAGAACCACCGAGTACCCAGAGTCCCTTTGCCTGGTGTGGGCGTTACCCACTACCAGGATGACTTTGAAAGTCACCTCAGAAGACATTACTCTTCCTTCACAGCTCATACGGACTCATGCGCCAGACCAAATCCCTCCCAACGTCTTGGTTTTCCCTTGTATGCTGGGTCTTTGCAGGTTGTAGCCAGTCCCTGCTGGGAAACGGCCCTTCCCGACATTATCTCTGCAATCCTTGTATAGGCGCAAGGACCCTTAACCCGCAGCGTCCCTTCGGTGCCCTTGCCCGTTTCTTCCCGAAGGACTACGGTCTCACCTCAGGATTTAAAGGTTCGACACGCCAATTATCCGTCGCAATGCAACTTCAACAACGGGACAAATTTCGGGGCTGCAGTCATTCCATAACGTTCAAGCTCCTATACTTGATAGATCCTCTGGTTACACCCACAACTGAGCATATATGAGCTCAGGGCAGCCGGGCCGTTTACACCACGCATCGCCCGGATGGTTACCCATTCTGAGATGTGGCATCGCTACGTGCCTGAATCGGGCAACTGGCACGACGGGACTTTCACCCGCTGGATTGCAGCCTTGTCGGCCGCTCCATATCTCCTTTGCCAGAAAAATTTTCTTTGAGGCATCCCTTTTGCGATTTGTCAGCCAACGTGCCCTGCTTATGCTAAAAAAATTACTGCTTATTATCAGTTGAAGTCTTGCGATGAATCTGCTAACTTAACGCAACACAAGGCTCAGGAACAATGAAATCGAAAGGAGGACATTATGTCTTGGAAGCCTCTTGTCATACTCGGATTCCTTATAAACATTCTTCTGTCGCTGCAAGGAGGATTAGCCGCTGAATTATTGGTTGGAACGGCAATGGCTGATATTACTCCCGCAGAGCCAGTTGCTGTTTCCGGTCAATTTCATTTGCGAATCGCCAAGACAGTCGAAACATCAATCACCGCAAATGTGATTGCATTGGAATCTCGTGAAGAGGGTTTGTCTCGTGATGTGGCGATCATGGTTTCGTGCGACCTGCTGAACATCCCCCTGGATGTTCTGGAACTTGTCCGCAAAGCTGTAGGAGCACGTCTGCCAAGTATAGATACCAAGAAGATATTTCTCAATGGTACGCACACGCATACAGCCCCCGTTTTATTTTTCGATAAATATCCCATTCCAAGAGAGGGAGTAATGCAGGTTGAAGAGTATCTATCCTTCCTTGCTGAGAGAGTCTCGGACGCAATAGTTCAGGCTTGGAACAAGCGAAGTAGGGGAAGTGTCACGTGGGGACTTAGTCATGCTGTAGTTGCTTATAACCGCCGTGCGGTATACGCTGATGGCTCCGCTCAGATGTATGGAAAGACTGACATAGCTGAGTTCCGGAATCTCGAGGGATACGAGGATCACGATGTCAACACGTTGTTTTTCTGGAACGATTCAGGTGAACTCGTAGGTGCCGTAGTCAACGTCTCCTGCCCATCGCAGGAGGTCGAGTCGAGGTCCACTCTCAACGCTGATTTCTGGCATTCGGTACGCAAAGCATTGAGGAAGCGTTATGGTGAGCAGTTGTGCGTATTGGCCTGGACGGGTGCTTCCGGTGATCAATCGCCACACTTGATGTATAGAAAAGCGGCCGATGAACGAATGCGCAAACTTCGCGGTGTGAATCGTTTGGATGAGATTGCCCGCCGCATCGTAAGGGCTGTGGACGATGCCTATGAAACTGTTAAAAATGATATGCATACTGATGTTCCTCTAATTCATAAGGTAGAAACGATTCGACTGCCTATGCGCCTTGTCACTGAAGCGGAATACACCGAAGCAAAAGAGGCGGTCGAAAAGGCAACTGCCCAGATCGAGCAGAATTCTGATGCTGCCATGCGGGAGTATCGGAGGATGAAATGGTATGGAATGACCGTCAATCGATTCGACCAGCAGAGGACAGAGCCACAGCCAAAATATGAGATGGAATTGCACGTCCTGCGGATCGGAGATGTCGCCATATGCACAAACTCCTTTGAACTGTTCACTGACTATGGAATTCGAATGAAAGCCCGTAGCAAAGCGGTTCAGACATTTGTCGTACAATTGGTGGGACCGGGAACTTATCTCCCTACGGAGAAGGCAATTATAGGAGGCCACTACAGCGCCATTGTCCACAGCAGTCTGGTCGGTCCGGAAGGCGGAAATATCCTTGTTGACCGGACCTTGAATATCATAAACTCACTCTGGACAGAATCCAATGGAGTCCAGTAAGAGATCATAATGAGCAGAAGAAAGGTGTGCTGTTTGTTGATGCTCTGCTATAAAATCATGCTGCGACCGCAATAAAAGAGGTGACTATGAAAAAGCGAGACGCTTTTACCCTGATCGAATTATTGGTTGTGATTTCTGTCATTGCCCTATTATTGGCCTTGTTAATTCCAGCTTTGTCTAAGGCTCGCGACCAGGCACGGGGCGCGGTCTGCCAGACCAATCTCAAGCAGTGGGCAACAATATTCGCCATGTACACGATGGATAACAACAACGAGTACTGGATCGAGTACTGTCAAAGACAGGATCCCGCTGGCACCTGGATGCGGGCTTTAGAGCTGTTGTACGGTAATATGGGAAAATTCCGCACCTGTCCGTCAGCAACCCAGCCCTGTTTTCTGGAGGACCCGGCAACCGGAAATCCCAACTGGAGGCGTTATGGCAGCGCCAAGCGAGTCTGGGGACCGGGAATCCCTACAAAATACTTCTTTGAAAACGATTATGGAAGCTACGGCGTTAATCACTGGATCAACACTCTGGAGCCGGGCGATGACGGGTGGCTGAATGCACCGGAGCTGCATTGGAAAACCGACCTCAGCAAGAACACCAGCGACATCCCCATACTGGGCGATTGTACCTGGTACGGAGGTCAGCCCGCGAATCATCCGGATCCTGCCCACCCCTCGTTTGAGAGTGAGAGTAAACCCCCTATCATACGCGATTGGTGGGAGATCAATCCCACGGCAGCCTGGAGTAGCAGTATGTGCCGCTTTGCCATAGACCGGCATAGTCGGGCCATTAACATGTGCTTTATGGACAGTTCGATGCGTAAGGTCGGATTGTACGACTTGTGGACCTTGAAATGGCACCGCAATGCTCAGCCGAACTATGATGTGATTATTCCCTGGCTACCGAGATGAATTGACCATCCTGCGGTTTTTCTGTCACGTTTTTTGGATTGATATCCTCAAAAGAACTATATCTTTGATGTCGAGTAGGCATGTCGCCTCCTTTCTTCAATTTAATAAACTCTGTGTTTTAATAAATTCAGTGTAAGGAGACTGTCCACCCGAAAAACTCCGTCCTCCTTATTCCTACAGGACTTACGGTAACTTGCGTCATGCGGCTGATTCTATTATCCTGGCAACATGAATGCCATAAGAACCCTTCTAACAAGCCTCTGCCATGTGCTAGCTTGCGCTGGTGAAATGTTCCGATATGCTCTAATGTTTCTGTGGGCTATCTTCTGCCCCAAGGTAATGCTCGCCGCCAGACTTCTGGCCGCCGAGAGCCAGCTTGCTGCCTGTAAACACGGGATCGCTTCGAAGAAACGTCCGCGTCCACGTTTCACTGCGGGTTTTCGCCTGCTCTGGGTGATCCTTTCGAAGTCCTTGGACAAGTGGGAGGATCTTGCCCATCTGATGCAGCCAGCGACAGTTAAGAAATGGCATACCGTGGCCTTCCGCTGCTTCTGGCGATGGAAGTCGAGCAGAAAAGGTGGGCGACCTCCGATTCCCAAGGAGATGCAGGACCTGATTTACAAGCTGAGCAAAGAGAATCCCTTATGGAGCGCTGAAAGGATTCGTGATACGCTTGTCCTGCTTCAGTACGATCCACCATGTGATGACACAATCGGTAAATACATGTATAAGCCGCGAAAACCTCGCAAGAGATCAACTACGTGGCTGCCATTTCTGCGTAGTTGGCGAAAAGCGCCAAAAAGGAGGCCAGGAGGAGAACGATGATAGTATGCAAAACAGTAGGAAAAAGTGGCTTTTCGACGTTTATGTTAGACTTCGTTGGCGTTTTTTGTGAGAAAACTTGCTGATTCGGCCAGAATGTTGTTGATAATGAGATGAAATCAGGTTATTATAAGACTTAATGCATGCAGGAGTGGTTCAGTGAAGTACATATGGGAAATCCCGGATTAGGGAAGGAGGTAGTCGAAAGCTGTGAAGAACAAGCCATCCTCAGCCGATATGTACAAGACCAGTTATCGGTGTCTTATATGTTAATCTTTCTTGAAGGAGAACTATCATGTGTAAGAAATTGTATGTGCTAGCATCTCGTGCATCAAATTTCCGATCAGTCACGCAACGCCCGGAGAGGCCTCCTTCAGTCATCCCAACATCCCGCATCCTGTGGCTGGTGGCGTTTGCCGTCGTATGGACCATGACCGGGTACGTTGGCATTGCCATCGGGCAGGTCGCCGGCGTGGACGATCCGTCCGACATGGCCGATTCGAGCGGCGACATCAAGCGCATTGAGGCATGGGTGGACGAAGATAACCTGAATCTGACGATGACGGTCTACGGTGTTTTCGCGCCTGCGGTAGAGGATACGCCGGCAGGCATGTCCAATCGATACTACTACCATTGGCTCCTCGATACGGACAACAATCCGGATACCGGTTACCTTAACGACGAGTATGAGGGAACCCCAACGAATCTCGAAACCCCCATTGGCGTTGATGTGTTGGTTCAATTCGGCTGGCGCGACGGCGACACCGCCGGCGTGTACGCGTACACCTTTGATCCATTGACCGGAGACG
>Ga0210003_1001697_pt1 | contig 19201 bp, 11 predicted proteins | sample LantaG_FD_182804 | JGI IMG/M metagenome (GOLD analysis project Ga0210003, IMG submission 182804) | Deep subsurface microbial communities from Baltic Sea to uncover new lineages of life (NeLLi) - Landsort_02402 metaG (SPAdes) (version 2) | ecosystem: Environmental > Aquatic > Marine > Oceanic >...
GCCAAGGTCGGGGCGCAGAAGGGCCGGGCGGGCGGGGAGGGGGACGGCGAGGGCGGCGGCAGCGACGACGACGACGACGACGGCGACGGGGGGGAGATCGACCTCGAGCTCCTCTCGGCCCCCTCCGCCGCGTCGGCCGCCCTCTTCCGCCAGCACGCCTCCGCTTTCGTGACCCTGCTGGCCAGGCACGTGCGCACGCTCGCTGACGTGCACAGGCTCGCGGTCGAGGCTGGCGCGGACGACGCGGCGGCGTACGCGGCGCGCGTCGCGCCGGCGGCGGTGCTGCGGTCGGCGCTCAGGCAGGCTGGGGAAGGGTCCGAGAGCGCCAAGGTGATCGAGGGCGCGATGGAGGAGCTCGGGTGCAAGCTGTAGGAGAAGAAGAGAGAGCAGGAGACGGCAGTTAGGGTTGTGGGGAGAGAGAGAGAGAGAGCACGGGAAAGGGAAAGAGAGAGAAAGAGAGAGAGGAGGGGGGAGAGAGAGAGAGAGAGAGAGAGAGAGCAGATAGAGGGACCACCCGAGAAAAAAAAGAGGGAGGCGGCGTCCATTTTTAAGCGGCTCGCTCTCCCGTCCCCCACTTTCCCCCTTCCGAGGCTGGAAGGGCGGGGAAAGGGGGATCGGAAAAAGAGGGAAAAGGTGGGGAAATGAGAGGGAGAGAGGGGGGAATCAAGAGAGAGGGGGGAATCAAGAGAGAGGAGTTTTCGTTGTCTTCGTTGTGAAAAAAATGAAGGCATTTTTTTCTCACTTTTTCTTTCTTTTTTGTCTCGATTCTTTCCTGCGCTCTCGCACCCCATTGAAAGGCCATGCGTCCCCTCCCCGTGGCTCTCACCTGCAGGCAGTGCATTGCAGCCCCTGCGAAGAAGCCACTGCAGCTGGGCCAGCCGCAGAGCCGGCGGCAACGCGGCGATGCCAGGAGCCGAGATTCGCCATCGTCGATCGCTGTCGCCGCTGCTGCGACGTCGCCGTCGTCGCCGTCCTCCTCCTCGCCGTCGTCCCTCATCCCGGACACCCTCGCCGGCATGCAGCAGGACGAGGACTTCCTCCGCGCCGCCGCGGCCCTGAAGTCCAAGGGCCAGGCAGCGCTGACCCGCGAGGAGGCCGCGGCCCGCAGGCGCTCCCTGGTGAAGCTCGGCCTTCCCCCCTTCGCCGAGGCCGTCGCGAGGGCAGCGGCCGCGGCGGCGGGATCCCCTCGCCCGCTCTCCTCCCCCGCTCCCTCCCCCTCCTCCCCCCCTCCCTCCCCGCTCGTCCGCTCCCGAGCCGACACCCTGCAGCTCAACGTGGGCCTCTTCTGCAACCAGGCCTGCGCGCACTGCCACGTCGAGTCGAGCCCGCTGAGGAAGGAGGAGGCGATGGACGCGGCGACGGCGCGGCGCTGCCTCGAGCTCGCCGCGAGGGCGCTGGAGGCCCCCCCCGCCTCCTCCTCCCCCCCCCCCGCGCTGCGCACGCTCGACCTCACGGGCGGGGCCCCGGAGCTCCACGCCGTCTTCCGCGAGCTCGTCCTCGGCGGGCGCGCGCTGGGCCTCGAGGTCGTCGACCGGTGCAACCTCACGGTGCTGACCGAGCCCGACCAGGGCGCGCGGCTCGCGCGGTTCCTGGCGGACAACGGCGTGCGCGTCGTCGCGTCGCTGCCGTGCTACACCCCCTCGACCGTCGACGGGCAGCGCGGCCGCGGCGTGTTCGAGCGCTCGATCGAGGGGCTCAGGATGCTCAACGCCGTCGGCTACGGCCGCGAGGGGACGGGCCTCGCGCTCGACCTCGTGTACAACCCCTCGGGGGCCTTCCTCGCCCCCGCGGCCTCGGCCCTCGAGCCGGACTACCGCAGGGAGCTGCGCGAGGCGCACGGCGTCGAGTTCTCGGGCCTGATCGCGCTCAACAACATGCCCATCAAGCGGTTCGCCGACTTCCTGCTGCGGGCGGGCGAGCTCGACAGGTACATGGCGCTGCTCGTCTCCAGCTTCAACGCGGAGACCGTGCCCGGCCTGATGTGCAGGGGGACGGTGTCGGTGGGGTGGGACGGGAGGCTCTACGACTGCGACTTCAACCAGCAGCTGGCGATGGCGATGACGAGAGGGGCGGGGGCGGAGGGAGGAGAGGGAGGCGCGGGAGAGGGAGCGGGAGGAGGAGTTGACAGTGGCGGCGAGGGGAGCGGGAAACCCGGGGGGGCTCCTCCTCTCACGGTCTTCGACGTCGAGTCCCTGGACGAGCTGGAGGGCCGCAGGATCGCCGTGGGCTCGCACTGCTACGGGTGCACGAGCGGCAACGGGAGCGGGTGCCAGGGGGCGACGGTTTGAATCGATGCGGGAGGAGAGAAAAAACCTCGAGACTCTGTAGACTTTGTTTTTGCTTCCTCTCGTTTCCTCTTCGCTCTCCGTTTCCCTCCTTTTGTTTCTTTCGAATTCGCCCCGTGTCACTTTTTGTAATCACACACGCAACCGCCCCTCGCTTCTCTCGCGACGAATTCAAGAATGGAAGAATCGTTTTTGTTTTAATTTTATCGGTGTTTTTTTTGTTCTTTTTTCGCTTCCCCCCACCCCCCACCCCCCGAAGAACCCTCTTTTCTCACTCCCTTCCGTCTCCTTCCTCACGCTCTCTCTCTCTCCCCACCCCCTCTTCCCCTCCCTTCCTCCCCCTCGCCCTCGCGCCTCACGCGAGCCCGACCAGCTTCTCCGAGAGATCCCACAGCTTCTGCCCCTTCCCCCCGTCCGCGACCTCGTCAGAAACCTCGTTCTCGAAGGAGCCGCTCTCGTTCGACCACGACCAGTAGACGCCGCTCTTGGCAAACTCCGGGGAGGGGTCGGCGACGACCTGCGCGAGCCTGCGCCCCGCCTCGGTCTCGGAGACGAAGCCCTTCGTGACGTACTTCTGGAAAGCGGGGAATAGAGTCCGGAAGATCGGGTAGTGCTCGCGGAAGAGGCCAGTCTCGGCGATGCACCCCGGGTAGAGAGAGGCGAACGTGATCTTGCCGTCGGGGCCTCCAAAGCGGCGGTTGAGCTCGCGCATGGTCAGCATGTTGCACACCTTCGAGTCCTTGTAGGCCTTGGCGCCGTCGAACTCGCCGCCTATTGGGGGAGTGGGGGGGGGAGCCGGGAGTTGGAGCGAGAGGAGGAGGAGAAGAGAGGTGAGAGAATCGAAAAGAGGAAAGAAGAAAATGCAAGAGGAAGAGAAACGGAAAAAACCTCGAAGCATCTCAGGGGGAAAAACTCCACACCGCCTTCCCCGCCGCACCGTCCATCATCGCGCTCGTCCCAGGCCCGATCCCGGCGGCGAGGCCCCTCAGGTCGCCCAGGTCGGCCTTGGGCGGCACGTTCCCCGCCAGCGTGTTGGTGTTCCCGGTGATGGACCCGACGATCACCATCCTCGGCTTGGCCGCCGCCCTGCCCGCCGCGGCGGGGGGCGAGCCCTCGAGGTCCTCGAGCATCAGCCTGCAGAGCAGGAAGTGGCCGAGGTGGTTGGTGCCCACGGAGAGCTCGAACCCGTCGGCCGTGAAGCGCGGCTCCTTGGCCGTGGGCAGGTAGACCGCCGCGTTGGCGACGAGCGCGTCGAGGCGGCGGCCCGAGGCGCGGAACGCGTCGACGAACGCGCGGACCGAGTCGAGCGAGGCGAGGTCGAGGTGCACGACCGAGTACGAGTCGCGCGGGAGGCCCGCGGCGCGCGCCGCGGCCTCGGCCTTGGAGAAGTCGCGGACGGCCATGACGACGTGCCAGTCGCCTGGTGTTTTGGTTCGGGGGTCGGGGTGGGGGTTGTTTTTTTTTTGGGTGAGGAAGAGGAGAGGAGGAGGTCGGCGAAAAGGATAAGGGAACCCCCGACGGAAGCCTTATCGCTTCCGCTGCGTCGCATTTCTTCCGGAGAAGCTTTGCTTTCTTCTGCCTCTCTCTCTCTCTCTTTCTCTCGCTCTCTCTGACTTCTGATCTCTTCCCTCCTCTTTTTCCCTGCTGCTACCGTTCCTCGCTCTCTTTTCCTTCCCTCCGTCAGATCGAAATAAAATTCAGATCGAAATTACCTTTCTTGGCGAGCGCAATGGCCGCGGCGAGGCCGAGGCCCGAGCTCGCGCCGGTGATGACGGCGGTCGGCTTCTGCTGCTCCTTCGGGACGTCAGTCTTGGCCGCGGAGCGCGCGCCGGAGGTCACGGCCGGGGCCGTCGCGACGGCCTTCGCCACGACGGAAGCACGCGAAGAAGAAGCGGAGACGGAGGCGGCGATGGACTTCTTGAACTGTTTGTCGTTCGAGCGAACGGCAGAGGCGGCGACGATGACGCTCGTGGTCCTGGGCGCGGCGCAGGCCGAGATCGACTGCGAGATCGCGCCGCGGCGGGAGGACACGGCGGCAGAGGATCCGCGAGCGGAAGAGAAGGACTGCATTGTTGCGGAAAAAGGAGAAAAGGAGAGCTGTAGGAAGAAGAGAGACGTTGATAGGGCGAATTGACGGGGGGGGAAAGTGAAAGAGAAAGCTAGCCGTCAAGGCGGAGGGCCATAAAGGCTTATCTCTTTTCTCCAACACTCGCGTTGCTTTTGCTGGGGGGCCTGGGCACTCTCGGACCTCTTTCCCTTTTCGTCCAGCCGATCAGTAACGGAGAGAACCGTGCGCGTCGTGGACAAATTCGAACGGAAAGGGGGAGAGCGCCCTCGTCCGTCGCTTACCTTCTTTCTTTCCCCCCTTTCTCCTTCTCTCCTTTTTCTTCTTCCAGGCTCGAGAGGGAGGACGGGTTCCCGAAAGAAACCGAGAAAGCCTCGCCCTCGGCGCCTCCCACGCGCCCGCTCGGCCGGGCACCGCACCCCCTACTCTCGCAGACGGACAGAGCCGCCCGCGCCGCTCGTGCATTCGGGAAAAGACGGGGGCTGCGCGGGGAGAGAGGTGGATTTTTCGGGGGGGGCGTTTTGGGAAACGAGGGACGAGAGAGGGAGGGAGAGAGGGTGGAGGGTGAGCAGGAGAGCGAGTGAGAAAAAGACGAGGGAACTGTTGCCATTTCCACCTCTTTTTTTTTCGTGCTCTTCTTTTCGTTTTTTCCAGCATGGCCGCCCCGCCGACTGCGACCCTCGAGATCGACGGCGGCGTCGCCGTCATCACCCTGCTGAACCCGCCGGTCAACGCACTGCACCCGGATGGTGAGGGAGAAAATGCGCGGCGCGGAAGCAAGGACGCGAGAAAGAAGAACAGCGAAGCAGCATCGCACGTCGTCGCTTTGCATTCGTTTTTTTTCTCGGCGGCCGCCCTCATCGCTCGCTCTCTTTCTCCTCCTTCGTTCTCGCTCTGGTATCGTGCTCATGCTCAGCTCTTCACGAGGACTCTGTCGGTTGAACGCGCCGCGTGCCTTGCTACAGTCTGAAGTGCGACAGAGGGCCCAGTACAGCCCTCGAAAAGAGATGCCACGGGCCATCGTCGGCGCTCGCTGCTGAGTTGGCTCGTTTCTCTTCAACCTCACCTCCTCGCCCTCAACAAAAAAAAACTCAACGCCCAGTCCTCACCGCCCTCTTCGACTGCCTCCGCCGCGCCCACGCCTCCCCGGCCGCCCTCGCCATCGTCGTCACGGGCAGCGGCTCCAAGGCCTTCTCCGCTGGGTTCGACATCAACCAGTTCGCCAAGTCTGGCGGCGGCGGCGGCATCGACAACAGGATCAACGACGCCTTTTGCGAGCTGCTCGAGTCGGGCGCCAAGCCCACCGTCGCGGCCGTGCGCGGCCTCGCCCTCGGAGGAGGCCTCGAGGTCGCCCTGGCCTGCAACGCCCGCGTCGCGACCAAGGGGACGAAGCTGGGCCTCCCGGAGCTCCAGCTCGGGATCCTCCCCGGCTTTGGCGGCACGCAGCGCCTGCCGCGGCTGGTCGGCCTGCAGCTCGCGTGCCAGATGATGCTGACGAGCGGCCCCGTCGACGACAGGAAGGCACTCGCCGCGGGTCTGCTCGACGCCGTCGTCGAAGATGCGTCGCTGCTGCTGCCGGCGGCCAAGGCCCTCGCAATCGCACTCGCCAGCGGAGAGAAGCCGCGGCTTGAGACGCTCTACCGGACGGACAGGCTCGAGCCTCTGGGGGCGGCGCTCCCCCTGCTCGACTTCGCGTCGGCGGAGGCCGCAAAGCGCGCGCCGCACCTGAGGCACCCGCAGCTGACCCTGGGCGCCATCCGCGAGGGCGTGGAGAAGGGGGGCCGCGCGGGGCTGCTCGCCGAGTCGCGGGCCTTTGCCGAGGCCGCGTCGCTCGACGCGCACAAGGCGCTGGTGCACTTCTTCTTCGCGCAGCGCGCCACCAAGAAAGTCAGGGGCGTGACCGACGTCCCCGGAGTCTCCCCTCGCCCCATGAAGGTCGTGGCCGTGCTCGGCGGAGGCCTGATGGGATCCGGGATCTGCACGGCCTGCCTGCTCAACGGCATCGACGTCGTCCTCAAGGAAGTGAACCAGCAGGCGCTCGACGCCGGCGTCGGCCGCGTCAGAGCAAATTTGGCGTCTCGCGTCAAGAAACGCAAGATGACTCAGGAGAAGGCCGACGCCTTGATGGCTCGCCTCAAGCCCACGCTCGACTACGCAGACTTCTCCACCGCAGACATGGTCATCGAGGCCGCCGTCGAGAACGTCGCGATCAAGCAGGCGATCTTCGCCGACCTCGCGAAAGCTTGCAAGCCCGATGCGGTGCTGTCGACCAACACGTCGACGATCGACATCGACGTTGTCGGGGCTAAACTTGACCCGCAGGCCGCGTCCAGGGTTGTTGGGAACCACTTCTTCTCTCCGGCGCACATCATGCCGCTGCTCGAGGTCGTCCGCGGCCCGCGCTCGTCGCCGCAGGCCGTGCTCGACACCTTGCACTTTGGGCTCGCGATCAAAAAGACGCCCGTCGTGGTCAGGTCGTGCACGGGCTTCGCCGTCAACCGCGTCTTCTTCCCGTACACGCAGGCCGCGATGCTGGCAGTCGACTGCGGCGCGGACCCTTGGATGATCGACGCCGCCGCGGGGCCCGGGCCGGGCTTCGGGATGCCGATGGGGCCTTTTAGGCTCTCCGACCTCGTCGGCGCCGACATCGGCCTCCACGTCGGGAAAAACGTCGTCGAGTCGTTCGGCGAGCGCAGCTACCCGGCCGCGCTGGTCGCGGCCATGGTCGAGGCCGGGAAACTCGGCGAGAAATCGGGCTCCGGGTTTTACGCGCACGGGGGCGGCCGCGGCTCGAGGGCGAAACCCGACCGGGAAGGGATGGCGCCGCTGATCAAGGCGTCGCGCGAGGGCGCGGCGCGGCAGTACAACAACGCCCTGCCTCAGTTTGGGCCAAAACTCGGTATCAACACCGCCGAAGACATCGCCGCGTTTATCTTCTACCCCGTGGTCAACGAGGCCTGCCGCGTCGTGGCCGAGCGCGTCGTCGACAAGCCGTCGGACCTCGACGTCGCCGCGGTGATGGCCATGGGCTTCCCTCCCTGGCGCGGCGGCCTCATCAAGTGGGGCGACCTCGTTGGACCGAAAAGGATCGTCGCGCGGCTCGACGCCTGGGCCGAGGCGTTCAGGCCCGCGGGTTTGGCCGGGTTCTTTGAGCCTTGTGGATATTTGAGGCAGGCCGCAGAGAGGGGCACGGCGCTCGGGGCCGGGGTGGCCGCCGAGGCGAGGATGTGATTTGTGTTTTTTTTAGTTTTGGGATTTTTTTTTTCGGTTTCGTTTCTTTCTTCTTTTCTTTTGCATTTCTACAGCGTTGGCCTCCCTCCCTCCACTCCCACTCCCTCCCACTTTATCATCATAAGGAAAACAACAAGAGCAGTATCATGTTTTTACAGTCAAAAGCTTGCGCGAGAGAGCAAGCGCTTTCCCTACTTTTCTTTTTCGCGCGGTTTTTTTTTCTATGTGTCAAAGAAAAGTACTAGGCTTTCTCTTTCCCTTTTTCTAGCTCGAGGCCCCAATTTTCGCCCCCCTCCCTCACCCCACCCAGTACCGCCATTTCTAATGTGTAGTTCCCTCTCGCTCCCTTTCAATGAGAAAAGAAGCACCAAAAGATAACCTCGGCGTTGAAATTTGTCTCACCCGAACCCTCACCCAAAGAGCCGCCAGTCCCTCACCTCGAGACTCCCGACGACGGCGAGCAGTAGCCGCTCCGCCTCGGCCGCGATCTCCGCCGGGTCCCTCCCCGCGAGGTCCGCGGGGACAACCGCAGAAGAATCATTGCCGTCACCCAGCGCCGTCGCGGTCGTCAGGGAGACGAGGAGGTCGCTGCCGACGGCCGGGAAGCGGAGCAGCGCGAGCGCGAGCGAGACGGCGTTCCGACGCCGCTGCTGTTCCGCTGCCGAGCCCGGCGTCGACGAACCGCCCTTGGAGATCGAGGCCGTCCCGACTGCGACAGCCGCGTAGGAGCACGCGTCCAGGGCGGTCGACAACGCCGAAGACCTCGCTGACGGAGGTGCGGGCGACGCCGCGAGCCCTCGAAGAAGAAGCACCGGAGAGGAAGAAGAGGCAGAGCCAGGGGAAGAGGAAGAGCTATTCCTCAACGCCTCGACCCTGCCCAGCCGCGCCCCCTCCGAGGCCTCGTTCTGCTCCACCAAATCCTCGAAATAGAACCTCGCCGCGCCCTCGCCGTCGGGCACGTCGGAAGCGTGCTCCAGGACCTCGATCACCAGGGCCTGGTCGCTCGAGGGGTCCGCGAAGACCTCTTGGTGGTCGGGCACGGGCCGGGCGAGCGCGACGTCGGCGAGCCGGGCCGGGATGGCTGCCGAGAGCGCGCCGCCGAAGAGGGGCGTCGTCGTCGTCGCCGAGGGAGCTGCCGCTTGTGTCGCTGCAGCTGTCGTCGCTGCTGCGTCTGCTGCTGCTGCTGCTGCTGCTTCTGCTTGCATCGCTGGAGCGAGCGGCACGCTGAGCCCGTGGAGGGAGAGAAAGAGAGCGTGTGATGCACGAGAGGCGACGGAGAATCTTCTTTCGAGCACTGGTCGAAGCTCCCATAATTTTTTCTAAGGGGGAAAAGTCCAACTCTCATGCGGCGGCTCGCTTCGTCGTCGGCAACGGCGCTCCGCGCGTTCGAGGCGCTGAGCGGGGCATGCAGCACATCAGCTTGCAGTTGCAGCTGTGGCTCCGCGGGCTGGGCGTCGTCTCTCACGAGCGGGGCGGCGTCACGAGCGTCGTCGACATTGGGCCGCCGCTGCTCCTCGAGCAGCGGCACCGGCGGCGTTGCTGGCCGCAACTCCAATCTCTCACTGTCGCCGCTCCAGCGCAGGCACAAGGCCGCTCAGCCCGCCGCCCTGCGCAGCGAGGGAGAGGCGGCGGGAGATGCTGCTGCTGCTGAAGCCGCGACGAGCACCGGTGGCGGCAGCGCGGCGCACGCCGCTGCTTCTTCCTCCGGACCGGCACTGATGGCATCCCTCGAAGCGGCGGCGTCAAAGAAGGCAGAGGCAAAGGCAGCAGCAACGCCCTCTTCAGCGCTCACGCGCCCGTTCTCGGAGCTCCAGAGGCAGACAAACGTCCGCGAGAGGCTCCTGCTCAACCTCTACCTGCTCCGAGGCCACGCACACCAGCGCGCAGCGGCGGCGGCCGCCGCGGCGAGAGGCAGGCTGAAGCAGCAAGAGGTGGCCGTGGCGGCGGCCGAGGCGGCGGCGGCCGAGGGAGAACACTCGGCGGCGACAACAGCGGCGGCCCCTCTTTCCAAGAAGCAAAAGGCCGCACTCCTCCTCCGAGACTCCTCCTCCGAGTCGATGCTCTTCGCTCCCATCTCGCACATGCTCGACGGCTTCGTCGCGGCAGCCGCCAGGGGCGCCGAGGAGGAGGCGGCGAAAGCCGCAGCCGCAGCAGCAGCAGCAGCGGAAGCGGAAGCAGGAACGGCGGCGGCGGCGGCAGAAGCGGCGCCCGTACCCGCTCCTTCCGAGGAGGGCCTCCTCGCCTCGGTCGCCTCTGACGGCGCCCGCGCCGCCGCCGCCGAGACCGCCGCGCTCTGGACCCGCCAGCTCACCAACGAGCGCCGCTCGCTCGAGGCCGCGCGCGCCCGCTACTCGGCCGACCTCGTCCAGCTCGCCGAGCTCGGCATCTGCCCCTCCGCCGCGGCGCCGCGCGGGCTGACGAGGCGGCTCTACCTCCCCATGGTCGAGGCCGTCCGCGAGGAGCAGCTCAAGGTGCTGAGCGGCGTCCCGGGCACCGACAGGCGCCTCTACGGGCCGTTCCTGCTGCTGCTGCCGCCGGAGGACTACGCCGCGATCGCGCTGCAGGGCGTGCTGACGGAGACGCTCAAGCTGAGCGCCAAGAGCCTCAACGGCAGGGGCGGAGGCGGCCGCGCCCTCGTCGTCGAGGCCTCTGGCGGCAGGGAGAGGGGCGGGCTCGAGGTCAGCGACGCCGACGCGGCCGACCTGATGGCCAGGAGCCTGCGAGACCCGCTGACGGCGTTCGACGCGGCGCTCGAGGCGTCGCTCCCTTCGGCGGGGGGTGCGGCCGAGGCTCCCGGCGTCGGCCTCCGCGGGCCCCTGGGCAAGGCCGCGGCGCGCGAGCCCGGGTTCGCGCCCTTCACGGGCCTAGCGCGCCACCTGGGCCGCGGCGTCCGCGACACGGTGAGCCTGGGCAGGCTCGCGGCGGTCGTCAAGCGCGAGGGGACGAGCCAGGGCAAGCTCGTGCGGCTCTGGGACGCCGCGAGGGGGCGCGCCGCCGCACGCGGCGGGGCGGGGCTGACGCCCGCGGACGAGAAGGAGCTGCTCGACGAGTTCGCGCGCGTGGGCTCGTCGACCGAGGCCTACGTCGAGGGGGAGTTCGAGACGGGGAAGAGGAGGCGGCGGGGAAAGGGGGGAGAGGGGCCCAGAAGGTCCCCGAAGGGCAGCAGGGGCACCGCCGAGAGCGGCGTCGTCAACGCCCGGTACACGGCGGCCGACGGGGCGACCGGCGGGGCTCCACGGCGGGTCCCGGTCGAGGGCACCCTCCACGACGCCGTGCTCAAGCGCATCAACGCGCTGGCCGAGGAGGTCGAGCGGCGCAAGCGCGAGGAGCACCTCGGGGCGCTGCGGAGGAGGCACTCCGAGGAGCTGGCCGAGTACAAGCAGGAGCTCTGGCGGCGGCGGCAGCAGCAGCGGCGGGGCGCTCCTCTTTCTCCTCCTCTCTCTTCCTCCCCTCTCCCCCCCGCGCCGCCGCCGACCTTGCCGGCTGTCAAGCGCATCGACTACTTCTCCCAGCACGACCGCGAGCGCATCGACGCCTACCGCACGCGCGCGCTGCAGGCGATCGACAACGTGCAGCGCTGGACCAAGGACGACGCGGTCAAGGTCGGCGGCGCGCTCTGCCACGTCCTGGTCGAGTCGGCGACGGTCGAGGTGCCGATCCCGGACGCGGACTTGTCCGCCCTCGGCGGCGGCGGCGGGGGCGAGGGCTGCTTCGTCGCGGACATGCCGCTGCCCGTGCTCTCCCCCCTCGACCTCTCTGGTGAGGACGAGAAGGAGGGCTGCGAAGACGACGGAGCAGAAGGAGGAGGAGGAGGAGGAGGAGCGGGGGGCAAGCTCGAGGAAGAGGGCCAAGGCGGAGACGAAGAGGCAGCAGCGGGCGAAGAAGAGGGCGATGACGGCGCAGCGGCGGGAGCGACGGCCGCGAACCCCAGGGAGGAGAAGGAGAAGAAGAAGAAAAAGTCGCCGAAGCCGAAGCCGAAGCCGAAGGCGGTCAGATACAAGCCCATCGAGACCAGGGGCGCCGGCGAGATCGTGCGCAGGAACGGCCGCGCCTTCCGCGTCGAGCCGGCCTTCGTGCGCGCCCACGTGCGCGGCGGCGGCAAGCAGGTCGGCGGGCTCGCCGCGCACCCGCAGGTCATGGCCGACGCGTTCACCAGGGGCGACCGGGGAGCCGCCGAGCAGCTGCTCGAGGCCGGGGCCGCCAAGGCGGACAGTCTGCAGCAGCGGGAGGAGCGGGAGGAGGCGAGGAGGAAGGGGGAGGCGTACTACGGCGGCGGCGGCGGGGGCGGCAGGGGCAGGGCCGGGGCGAGAGGCCGCGGGACGGAGACGGCCGGCGCCGCGCGCCGCGGTGACGCCAGGGACCTCATGGCGGCCTTCCTCGGGCCCTTTGCCGCCGAGAGCGGCGCCCTCGGCCTCGTCTCCGACGCCCAGCTCCCGATGCTCGTCCCGCCCGTGCCGTGGAGGTCGCACGCCGAGGGTGGGTACCTCGTCGCGAAGTCGTCGGCCGTGCGCTGCAAGGAGCGCGGCCTGCAGCGCAGGCTGCTCGCCGCGGCCGACGAGGCGCCGCCGGCCGGGCTGTCCCGGGTGTACGCGGGGCTGAACGCGCTCGGGGCGCTCCCCTGGCGCATCAACGCCGAGGTGCTCGAGGCCGTCGAGCGCGCCGTCGAGGTCGAGGGCGGCGGCTTCGCGCTCGTGCCGCCGACGCGCAACGAGCCCGCGCCGCAGCGCGCGTCGCGGCTCGCGCGCCGCCCGCCGACCGCCTTCGCGTCGGCGATGTCGGCGGCCGAGGCGCGCGCTGGCGGCTGCGACCGCCTCTCCCCTTACCTCGTCTTCACGGGCGCCGAGTTCCCGCAGGAGTTCATCGCGCGGCGACGCGCCGCGGCCGCGGCGAGGAAGCGCAACCGGGAGGCGCACTCGGCTCGCTGCGACCTCGGCCTCAAGCTCGCCGTCGCGCGCGAGTTTGCCCGCGGCGGCAACGGCGGCGAAGGCGACGCGATCTACTTCCCTCACAACCTCGACTTCCGCGGCCGGGCGTACCCGATGCACCCGCACCTCAACCACCTGGGAAACGACGTCTGCCGGGGTCTCCTGACCTTTGGAGACGGGTCGGAGCTCGGGGAGGAGGGGTACGGGTGGCTCCTGGTGCAGGTCGCGAACTCGTTCGGGAAAGGCGCCGACAAGCTGCCGCTCGCGGAGCGGCGGCGCTTCGCGGAGGAGCGGCTGGGAGCGCTGCTGGCGACGGCCGACGACCCCTGGGGCGACGATCCCCGCAGGTGGAGGAGCAGGGCCAGGAGTTCGGGAGACGGCGGCGGGAGGAGGAGGAAGCTCAGGTTCGCGCAGTTCGGCGGCGACCCGGCCGAGGCCGGCGCCCGCTGGTGGCTCGAGGCGGACGCGCCGTGGCAGCTCCTGGCGACGGCCAAGGAGCTCCGCGACGCGCACCGGGCGCACCCGGGCGAGCCGTGGCGCTTCGCGTCGCGGCTCCCCGTGCGCGTCGACGGGACGTGCAACGGACTGCAGCACTATGCCGCCCTCGGCCGCGACGAGGACGGCGGGCGCGCGGTCAACCTGCTGCCGTCGGAGCGGCCGTCGGACGTGTACTCGGACGTCGCCGCCGTCGTGCGCCGCCGCGTCGAGCGTGACGCTGCCGACCCCGACTCCAACCCGAAGAGGGCGCGCGCGGCGCGAGTGCTGCTGGCGGCGGGCGTCGACCGCGGGCTCGTCAAGCAGACGGTGATGACTTCCGTGTACGGCGTGACGTTCGTCGGCGCGAGGGAGCAGGTGACGAGCAGGCTAAGGGAGCGCGGGTTCTTCCGCGGGAGCGACCGCATCGCCGCGGCGCTGGCCAGCGCCGACCCGCTTGCGAGCGGCGGCGACGCCTCCTCCTCCTCTCCCTCGCAGCCGCCCGCCTTCGACGACCGCGACGGCGGCGCCTGCTACGAGGCCGCAGCCTACGGTGCCCATGTCACCTTCGACGCGCTCGCGGAGCTCTTCGGCGGCGCGCGCGCGATCATGGAGTGGCTGGGCCAGTGTGCCTCGCTCGTCGCGGCGCGCGACCGCGCCATGGCGTGGACGACGCCGCTCGGGTTCCCCATCGCCCAGCCGTACCGCAAGAGGAACCTCCGCGTTGTGCAGACCTGCTTCCAGAGGCTGATCCTGGATGACGAGTCGTTCGCCGCGGAGCAGCCGATCTCGATGCCGAGGGCCGGGAGGGCCGGAGGAGGAGCCGGAGGAGGAGCCGGAGGAGGAGCCGATGGCGAAGAGGAAGAAGAAGAAGAAGAAGTCTCCTCTTCCTCCGCCGCCGCCGCCGCTTCTTCTCCTTCTCCTCCTTCTCCGACCCCGAAACCCGCGACGACCAACAACGACGCGCAGCAGCGCAAACGCGCCCTCCGTTCCCACGTCATGAAGCGCCGCCAGCGCAGCGCCTTCCCGCCCAACTTTATCCACGCGCTCGACTCGACGCACATGCTTTCGACGGCGGCCCGCGCTCGCGCCGCCGGCGTCGCGTTCGCGGGCGTGCATGACTCGTTCTGGACGCACGCAGGAACGGCGACGAGGCTGAACGTCATGCTTCGCGACGCGTTCGTCGAGCTGCACTCGAGGCCCCTCTTGGAGGACCTGCTGGCGCAGATGCAGGCGGCGCACCCGGACATCGAGTTCCCGCCGCTGCCGGCGCGCGGGGCGTTGGACCTCGAAAAGGTGCGGCAGTCGACGTACTTTTTCTCGTAGAAATGAAGTTACAACTTTTTGTCGAACCTGTGTAAAATATCAACATAGAAATCACTGTCTCTTTCGTTTCCCGATCATTGTTTTGGGCAAATCCGGCGCGTTTTTAGTTCGTTCGTGTTCTATTTCTTCTGTTTGCAAGTATTTTGGAACTTTCAGGGCGCACGAGTTTAAAAGAAAAAAACGTTTTCTTTTTCGTTTTTTATGTTCTCTCTCTCTCCCTCCCTCTCTCCCCCACAATCAAATTATTGTCACCCTCTCGACACTTTTCTTTCTTCACGCGCGCTTCTTCGTCGCGGCAGCAGCCCTCGTCATCCTCTTGGGAGGGGATCCAGCGGGGGCAGCAGCAATGGCCTTGGTCTTCTTCTTCCCCTTCCCTCCCTTGCTCGGCTGCCTCAGGCACCAGACGTAAAACAGGGCCATGAACGCCGATGGCACGGCGACCCACAGCCCGGGGTAGCTCTTGCCCGTCTCCAGGTACCGCTGGCCCATGGCGACAGCGATCACGACGGAGACCGCGAGCGACACCGCCGTGGCGGACCTCGACGTCTCGCCGCGGTCGAACGCCGCGAGCGAACGCAGCGCGGCCATGCAGAGGATCGACGAGGAGACCCCCGCGAAGACCAGCGAGGGGAGGGACTTTTTGTTGCCCCACGCGAGGATGCCCCCCGTGGCGAGGGCGCCGGCGTAGGGGAAGCTGTAGAGTTGTTTTTTCCATGGGGAAGTCGGTGAGGAGAAGAAGAGAGGAAAAGAACCCGGAAAGTGGACTAAAGGCAGCGCATGACGGACGACGACAGCTCCTGCGCCTGGAGGGCGGCCCGGGCGGCGGCGTTCAGCGAGAGAGAGCGGCGCGGTCGACGACGGGGTTTTTTTTTTTCCTTTTTGTCCCTTCGCTCACGGCGTGTCGCCGACTTTTGGACTTTCTTTTCAATTTCCCCCTAATTGCGACCGGATTACTGGCGCTTTTTGCCACCAAACCCATCTGCGAGGCGAGACGAATGTCCTTTCTATGCTGCGACTATAAGAGGCTCGGAGTCTATGCAGTGACGGGCGCGAGAGAGGAGAGAGGAGGGATGCTCTCCCTCCCTCTCCCTCTCTGCGCTGCTCTCTGTGCTTTAGCTCTCTGGCCGCGACAGCGCCGCGACCCGCCATGGTGACGCCGAAAACGACATTTCTTTGGGGGCTCCTTCTCTTCTTGTTCCTTCTCTCGTCCTTGCTGCCGCCGCGTGAAGAGAACCCGAGCAACGGAGAACGAGAACAGAGAAACTGCAATTAGTATTCGTACGTCAGGCAAAAGTCGAGCATTTTTTCAATGGGGAGAGGGAAAAAGGAGGAAGAGAAACAAGATAGTGAAGTCAACAGAGCGACGTCAAAAACTCCCTTGGCTTTCGCGTTTGAAAACAAAGAAGGAAAGAAGCATGACGTCCTCGCCCTCTCTCTTCGACGAGAAATGGGACGTCGCGCTCACGCTCGACTGGCTGCAGGCGCTCGTCCTCGGCCGAGGAAGTCGACTGAGAAAAGAGGAAGAGCAGCAACAACAACAACAACAGCAACAGCAGCAACAGCGTGAAGGAGGAGCATCACCACCGCCGCCGCCATCAAACGTCGTCGTCGACAAGAGGAGCACTAGTCGAAACCAGAGAATCCACCGCGTCGTCCTCCAGTTCCCTGACGCGCTGCTCCCAGTCTCCCTGGAGGTGCAGGCGCGCCTCAGTGCTGGCTCAAACGCCAGAGGCTTCGATTTGGAGGTAAGAGAGTAGAGTCAGAGAGAGGGGAAAGAAAGGAGAGCACAGATTCGGTGTCAGAGCGGAAAACAAAAAAACTAGCCGTCGAAAAGGGGAAAACTCTCAACCCCTTTCCCTGCTGCCACCTCTCCACTGAACCTCTCCACCAGTTCTACGTGCTCGCCGACTCGACCTTCAACCCGGCGGCCGTCGACGAGCTCGCGTGCGTGCGCGGCGGAGGGGACGCGGTGGTTCACTACGGGAGGGCCGAGGCGCCGCTGCTGAGCGACGACGACGACGTCGACGCAGGACACGAAAACGCCGACGACGCCGACGACGACGAGGGCGCCGCTCTCTCTTCTCCTCCTGCCGTCGTCTCGTCCTCCTCCTGCTCCCTCCCGACCCTGTTCGTGTTCGGCAGGCAGGACCTTGACGTCCCCGCCGTGTCCAGGGCCGTGGTCGAGCGCGCGAGGGCGCTTCGAGACTCCCCGGAAGCGGCCGCAATCGCCGCCGTCGTCGTGCTGCCGGACCAACCGCTCTGCCACGCCGCGGCGGCGCTGCGGGCCGAGGTCGCGGCGCTGGTCGCCGCCGAGGACGCCTCCTATTCCGACGGGAAGAAGCTCCCCGCGGTCGTCGTTGCCGCGCCGGCGTTCCGGGCGGTGGAGCCTCGAGGGGAGAAGGAGGAGGAGGAGCTGCAGGAGAGGACGGAAGGCGGAAGCCAGACGTCGTCTCGGCAGGGGCGCCCGCCCTCTCGTCGCTCCTTCAACGTCCGCGAGCCCTCCCGCTCGTCGACCCTGGGGGGGCTGACCTGGACCTTACCTTTTCCCGCGGCCGCTCCGGCCTCGTGCGCGTTCGTGTGGGTCGGTCCGGGGGACGACGACTGCGGCGGCGGCGGCGGAAGCGGCGAGGGAAGAGACGGCGCCGGCGCGAACGACGAGGCGTGCGCCTCTGCGCGGCAGCTCCTGCGCCTCTCGCTCGCCGCCGCCTCGGTCGCGGGCTGGGCCGAGGTCTGCCCGCGCTCGGGCGCCCTCCGCGTCCTCTCTCCGCTGGATGGAACCAGGAGGCTCCTGGGCAGGCGGTACTTCGCCGTGCAGAAGGCAGCAAACGCTTCGCTGGTCGGCGTCGTCACGGCGACGTCGGCCGGCGGCGAGCAGAAGAGAGAAGAGGAAGGGGGAAAAGGGCCGAGCGGCGCTTCTCCTGCTGCTCCCGCCGAAGCGAAAGAGGAAGGACCAGCCCGTCCTCCGTCTCTCCCGGCCCACGTCGCGGCCTCGGACGCGCTGCTGCGCCTCGCGAGGGCGCGCGGAAAGGGCGCGTACGCGCTGGCGATGGGGCGGCCCACCGCGGCCAAGCTCTCCAACTTCCCCGAGCTGGGGGCGTTCGTGCTGGTGGCCCCGCCGGGAGGGCAGCTGCCTCCTCCGGGCACGCTGGAGGCGCTGGCACCCGTGCTGACGCCGGCGGAGGCGGTCATCGCCTGGGGCTGCGGGAGAGGAGGCGGGAGAGGCGGCGCGGGAGGAGCAGGCGAGGGAGAGCGAGGGTCCGGGGAGGGCGAGGAGGGGGAAGGGAGCGAGGACGACGACCCGGCTTCTCGGTGGGACCCTTCCTCCTACTCCCTGGACTCCCTGCCGGCCGTGACCCGCGCCGCCAACGCCGCCGCCGAGGCCCTGGAGAGGAGGAGCCGCAGGAGGGCCGAGGAGGGCGGCGGCGGCGGCGTCGCGAGGCTGTCGCTGGTCGACGGAGCGAGCCACGGCTCCCGCCCCCCCCCTTCGCTCGCCCCCGCCTCCTCGCCTCCGTCGCCTCCCTCTTCTTCCCAGCTCTCCCACCGCCGAGGCGGCTCCCTCCTCGCCGACGCCTCGAACGGCGCCGACGGGGAGCTCGCTTGCGCGGCGGACTTCCTCGCCCACCGCCGCTCGTGGCGCGGGCTCGAGACGCCCGCGACGGGCGGCGTGCCGGCCGCCGAGGCTGCGCACGCCGTGGAGGGGCTGAGAGGGAGGGCGGCTGGGTACGAGGGGGAAGGGGACAAGTGAAAATGTGTGTGACCTATAAAAAAAAATCGAGGGAAAGGAAAAAAAAGAAGGCGTCCATTTTCCCACCGACGGAAGAAAACCAAATTCCGGTCTGAAAAACTGGGACTAACCCCCTTCGCCTAGAGCCTTCTCTCTTCCCGTCTTTGCCCATCAAGCAACGCGAGAGGCTGCCCATGTCCGTCGCGCGCCCACTGCTGCGTGCGCTGCTCCGCGCCGAGGCCGCGTGGCGCAGGGCCGCGCGGGAGGCGATGCAGCGATCGGCATCGGCAACGGCTGCTCCTTTGACCTCGACCTCTTCCTCGCTCGACGAAACCTCGACCTCCCCCGCCGCCGCGCTCCTCCGCTTTCGCGAGCCCATGGACACATCGGCCTGGCAGCGAGGGAGGCACGGCTGGGCCCTCGGCGGCCCAATCTACCACTGTAAAGCGGCGAAAATGGCCCTCGGGAGCGGCGGCGAGGGCGCCCTGCCTTGGGGCCCGATCACCTCGGGCGTCTTCCGCGGGCTGCAGCTCCGGCGACTGATCCTGAGAAACTTCCGCGCCGCGGAGGCAGCCTTCAAAGAGGGGCATGCTCTGGAACTCTCTGCCGCGGAGGACGCCGGCTTCGCGGCGCTGCGGGCGCTCGGGGAGCAGAGGGCGATGGAGCGCTGCTCGAGCGATTCCGTCTCCGCCAACGGAATTCGAGTGGAGGCCACCGCGGCTCTTGTGGCGGCGCTGCCCTCGTCCTCCTCGTCGAGGTCATCTTTCGTTTTCGGTTCCTCCGGTTCCGGTCCGATGAGGTCGGTGTCCTCTGCTGGGCCGGGCGTCATCGTCATCACGAGCGTGGAGGGAGGGAGCAGCGACGACGACGACGACGACGACGACGAAGATGAGGACAGCGACGAAGATGAAGAAGACAGCGACGAAGACAGCGGAGCGGCACGCCGAGTTGGACTCGCCTCCGCTTCTCTTTCATCGTCGTCCGCGGCTTCTTCTTTCGCTCCGGAGATGCGCTACGTCTTCACCTACCGCCTCCGCATAACAAACACGAACGTATCAGTCGCGGCGGCGAACGCCGCCGCGACGGCGGCGGCGGCGAACGCCGCCGCCCCGCCACTGTCCGGGGAAGGAGGAGGAGAAGAAGAACGAAAAGAAAAAAGCGCCGACGGCGA
>Ga0210003_1001698_pt1 | contig 19200 bp, 14 predicted proteins | sample LantaG_FD_182804 | JGI IMG/M metagenome (GOLD analysis project Ga0210003, IMG submission 182804) | Deep subsurface microbial communities from Baltic Sea to uncover new lineages of life (NeLLi) - Landsort_02402 metaG (SPAdes) (version 2) | ecosystem: Environmental > Aquatic > Marine > Oceanic >...
CCCCCCCGCTGAGCTTTCTCTCTCTTGTTCTCCATCATCATCTCATTCTTTTCTCTCTGCTTTGTTTTCGCAGAAAAGAAAAGTAGTTGAGCGTTTCCCCCCTCCGCACTTCTGACAAACGAGAAAAGAAAGCAATGGTCTCTATCTAAAATGCGGCCCCGAAGCCTCAACTCGCGCAGCAGCGCGTCTCCGGACGACGCGCCTGTCCTTGCACCGTACCAACGGTGGTCCCGCACCGGATCCGAGGAGTATCGCAATGGCGTCAGTAATGGCAGTGCCTTCCATCGCGCCCTCTCTCTGTTCTCTCTCAAAAGCCGCTGGACTCGGTTTGCCCTGAGAGCTTCCGTCGTCCTTGCTTTCTTGTTTACGAGGCACTTGCTTCTCTCGCGGAGAAACCAAGCTCTGGTCTCAGCATCTGCCGAAAACAAGGACACGTTCTCGATCAGGCACGTCGGCGCGCATCACCACCACCGGGCTCGCGCTCGAGCTCGTCGTGGTTTTTTTCTCAAGACTACTGCTGATAGACGGAGCGAGAGCGACGAAGCAACTGCTGCAGCTGCTGTTGCCACCACCACCACCACCACCACCAAGACGACTACGCAAGCTTCTTCTCTACCGCCTCCCTCTTCTTCTTTAGCCAAGATGTCTGCCCTTGGCGGCGAGCTCGTTCAGAGGAGCAAGCCGGCCTCGCTCGTCATCGTCGTGCCTTTTACTTTCAAGGACGCAGAAAAAGTCGTGAATGGTCTGCGGAAGTGGGCGCGACCGGGGGACCCGTGCCCAGCTGTTCGAATGATGCTGTCTTCTTCTTCTGTTTTGTCATCGTCTTCTTTGTTATCGTCTTCTGCGCGTCGAGACAGCAGCATCAACGCCAACTCCAAAAGCCCCGTCGACGTCCTGTTTTGGTTCAACCGCGACCTGGACGACATTGTCCAGTCGCGCGACGCCTTCAAAGAAAACTTCCTCAAAGCACTCGAGCCCATTTCGCACTGCTTCAACCGCGTCGAGTTCAAGTCTGCTCGCCTGTCTGAAGAAGAGGACGCGTATCCCTTTGGTCCTTCCAACCAGTGGTACGATCTCTTTTTGAGCTCCGAACGCCCCCTGGCGAATTACGACTACGCGTTTTGGTGCGAACACGACGTCATGCCCGTGCAGTCCGGGTGGGTCGACGCGCTGCTGCGCGAAGCCACTTTCTCCAGCGTCGACTTTTTCGTCAAAGGCTCGCTCCACCGCGGGCGCAAGCTGGACGGTATCGTGCCGTACCCTGACGGGACGAGCTGGGTCGGGCACATCAACGGCAACGCGCTCTACAAGGCCAACGACCCAGAGTTTTTGGCCATGATCTCGCAGTGCCGCGAGGCCAACCGCGGGAGTATGACCAACAGAAAGTCAAGTTTTTGGGCACGGCGGGAGACTTTGGGACCTACTCTTTCTACTTCTCGCACCACATCACCAGTGGCGAAGGGGGCATGGTCGTCTGCCAGAACGAGGAAGACTACAATTACCTCCGCTGTCTACGCGCTCATGGGTGGACGCGCCACCTGACCAACAGCGCAGAGGTCGAGGCTCAGCACCCGACGATAGACCCTCGCTTCCTGTTCGTCAACGTCGGCTACAACCTGCGCCCGCTCGAGGTGCAGGGCGCGATGCTCAAGGTGCAGCTCGCCAAGATGCACGCCTTCAACGACTGCCGGCGCGACAACATGGCCCGGATCACCACGGCCATGCGCGCCGACCCGCGCTTCGGGAAAGTGATGGCGATCTCGCAGGCAGCGGAAGACACCAACCCGGCGTGGTTTGGCGTCGGTGCTCTGCTCCACCGGCCCTACGTGCACCAGCTGACCGCCTATCTCGACTACCTGACGGCCCACGGCGTCGAAAACCGCCCGATCATCAGCGGGAACTTTGTCCGCCAGCCAGCGATCGCGGCCTACTGCCCCGGGGAGCGCCCCGAGGACTACCCGGGCGCCGAGGTCATCCACACGCGAGGATTTTTTATAGGTGTACACCAGGTGCGCGTGGACGATGCCACCGTGGCCAAGCTCGTCGACGTCATGCTCGGCTTCGACTTCGTCCCGCGCAAGACCGTGCTGGTGACGGGCGCGAGCGGCATGCTCGGCCGTCATGTGCAGGATCAGGTAAAGAACGTCAACCCAGAGCTGCTCCAAGCTGACGCAAAGTGGGTTTTTGTCACCAGCAAGGACGCCGACCTCTGCGACAAGCGTCAGGTCGAGCGCCTCTTCAAGAGGCACCAGCCCACGCACGTGCTCCACTGCGCGGCCAAGCTCCAGGCGATCCAGGTCATGACTGATCTGCCGATCGACTTCTGGCTCGCCAACGTCACCATGAACAACAACGTGCTGAGCGTGGCGCACGAGTTCCAGTCGTGGACGGGGCCCATCAAGGTCGTGTCGGTGCTCTCGACAGTCATGTTCCCTCGCGACGCCGAGTACCCGATGTCCGCGTCACCGGAACGCCTCTACTCGGGCGTCCACCACCCTGCCGCTGAGTCCTACGCCGCGGCGAAGCGCGCGCTCTGCCAGCTGACTCAGTGGTACCGGAAACAGTACGGCGACGCGTTCACGTGCGTGCTCCCCGGAAACTTTTTCGGGGAGTACGGGGACTTTGACGAGGCGACCGCGCCGCTCGTCAACGCGCTAATCGCCCGCGCCGATGCCGCCTTCCAGAAGCAAAAGCAGCAGCGGCAGGAGCAGCAGCAGCTGCTGCAGCAGCAGCAGAAAAAAGAAAAAGCAGCAGCTGTGGCTTCCGACAAACCATTTTCTCTCAAGGTCATGGGCACGGGCCGTCCCGAGAGGCAGGTCATGCACGCGTCCGACCTCGCGCGCGCGTGTATTTGGGCCCTCGATCACTACGACGAAAACGAGCCCATCATCGTCGCCGGGGAGGAGGTCTCGGTCCGCCGCATGGCGGAGCTGGTCTGCGCTGCCACGGGGTTCCAGGGAGGTCTCTCTTTCGACGAGGGCTCTGTTGACGGCCCGCTCCGCCGCACCGCTGACACGTCGAAGCTCCAGAAATTGTGCCCGGGCTTCAACTTTACGCCGCTCGTGGAGAGCATCCGGGCGACGGTCGAGTGGTACAGGCGACAGCAGGAATTGTTCGCTGCCCGGGAGCAAAAGACGGCAGAGGCGGGAGCTTCGGCTTTTGTCAGCGTGGTTGCGTCGTCATTGGCGTGGGCGGTCGGTGCTGACAAGCGCGCCGCGGCCTCTGCCTCGGTCCCAACTGCCTCAGCCACGCACCTCGCAGTTCCTCCTCAGACGTAGATATTCTTAAAATCTATCTTCTGGATTTGATTCCTCTCTGCAACTCGAGTGCACGATAAAAAATTGCTTGCACGTCCATTTTTTTCTTTCTTTTCAATTATAGCTCAAGATCGCATTCTCCTGTTTCCGGTACCCAAGAGAGACTTGTGTAAACTCTGCACGTACTTCATCTCTGTGAATAGCCTTTGAAGCTCGTCCAGTTTCCAGGACCACCCCACGTAGGAGAAAAGGTGCTGCTTTACGTACGAAACGTCTGATCCCAGGCAACTCGTTAGCAAGCGCGATCCCAAAGCGCGGCACAGACCCTGTCTTATAGCCGCATCTGCTGACTTTTTAAACTCGGTAATGTTCTTGTCACCGATCACGCCGTCGACGCTCTCATGATTGACGTGGAGAGCAAAGCGCTGGTACGGCCTTGACGCGGAAGATTCGATGTCGATGAGCTCATAAGCGTCTGCAGTCTCTCCGGTTCTCTGGATGAACGTGTTGATCTGACACATCCAACAGTACTCAATCACTTGAATTATTCCGCTAGAGTCAACGAAGGAGGCTACGCCGTCCAGAAGACACTTGCCACTGTTTTGTTCCGCGTACCAGCGCCTGTAAGCCTGCAGAGTGGCACGATGAATCGCAACAGGCTGCGACACCATTGAGTGGCCCACGTACGTGCCAGGCCCTGTGAAGTACTCGACTTCTGCGTTCCAGAGCCCCTCCTGGAACTTGGCAGACCAAGGGAGCAGTATGCTTCCTCCCTCGTCGAAGAGAAGGTCAGGCGTCACGGGAGAGTGGAAGATGCAGTCACTGTCTATCGTCACGATGGTATCTGCGGATGAGTAGTAGTCCGCCATGAGGTAGCTGACCTGGTTGAAAACGCGCCCCGGCATACACGGGGGCCGCTCGTAGAAGACGCGATAGTTGTGCTTTGTTTGCTCCGGTAGAATACTCTTATCTGCGACGGCCGCGTCCGCTTCGTCCAGGACCACGACGACGTGTCCGATCCCGCGGGGCCAAAACAGCTCCACGCTCTCGAACAAAAAGCGGATCTCGCCGGCGTCGCGGCACCCCGTGCGCACAAACAGGTCGATCGGCCTCGAGCGCTTATCCCACTGCCTCCAAGCGTGCCGGATCGCCTCCTGCACGACCTCGATTGTGTCCTTACCCGTGGCTGTCGTGCGCTCAAAGTCGATCCTGGCTCCAGACGTGTCCGCGACGTTTGTGCATGGCTCGCTGCAGATTTCGAGGTGGGATGAGGATGCGGCCGGAGGCGACAATGGTGACGAAGTCGACGATGTCGCGCTCACGTCGTCTGGAGTGACCACAGCCGGCGTCGTCGTTATCAGGCGCGTCGTCTCGCACTTGTCCAACTCGCTCTTTCGGTAGTCGTGTTTGATGAATTCAATTTTCTTGTAGCCGTAGTGTCCAATTCGGTGACGGTGTCTATCGTCCTCCATCGACAACAGCTTCCGCGTGCTCGACCGCGTGCACCGGCATCTAAATGCCAGCTGTGACAGAAAAAATGCCACAAAGAGGCCCAAAGAGCTCTTTCTCAAAGTCATTGTCATGTACGAGGCACGTAGAAAAAGGTGTGACTTGAAATGAAGAACGAAGAAGTAATCTCTCAGACTATCAGCTGCTACCTCTTCTCTGTCCCAGTTCTGAAGCACTGTAGCAGCTTGAGGTCACATGCCTGCTTAAACCTGTAACTCGTGCAAAATTCTGAATTGATGCGGGCAAAATAGTTTTTGAGGAAATGAAAGAAAATATTTGAAGCTTCGCAGCATCAGACAAGGGCAAAAAGGAGGGCAGAGCCGTGCCTGAAAGAAAGTGGAAGCATGAGAACACTTGCATTTTGCAATCACGCCTTCGAATTCAGTCATTGAGAACCTAAGCCAATCTCCTAGGACTCTTAGTCAATACATCGGCCTTTTTGCGAATCAGTCCGATACGATAAAAAATATATCTCCATCATAACGACGTGCAGCTTCTTGTAAACTAAACTGACCTTTGCTTTGCCTCTCAAGGCAAGAAGAAAGGCTTTAGCCTTTAGAAAAGCTTCTTTTAGTCACAAGGCTTCTTTTTGAGAAGGAAAATGGAAGCTCCCTTTGCAATACAGGAGAAATGATGATGGAAAAGATGATCCTTTACCATCTATACGTCTAGTCATACCACTCTCTTGGACATCCTCAAGCAAGAGCGATTTCTTCTTTTAATGGTTGAGAACGGGGCTATGGTGGGCATGCTTCACAGCTGGCAACAACAAACAGATGAGGGGCATGCATCGTCGCACACTGATCCTGCTCATGCCAGTCGCGGGTGGTACGAAAAAAGGACCTTCGAAAGTACTCACACGTCATGTTGTGGCATTCCTCGCATCAGTAATAAGAACTGGACCACGGGGAACACGGCAAAGATGGATCGAGCGAAGCAGTGGGGGCACTGGTTTTTCGACGAGGACAAGGAATGCAAGCAACATGCGAATTGAGAGAATGTCAATGTTCTCTTCGAGACACTGCAGAGGCTCGAACCGCCAGCGTGCGGTACGCAGTGATTGAAGTGATATGGTTTTACCCAAAGTCCTAAAAAAATACCCCGAGAGTGCCTTACTTTGAGTTGAACATGCAAATTACTGCTTAAGTGGACCCCGAACGCTTTGATTCGGCTCCTTCGTTCACCTTAAAAAGCTCAACTTTGCAATGCACCCTCGCAGTAGAGACGTTTTTACATCGAAATGTGACGTGTCAACTACATTTTCCTGGAGGATTTTCTCTTCTCCTTTATACCACTTTCCGGGCCACGATTTTGTAATCAAGCATTCCTGCGTACCGTCGCAATAGGTGATACGTGTAGCTGACCGCAAAGTCCGACGTGTCGAACGCCTCTGCGTATGCCTGCGTGCGACGTATCATCCTTCGCACGTCGCGCTCATTACTCAGTGCCCATCGAATGGCGGCCGTCATGTTCCGCAGGTTGTAGTCGACGGGGATGTAATGCACCCAGGGAATCAAACGGCACCGCGACGGTGTTCCATGGCAAGCTCGCATTCCGAAAGCAGTTTTTCGCGGAAGTACGCGGACCTGCCACGCCTGCGCGACTCCCGAGGGCTACCATCTCGAAGCGGACATGGTACCAAAGATCCCAAACGACCACCGCTGCGGCAGGGCCCGTGCGATCGACATCGCCCGTGACGATCCGCACCTCGACATTGCCGAAACCGGCAGCGACAATCTTGACATGCCTGGTCATGAGGCCTACCGCTACGTCAATACGCAATACAGCGATTGCTAATGGCTCGAAGGAAAGTAGTGTGCCTGGGTTCCGCAACCGCGCCTCTAGAAACCACCATGATGAAAACAAAAAGTATGAAAGCAAACGCGGCGGCGATAGATTCGCTTTCCTCCTCCTATACACGATACTTTTGCTTTCGAAAGTCTAAGCTTCTTCCGAGAGGCAACGCAAGGCTGTTCAGTGCAAAGCAAAAAAGAAGTTTTCCCCTCCCTTTTTAACATTTTATGCTCATCCATTCGCAAGGTGCAGGAATGAAGAAAGGGAGGCGGAGGATGGACAATTAAATTTGATTCTGTCTACAGAAGGTTCGATTAATTATTTCCTCTTTTTTAGCAGTCCTTTCCTGTCTCATCTGCGCTCCCTCCGCAGGCAAATCGGGATGCATCTCAGGGCTTCATTGGTTTCCGCAGCACGTAAACAACTGATGCGCCATGCACCGCTGCACCAAACTCTCGAGGGTCGATCGTCTCCACGTGCTCGTATCCGGCAAACATTTCAGCGAGCCTGAGCGGACCGTAGAACCTATGCGCGTTCCATACCAGCTCGTCCCTCGATGCCAAAGGATCGGTGGCAGGCAGGCCCATCAAAAATATCCCCCCTGGACGGAGCAGGCACCACGTCTGCACGGCCGCCTCGATGTCTCCGTAAGGATTCAGAGAGTCTCCGTACCTCCCGAGGCCACTATGCTCGAGCGAGCTGAAAGTCGCGGCAAAGTCGAACGAGCGAGGGTGCGTCAGCATCATGGCGGCGAACTGGCCTGGCGTGGTGGCAGAGATGACTGGGTGCTCATCGACCTTGATCCGCCCGTACTCGACTGTCATTACCTGTTTGGCGCCGTGGCGCGCCAGGAGCACCTCAACCCAGGGCTTTTCCGAGCCCCAGACGATGCCGACGCGTTTGTTGATGGAGTCTCTTGCATAACGAGCGATTGCGTGGTTAACATAGCGAACCTCGTCCATGCCGTATGAATAGATACCCTTCATTGCGTCCTCTATCGAAGGAGAGGCGATGCGCGCATCAAGATCGGAGGCAATCCAGTGCGGAGAAAACGCGTCGGCACCGCTGTACCGCTGACTGAAGTACCAGTCGGAGACAGCGGCGCGCCCGCCCATCGTGAAGGCGTTTTGAAACGTTTCAGGCACGGTTCGCGGAGGGGGCCATTCTGTGGCAGGACAAGAGCTCAGCAGGCGAAGCCAAGCTGTGGGACAGTGCATTTTCCTCGAGAGCCTGCGGATGGGGACGGTCGGGCCGCCAGAGGCGGTTTCATGGACTGCAGACGCGTGGCCCCCCCCCCCGGCCGCGGGAGCAGAGCCTGCTCCTCTTCCCTCGCGCTGCCCGTCTTCGTTCTTTGATTCCAGACCCACGTAGATGCACGAGTCGCCGCAGTCGAGGACTTGGCGCAGCGTCTCGACGTCATGTGGTTGGAAGGTCGGCGTTGTGCGCCGCAGGTGATATCTTGACCGAGGCGAGATGGCATCACAGGTCACGAGAAGCTGCTGAAAGGCTACCGCCGTCGCCAAAACCAGCCGGATGCCGGCAAGAGACCTCCTCGAATGATAGAGCATAGAGTCGGAAAAGAAAGGGGACACTCACAGAGCCTGGAGCCCACACTTTCCAGCGTCTCCGAACAAAAGATCAACGATCTTTATAATGTGTAGCACGGCGAGCAAGGGCAGAGAACTAAGGAAACTTTCGCCTCCAACGACAGAGCAGAAAATAATCAAGGAAATGGCGAGAACAGTGACTGAGAAGAACAGTCCTTTATGTCCAATTGTGCCTTATTTGTTTTTTGCGGGGAGGCACATATCTCGCGAGAATCCCTCCCAGTCTTCAAAACATATTTTTCTTTCACGACATACCGTTTTTTCTTTTGGCTCCCGCCGCCTCCAGTGCTACGAACAAGGGGGACACGCCGCGCCATAACTGCATCAGACCTTGAAAATGAAGAAAATCCTCATTTGCTTCCTATTCATCGCCCTCTCCGTGACTTTTTCCTGCTTTGCTAACAACACAGCAAGGAGCGCCCACCACAGGCACGCTGAAACTCCGTGAACTCTTCGATGCGATGTCGACTTTTTTCGGATCAAGTCTCAACAACATCAAGGCGGGGCGTTGGCCTACATTTTCCAAAACATCGCCGTAACCAACAAGTATTACGTCGAGTTTGGCTTCAACGCGGACAATTTTGATGGAGGAAGCGGGGCAAATTCGTACGTATTGCACAAGCACTTTGGGTGGAAAGGCCTCCTCTTGGACGGGCAACACGAAAACCCAGCGATCAACCTGCACAAGGAACATATCCTCCCGACAACGTTGCGTCAGTTTTCCGAAAGCACAATGTTCCAAAGGAGCCGGACTTTGTGTATATTGACATCGACTCTTATGACATTTGGCTTTTTAAAGCGCTCGTCACGGGGGGCTTCCGACCTCGCGTTCTAACCGTCGAGTACAATGGACGAGGCGGCTCGAGAGAACGGATACTCTATTGTTCAGGTCATATGTGGGCTTGACGTCGTGTTGGTGCGTGACGACGTCCTCAAGGGCGAGCCAGCGCCGCCACTGAGCCATTTCGAGCAGTGCACAGGGATGCGCGTGCACACCCCCGCAACGGAGCAAAGAAAACCAAAACTGATGGACTACGCTGTCTGGAAGAAGACGGGCGGCGATATCGCGGAAGGAAAAAAAGCTGCCCAGCGATGGCTGCGGGAGAACCCTGGACGGATTTAGCGAACATCGTGCACGTGTAATCATGACGGCGACAAGGAACGACAGCGGCGTTGCGCGCATCTCTCTTGCCGCCTTGTCTCTTGCAGAATGCCGAAAGAAGAGCGAGAACCGATCGCATCTTTTGTGCACATTACTGCGTAAAAATGCTTCACGTCCGCTCTTCGTCGCGCCTTGCACATGATTCTTTTTTGAGGAGTCAAGAAAACGCTTTTGTAATCAAGGCCTCCATTTCTTTACATGCACTTGTTCATGAATACCCTTTAGAAAATTTCCTTATCGTACTCCAGAATGTCTTCAAACTCGCATCTGCCGACAATATCCCCTGCTTGCGGAGATGCTCCAGCAGCGTTGGAAGAGAGCTTAAGCCTTAGAGCCAATTCAGCGTCGGACGACAAAGCAGCGGTCTCACCAAAGCCGCTCCTGGAGATGACGAGAGCTGCCGCCTGCTTGAGCGCCCACCAATCCAGAATGGACTTGAGCCAGACTTCCCCGGCGTGCTCCGACGCAACGGTGCTTCGGTCGGTATGTCCGATGCTGCCGGGCACTTGAACGATGATCGGCGGAGAAGGTGAAAATACTTTCGCGGACTTTTCTGCAACCGCGTCCTCAAACTTCCGCACGGCCTCTCTGCCGTCCGCCGTCACGAAGATGCTTTTGATATGCATCTTATGACAAAGTCGCACCACTTCTGCCGCTAAGCAGTCCACATCTTCCAAGGAATGACGCGCGGGGTCGTCCCATCCGGACACGGCGCCGCCATTTCTGCCGCCTAGTCGAATCTGAACGCCGATGTAGGGGACGATGCTATTCGACCCTTCTTCCTGGCTGCTAGCAGCGAGTCGTTGCTTCACGGAATCGAAAGACTCTCTCACCACGCTCGTCGGGCTTTGAAGCAGTTCATCGATGGCCAGCTTGAAGAGCTCAGCCTGCGATAAGTTCTGCAATCCCAGCGACGCAGTCCGTTGCCTGAATGCCGGATGTCGGACGACCTCTTTCCAATGGAACGAGTTCGTGTGTATCTCGACGTTTCTTCCAGTATCCTCCATGAAAAAAAAGTCGCTGAAATATTTCCAGTCGTCGATTGCGATTCGAATGATTGCACCGTTGGCTGGCAAAGATGTGGAAGCTAGGGAGCCAACGGCGGTGCCTTCAGTGCTTGGAATCTGATCAAGGTTCCTTGATCTTTCATGCGCGTGGCAGCTCGGCACAAGAAAATAGTCGGTGAGGTTATAAGGATGCGTCCAATGAACCGCGAAAGAAGAGTTTGTCATGACCGCCAGGTAATACGCCGTGACCATGCCTCGCAGCCTGTCTCCAAATCCGCCAGAACCGCCATGTTGATTCAGACCAAAGGAAACGACCGGTGTGTTTCCGTCGCAGTTAGTTGCCGAGTCTCGAAGTATCGCCAAACTGTGTTGGGAATCTCGGACGATATGTCGAAAATAGTGTTTCACTTGGTGCGTGCGTCTGCTTTCTTGAAAGCAAGAAACTTCTTTGTTCCTACTGAATGCGATAATGTAATACGCGCATAAAACTGTGGCGGGCCAACGTCGTGGTGTAAGTTCGCGTTTTTTTTCTTCCTCCGTGGGGCATGCCCGTGTGACTATTGTGAAAAAGCAAGTTTTAAACCATCTCCGCACTTGAAGCAATACTTTAAATTTACATTATCCTCCAGGGGACCTTGATGCCTCCTGCCTGACTGAGCCCGACACGTGTTCATGTGCTTTTAAAAAAGAAAAGTGTGACAGAAAGAGGGCTCTCTATGATTCGCACGAGAGGCTGTAGTCTACGATCCCCGACGCAGTGGCATTTGCTCCGTCATGCTGTAGTCTTTTTCGAAATCGAGAACGTTTAGTGCGTCTTCCGCAGCAAGGAAGCGCCGATCTCCTCCTCCTCCCCTCGTGATCTGCGCCACAGCTCCTCCTCGCGCCATTGTTTTGAACTCCTCGTACGTTTCAACTTGGCACCCTCTCCAGACGCTCGCCGCGGCCTCGGGACACGTCTTTGCGATTGCTTCCTTGTCGACTTGCATCAGCGGCGTCTTGTGCACCCCGAAAGAAGTCACCCGCGGCAAATTTCCTGCCTCGTAGGCAAACTTGGAAGCTACGTGCACCGGTGGGACGACGATGGAAGGATCTCGTGCTGCGAGATCATAGATCCCGCGAGCGAAATAAATGTCTTCGTTTTCTGTCTCGTTAAACTTGAAGCCTTTGGTGATTCGGATCATCGTTTTTGTTTTTCGCAGGGACAGCCCTCCATTGCCGATGTCCATTCCGTACCATCGGTTAATCCAGGGGGCTCCGATGTAATCGTATCGCAAGAAATCGTCTATTGTCCAGGGCGACATCGAGCACAGGACGCTATCCGTTTGGAAAATAAGGACGTGCTGTGCTTGCAGCGCGGACCAGAAGCGCGTCGAAGACAGCAGCTTGGAGTATGACGACGAGTTTGCAGCGGACAGAGACGGGAAGCCATTTCTTTCCAAAGAAGCCGTGTGCAGCAGGCCAAGCTTTTTCTGAAGTCGAGCGATCTTGTTGCGCTTCAAATGCGGCAAAACATTTTCATTGTGCATGATGAGAATAGGCCACTCTGGTCCCAGATTGGACGCAAAGTTCGTCAGCGTGTACCCCAGGGAAGAACACGGCTTGTGCAAGACGGTGACGGCTCTGAACCGCGATCTTGGCAAAGGATTTAGATATCCGGTTTTTCGGCTTTCAAGAGCTGCTGACCTCAGAGCATGGTGTGCGCATAGCAGTATAAAAAAGGACAGGATGCACCGCCATTTTTGTGTAGCAAAAAAAGCTCCAGGAACCATCTTTCCATGCTTCAAGGGGATTTTCCGCTCAAAAAATGTCTCAATGAAAGTTTTGGGTTTCGGGCAAGTGCTCTCCGAAAAAAAAAAGAAAATTTCGTTTTCCCCCCCAGGTAAAAAAAGGACGTGGGCACGACACAAAAAAGATAGTCAGGAATGAGTCTGAGCGAGTGATGACAGCTTTGATTTTCACTCTTTCCTCTTGCGCTATTAGAATGTGATTTTGGCAAAAAAGGTAAAACAAAATAAAGCAAAGAAGATCTCTCGTTTTTCTCCACCCTTTGTTCCCGATCTCTTTGTGACGTCAACATCAAGGAAGTTGCACGGCCATTCCGAGTTGGGGTGTTTTTATTCTACATTTAGATAAAAATGCCGCCGCCGTTTGCAGCTGCGTTTACCCCTCCTCTGTTGCCGCCGGAAGAAGCCGATGATCCGCCGTGCCGCAGGCGGAGAATGTGGAAGAGTCGAGGAGGCAAGACCGTGCCTCCTCGCGTCACGCTTGCAACTTTGTGCATCGCGCTGATAACATTATGGCTATTGCCAGCTTTCTTTGTGGCATCGCGAGAGCCTGTGCGTGCTGCTGCTGAATCTGACGACCTCATCAACCATGCGGCGTTGTCACGCCGCGGCTTTCTTTCGTTCCAGGTCTGCAACGGTTTCGCCAACCAGCGCCTGTCCATCATCTACGCGGCGATCATCGCCAAGGAAACCGGGCGAAGTCTTTACTTGCCCAGGTTGCTGCTCGACGGCACCCAGCACGACACGTCGAAAGCGACCACTCTCTTAAACTCTGATGCGATCGAATTCGGGACTTTTTATGATATCGACGTTTTTGTCAAGGGCATGCGTACGGCAGGCGTCTCGGTGCTCGACAAGGATTCCGATCGTTCTTCGCTCTCGGAAGAACTCGTCAGAGTGCCGTCGCAGGACTTGCAGAGCTTGCTCGAATTCGGACGAGGCAGCGGCCCTTACGGGAACGCAACGCACCTCAGCATAGAGTGCCCTCTTTTCAAGCTCGACGCGGCGGTCGTTGGTCGACATCGCGAGGTCGTCGAGAGCGTGCTGTCGAGTCTCGTACCCGCGCCAGCTCAAAGGGCAAGCATCGAACAGCTCAAAATGACGCTGAGCAAGTCGAGCCACTACAACTTTCTCCACCTTCGCGTCGAGCGCGATTGGATCAACCACTGCATGACCTGGATCTCTGATCGAGGAAACTGTCTGGCCGAGGATGTCGTCCGCGCCGTCGGCCAACATCTCGACCTCAAGGGCGTGCCCAGGGGCACGCCGCTGTATGTCGCCTGCGACCTTCCCGCGGCAGACCCGGATCTGCTGGATGCCGCCATGAAGAGCTTAAAGGCCATGGGCTACAAGAAAATCACGCTGCAAGGTCGTCGTCGACAAGAGAGAGAAAAAAACCAGCAAGGGAGAAAAGACAAAATCGTTTCCAAGCTCAGTCGCGAGACTCGGGCGATGCACGCTTATTATCTCGGGATGGACTCGGAGAAATACATCGGCAACTCTGTTTCCACGTTCTCTGCCTTGCTCCTGCTCGAGCGCCAGAACCGAAACAGATGGAGCACTTACTACAACATGGGAGGGGTCCCGCTCATGGACACGCTCCCTTTCTTTCGCATGCCCTGGGTCTTTACATACAACGGCGAGAGCCCCGGGTTTGACTACATGGCCAGATCGGCAGTGCTCAGCGCCATCCACTTCGCGCAAGTCATTCCGTATTGCATTTACATGGGAGACAAGGGCGACGAGATGTACCAGTGGCTCAAACGACAGGGAGTGCACGTCGTGCTGCACGACCCGTCGTGGAAGGTCAACATCGTGCAAAAGTACGACGAGGCAAAAAAGTTTGCCAAGGCAGCCGCGACGTACGAGTCCATCACGAGCCTCGTGGCCACGTTTATGCGCTTTGACATCCCCATCATTCATGCCCTTTATCAGTACAACTACGTGCTTTACACGGACGTGGATGTGCTTTTTCTGAAGAAAATCGACCTGCATTCTTTCCCACCGAGGCTACCGGAAACGCTCACTATGGCAAACGAAATTAACTACGAGTTCCCATGCAATGCCGGCGTGATTCTGTACAACTTGCCTTCAGTTCGCCAGTCGTACCTCGACTTGATCTCCTTTACCATGCACGCGCCAGGGCTTCATTTCGGAGACAAGTACGGTCCAGCAGACCAGGGCGCGCTCAACCAGTTTTATGAGGGCGAGCTGGGTTCCAAGTGCAGTCTGCCCGAGAACTTCAACGCCAAGCCTTACAAGCTAGGGGACTTTGATGGAATTGATGACGTCTTCATCCTGCATTTTCATGGACCTAAACCCAAGCACTACTTGGACTTTGCGAGAAACCGCGGGTGCGGGCCCTTTTCGAGCGACGTCGGCGGTGGCTACTTTCTGAAGCTCTGCCAGGAGGGACTGAAAAACCTGTGTGAGCTTCGACTTGGAGATGTTCCGAAATCAATGCGTTCAGCGGGATCGTGGGACTCCATGAGCCAGCTGCAGGGGGGCAGCGGATGCAGAAGTCCTCAATGAAACATAGACTATGTAAAACCAAGTTATTCTTGTTATTTGATACTTGCATGCCAGGTTTTTTTTCCCATTCTAGATCCTTTCTCCCTCTTTCTCTCTGTTGTCTGTATTTTTCTCTACCTCTTTGCTTTTTCTTAATTGTTTCCATGTGTTCCTCAACAGCGCTACTCAGAGGAAGCCGCTCAGATCAAAAGTACAATCAAATCGGCACAAAATGAAGTATTCATGTCTTTTTTGATGCAGGCGTCTTCCCAATAGTCGTGGCAAAATTGCTGCCACCTTGGAAACGTTTTGTTGTTTTGTCCAAAAGTCATCATGATCTGACTTACTTTTCGTGTTATGGAAAGCCATTACACTTAGAATTCTTCAGCCTAGCTGCAAGGATGAAGGATTCTGATCATCAGAGGAAACTAATGCGACAACGAGCCCTCAACCGATGCCTCTGTCTTGTTTTCTTGTCCTGCGTGGTCTTTTTTGCACAACGCGGCAATGTGCGCCGCGTGAGCTCTTCTGACAAGTCTGTCCTCGCGACAGATGCTTCGGATCTCTTTTCCCGTCCGTTGCCGACACACCGTCAGCTTCTCTACGACGGTGAATACCACGACGTCAAATTATTGACAGACGTTCGTCGGCTTTCTATCGCAAGCACCCTTCTGGAGTACTTTGAACACCTCGGTATCTCTGCTGCGCTCGTAGAAGCTATCGACGAACGTGACGTTTCACTCAATGTGCTGTACGTCATCTTGCATGCAACTCAGTATGACATTCCCGTTGGACTCCGATACGTCGTCTACCAGGTCGAACCAAAGCAAACTTCTCCATGGTTTGAGGCCAAAAATCGTAAAACGCTCGCTTATGGCACTTTGCTCGTCTTTGATTTTTCGGTCGACAACTATCAGCTTCTTGATCCGGACTTGCAGAAGAAGACGGCATACCTTCCTATCCCGCTGAGTTTGTCCACACAAAGGAGCAACGGTTACGAATTCGATGTTCTCTTCTATGGATCGATGTGTGCGCGTCGATTACAAATCCTGGACAAGCTTCGAAACAAACACAATATCCGAATCAAAGTCGTCAGCGGCGTTTTTGGGGAAAACGCCGCCCTCATGGCCGACCTCATCAAAAAAGCGCGCGTCGTCTTGAACCTGCACTGTTACAAAAGCGCGCTCTTAGAAACGTCGAGAATCAACGAGGTTTTGAAATACGATAAGATCGTTGTGAGCGAGGAACCGGTAGCCGAAGACAAGTACAGTCGTGCTCTGTACAAGGACGTGGTGGTATTTACAAAGAATTTGGACGACGAATACGACGGCAGACACGTCGACGAGCTCGCGGCGACGCTGAGGTTTTATACCGATCGCGTGAACTACCGGAAATTCGTCACTGCCCGCAGGCCTGCACTTGCTTCTTTGAAAAGACACTGCCTCGGCCGATTTAAAAAGGCGCTTGTCTCGCTTCAGATCTTCTCACCAACAAGTTTTTACAAGCGCCTTCACTCCGACACAATCTATTTCCTCTCCCTGGACGAGTCTTGGCAGACTCGTCGCGACGTCTTTCTGGGACAAAAGCATGTGCCTGCAAACATCAAAAGGATACCAGGCATAAAGGCCTCGCCCGGATGGATAGGATGCGGCATGAGCTACAAGTTTGCCATCAATTCGGCCAAGACGTCGGGTCTCGACCAGGTGACGATCTGCGAGGACGACGCGCTGTTCCCGCCCACATTTGAACGCGACTACGGAATTATCCGCGAGTACCTCTCTAGTTTGGACAGATGGGACATATTTGTCGGCCTGATCGCGGATTTTGATGAGAGCACAAAGATTCAGAAGGTCGAAAACTACAAGGGTCTGGAGTTTGTCACGATCGATAAATTCACGAGCACCGTCTTCAACATCTACCGTGCAAGCTCCTACGATTACATCCTATCGTGGGACGAGCGCGACCAAAATATGCTCACAAATACTATCGATAGGCATTTACAGAAAAAAAACTTGACTATCGTGACGACGAATCCTTATTTCTTGAAGCACATGGAGCTCGGCAGCACTTTGTGGGGCAACGTCACGACGTATCCGGAATGGTTTGCGAGATCTGCTAAAGCTCTTTCGGCAAAGGTTGAGGGATTTTTAAAGTCTGCGCAGGGAGCACCGAAACATCATCAAGCGCGGATGAAACGAAAGGCTACTGTTGCTAAGACAGAACGGTACCGGCGGTATTGAGGATGATCAATGGTTGATCCGCGTCGAGGAAAAAAAAAGCACTCACCTCCAACCATAGTGTGGTGTCAGGGGTCTTTTCCGAGGATATTATTCTCCAGTGACTCTTTCCCCACTCGCGCTATGTGAAGAGATGTCCGCCCTGAAGTGGCACAGCTATGCTCCAAGGCAAAGGTGGACACAACTCCTCGCTTGAAATGATCGTGTAAGTTTGAGATCCCTAGTCTTCTTGAACTGCCATCTCCGTGCTTAGTCAACCGCGTCGACTTTTATGGGAAGTTTGCGCGGTTGATGCTGACGGCACCTTCCACGCGAGACAGGTCACCATCGCAAAAACTGACGACGTGCGACAGCTTGGTTTCTCTCAAAAATAAAAAAAGTCCCTAGGAGTCTATCCTTTTCTTTGTCCGGCAATATCGACAAAGAACACGGCAGATTGTTTTTGAACGCAACTCAAAATGCACATTTCTTCCAGTAGTGCGTTATGACCCCTCTCAAAAATCGCTGCGTTTGTCACGTAATTAGCTTTTTCCGCGATCGAAAAGAGTAACATCATTTCATTGTATTCAGCGTGAATCGACAAGTTTTTGCTCTATCGAGAACACTCTCCTGCTTCCGTCGTTGTCTAAAGAAGAAGAACATCGCGATAGACTTGACAAACCAACGATTTAAAATCGAGCGACGGTTTCAAAGAACCATTCATCCACCAATGAGCGCGAGTTTTTTCCCTGCAAAGTTATCGCCGACAAAGGCTCTCATTATCGTCCTGCTCATCTCTTGCGCGAAAAAATCGCTTTGTTTTCGTAAATTAAGCACGGATATTCAACTGGATCACCTTTCGTCCACTCACGATGAGATCGCGGAGCCGGGATGTGCTTTCGTTCAGCCATCATCAGATCTTTCTGCGTTCGTCGCATTAGACGAGTTTAAGCGGTCCGTCCGTTGCGTTCCGGATGAGGAAAGAATATTTTTCTTCATTACCCGTGGATGGGAGTCTTATGAAGACAAGAATGAAGCTTTTCTGGAGGCGCTTTTCGTAAGCAATCCCCACTCCAAAGTCTTTTTTCTCTCGACGACGCCGACACAGCCGTCAACTGCTCTATTTGACTCGTTTCTTGCACGAGGATACTACATCAAGGGCTATCACACCTCATGCAATGAGCTCGTAACGAATGGATGGTTTGTTTCGTCTGAAAATAAGAGCTGGCTGGAACTTTTTTGTGGAAATCCGTCCTCTCAATATTTCTACACTCATCTTACGGACTACATGCGGTTCACGCTTTTGTACCTTTACGGCGGCATGTACACGGACACAGACAGCATTTTCTTGCAATCGATCCCGTCGGGTGAATTTATCGGGCTTGATGTCGCCTCGCCGGACGTAAAGCGAGAACCGACGCCTCCCTGGGTTATCGAGCCGTCGAAAAATCTATACGCTGCGCCTGGCGTTGTACGGCTGCGGCGTGGATCTGTGGTCGCTAGGTTTGTTTTGGAAAATACGTTCAATGTCGCGAACTACGACCCTCATTGCTTCAATTGCGTCGGACCAAAGGCCGTGAATTTGGCTCTAAAAGCAGTTCCCGCGAATGAAAACAGGGTTCAAATCCTTGAGCCTTCAGTTTTATACCCTTTGCATTTCTTCAACGTGCACGAATTTTTTGAATTCAAGGGGAAAATGTCAGCAAGGTCGTACGTGCGGAACCTGATGCGATCGTCTGTCGCAATCCACCTTTTCGGCAAAGTTAGCAGCAAAACCAACCCGGACGAGGCGAGTGCTTTCGCGTTCATGCGAGCTTTTTTTTCCCTAACAGACAGCAGGGTGCCTGCCTCCAAAAAGACGCCATGCGCATTCGGAGGCGTAGCATCACTTGTCGGTAACAGAAAGGGGCTGTACTTGAATAATGCGAATATTGTCTTTCTGAAAGACTGTTCTTCCTTGCGCAGGAGCAACACCAGTGCGTTGTCTGTCAAGGTGAAGAAAGGGAGGATAATGCTGCTCGGTCGAGACTTTGGAAATGAAGCGCACTTCCGAAATATGGGAACTCTGGCACACATAAACCAAGTCCTGTCCGATATCGAATACAAATCCGATGATCTTCGGGACAATAGAAATGACATCCTGGAAGTGCAGGTGACCACAGGAAAGAAAGTCATTGCAGGGAAGCGAATTCCTGTGACGATTTTGTAATTAAAAAGAACCGAGTGAGATCCCAGAGCGCTACCACGACTTGCTCCTCTTTGACCCAGTACCGCGGCATCTGGCTGCCACCCTCGAGAAGCGCCTGCAGAAGCCATTTCTATGGAAGGCCAACACTTCAGCTTGGACGCCCGT
>Ga0210003_1001699_pt1 | contig 19189 bp, 33 predicted proteins | sample LantaG_FD_182804 | JGI IMG/M metagenome (GOLD analysis project Ga0210003, IMG submission 182804) | Deep subsurface microbial communities from Baltic Sea to uncover new lineages of life (NeLLi) - Landsort_02402 metaG (SPAdes) (version 2) | ecosystem: Environmental > Aquatic > Marine > Oceanic >...
CAAAAGTGTCCTTTTTATCGTTCTCATGGAGTTCTGAAAAACTATCAAGCATTTTTTGAGTGAACTTGTTCCCATGTTTTGTTCCACCAATAAACCACTTTCCTTTCACAGACTGCCTCCCTTGGTAAAGGCTTCCTTCCACAGACTGCCTCCCTTGGTAAAGGCTTCCTTTCACAGACTGCCTCCCTTGGTAAAGGCTTCCTTTCACAGACTGCCTCCCTTGGTAAAGGCTTCCTTTCACAGACTGTTCCCATTGGTCAAGGTTTCCTTTCACAGACTGACTCCATTGGTCAAGGTTTCCTTTCACAGACTGACTCCTTTGGTAAAGGTTTCCTTTCACAGACTGACTCCTTTGGTTAAGGTTTCCTTTCACAGACTGACTCCTTTGGTAAAGGTTTCCTTTCACAGACTGACTCCCTTGGTTAAGGTTTCCTTTCACAGACTGTTCCCATTGGTTAAGGTTTCCTTTCACAGACTGACTCCTTTGGTCAAGGTTTCCTTTCACAGACTGACTCCCTTGGTAAAGGTTTCCTTTCACAGACTGACTCCCTTGGTTAAGGTTTCCTTTCACAGACTGTTCCCATTGGTTAAGGTTTCCTTTCACAGACTGACTCCTTTGGTCAAGGTTTCCTTTCACAGACTGACTCCTTTGGTCAAGGTTTCCTTTCACAGACTGACTCCTTTGGTCAAGGTTTCCTTTCACAGACTGACTCCTTTGGTCAAGGTTTCCTTTCACAGACTGTTCCCATTGGTTAAGGTTTCCTTTCACAGACTGACTCCTTTGGTTAAGGTTTCCTTTCCATTTTACATGAGAATATAGCTCTCCGTTTGTTACAAACCACTTCAAAACCTGCAGTTCATTACCTTGTAACCATTGCTTAACAAACCTGACGTACTTAGCTTTAGGCTTGTTCTGCTTAGTCAATAAACCATGTTTGTTATAAACTTCAATGCAGACACTATCTCCACTATCCCACACAGGCTTTAAATAATCAGGTAACAGTACTTCAAAGTCTAAGCACTTGTCTTGTTCACTAGGCTTTAAACCTGCCTTTTTCTTGGTTTCATCATGGCTTCTTAACCCACAACAAAACACTTTTCCTTCTTCATTAACGCTCATAGCTAAACCTTTACACATTCACTTCAACTCCTTCTCTTCTAGTTTGTCCTTCTTGTTTATCATAGCGCGCACCTTTTGATTTTGTTTTTGAATATGCAGGTGTGGGGGGTGGGTTTCCAGGTTTCGTAGGCGCTGACTACTCGGTTCATGGTGGGGTAGTTGAAGAGCAGGTCTTCGTGGGTTAGTGTTTCATCGCTCATAGGTTCGACGTAGATTATGCCTTGGGTGGTGTTGACTGCTAGGATGGCGTGCGCGTTGATGGGTTGCCAGTAGATTATAGCTATGTGGGAGTCGAAGCCCCATGGTTTCAGTTGTTTTGATAGGAGGGCGGCGAAGTCGGTGCAGAGAAAGGTTTGATTGTATTGCCTGGTTTCGATGGTGGTGGCGTGGAGAGCTAGTTTGAGTCTGTCGAGTGTGGGGGGTTTTTTATTTGACAGAGGTGGAGGGGTGATAGGTTTCTGGTGTTCTTCTAGTTGTTCCATGCAAGCGAACAAATCGATGGCAAGTTCTTCTCTTGCTTGCTGGGTGGAGGTTAACTGGGTTTGAGTTGCTACTAGAGTAGATTGGGTTTGGTTTAGTTGGATTTCTAGTCGTTCGAGTTCTATTTGTTTTTGGTTGTAAGCGTCTGCTGTGTTCACCCATAAAGCCAGGGCGATTATCAACAGAGTTGCGAATACTATTGAGAGTATTTCTTCATCTTCCATTACTTTCACTTCCTTTTAACTGGGCGCGAGTGTAGCTGTATCCCGCAAGCCGTTTAACGAGCCAAGTTCCCCGCGCAGGTGAGTGCGCTCTACGGTTTGGCTCGGAAGAGTGCCAATGCTGGTGGGGTGGGCTTGCGTTCTACCTTAGCCCTCGCGCCCTTGTTCCTCGCGTTGCGTGTGACCGAACCCGCGCAGGTTTAACGTCGCTGAAAAAGGGAGCTGGTTCCACTCCCGTCACGTTTTACGACGACTACCAAGTGCGTTGGAGGTGGGTGGGAGTGTTCATCCTGCGTGTCTAACTTTAGCCCGTAACGCGAGGTCACTTGTATTTTTCTATGAGGTGTAAGACTTCGCTGGGCTGGTAGTCTTCATTGTCCAAGTGTTCTGCTATGATTATCCAAGTGGCTTTGAGAACTTCTTTTACTTGGGCTATGGAGAGGTTGGTGTTCCCGCCTTCCATTATCGTGATTTCCCTAGCGAGGTCGTTCTGGTTTATCATGGTTTTTTCACCTCCTCAGTCACAGCTTTTGCATTGTCTGCGTTTGTTTTTTTGTGCTTGGGTTATTGCTATCAGGTTTGAGTCTTTGATTCTTTTGACTCTCCAACATTCAGGCTCGTGGTAGACTTTGCTTCTTTTGGTTCCTACGAACTTTGTGGTTTTTTCTTCGGGTTCTTCTGGTTGTGTGACTAGGGGGACTTCTCTTTTTGGCTCTGGTTCAGGTGTTGGCTCCTCTTCCTGTTTTGGTTCTGGTTTGGGTTTTGGGGGTGCTTCAACTGGCTTCATTGTGGCATAGAGTAATAGCCGTGTCCCTCCTCCACCGAAGTGTTCTATGTTATCTGGAAGGCAGTTCGAGTTTATCATTGAATCTGGGAGCTTGCATGCATATTCTACATGGTTGCCTTCTTGTTTTGTTATCTTGCAAAAATTTGCTCCCGAATGTTCGGATATTTTCCAGCTTTCTACTGTTTTGCTGTGAGAGTAGGAGTGCAGGTTTTTGGTTTCTTCTCCAGTGTAGTCGTAGGTGAAGACTGTGGAATGTCCATCGCAATCTCCTTTCCGGTAGTAAAGCAGTTGGTCTATCATGTCTATTCTTGGTCGGCCTGTTTGGCTGACTGCGAATGTCGTTTTTCGTATTTCCATTTTATTTTCCTCCTTTAATTTATTAGTTTTTCATCCCATGGTTGAGTGGTTTTTATCGGTATTATCCTGCATGGGTATGAGCGTGATTTTTCTATGATGCTTTCAGGGGGTTCGGTTTTAACTATTTCGATAGCAACGGGAATGTCTACGACGAAGATGTCTGCTCTGCCTGCTCCGATTAGTTCTGCTTCGGTGTAGAATTCAATTCCTTGTTTTTTGAGGAAGTAGCATACTTCGGTTTTTTTGAGTTCGTGTTCGAGCGAGTTGTGAGTGTTTAGGTAGATGACGTTTCTTCTGGCGTTATGTCGATGGGAGAAGGTCATCATCCTGCGGTTTTTCGTGCGTTGGATTATCAATTCTCGTTTATTCATTTCTGCTCCTGTTTTTCATGTGTTTATCTGTTATTGTTCCGTTTTTTTGGTGGCGTTCCTTGCTCGTGAAGCATGAAACAGTTTGCCCGTTTGGTTGCCATGTTGCCATAACAACCAGCATCGTGATTGCAAGTATATGCATGGGGGTGATACCATTCACAATGACTGGCGTGTTGGCATCTGCCTGTTAACACTTCCCGAATCTTCGCGAGAAACATCATTACTTTTCGCCTTTTTTGTGTTGGTCTATCCTTTTTTTAGCTGTTTCGATTGAATCCAAGCTTGTCTCGATTCCTTTTCCTTGGGGGGTTATGACCCCGTAAACCGTTTCTTCATAGATTGTATATTCTTTATATTTCATTTTTCCACTTCCTCCGTTGGCTGGTAGAGCGAATAAAGCTCGCGCGGGTTCTGTAAATATTTTCTATCGACTTGGTATGCGGTGCTACCGTTATCGAAATGTTTTATCTCGCTGGAATGAGGAACCAAGGCCGAGCGAATCCAACCATGAATTTCCAAGAAAATAATATCCTGATCCCAGTTCACAAACTTAGTTGATTCGAACAAATAAGCTTCCGCTATACTGTCCTTCCATTGCTTCGCGTTAATCAAAAAATCCTTGCTGGCTTTAATATCGAAACGAATGGGATTGCCTATTCTCCTTTTTTGTTTCATGTCCACTGCCATCTCCGTATCAAATCCTTTATCCACGTTCCGGCCTTGAGTCAACACGGGGAACGGCTGCTTGTAAGCGAATGCGTGAGCGAACTCTACTTCGAAACCTTTGATGTCGGCTTGCAACTCGTCCCCTTGAGTGAACTTATCCGGGTTGCCTCCTCTGCGCTCGAAAACTTGGGTAGCGAAGGCTCGCGCTTCTTCTATTACCTTTCGGGGAATGCGGATCTTGAGCAGTTTCATTTCTTTTTCTCCTTTTTTATCTCGTCAAGCATCTCTTCGAGTTCTGCTTCAGATAAATCTATCTCTGCTTCTCCCTCGATTTCACCACCTTGCCATCCTGAGATGGTGACTGGCTGTTCCCATGAGTATCTCCACTCACCTTCTTCGGTTTTATAGCTTCCCATCAGTCAATCACCACCAAAATTCGAGCTGGACCTGAATCACTCACTCTTGTCGGTTTGGTTCCTTCTTTCTCTTCGTTGTCTATATTCAGTTCATACCAACTCTCGTGAGGCTCTACACAATAATGGGCTACTCCTTCTCGTTTTTCTAGTTCATCCACCAAGTCGCATGTTGGTATTGCTCTTAGTTTCGTCATTTCATCTCCTCCCTGGGAAGTCTCTCATGTTCGTCTTCTTATACAACTGCAACAACTTCTGATTGAACAATAAACTCCGCTCAGAAAACAAAGCAACAAACACATCCACTCGATACTTCCTCTCCGCTAAGGGAGTGTCCTTCGTCAGCAAACCCACTAATCCAATCGCTTCCTTCGCAATCAACTCCGGGTCCGGTTTTTGTTTCAACTCTTCTTCTAAAAGCCCTATCTCTTGTTCGAGTAGAGTGGTTTTCTTTTGTAACGAAGATGGAGTTGGCGGTTTCGCTGGCTTGAAACTTGTGTTGCCTATGCTGTCTAAATGGATGTTCGTGAACTCCCCTCTAGTGTAGGTCTCGAAGGTAGTATCTTGGTTTATTTTTAATTTATCAAGCGCGGCTTCTACCTCGGTTTTGTGGAAGTCGCTGAGGCCGTATTCTTGGCCGTTCACGGTAACCGAGGCCACATACAGTTTCCACGATTTACCGTCTTTCTCACCCGTTTTTATCTCGATGGGGGTTGTCTCTTCAACAGTTCCAGTTACATTAACGTTCGTTTTAATCTCCTTCCTTTTGGATTAGAAGCATAACCTCTTCCGCCGCATCTTTGAGCTTCCGCATATCATCACTCATCATATACTCCAACCGTTCAATCGACACGCCACTCAAATTAATCGAAATAAACGGAGAAAGAGGAACCGCGCCAGAAGCTCCGATAGGAAGCTTTAACTGTTTATTCAACTCCACGGCTAGTTTAACGCGCTGTTGTCTAGAGCATCCTTCGCAAGAGAGGACGAGGTTCATTGGACTCGCCTCTCGTCCGGAGGGAGCTTGCTGATGTAAACCCGGTCTTCGAAACAACGGACCGTGGCTTTCGCTCCGCTGACAGATACTTCGACTTCGCTTCCGGAGGGGAGTAAACGGTTGATTTCTTGCGCTCCGGCGTTCTTGATCGCGTCAGTCATTTCTTTAATGGAGGTGTCCTGGCTGAACACGAGGTGGCTTTCTTTCGAGATTGATTTTATTGTCATTTATCTCACCATTTCGAGTGTCAACTTCGATTAAGTTAACAATATAACCATGTAAGGTCTGGCCTGTTTCAACTGCTTTTATCTTGACCTTCTTGTGCAGGGAGTCGTCGAGTTTTAAAGGAAATGTTATCATTTCAAGTCCCTCTTACCTTAGTTAGAGTTATAACAGAGGTTATATATATACTTTGTGGTTTTATTGGACACTTCCGGTACTCTTATACTTCAACATGAACAAACGCGCTTCTTCCAAATTATAGAACCGAGCGAGAGGCTTCCTGGTATAACTCTGCTCACACTTAAAGCACCGGACGGTCAGCTTCCCGTTCTCATCGGTCTTTCTGAGGGATAGCTGATGCCACCCACAGTGCTTGCAACGCATCGCGCTTATAATTTTATGTTCAGACATTCTTCTGCCCTCATCTTGGCATGGGCCTCTTTGTGGTGTTCATGGCATAACAAATCCATGTCATCTATCGTCACATCTGGCCCATACCTTTTGTGGTGGATATACAAAACACCTTGCAAGGTCCCACAAACTTTGCACTCGTTTTTCAAAGTGTTTCTTATAATCATGGCATACTCGTCAGCTCGGCGAGGCATGATTAATCACCCACCATTTTCACGAACCCAAGCGGGACCATGTTTCTGTCCGCGACGAGCTTGGTTGAGAGTTGGATTTGTTCGCCTTTTTTGAAAGTGTGCCCATCGATGGTCATTTCTTTCAAGGTTTCGTAGGTTTTCATGTCGGTGAACTGAGTGTCTTCTTTCAGTTCGGTGGTCTTCTTCGTGGTGTGTTTTTCGAGTTTTTCCATGTATGCCACGGTTTCGTCTATTTGCGCGTCAATGTCGCGGGTTTGTCTTTTCATTTTTAGTATTTTTCGTTTTAGGTTTTCGAAGCTGATGCCTCTGGTCTCATCGTCCATCTAATCCCTCCGTTTGTATGTATTGCACAGACAACACATAAGGCTATCCACGCAGTTATGTATACATCACACATATATATAATACTTTCTATTCTTCTTCTATCTTCTATCTTCTACGAATACCGGAAGTTTAGGGGGTGCGATTTGTCCTCGGAAAATCAGGGCTTCCTAAGAGCTATTCGAACCACGGAGCGTGCGACAAAAAGAAGGGGGTTTATTGTGTGGGGTTGGGCTTGCGCGGTGGTGGGGTGGGGGTGTTGTTGAGTGTTTTTTCGATGGTTTGGGTAAGGTTTTTCGCTGAGTTTTCCCAAGTGTAGTTTTCTGTTCTTTGTTTTGCTACCATTCCTTCGTTCCTTGTTACGTTTTGGACGGTGTAAACTTCTCTCATGGTTTTTTGGAGTTCTTTTTGGTCGGTTTCCCACCATTTTGCTTCTTCATAAATTGGGTTGGGGTCTCCGGGGGTGATGTATTTTCCTTTTTTGATTGGCCAGCCGTGAGCGAAGTCTTCGTGTCCGTTGTGAGTGGAGTAGATTAGAGGGAGTCCGCAGGCCATCGCTTCTAGTGCGGGGAGGTCGAAAGCGTCTCCTTTGGAACAAGCCACGAAAACATCTCCGCTGGTGTAGATTCCGGCGAGTTCTTTTTCTGGTAGGATCTCGAAATTGGCCATTATGCTCTTTTTGTGCGGGCCTTCCAGTTTGAGGTCGCGGATGGCTTGGTTATAATCTTTGTTGGCGTAAGAGGGGTTGATTTTGACTATGGCTTTGACTTTGTCTTTTTCTGTGAACTCGGTGGTAAAGGCTCTTAAAAATATTTCTAGTCCTGATCGGTCTTTTTCTCCGATGGCCCAGCCTTTACACCAAACGAACCTGAACTCGTCTTTTGTTTTGGGAAGTAGGGGTGTGGCGGTTGGGTTGAAGATTTTAGTGTCGACTCCGTGAGGAATGACTGAGATGGGCTTGTTTACTCCCGCGCGCGTGATGGATTGTTTGGTGTGTTTGCTGGGGGCGATTATTTCGGTTATCCATGGTTGGGAGAGGGCGTGTTTCCAGGAGGTGGGGATTTGAGTTCCTTCGAAGATTGCGTATTGGAAGATGTTTTTTCTTTGGCCTGATTTGGTGTAGGCTTGGGGGGGTGGGGTTATCATTACTTGGTTTTCAGCATCTCGATTATCTTTTAGGATTAATCTTCGTAGTTCGGGAGTGACTTGGTCTTGCCAGTTGGGGTCGGGGATGAAGGTTTCGAATCCTACGTCTACTCCGAGCTTGTCTAAGGCTAGTCCGAGGTTTCTAGCGTGGATGGCGTATCCTGAGTATCCGAGGACGGGAGCGATTATGTTCACTTTCATGGTTTCACCTTGGTTATTTGTAGCATTTTGGGGGTAAACTTTTTCTTCTCCCATAGATATTCGAACTTTTTGTGGAATCGCTTGTCTGCTCTTTGGACTTGGTCTATGTAATCAGGTGAACGCACTCCCCCTGATTGGCAGGTGTTGTGCCAGGCGATTGCTCCGGTGTCGGTGAGGAGGCGATAGCCTTTCATCAACAGTTTAAGACAGAAGTCTGTTTCTTCTCTGAACCCGACTGTGCCGTATTCGGTGGAGAAACCTTTTACTTCCAGAGCGGCTTTCCGGTTGAACATGAAGGAGCTGCGTAGGTGGTGGGAGGGGAGGATTGTGTTGGGGGTGTATTGGTATCCTCCGTCGTCGGACATTTCGAGTTTTCCTTTGTTGAATTTGACTTGGTTGAAAATGCCTTTCAAAACATCGGGGTTTCTGTATGCAGGGGGAGCAGCCCATTGTGGTACTACTCCTCCTACTCCCCCGATGTTGTTTCCTCTTGACAGGTCGTGAAGTCGTTGCAAGTAGTCTGGCTCGAGTATTGAGTCATCGTCGATACGGACTATTTTATCTACTTCCCATTTATCTTCGAATAAAGCTCTGTTACGGGCTTGGCATACTCCCAGGGGAACATCCTCTGTAATGTATTGGATTCCGTGTCCTTCACAGGACAGACGGTTTAAGCAGTCTTTGACGAACTTCGTGTTTTCCAGGGGGGAGGGCTTGCTGCCGTCCACGATTACTAGATCCCAGTCTTTGAATGTTTGCATTCTCAAGGTGGTGAGTAGTTGAGCGAGTTCTGTTGCCCTATCGCGCGTTGCTATGTGGACGCTGACTCTCATTAAAGTCTCCTCGCTAACCAATGTCCGATATGATAGCCAAGAGCTATTCCGATTGGGATGCCTAAAAGAAAAAATGGATTCATGCGTATTCCCTCACTTGCATTTCCAAGCCTTCTTCAAGCGTTACTTTCGCCTCGAAGCCCAAGGCTAATCGGGCAGAACTAGTGTTCGCGCAGGTCTTTGCCACATAGTTTTTAAGTGGATTTACCTTTTTGTAGTCTATTTCTAGTGGCGTGAGTTTTTGTATCATTTCTGCGACTTCCGTGAAGCTGGTTTCCCTTCCGGTTCCGACATTGTAGATTAAGTCTCCTGGAAGTTTAACTTCTTTTCCTGCTAGAATCAACGCGCGGACTACATCGTTGACGTGAGTGAAGTCTCTGGTTTGGGTTCCGTTTCCGTATATCGTGAATTTCTTTTTTAGAATCATTTGAGTGATGACATTGGCGTAGTCTCCTTTTGCTTTCTCTCTGGGACCGTAGACACTGAAAAACCTGAGTCCTATCGAGGGGAGGTCGTAGAGCTGGGAATACATCTCAGCGAGTCTTTCCATTGAATACCTGGCTTCCGTGTAATAATCCAACGGGTATGGCTTGAGGTTTTCGGTGTGGGGTAGGTCGTGGCCGTTGTAGATTGAAGAGGAAGAGGCATAGACGAGGGGGGTTTTATGTTTCACGCAATAGTCTAGGATGTAGATAAATTCGCCTATCGCGCTCGCGGTTTTCGAGTGCTGTTCTTTGTAGATGGGGCTGGAGCTGGGAATGCCAAGATGGTAGATGAGGTCCAGGGGGTTTGATTTGAATTTTTGTTTTTCTCTTGCGAGTTCGAAACCCGAAAAAAGGTTCCTGTAAATCTTCCTGTCTTCAGGAATGTCACAGTCAGCCAAGTTTTCTTCGTTTCCTGTGGAAAGGTCGTCTATTATCCAGACTTTGTTTCCTTGTTTTTCCAAGGCTTTCACTAGGTTGCTTCCGATGAACCCGCAACCTCCCGTAACGAGTATGTTGGACATTTCATCTTCTCCGTTTTGTGTTGAATGGGACCCCTATCGGGCCTTTCCTTTTTCCGGTTCCGAGTCCTCTTCCTTTCCCTTTGGACCGGGTTTTGCTTCCGGGGCATGGTTTTGCTGTCATAATGTTTTCCTCCTATATACTCGCGCGAGTACGCCCGCGCTTTCGTAGATGTTGTTTTTTCTGATTATCGATTCACATGTAAAGCCGTGTTGAGTGAACAGGAAGTCCCACCATCTTTTGGAGTGGACTTGGATGTGGGTTTTGTCGTTTCTGGAGACTGGTAGGATGTAGTCTTCTCCTTCTTTCTGTGAGACAGGCAGACGGATTATGATTCTCTTGGGTTTGGATTGTTCTAGGATTTTGAAGATGTTTTCTATTTCGTATAAGGGCATGTGTTCGAGGACGTCTAGGAAGAGGATGAAGTCTATGTGGGGTTCTGTGAGCATGTTTCGGTTGTAGTATTCTAAGAGTTCGGGGTTGTAGTTGTTTTTTCCGTGCGCGATGCTCCATTGGCTTATGTCGGTTCCTTTGATGTCTGTGATGCCGTGAGAGTGGAGTTGATGGACTAAAGCTCCGGTGCCGCATCCGAAATCTCTGATGAGCAGGTTTATGTGGCCGTGGATGTCGAACATGGTTGTGATTAAATCAAGGGCTAGGGCTTCGAACTTTCTTTTACGATAATCTTTGAAGTTAGACTTAGTCGCTCCTACGAAATACTTTTTATCGAATAACTCGACTTTGTCTTCTGTGACTTCAGATGAAACTATCATGCTGGCTCTCCTCTAAAACGGTTTGGATTAACTGGTTTTGGCTGGCGAAAAAACACTTTCCTTCTTCACACCCGCTTGTGTTGAATGGAGCGACGTTGGTCCAGATGTCTTTTATTTCGCTCATGTGGCCCATTCGGAATCTTATGGGGAATTTTCTTTCAAGCAGAGCGCAAGCACTGCATCGGTAGATGAATCCGTCTGCGTTCAAAAATGGTTTGAGGTATCCCCACCAGCACTTTTCTGGGATGGAATAAGGCTTCGATTGCGCGAAGAAACCGTCTTGGGTTATCTTGGGGGCTATCTTTTGTTTGAAGAACTCTTGGCTGGTTGTGGACAGGCAGTCGGGAACGATGCGGACGTAGTCGGCGTTGTATTTTTCTTTGTAGGCTGCGAGCGTTGCTAGTGCTGTCTTGGGGTCTGTGTAGTCGTTCCACACATAAGAAAAGCCTAGAGTGCCTTTAATCTGGGGTATTTGGACGCTGTTCACATAGTCGAGCGAGTTGAGTGAAACGCGCAGCCATTCGAGCTTGTCGAGATTTTTGTTTCTTATGTTGGAGAGGGCTATGCCGTTGGTGATTAAACCAATAGACCAGGTGGTGTTGGTGCTTATCCATTCGATTAACTGGTTTATTTTGGGGTATAGCGTGGGGTCGCCTCCTCCGGTTAACTCGATTGATTTGAGTCCGAGGAATTTGAAGTCTTCTAGCACTGGGATTAGTTCGTTATATTGGAGTTTTTGGGTTTTGTCTCTGTTTTTGACTGAGCAAAAAACACAATCGAGGTTGCATTTGTTGGTTGGGGCTAGTTCTAAAGTAATAGGTTTCCACACTCCGAGTTTTATTTCTGCGAGCCTGTCGGGGTGTTTCAGGAGTTTCGAGTCTGTTGCTGTATAGGTTTCTTCTAGTTCGTTCATATCAAAAACCTGTTCAGTTTTAAAGCTGAGGGGAGTTCTTCTGTTCTTTGTTTGATTGGGTAGTTGCCTGTGAGGACTTGCGTGATATACCTTTGGAATTGGTGGGGGGTGTGCATCTCCCAGGTTTTAGAGTTAGTATCCCACTTGCGGGTCATATAGGACAACAGTCCTTTCAAGTAGCCGAAGTGATGGAGGTAAGTGCGTTCTGTGGGTTGGGCTTGCATGTCTTCCGGTAGCATGATTATTCCGTGCATTGTGTTTGGGGGGTATCTTAAACTTGGGTCGTTTTTGATTAATCTTCTTAAGAATAAATGGTCTTGGACTGTCGCGTCTACGGCTTCTAGACTATAAACATAATGAACCCCTTTGACATCCCAAGCCAACACTTCAGGCTGGGCTTCCACTTCTTTTTTCAATAAGAAACTGTCATCGGATAAGACTTCATCCGCATCTAAGGTGAGGATGTAATCGCTGGAACATTGGTCTAGAGCATAGTTTTTGTTGGTCGTGTAGTCTCTGGGTTTCGTGAAAGGCCTTGAAAACACCTTGATTTTAGTGTTTCTCGGAAACCACTCCCAGACAGCCTCTCTAGTTCCATCCGCACTCCCTCCGTCCACTATTATTATTTCGTCTGCTTGGAAATAATTTAACGCGCTGTCTAAACAGGCTTTGAACACGGGGTTGTTTTCGTTCTGGCAGATTATCGCTACTGAGTATGTTGTCATGGTTTCACTTCTTGTATTTTACTAGAGTCAAGGTCATGTTGTCGTTTTTGATGTCTTTATGAGTTCCTTTGAACCACCCGGTGACTCCTGCTCCTTCGGAATTGTAATCGCGCGCCATGAAAAAATCGAAGGAACTGTCGTTGAAATAGTTGACGTGGGTGGGGTCTATCCAAGCCCATTTTCCGGTTATGAGTGGGACAGAGATTAATAGTTTTTTGTTGGGTTTGAGGACTCGGTGGAATTCGTTCATCACGAAAACGAGGTCGTGGATGTGTTCGAGTGTTTGTTCGCAGAGGATGGTGTCTATGCTGTTGTCGTCGAATGGCAGTCCTTTCTCTATATCTCGCAGTAGGTCTGGCTTGTGCATGGGGTTCTTGTCTATGTTTATCCATCCTACGAGTTTTTTGGTTCCGCATCCGATATTCAACTGTTTCATGCTACCACCTTGTCGAAATAATCCATCCACTGCCGCGCGACACCATGAGGGCCATCCCAACTATAAAACTTTTTAACTCTTTTCCTGCCGTTCTGTCCCATCTTCTTGCGTATTTTAGGAGAATTATATAATGCTTCCATCGCGTCTGCGAACTTGAAATGGTCTACGAATCCTCTGTAGACATCCCAGGTTCCAGGGACTTCAGTAGCGATAGGCACTCCGATTCCACATTCTCCCATCTGGATCTCTTTCCTGTCAACAAAACGGAAATGCCCGTCCTCGATAGGTGGGAGGGGGTATCCGTACAACTCTGGGGTGGTGGTATAATCTACGTTGATGTTGGGGATTTCACAGGACATGGATTCAATCGAGCAGATTCCGAATCCTTCTCCGGTACTCGAGGACATTCTCACGTCCATTGCGTTGTAGACTTCTACCATCGTGGACAGGGGGAAGCCTTTATGGAAGCTCATGCCAGTGGGTTTTATCCTGTCTATCACGTTGCATCGTTTGCTTAGGTTGATTAAATCAGTGTGTGCGGCTACGTCGTTGAAGTCTGTGTGTAGTAACAAGTAGGCGTCGGCTTTCGGGTTGTTTTTCAAAAATTCTGCGAACGCGAGTATCTCATAGCCCATCATTTTCCTGCCCTGGTTTCGGCTGACATCTCCGAACACGAAAGCATCGTTGGGTATCCCGAACTTGGCTTTGCAACGCTTTTTTTCTTCTTCGTTGAAAGGCTTGAAAATATCGGGGTGGGTGGCATGGGGGATATAATCGCTTCGGATGTCGAATAGGCTGGAGACTTGCTGTTGCGCGAACATGCTCATGGCTACCGTGTGGTCGAATTTTCTCAAGACGTTTTCGCATCCTTTCGGGAAGTATTCTCCATCGCTTGGATAATACATGATTGAGGTGGCTGGCGCGAAGTTGTGTTGGAACACCCAGGGGAATAGCATGAAAGTGTCGAGGAGGAGCCAGAGGATGTCTGGGTTTTCTTCTCTTAGGTAGTGGGGGAGGACGTCTTGAGCGTATGGTTGTCTGCCTCCAGTGAGGATGGGCATGTTGAGTCGTTCGCCTCCCATCAGCAAGGTGTTTTGGATGGGTTGGCCTGAGTAGTTCCAGCCGAGAGTGTGAGCATCATAGCCTTGCGCGACTAGGCGTTTCGATAACTCCCTCGTGATGTTTTTGCTTTGTGAAAATCAAGGTCTTCACAAATTTGCAAAGCCAGTGGGAGTTAAGATGTTGTCACTGAGCATTAAGAGTTTCAAGTTTCTTCAGCTCCTCCTTCTATTTTGTTGTGGCAGTGAACGCAGACTGTCATCAGGTTGTTGGGTTCGTTCTTCCTGCACACTTTGAATGGGATGATGTGGTGGACAACATTGCCAGGTTGTCCGCAAATATGACAGGTGTGATTATCCCTCTCAAGGACTTCTTCCCGTTTGTAATGCCAGTCCGGCCCATAGTAACCTATCTTGCCTCCAGTCCACCCGGGATTATGTTTTCCGATGAGCCGCGGGTCGAGTGGCTTGAAGGAAGTGGGATTTTCCTTGTGCTTTTTATATTTCAAGCCCTTGGGCCTCTTGCCTACTTTCCCTTTGTTCCATGGAACTTTCCCATTGCGAGCTTCGGACATTTTTTTCCTAACTTCTGGTCGCTTGTTTGAGAAGGCCATCCAGGGGTGTGGCTGTTGTTGGTAGCATTTCTGTGAACAGTATTTTGCATAGCGCCAATCTTGCACTTCAAAAGAGTGTCCACATCCGTTGCATACTTGCTGCACAATCAAGCGACCACCGTGTAGGTTATTTGCGCGCCTGAGTGGGATTCTTCGAGCGTGAGTTCGGTTAAATCGGGGAAGTTTTTAGTGAAATCGATGGGAAGCTTAACCCCATAATAGTCAGTTCCAGAATAAGACTTATATCTCGACGCGCGCATGGGTAAGGATACGAGGTTTAGATATAAAAGCCTTTCGGTCTAAATGGTGGGTTTGGGTGGGGTGAACTAGGTAAAAGTACCGCTTCAGTGCGGGTTGGGCTGGTCTTTATTTCTGTGCGTCTCTGAGACCTATGAGTGAAAGACCGCCCAATACCATAGCGAGAGCCTCTGTTTCAGGCAAAAGTCCAGTCGCCAGGCAGTAGAGGCCGGTGAGGAATAAGAGGAAACCGCCCCATATTCCTTTACTTTTTACTAGGTCTCCGAGGTCGTGCTTAAATCCTTTCATGGTTTTTAACCTCCGGTGAATATCAAGTTTATGAGGATGTTGACGATGATGGTGATGCCTGCGAGAGTGATTCCGAGAACTGCTATGAGCTTGTTGAATTGGTTTTTGTGTTCTGTGGAGTGGATTCCCCGATAGTTGGTGTTTAATGCGGTTTCAGTGGAGATGGTGTTTAGGTGTGTTTGGATGCTCCTGTTCCACCGCTTGCATTCTTTCACATCGTCATGTACGTTCTCTATTTTAGTTTCTATTCTTCCCATCCATTTCCTGTCATCGCCGTTCATATTCTCCCTCCTATTTTCGAGATTTTAATGAAGTCACTGGTCTTGTCTGCTTGGAAGTCGAGTTTAGCGCGGTCTGTTCTGAATTGTGAATAACTTTTTTTGTTGTTGTAGGCGAACCAGATGTTAGAGCCAGTGACGCCTATGTCATCTGATAAGTCGTTGCTAGTGGGATATTTTGTCAGGTCTTTCCCAGCATATCCTCCAGTGGAATTGAGGTGATACCAAGTAATGAAATCATCTGCCAGAACATAAACGGTAGAATGGCCGCCTTTCTGGTCGTTGGTCATCCCTGCTACGTTTCTGAGTCTTCCGCTTGGGAGTCCGCCAGCAAGCAAACGAGATGAGAGGAGATGCCCCCAGTCCTCACAATCTCCTTTCTTGAGTTCCATTAATTCAGATGGATAGAGCCATTGTTCTGAGATTCCGAATTGGTGGATGTCTCTGGCATACTTAAATTCTTTCATTTGCGCGCGATAGATCAGGGCTATTTGGTTGTTGCATTTCCAGGGGTCGTCGATGAATAGTTTGCGGTTTCTCGCCCAGTTGTAGATTCTCCAGTCTTGGGGGGTGAGGAAGTTTCGCACGTCTTCGGAGTATCTTTTGTCTGTGCCTGCTATGGTCCTTCCGGTGTAGGCTACTTGCGCGGGGGGGTATTTTATGTTCCAGTATTGGACTTTGGGGGGGGTTATTTGTTGGGGTGGGACTGAAAGCAGGGAATTTTTGAGGTCGATGATTTCTTCTTTTTGTTTTTCGTTTTTGGTTAGGCAGGAGGTTTGTTGGGCTTGCATGTTTGTCAGTGTTTTGGCTGCTTTGTCTACGGAATCAGAGAGGAATGTGATGTTTTGTTGGCAGGAATCGTAGTCTCTGAGGCATTGAAGGTATTCGGGGTCTGTGTCGCAGACCATGTCTTGAATCCATTTTAGTAGTTCCATTTCAATCTTCTCCTAGACTTGGTAGTATGTGGCCACTCCCGCGTTTCCGTTGGACCCGGCGGTTCCTGTGCCACTTGAAGTTCCTCCTGTTCCTGCGGTAACGCTGGTAGTGAATGGAGTGGATGCGTCTTCTCCGAATGTGAGGATATAGCCTCCATTGCCTCCTGCTCCGCCTCCGGTGTTGATTTGGCCTGCTCCTCCGTTACCTGCATCTACTGATAACGTTCCAGTTCCAGTGGTTTTGTTGGCAATGACTAAAATAATTCCTCCACTGCCACCTGCTCCGCCTCCTGCTGTTCCAGAAGCTCCTACTCCTCCATCCGCGCTGACTGTGCAACCGGCACCGATGTCGACTTCGTCAGCTATCAGTATAATCCCTCCGCCACCGTTACCTCCAGCGTTGGGAGCAGCTTGGCCAGAGCCTCCTTTCGCGCCTTCCAAGTAACCAGAATGGCCGTTGTAGTTGAATATTGTGGAGTTGATTCCGTTCCACTGTCCTCCAACGCATTGAGCGATTCTTGAAGCAGCTCGGTTTCCGTAGTTGGCTGATTTGCCTGCTGCGGTTCCAGCAGTGTAGCCTACTCCGCCTGCGCAGGTTTCTCCTTCTGCTCCACTACTGCCTGCGACACTTGCGGTTCCGCCTCCAGCGTTCCCTGCTATCGTAGCATAGGTGATTGAGGTTCCTTTGGTGTTTGCTGAGATGTCTCCGTTTATGTCTATCTTGTTAGCGATTATCACTGCCCTGGCGTCTATTGTAAGTGTTTTGGTCGCGTCGACTGTGAATAAATCGGCTGCATAGAATCCAGTAGTGTAGGTGGTGTTCGCGCTTATGGTGGTGTCTGATAGTCCGTTGGATTTCAGTAGTCTACCAGCGATTGACGAGATGTTGCTGTAGAACAGCTCGTTTAAGTCGCTTGAATAGACTATGTCTCCTGCCGTTTTGGGCCATACTCCTGCTGCTGCCATTTTTCATCCCTCTGCAAATATTATTTTATGGTCGAAGTAAACTTCAATATCAGCTGTTTTCGACAATCCTGAAACGTTGTTGCGCGTGAAAACGCTGCCTCCGCTTGATATGGGAAAGGTTCCTACTTCGTTGAGTGTGAGGCCGGTGGCTTGCACGCTGGTCAAATATAATGTCAGTGTGGTTTCGTATGAGCTTGTGTCGTCTGCGGTGTCGACTGCGTTTCTGACTACTTCGCTGCCTAGCGTGGTTTGGTTTCCTGAGAGGGCTGCGCTGCCCACTCCTACTGCCATGTGGGTGATGTATGCTGTAGAGCCTCCGCTTAACAGGTTTCTCATCGCGTTTTTGCCTGTGTTTGTCAGTACCATTCGTTCACCTGAAGTTACTGTAAAATTCATGCCATGTGCTTCCGCACCAGTCGTATCTTGTTCCTGTTCCGTCGAGAGTGTGGGTTGGGTGGTCGTAAATGGCTGTGCTGCCGATGTCTCTTGTTCTGACTCGGTTGGAGGTTGTTGCGTTTATTGTGTCTGAGGTGTTCACGTTTTTGAATACAGGGCTTCCTATCAGTGGAGCGGATTCGAGGTCTTTGATTCTCCTGTCGAGGTCTTTTTCCCAACTGTATCCTTTTTGGATTTCGTCTCCTACTGTGACCATCGAGTTCAAGCCTTTTTTAGAACCGTAGTTGATTTCGACTGAGTGGATGGTGTAAGTGCCGGAGATGGTTTGGTTGGCTTTGGAATCTACTACTCCGATGGTCCTGCCTGCGCGCATATCGGGGTCGACTGTGTGGGTTTTTAGTGTTCCTTTGGTGGTGGGGTCTTTTCTTGCGTCTACAATGGATTTGGCTATTTTCCTGGCGTCTGTTCTGGTGGTGGCGGTTTTATCGTGGTGGGCTGATGGTTCGTGTATTCCGTATGATCCTATGCTGTCGGCGTCTTCGTAGGTGATGGTGATGTCGGGGGTTTCTCCTACTACTGTTAATTTGTTTATCAGTTTGCTTTCGGAGTGTACCCATTTACCGAGTTTTTCGCAGTTGCTTCCGATGATAAGTGTTTTGCCTGAACTGGTTGTGCCTTTGGGTTCTAGATAGAACTCGTCTAGTGGGGTGACGTATTGCTGCCAAGCGAGCGTCTTGTTGATTTTATCTAATGCGTCTTGGACTGAGTCTTCTGCTCTAAATTCTGTCATGGTGGCTGAGTTGTCTACAATGTTGGTGATGTCGAAGGGGGAGTATAGTTGGACGAGGCTTCCGGCGATAGTGGTCAGTTTGGCTCCTGAGTAGACATCTGATGCTCTTACTCGAGATAATTTTTTACCGTTGGAAACGCATTTGAGTTCGTAGTTTATTTCATCGGTGTAGGTTTCTATGTAGCCGTTGAAGTGTTTGCTTCCGTTGATGGCGAGGCTGACGTATTGGTCTTGTGTTATAGCGGCTCCTGAGTGGTTTCGGGTTAAAGTCATTTTCATGGTTTCGACTGCTTCCAAGTCGTCTTTATAGTTTAGGTTGTAGGTGTTGGCGGTTACGTCTTGGCTTCCGATTTCAACTGTCACGGTAGTCATCCCCATACCACCCCTTCAAGGAATCTTATCATAAACTCTTTTGTGACAACGTTCCCTGCTTCAGAACGATGTCTCCAAACGGCTATGCCACTGATGGCTGTGCGTCCTGGCAGAGAGAGTGATAGCGAGGAGCTGCCGCCACTGGTGTTGAAAAAGTATGTGTCGAGTTGTTCTATTTTGCTGCCGTTGTTGGTTATAGACTCCCATCCCCCTCCACTGCCTAGACCTACTCCGTCTATTAGCAGTCCTTTGAGAGTGATGGTTTTTCTTCTTCCTCCGAAATCCATTATTTGAACTTGGCTGGAATCTTGTAGAGGCATGTTCATCGGGTCGAAGTCTGCGTCTATCACTTCGTCTTTATTGGATATGACAGACCAGTAGGCGGTTCTGCTTCCGCAGGTTATGCTTACATCAGACCCCATGCTTTATCCCTCCTGCTCTCTGCCATTCCAGTTCTTCCACGATGTCTTTGGCGAGCGTGTCTATGTCTCTGCGGTCTTTGATTTCCACGTTATCAAAGTTTACGTTTATGGTATAATTGTTTGTGGTCGCGCCCATGCCCGCTCCTGCTGGGACGACTGTTTCGCCTTTATGGACTATTGCTAGACCTGTTTGGGCTATGTATCCGCCTGATTGGATTCCT
>Ga0210003_1001701_pt1 | contig 19172 bp, 19 predicted proteins | sample LantaG_FD_182804 | JGI IMG/M metagenome (GOLD analysis project Ga0210003, IMG submission 182804) | Deep subsurface microbial communities from Baltic Sea to uncover new lineages of life (NeLLi) - Landsort_02402 metaG (SPAdes) (version 2) | ecosystem: Environmental > Aquatic > Marine > Oceanic >...
TAAATGAAAAGAAAAAGAATAGAAAAGGCAGTAGAAGCATTAGAATATGCAATAAGAAATCAAGTGTCGGCAAAGGAAGCATCAAGACAATGTGGTGTTTCCGAAAATTACGTTAAAAACATGAAAAGAGATGTGTTGAGGGCTGCTAATAGGGGTACTATTGACGATGAACTATATAACCTATTCATGGAGGCATACGCACGTTACTCAGAGACCTCAATCTTTCAAAGACCCCAACAAACAGAACGTAATGTATCAGAACCCAATAAACCAAAAGATATTCCTAAAGCAGGAAATCGTGAAAGTTTTAAACAAAACGGTAATGATGCAGAATTCGAATGGGTTGGTGGTAGTAATTATCCCGTAGACCATGTTCACACACTATCTCAACTATTGGGTGCTGCTAGTGTTGATTCCGATGTATGGAAAGTAAAAGACCATTTAATTAATAAGTGGGATGTTACAATGAAAATTCTTGAAGGTGGAGAATGGGTGGCAAAAACATACCAGAACTGGCAAGTAAAAGCACGTCTGGAACGTGATGTGCAAACTGTTCACGAAAGAATTGTTGGTGAGTTATTCCAACAAATGACTAGTGATTATATCCCTCCAATACTTCGAGTTAACCCCAGAGAAGAGCAGGGTGTCGGTGAAGATAATAATATGTTAGAAATTAGCATATTTGACCTACACATCGGTAAACTTGCATGGGCAGGTGAGACTTTTGAGAATTACGATGTTAAGATTGCACGTAAAAGATTCATGGCTTCAATTGAGAAGTTATTGAAAGGTGCAAGTGGTTTTAATTACAACCGCATTTTCTTCCCAATTGGAAATGATTTCTTCAATAGTGATACTATGGAGAATACTACAACAAAAGGTACACCTCAAGATGAAGACCTGAGATGGCAGAAGACATTTGATGTGGGTGTACGCCTTCTAGTTGATGCAATTAACTTGTTGAAGCAAACCGGAGTACCTGTTGATGTTATGATTATTCCCGGCAACCACGATTTCGAGCGTAGTTACTACATGGGAAGTTATTTAAGTGCTTGGTTTAATCAAGACCCTAATGTTGATATCAACAATGGTGCATCACCAAGAAAATATTATAGATTCGGAAACGTATTGCTTGGGCTGACTCATGGTAGTGAGGAAAAAGAAGCAAGTCTCCCCATGCTCATGGCAATCGATATTGAATCTAAACCACACTGGAGTGAGACCAAGTTCCACGAATGGCATTTGGGACACATTCATAGAAAGCGAAATGTAAATTATACCGTTCTTGATAAATCAAGGACTCTGAATGAAGATTTGGGTGTAACCATTAGATACATGTCAAGCCTAACTGGTGCTGAAGAATGGCATCACAAAAAAGGTTTTGTTGGTTCAACAAAAGCTGCTGATGCTTTTGTTTGGAACTACGAATATGGCTTAGTTGCACACCTCAATACAAACTTAATAATTGATTAATTATGGCAAAGAAAAATGATGATGTAATCGGTTTAGCAAAGAGTGGCACAGCCACGAGCAAAAAACCTGCTGCTAGGAAACCCGCAGCGAAGAAACCTACAACACGAAGAAAACCAACACCAAAGAAAGAACCAGAACTAACCCCTGAACAAATTAGGAATCAGAAAGCTAAAGAAAGGGTAACTGATTTACTTCAAGGCGTTGATTTGACACTTGAAAAGAAAGAGGAATTACTGGAACTCGATGAAACTCCGGTTGCCGGAGACTCAGAGAATGTTGAATGGCTTCAGGAACAAATAACATTGCTGACACAAATTAATGAGCAGCTTAAGTCAGATTTAGAGGCAGCAAAACTCGGCTCTCCTACTGCTGCTGTTGCTGGGGGTTCAGATGAAAAGGTACTTACTCTCTTTAATGAGTTACAGGAGAATTATTTGAGGATGAGAGGGAATTTTGAAGTGAGATTCCCGGCATTTCTTAATCGTATGATTATGTTCTTCCCGTTCTTAGCTCAACATAAGAAGTATTAATGAACTTCTGGTGTTGGCTGCTAGGACATAAATGGTATATCTTCACTCCTAGCTTACAGTCTATGAGAAGATGTAAACGCTGTGGGAAGAAGCAGAAAATTGTTTTTAATAAACACGCAACAACAATCTATGATACCCAGAAATGGGTTGATGTTTAATAGAGTGGCTTAAAACCTTTGTTTTAAGCCATTTTTTATATATATTTGTCACTAGGAATAAAGAAATTTAAGTGAGAAAAAGAAAATGGACATATAGTAAATGTCATAATGAGGCATTAAAATATAAAACAAAATATGAATATTCGAAAATGTCACATAATTCGTATATTGCAGCACATAGACATAAATGGTTAAATGATATTTGTAAACACATGATATAATGATACCGGGTCAAGAATTTCATTCCATACTTCAAAACATTTTTGATGATATTCAAGGATTAAATCATTCTGAACAACTACAGGTTAATTGTCCACGTTGTCAGGAACGAGAAGGTCTTAGTTATCCAGACGGTAAATATAATTTGGAGATTAATACTCGAAAAAGATTATTTCGTTGTTGGAAATGCGATGAACCCAAGTTTAGTGGTTCTCTGGGAAGACTTATCCGTACATTTGGTAGCAGTATTGACTACGAGATGTATAAATCGTATGCCGGAATCTATCAGGATTATGTTTATGACGATGAAGAGAAAGAATATGTTCAAGTTAAATTGCCTGAAGAAATGATTACTTTTGCTCAAATGGATGTCACAGACCCAGAACATTTTGAAGCATACAATTACCTTATAAATGAAAGAAAACTGACCAAAGATATAATTTTAAAATATCGGCTTGGTTTTTGCACTACTGGAAAATATGCTGAAAGGATAATTATTCCATCATATAATGCACAAGGTGAGGTTAATTATTTTGTGGGTAGATATTATGGTGATAATAAGCAGATTAGAAAAAAATTACCGTATCTTAATCCCATTGCGGATAAAGATGCAATTATTTTTAATGAAGGTCTAGTAAATTGGGACTCCACCATATATCTTGTTGAAGGTGCATTTGAGATGTTGAGTTTCCCCGTAAACATCATACCGATGTTGGGAAAAACACTCTCTAGCACATTGTTTATGAAACTGAAAGAATTGAAACCAGATGTCGTTATACTGTTAGACCCTGACGCATTCAAAAATAGTATTGAGTTATTTTATACACTTCAGACTATTTATGTTGGCTGTGAAGAAAGGGTTAAGATAGTCAAACTACCAACAAAAGATGACCTTGATGAATTGAGAAAGAACGAAGGTCATGAGGCGGTACTGAATGCACTCTATAGTGCAAGAGGTTTGATTATCGATGATTACTTTATTCAGAAGTTGCATAAACCTTATGATAGCACAAAGAGATACGGAACTAATTCAAAATACTTTGACGGGAGACCCAAAAGCTCAAGAAATACTGTATGAAAAGTATAGTAAATCCGTAAAGAATTTTTTAAAAACCAAATATTCAGATTATTACGACCTTGATGATGATGTTTCTGAAATCATGATAAAGGTCTTCATGAAACTCCAAACATACGACAGTACCAAATCAAAGTTCAGGTCGTGGGTATTTACTATCGCTAAGAATCATGTGATTGATAAATGGCGTACCAATTCAAGTATTGTTGTTGCCAATACCGATAATATAAATATTACCACAAGTGCTGATACTTTAAATATTGGGAATAGTGAAAATATGTATCTGACATCCAATAATGCTGATTTTCAATTGAGTCAGGGTTTTATGAGTTGTTGTAACACCGACTTTGAAAATTGTAGTTCAATTAACTTTATATCAGACCAGCTAACCCCACAAGACTTCTCATTACTTAATATGAAATACGTTCATGGTTATAACTATTGCGAAATCGGTAGTGAGTTTAATGTTACTAGTTCTACGGTAAGTAACCGGGTTAATTATATTAAGTCCAAGCTAAAAAAGAATAACCCTGAGATAATTTACGATTAACTCAAGTATTTATAACAAAGATTAAATGCTATGGGTAAAAAGGGTATCTTCGAATATATTAATCTACAAAAAAAAACCGAGAAAGTTACAAGGGGTCGAAATAAGGGTAATCCTTATGAGGTTGTGGTTGCTGTTTCTGACACTCCCGGTGAATTAGGGAGCCATACCGAAGTCGGAGCGTTATTAAAAACAATTGGATTTGAATGGATTGGTGGTCAACGATGGCAGAAATTTCGTGACAAATTTACGAAGACCGACCTCGATAACGTAAAGAAAATTAACGATTATTTAGAGACATTAGGTAATCAGGTCGGTGATAAGGAAGAATTTCAAACCGACCTTGAGGCTCTTCGAGACCAAATCAGAGCTTCTGACCTTCCTCTTAAGACCAAATCAGAACTTGACAGCAAATTAGAAACATTCATAAAAAAAATAGCTGATGCAACTGATGAAGAAGCGGATAGTTACTTTCGAAATTATCTTCTTTCATCAAGTAAGTTCTGGAAATATTCCGATGAAAACCAATTACTAATTTGGCTTCAGAAACCAGATGCTACTAATGTGGCAAGTAAGTGGGATTGGCGCAAGAAATTTGGTAGAGAAGTAGTGAGACCCGATGAGTTTATAACCATCAACTGCGCCAATAGATTTTACAAGGATAATAATGGGGTAGAAAGGGAATATAAAAAAGCTCAACAGGAAGCAGATGAGCTTTATGAGTTAAAAGCGAAAGTTGGAATAATTCCACGTGATATGAGAATGGAGGAATTAATTAAGATGCGTAAGAATATCACAAGAACAGCCTTCGCAGCATGCCCAGTTTATGATATTAGTGCTACAGAGGGTCGTGAACTCCCTAATATGAATAGAGGAAGTTGGACTGCTGAAATCAATAATCAAAACGATAATAGTGCAGTTGCAAATAAAGTATTTGAAATCGCCAAGAAAAGTTTGGAGGCAAATGGTATTCAAGTCACTCAGAACCCCGCATTGGCAGGTGAAGCTGGGTGGAGTAGAAGAGGTCAGATAAACGTTAGTTCCGATGTAACTGGAACCTATGCGGTATCGACAATTATTAAGGAATGGGCAGGTGATTTATTACATCAAGAAGGTGGTAAATTTTACGATAATACTTTAGATTATTTTGAACAAAAGGGTGAATTAGAACCAGCACATATTGAACAGATTGAAAAGGTTCGTGAAGCTGCGGTTGCTGCTACAATTTGTGAGTTCATGGGGTTGCCAACGAAGGACCAACCAAAGTATATGGCACAGCTAAGAACTCATGGTGGATTAGATAGTGCACAACTAATCAGAGAAAACATTAGTACGCTTACAGCAGTGAGTAATTACATTTTAAAAGAACTCAAAGCACATGGACGAGAACTTAATGATGCTGCGGGAATCGCACCGCAACAACCAACAATAAGACAGGTTCCACAACAATAAAAAAGAGGTCGCAAATTGCGACCTCTTTTCATTTTGGGACTTTACTTTTACTTAATTTCAATTGTTTTACTTAACTTCAATTTCTCGTCCTTTGGAATTATCACTGATAATATTCCATCCGAGAATGAAGCATCTATGTTATCGATTATTACGTTATCTGGCAATGTGAATGACCTTTTGAATTGACCGTAGAAACTACCCTTGCGAGTGTATTTTATCTCTTCATCGACCTTACGCTCACCCTCAATTGTCAACACACCATCATCAACGTTTATTGAAACGTCTTCTCTCTTAAATCCAGCCAATGCGAAATCAACTAGATATTCATTATCTTTTTCGATTATATCATAATCAGGAATAATATTATTGGTGGGAAGGTTCCAATTAAAAATATCCTCATCTAAAAATCTATCGAAAAGGCTTGTCATGCCGTTTTGGGGTTTTGAGTATTTCATTAAAGTTGTCATAGTTTAATAATTTATTTTAAATAATGTTATTTTTCCACCACTATTGCGAATAGCGTGCCATAACCAAACATGCTGACAATCTGTCATGTTTTTATGTTTGAATTGTCATTTTTGACAAACTCTGAAAAATCCTTGCATTTATTGGCGGTTTGGAGTATATTTGTAAAAAATTTTTGAATGATTAAAACTATTGCGCACATGGGTGATATCCACATAAGGAAAACACCTACACGGAACGAAGAATATCAAGAAGTATTTAAAAGAGTTATTGCCTCACTTAAGAAAATGAAACCCGACAGAATAGTAATTGTCGGTGACCTTGTTAATGACTACCTTGACCTACAGGGTGAGCAGTTAATTATGGCAAATAATTTCCTCAAAGCACTTGCAGAAATTGCACCAGTTCGTATCACCAGAGGTAATCATGATTGTAGGAAGAAAAATCTAAATCGTGTTGATAGTGTTAAAGCCATTGTTGCAACCCTTGGTGATTACGATGTTGATTATTATGACAAGACTGGTTTTTATCCCGATGACAACATCATGTGGGCGGTTTGGCATCATGGAGAAAAAAATAATAATCCTTGGAAGAAGAAAGATGCTAAGAAAATATTGGCGTATGATGAAGCAAGTGGATACACTACAATTGATTTGTTTCACGACCCAATAACTGGATGTAAATCTACCACGGGTTTTGAAATGAGTTCAAAGTCATACTATAAACTCAGCGACTTTAAAGGTAATTTATCATTACTTGGGGATATTCACAGACAACAATATCTGGACAAGGAACAGACCAAAGCATATTGTGGCTCACTAATTCCACAGGATTTCTCAGAGGGTGATGATGCCTTTCACGGTTATCTGATGTGGGACGTAGAGAAACGCACATCAACTCTGGTTCCAATTGAGAATAATTATAGCTTCAAAAATATCAAACTCTCACCATATACTGACTTTGAAGAGTTGGATTTTGAAATTGATAATCCTACGAAGCATATGAAGGTTAGGTTTGTTTGGGGTACGCTACCACAAACCCGAAACAAGGAAAATGAGAGAGCCGTCACCCAACGTCTTCAATCTCTGTATGATAATATTACGATTTCTCATAAAAATGAATTCGTTGAAGACGATACTATTGAAGTCAATGAGAACATCACACTTGAAAACGTTACTGAGGAAGCGGTGCAGCAAGAAATTTTCAAGGAGTACTTGGAAAAGACGGGTGCTAATGAACAACTTATTGCTGATATTATGGCAATAGATGAAGAGGTTCTGGCTGAGATAGAAATTCCAGAAGACCAGAATATTGAGTGGGATGTTGTTAAGTTTGGTGGAACCAACTTCATGTCATATGAGAAAATCGATATCGACTGGAGAAATATGGATGGTTTGTTTCAGATAAATGGTGATAACACCTTTGGAAAAACCACCATCATGAAACTCATTGCTTACATGTTGTTTGGAAAAACTTTAGAAACCGAAACCAGAATGAAACACGGTGATATACGTTTCGTTAATAACCGGAACGGGGCTAAGTTTTGTGATGGATATCTAGTCATTCATGCCAATGGTGAGTATTTCGGTATTAAAAAGAAGACCACCATCGAAACCAAAAGAGATGGAACCGTAATCAAAGTCCCAACTGATATGAGTTATTACATTCTCGCCAATCCCGATGATGAGATGACCGATGACAATGCTTTGGAAAAACTTGATGGTGACAGACGTACTCAAACCCAGAAAAAACTTGAAGCCATTGTAGGTAACTACGATAATTTCATGCGTATCGTAATGACGACTTCCGATACTCTCAATAATAATTTATCGAACGATATGGCAGTCTTTATCGATGCCCTGCTTTTTGATAGTGGACTTGATATTTTTGACCGTAAACTTGAGGGTTGGAAAACAATTAATAAACGTAATAATGAAAAAACTAGAATTAGTTGTAATGTCGAAGCCACAACGCATCGTAACACTGAAATTGGGGTTGAAATCCAAAGTCTTAAGGAGAGAATTGAGACTAGTGAGAACATCACACTGCCGGATATTCAAAGTAAAATCAAAACCGGAAAAGAATATCTGGAGACCCTCACCAAGAAACTTTATAAGATAGATGACGAAATCTACAATTTAGACGTAGATGAAGCCAGACTGGATATAAGTGGTCACCAACACAATATAGTTGAAATAAAGGCACGAAAAGCGGTTCTAATGGAGAGTATTGGTGCTTTACGTGAATCATATGACGAGGGGAAGCTAAATGAACTCATAATTAAGCGGGACGAACATAAGCAGAAGGTTTATGAGAAACGTATGTCAATTAAAGAAGAGGAAAGAACCAAAGCTGATTTCCAACACAAAATAGAACTTCTTAATGGTCAGATTTTCACATTGAAGCGAGACGGTGCTAAATTAAAGCAAGAAGCCATTAACCTGAAGAACAGTAAAAATTGCCCTGAGTGTGGACAGCTAATCGATAAGAAAGAACATCAAGACCACATCATCAAAACAGTTAAGCTGAAAGAAACTGAGATGGGGGAAATAGTGAAACAAATTGGGGAGCATCAACACGACATCGATACTGATTGGAAACCAGCGATAAAAAAATGTGACGAGAATGTTGAAAATTTTAATCAGGAAATTATAAGTCTTGAGTTGGAGATGGAAGGCGTGTTGAAAGAAATTGGTGAACTTACCAATCAAAAAAACGATGTCGAAAGGCGCAGAGAACTTCAAGCCGAAGCAGACCTGATTCCAACAAAGATTCAGAACGAAGAACTAATGATTGGGATTTTGGAACAGAAGATTACCAGACATGAAAACAGTTTAAAGCAAATCGAGGAAAATCGGAGAATTGAAAAGGGTATTGTTGCTGCCAAGGAAAGAATTGAGGTTCTGGAAACCGAAGAAGAGGATGCTAAAGAAGACGTATTTCTCTGGAAGACCAAAATTAGTGAATATGAAAACACGATTTTGGCTAATAACCAGTTAATTGCCGACTTCAAAGCTCAAGAGTACCAAGATTTGGTAATGTCAACCTATAAGAAATGTGTCCATCGTGACGGTATTCCGAGACAAATGTTGAGTAACCACATCTTACCTAAGATTAATGTAACACTCGAAAACATATTGAGTGTGGCTCCATTTAAGATTTGGTTGGACCCTGAAGACTTCAGACCTAAACTAGTTTATTATAGCAGACCGGATTCCATTATTGACTGCATTAGTGCTAGTGGGAAGGAGAGGACTTTCAGTAGTGTGGTCTTGAAATTTGCTCTGAATCAAATCAATGTCAAAGCCAAACCCTCAATATTCTTGTTGGATGAGGTCATGGGTAAACTTGACCAGAATGCAATTGCTGAATTTAAAGAGATATTACAACTCATTAAGTCGAAGATGAAGAAGGTTTTAGTGGTGGAACAACACATTGAAATCAATGCTGATTATCTGATTCAAGTGAGCATGAATGAGGAAGGTATCTCATCCTTAACAATGGACTAAACCATATTTTTTAGTATTTATTGGAAAGTAAAAAGAATGGAAACAAAAAAATATGATAAGTTAAGGAATAAAATGAAGACCAAGGATTTCGAGGGTAAAAACAAAGGACTCGATAAGTGGTTATTTGGTTTTTCCTTTCTAGGGAATGTTAGTTCGGTATTCTTCGCAACCTTCTTGGTTTATCCAGCACTGCTGAAAGCAATCACATTGAATCTTATGACAGGGATGTGGGGTATTGTACTTGCAATCGGATTGACATTGGTATTCCTATCAATATTTGAGATTATTAAAAGGTATTTAATCAGGAACTTCAGTAATGATTACATGGTTAATAAGCGTAAGCTAAACTTCAAGATATTTGGGTGGTCTGTAACCTCAATAATTATCGTGGCTTTGAGTTTCTACCTTTCAATATCGGGGTCAAAGAACTTGGCATCTACGAGTTCAATTAAAAACGCTATGGTCCAGACCGAAATGAGTACGGAAACCGATAGTATAACGGCAATCTATAACGCACAGAAGCAGATATATGTTGATGATAACGAAGCATTACGAGCAGTTAATACCGACTTGCGTCAAAAAATTGCCGATACCCCATTAAATTACCCTACCGTGAGGAAGGGATATCAGGATAATATTGATAGTAATACTGAACTGATTCGGGAGAATGATGTGAAAATCGGCAATCTCAATGCTGAATTACAACAAAAAATTACTGAATTTAATGTTGAATTTGCCCAAACCAAATCAGAAAACGAGTCCGAGGATAATAAAAACATATTCCTATTCGTTATTATTGTCTGTCTTAACGAGATACTTATCATTGCCGGATTATATTTCAGAGAGTATTATGAATACAATCTGTTCTTAATTAACGAAGAGAGATTTGAGAAGCAGTACCAGATGAAAGATAGATATAAGGCATTGCTGAGATTTATCTATGGTGAAGGTAAACTAACCAGTGGTGATAAGGTTATGAGCGGTATGGTACTGAAAGAGATTGTTGCCGAGAAGACCCAAATACCCAATTCCAATAAATTTGTTGACGAATTCTTGCGAGACATGGATAATTTAGGTATCTTTACCACTCATGGGAAACGTAGATTAATTAATTCCACATTTACTGAAGCCGTGGAGTTGGTGGAAAACTACGATGATAGTTATAGGGTACTTGAAAACTTGAAATAAATGAGTGATAACGTAAGGAAAGCAGAGTTAATTAAAAAGGCATTAACTATTGTTGACGAATTAGCTGATGCTGTTGATGAGCAAGCAGAATTCGATGTTGATGAGACCGAAAAAATTCTCGAATTAGTTGAACGAGCACAAAAACTCAAAAAAAACAGATTATGGAAACTAAGATGACAAAAGAACAAATGATTGGTCTATCAATAGTGGAAGTATATAAGCCAACAAGACGGGACTACGATATAATGGAATATGTTGACCTCGTGGTCGCACAACAGTCAAAAGACCCTGCAAGTAAGGTTGGTGGTGCGCTTGTTGATGACAATGAGATTTTAATGACGGGATTCAACCAATTACCTGATGGTTGCAAAGACCTTCCTGAGAGATATGAGAGACCATTGAAGTATGAGTGGATTAATCATGCCGAACCCACAACAATTATTAATGCAGCACGTGAGGGTATTGCTACAAAGGGTTGTGATTTCTTTCTGAATTGGTATCCTTGTCATATCTGTGCCGGATTTATTGTACAGGCAAAAATTAGGAGGTTATTTGTGGACCAAGAACCGGAATGGGAGCACGAAAAGTGGGGATGGTCATTTAAAATTGCCAAAGATAAATTAGCCGAGGGTGGTGTAGAAGTTATAGTTATGAATTACGATGCGCATAGACAAGGAAACATATAAAATACCCGCACAGAATCGCTATAAGACAAAGATAGCGAAGACCCAAATCGTTATTGGTTTGAGTTTAAGACAAGACCATTTCCATTTAAATAGGCTCAAACATAAGGAATATGGAAAAACAAAGAAATGGAATACCTATACTATTGGGCGAGATGGTGATATTTATCAACACTATGACGATAAATATCACACAGATTTTCTTGGAATTAAAGAAGGGGATAAGCAGTCGATTTCAATTGTGTTGGAAAACATGGGTAACCTCTTCATAACAAGTGACGGTAAATACGTTAACTGGTTAAATGAGTATTGTGATGAGGAAAATGTTATTGAGAGAGAATGGCTTGGATACGAGTATTGGGAAAAAATTCCTGAAATCCAATTCGAAAACTTGGTAAAATTATGTAGGTTGTTATGCGTGAAACATAACATCCCCAAGGTATGTATCGACTTCAACACATATCACAAGGATATTTCTAAATTTAGAGGTATAGTTTTCAGGAGCAATTATATTGAAGAAAGCAGCGACCTTAACCCTCTTATTAATATTGTAGAATTTAATAAACAGTTAGAGGGAAAGTAATGTATTTATAATAAAAGAGCGACATGGATAAAAAGAATGATATTAATAGTAAGTCAAGTCCCATTCAAATGAGGGAGATGATGAAAAGAATGCGTGATGGTGGATATATACCTACCGTCAGCGAATCCCCAAAAGATTTGAGTACTCGTGATATGCTTAAAATCACCCGTAATATCCACGAGGGTAAGGTTAGTCTTAAAGAGGTAGAAGACGTGGAAAATAAAAAAACTCCTTACGACCAAAGTATGGAAGAAGAGAAGTTCAGAAACTTTTTTAACGACATGAATGTCAGCATTAAGTTAATTGACTTGGGTGTATATGATAAGCTGGTTTTCTGGGGCGGGACCATTGACGGTGTTATCCAATTCGTTTACAAAGTAACCCCGGATGAGTCAACCTCTGGTGTCGAGTTTAATTACCTTGAAGATTTTTCACCAGACAACCCTGAAAATGAAGAAATTACTGGAAGAATTGAATCGTATTTCAATACTTTTTATAAGTATTGGAGAGATAATGTATTGAGTGCTAATGATGCAGAAAAAGACGAAGAACAACCTGCTGATGAGCCTACAATCAAGATGAACGCAAACCCGGAGCAAGACCTACAACAAGCAGCCGAATAAAAAATAAACATCATGAAAGGTATTTTAGAATTCTTAGCAAAAAACAATCGCTGGGCGATTGTTGTAGTAATATTATTATTGTTAATTGGAGGTGGAATATTTCGTTTCCAGAACAATAAAATAAAGGAGTGGAAAAACAAGCACTTAACCGAAGTCAAACTCAATAAGGCGTTGAACGACACCATAACGTATTACCAAGATGCTTGGGGTAATGAAGTTGCGGAAAAGCTCACGATTCAAGCCACAGTTAAGCAATTAGAAGAAAAAAATGGTCAGTTAACTGATGAACAAAAGGAATTATTGGCTAAAATTGTGGAAGCTAATGATGACAAGAATCTTATCGCAGCAGCACTTATTCGTGCAACATTTTTAATTGATTCATTAAAACATGCTGGTGGTGTCGATGTTGATACTACGAAAAAGACCGTGACCTATACTGAGTTTGAGAACCCCAATATTAATTATAAAATAAGAGCAACAGGTGTATTACCTTATCCTAGAAATAGTACTCCGGGTCTTCTTATTGATACCCTGAGAATCCCAAATGAGCAATTCATTAAATACAAATGGGAAGATGAGAAGAAAGAAGGTTATCCAGTATCCTTTACCGTTACAAATTCTAATAAATATATCCACGTAACCGAAATGAATAGCTATATTATACCGGGAGTAGATAAGGACGTACTCAATCCAACAGGTTGGAAAAGGGTTGAATTATGGTTTAAACGAAACGGTAAAATTATTGGTGGTGTTGCCGGAGGTCTCGTTGTTGGTGCTGGCGGTACATACTTGTTGATGCAATAACCCTAGTTTAATACAACATTACGAAAAGCATATAAGTTAATTTATATGCTTTTTTTTGTGTCGAACAAGTATTTATAAACAACTGATGTCTATAATATGAATAATACCGATAGAAATGAAATAAATAGTATCGTTAAAGATGAGATGAAAAAATTCTATAACGACTCCCTTGATGCTGAGATTAAGAAAATTATGGCTAAATCAAGTAGCCAGACTAGAGGGGAAATGATTTCAATCATTAAGAACGCATTGGAAGCCGTTTATAAGGTGTTATGGCAGAAGAGAGACTTCTGGAAAACAGATATTCGCTAAAAATTTATAATAATGGCAACAATTAAACCAACACATAAAGACCCAATTAGTCCACAGTCTGAAAAGTTCGAAAAGGATTTTAAAAAGACTATGATTCAAACTGGTGCACCCGCTATTCATGAAGCCGAAGACATGTTGAATGAAGTGGATGGAATGTTAAGTGAAGCTGAACAGTCTCTTAAGAAAAAGATTTGGAGTCTGGCTAAAATGGAAGCACTCGTGTTTAGTGACCCTAAATTGTCTGCTGTTTATGAGGACATGGCTGAGAACGGTGAAGAAAAATATGGTTATCATTATAATGAAACGATTCAGAACATGATTTTCAATGATTATGTCTTGAATAGTCCAAAATACTTACAGAAATATAAAATGGCGATTCCCAAGGAAAAGAAAAGACGTGATAAATCTGGAATCAACAAATTAAAAAAAGTAGGAGCAGAAAAAATGGCACAAACTGGATTACCTAAAGAAAAAGAAGTTTCTGAAGCAGAAATCGAAGAGAGTACAAGTGCTGGCAGTGCTGGCGGTGCTGCTGGTTATGTAGGATATGCTGGTCCTGCTGCTTTTAGCTCGAAAGGTGACTTAAGCGGAGATTTTAAAGGAAAGAATAAAAAGAAGAAAACTGACTCTAAAGCAAAACCAATCTCTAGGGCATTCGCACTCGGTGAATCTAACTATCTCACTGACCCAAGTGGTTGGGAGAAATATATTGAAATGTTAAATGAAGACATTTTAATTGAAGGGAGTGCGACATCAAGTAGTTCAAATACAAACCATCATAATGGTGGTGCATACGAATCTCCAGTTGGTTTTAGGGATGACGTGAAGAATGTTAGTAAAGAACTTGATACTGAAGCCGAACTTAAGGATTTAGATACTGTAAGAACAGTACTTCCGGGTAAAGAAAAACGTGCTTATGGTAAAACAAAACCATCAGGACCGAACGTGAGTAGTGCAATCGCAACACCAATAGAAAATAAGGAGGTTAAGAAACCTTACTATCCCGGTGGTAAAGTGACTTCTCCCTTTAAAACAGGTAGTGAAAATGTTAGTGGGACTATTCTTGCCAAACACAGCCAACCTGAAAAAATGAACGAGAATATGGAGATAGACGAAAAAGCAAAATCTAAGTCACAACAACGTTTCATGGGTATGGTCAATGCCTATAAAAATGGTGAACTCGATGGTGAAGCAAGTCCTGAAATTGAAAGAGCAGCGCAGTCAATGACCGATAAAGAAGTTGATGATTTTGCTAGTACTAAACATAAAGGTTTACCCGACCATGTTGATGAGACTATGGGTCAACCCGATATCGAATATTTGGTAAAAGCATATGAAATTATAAATTCTGGTCCACACTATGACCCAGCAAAAGCCGAAGCATTCAGAGCAAACATATCACAAATGGATGATGCAGAAGCTCAACAGGTATATCGTAGGCTTGAAGGTATGTTAAGACAAATGGGTTATACGAACTCGCAACAGGTAATGGATTTCCAAAATAATTTTAATGAAGAAATTGATATGAAACATTTTACATTAACAGTACAACACGATAACGGTGAAGTAAAAATAAAAACAACTGCCTCAGATAAAAACGCAGCAATTCAAAAAGTTATGAGTGCTGAAAATTGTCCAGCATCTGCAATCACTGATGTTGTCGAGGAACCAATGAAAGAAGAAACACAAACTATGATACAAAATAATGGTACATCAATGTCAAACTCTGCACAGCCAGTGGGTGACCAAAGCAGCGATACCCCAATGGGTATGCAACAAACAGGTGGATTAAGTGAAATCTCAACTGGTTTAGCACAAAGTGCAGGACAAGCAGCACTTCAACAACAGTCACAAATGACTCAACATGACCCAATTGGTGCAGATAAGAAGTTGCATCAGTACGATAAAATGATTGGGTATGTTAATCCAGAAATCCAAGCGTTATTGAAAAATACTGGTTTCGAAGCACAAGGTATCGATGGTGGTATACGAATACATAATCATGAGGAAGGTGATGCCTATGTAGCAATTGATGTATCACCCAAAAGATATAGTTTTAGTAAAGGAGAAAATTATTTCATGCAACAAATCGATGAACCAACAAAACGAAAAATTAATACCGTAATTAAAAAAGCACAAGTAGATTTAGGTGGTGGTCCACCAGCAGCAATGAATGAGGATTTAGCTTTACTGGAAGAAATAAATAAAGAATTGGAAGCATTTTCAATTCATCACAACAAACTTAAGCTAATGGCAGAAGATAGAAAAACTACCTCACAAATCCTTAACAAGAGGGTTAATGATGAGAATCCTAAGAACTTCAAGAAAGACTTGCAACACAGTGGTGTTAAGCAAGTAATTGATGTTGAAAAGGAATTGGAATGGAAAGACCAACAAACTGATGTGGGTGACCCACAGAAACTTGGTGCTGACATCGAGAAAAATGAAATTAAGGTTGCTGATATGAAAAGTCATGAAGCACTTAAGAACGTTGGTAATAGCACCAACAATGATGGTGACGAAGTTCCAAAGCGTAATCTTACCACTAAGGAACAGGAAGAAGTTGACCTTTATCGTAATGGACAACATAGTCTTAATTATGATAATGAACCCGACCCACGTTTCGTTGACCGCATGGAAGCCGACCAAGGCGAGTTCTTTGAAATGGGTGAGAAGCAAAAGGAATTTAAGAAAGACGCACCAATGTTTAATAAAGACACTCAACCAATTGAAGATGCTGAAGTTGAGAAGGTTCAGTTTGATAAAAATGTTAAACGAAAGGGTGACGAAGTTGCTTGGAACGAAAGAATGGGACTTGGCAGCAATGTCAAACTCAAAGAATCATTCATTAGTGGTAGATACACCAATGCTATTGGTGAAAGCCACATTATTGACTTCAAGATGAACGAGGTTAGTGGTGAAATTAATGAAGAAGCAAGTCAATCACTATTCCCACTTAACTTCACCGGACTCGGTAACAAATACGAAAGTAAGACTGTTGATAAGAAAGTTGTTGTTAACGAAGCCGTTGTTGCTGTAATGGAATCACACAAATTCTTCACCAACGGTAAGGATATTTTTGCAATGAAGAATAAGGTTCAGAAACTCAACGAATCAGACGAAAGAAAGATGGAGATGCCTGTTATTAATGAAGAACAAGAAAAAATGATGCACTTACTTGGTTACAAACCAGAAGCCTATGTTTCAACCAAGGGAGTGAAGCAAAACCGTAATTTCTAATGGCTGAAAAGAAGATAACCAAAAGAGAATTTGACGCTGCATATAAGCAATTCCTACCAAATGGTTGGATTAGATTCGCATATAAATATTTTTCGAAGGAAACTGAAAAGAAGGATATGAGTCTCAGGAATCACCTCACATTCTTTTTAATGGGATTGTTTCTTGTCGGATTTTTTGGGACTGCGTTTAAAGCACCCAGACCACTTGTTGCCACGGTGACAATTATTTATTCAATTGTCTTATCGATTCTTGTATTATATCTTCTCAGTGCTGTGCTGCTTAATAATCGCAGACTCAGAAAAGTAATGAAGGTTTTAGGTGTTACAAAAGCTGAATATAATAAACTTGCCAATAAGTATTATCCATAGCAATTATCAGTTATAAAAAAAGGGATGTTAATTAGTTTTAGCATCCCTTTTTTTATGTGCCAGTATTTATGAGAAATGTGTATTATGATGATGTCAAAAAAAGCAGTTACTCAACCCACAGCCCTTAAGGAAATGGCTAAAGAACAAAAGACACTTAAAAAGCTAAATCTTAAAGAAATAATTACGGTTGATTTTCCCAAAGACCAGTATATAAGAGAAGAGCATAAGAAGAATCAAATTGTACTACACCATACCGTAAGTGGACAGGGTGTTAATGGAGACATTGCTTGGTGGAGACAAACTGCCGATAGAGTTGGGACCGCAATTATCGTTGGATGGGACGGTAAAATCTATCAGTGCTTCGGTAGTAAGTATTGGGCATATCATCTGGGTCTGAAGACCAGCAGTAATAAATCACTAAATCAAGGGAGTATCGGCATAGAAATCGATGCGTGGGGTGGACTCGTTCGCACTAACAGACAATGGTATCCGGCAAAATGGGACAAGGAACTTAAGAAAATGGTGGGTAACACTAAAGTTGCACCGATTCAAAACGTTCAGGTATATGAAAATGGTTTTCGTGGTTTCTACGGTTTTGAGAAATATACCGATGCTCAAATCGAAGCAGTAAGACAATTACTCGTGTTCTGGCATGAAAGATATGATATTCCGTTGGATTATCACGAGGATATGTGGCATTATTCCAAAAATGCTATGGCGGGGAAAGATGGTATCTGGTCACATGTTAGCTACAGGAAAGATAAAAGTGATTGTCATCCGCAACCAGAGCTAGTTAAAATGTTAAAATCGTTGAAATAATGCAAAGGTCACAACAATATATTATAGTTAAAGACAGGGTGGAAATCTACAAAGATTTTACCTTGAATCTACTATATTATATTCATGACTATTACCTCGATAGGAAAACCCTGAGTTCAGATGAAGACATTTGGAATCATTACTGTTTTTGTTATAGAAAAGTATGTGATGAATTCAAACAAGAGAATCTGGATTTTACTAAAAATAAGGGAGTTAAAGACTACTTTTTCAAATATTATTACAATGAATTTTATCTTGCAAATGAGGGTCAGGATACTTCATTAAATCATTTCGAAAAGTTTTGGAAACAGATTTTCGAAATTGATAAACAGAAAAATAAAAACATTATAAACGCCCTCATCGATATCTACCACAAATTCGACCAAAGTATTAGCCAAGAGAAAAAAATCTTAGAGATTGTGTAAAAACCCTTGCTTTTACTATTTATAATCAGTATTTTTACAAAAAATTATATTATTTAGAACAAATCAAAATTATGGCAAATTTAAAACTTGACCTCATTAAAGACTTAAATGATGAGAAGTATTACGCAGAAATCGAATTTTTCCGTTTAGCAGCAGAACCAAATATGAATTACAAGGGGAAAATTAAGCAAATGGCTAATAACCTTGAAAAAATTGTGATGGTTAATGCACAGCTTGGACTTGTTGAGCAGTTGCTACCGGAACAACAGGCAGCACCGCAGCAAGCTCCCCCTCCACAAGCAGATGCTCCTGCACCCCCACCAGCAGAACCGAAAGCAAAGGTTCATCAAGGACAGAGTCACGGAGAGGGATAGTAGATGACACTTGTAACTGAAATATATCAGTTTTTATTTATTTCTTCCATCGTTTTTATGTTGTATGTCTTTGGTGACCTCATCATAAAAGCGTATGGAAGATTTAGATTGAAAAATAATACTCGATTTAAATTAACTAATTTCGAAAAAATTGCGCTTTGGTTTTCCATTGCCACCTTTTTCACATATATCTTTTCATGATGAAACAAATCGACCAAGCATTAGCACCAATAAGTGGATACTTAATATCAATTACACGAGACACAGTAAATGGTTGGTATGAACTACAGGTGGGAATCCCCAATAATTGGGTATTCGATGACAA
>Ga0210003_1001702_pt1 | contig 19168 bp, 10 predicted proteins | sample LantaG_FD_182804 | JGI IMG/M metagenome (GOLD analysis project Ga0210003, IMG submission 182804) | Deep subsurface microbial communities from Baltic Sea to uncover new lineages of life (NeLLi) - Landsort_02402 metaG (SPAdes) (version 2) | ecosystem: Environmental > Aquatic > Marine > Oceanic >...
CTCTCCTCCCCCCCCCCTTCCTCCCTCGACCTTTTTCACCTCTGCGCAGGCGCCGCCAGGGCCTTGGAGCTCAGCGGCGGGAGGCTCGGCAGGGCCTGGGCCCTGCTCTCGTGCGTGCTGTCGGCGCAGCGCAGGCCGAGGGCCGCGGCGAGCGCCGCGGCGGAGGGGCTGCGCAGGTGCTGTCGCCGCCCCCCCTCCGCTTCTTCTTCCCCTGCCGCCGCCTCCGCTGCCGCCGCCGCCGCCGCCTCCGCCCCCGCCCCGCTCCCTTCGCCTCCCGCTCCCCCCCCGGTCCGTCCGGGCCCGGCGGCGGCCGCGGAGCTCGCGGGCGACCGCGCCCTGCTGCAGCGCCTCCGCGGGCGCGCCCTGGCCGCCGCCGGGGACGCGGCCGGCGCGCTCGGCGTCCACGCCTCCGCGCTCTCGGCCGCGAGGGGGGAGGCGGCGGCGGCGGCGGCGGCGGGCGCCTCCTCTTCTGCGGCCCCCTCTTCGTCCCTGCCGCCCCTGCGCTGGGGGATGACCGCCGTCGCCGAGGCCTGGGTCGAGCTGTCGCGGGCGTACCTCAGCTGCTACGGAGCCAAGGGCGCGCCGGGCGCGGCCGAGTGCGCGGCCGAGGCGCTGCTGGCCGCCCCGGCCGCCGCGCCGGCGCTCACGGCAGCGGGCGAGGCCGCGGAGGCCGCGGGCGACGCTGAGGTGGCCGCGGCGAGGTACGACGCGGCGCTCGGGGCGTGCCCGTCCTACGCGAGGGCCGCGGCGGCGCTCGGCAGGGTGCTGCTGCGCTCGTGCCCCCCCCCGGGGGCGGGCGGAGGCGAGGCCCGTCGCTCCTCTCCCCGTCGCCGCCACCGCGGGGGCCGCTTCGGGACCCACGCCCGCGCCCTCGCCCGCTCCGCTGTCGAGGACGCGCTGCGCGCCGACCCGGGCCGCGGCGAGGCCTGGCGCGCGCTCGCGGCGCTGGCCGCGGCCGACGGCGACGCCGCGGGGGCCGAGGCCGCGGCGAGGACGGCGGCGGCGCTGGCGCTTTCCGCCCCGGTGATGAGCTTCTCGAGGCTCCCCCCGGCGCTGTGACAAGGAAAGAGAGTGTGTGAGAGAGAGAGAGAGAGAGAGAGAGAGAGAGAGAGAGAAAGAGAGAGAGAGGCGGGAAAGAGAGAGCTGTAACACCAAATGCAAAAGGAAACGCAATGGTGGAGGGAGGGAGAACATCGGATCAGTTTTCCCCTTTTTCTTTACAGTTCTGTCGAGGTTTTTCCCCCTTCTTCACCGCCTCCCTCGGCCCCCTCCTCTCCCTCGGCCGAACCCGCCCCCGCCGCCAGCGGGCCAGCCCCCGCCCTTCCCTCTTCCCCTCCACGCGCCTCCAAAGTATCCTCCCCCGCGGCCGCCACGAGAGGCCCCGGCTCCCCCTCTCTTCTTGAAGGCGTCGGGGTCGTCGTGGGCCCCGTCCTCTGCGAGGGGGGCGGGGGGCTCCTCGCCCGCGCCGCCGCCGCCGTCCTCTTCCGCTGCCGCTTCTGCTGCTGCAGGAGCGGAAGGAGCATCAGCATCAGCATCAACAGCAGCTCCTCCTCCGGAACCGACGAAGACGCCGCGGGCCCTCGCCGCCTCCTGCCACGCGCCCTCGGCCGCAGCCCTCGCGACCCGCGCAAAGTCGACGTGCGCGTAGCGGCCCCAGACGCCGCAGCGGTGCCACTCTATCGCCGGGAAGCACGGGGAGCCCACGCCGTGGAGGATGCGGGCTATGGCCCTGGCGTGGATTGGGGGGGACTGGTGGTGTGGATTTTGTTTTTGTTTTTTTGGTTTCGGAGGAAAAGAAACGAAGGCGTGAGAGGCGGACGGAAAAGGAAGAAAAAGAGGAGAAGAAAGAAATACCAAGAGGAAAAAAAAATCCTCACCCCTCGGGTCCTCGCCTCGCTCAGCAGCCAGCGGACGTCAGCTGCCAGCCCCCTGTCCGCCTCGCTCAGCGGAAGGCCCTCGAGGGGCCTGCAGGGCGGGAGGCACGCGGCGGCGGCCGCGGCGTCAGCGGCAGCAGCGGCAGGAGGCTCCCCGGGAGCGGCGGCGGCAACAGGGGGCGTGTCGCTCTCGAAGTACTCGTCGATGCCCCGCCGCAGCCCCAGCTCGGCCGCCGCGAAGCCGCCTCCTTCGCCGTTCTTCCTCGCGGCGCGGTCCGCGGCCGAAGTCAGCAGTCTGTAGACCGAGTCAAGTCTCGCCGAGGCGGCGGAGACGACCGCGGCGTGCCTCGCCGCGAGCCGCAGCGCGAGGCGCCGCAGCGCGGCTGGCGAGGGGGGCCGGCGGTGGACGCGGAGCGCGACGGCCCTGCCGAAGCCGCCCCCGCCGCCCCTGCTCCCGGTGCTCTCGACCTCCATGCTGATCTCGCCGGTCGCGGCGAGCCTCGAAAGCGCCGCGAGGCACTCCCCCGGCGGCATGCGGGCCAGAGAGGCGAGGGCAGCCGTCGGCACGAGGTGCTCCCCGCTGTTGCTGCTGCCGCTCCCGGTGCCTCCCCTGCTGGGCGCCCTCCTGCCGCACTCGAGGACGGCCGCCACGAGCGGCACCGTCCTGGCCAGGTCCCTGGGGTCGCGGCGGTAGAAGGCGACGCGGACGCGGTCGCCGACGGAGGGGAGGAGCGAGACGAGGGGAGGGGGAGGGGCCGGGCCTTCGCCTCCGCCGCCGCAATCTCCTTCCGCTTCCTCTTCCTCGCCTTCCTCTCGCCGGCCTTCCCCTCCCCCTTCCCCGCCCCCGTCGTCGTCCTCCAGGTAGGCCAGCAGCGTCTCGACGGCCTCGCTGCGAGCGTCGAGCAGGGTGCAGAGGGGCGCCATCTGAAGTATGCGGTAATCGTGTCGCCTCTCGCCCTCGTCTTCCTCTTCTTCTTCGTCGCTGTCGTCGGCCGCCGCTCGCTTCTTGCTCGTCGCCTCTTTTTTCTTCCTTTTCCTGCTCCCTTTCTCGTCGTTGAAGACGGCCTCCAGCAGCCTCGTGACCCTGGCCGGCGTCACGCCGTCGGACTCGGAAAGCGAGCGCAGCCTCCGGAAGTCGGCGTCGTCGACGAAGGCGTGGCAGCGGGCGTCGTCGTCGTCGCCGCATTTGTCGAAGGAGGCCCGAGGGGGAAGGAGCGCGTCCTCGCCGCGCTCGCCGCCGCCGCCGCCCTTCCCTCCTCCGTCTCCGCCCCCTCGGCCTCCGTCTCCGTTGCTTCCGCTTCCCCGCCCCCCGACCCCCGCGTAGCTCGCTCCGCGCCCGGCCCTCCCGGCCTGCTGCACGTACTCCTCCACGCTCCTCGGCAGGGCAGCGTGGATCACGCCGTCGACCCCGGGGACGTCGACCCCCATCCCGAACGCGACCGTTGCGGCGACGACCCTGACCCTGCCCGCGGCGAAGTCGGCGGCGGCCTCGTCACGCGCGCGCGAGTGCAGGCCCGAGTGGTAGGGGGCCGCGGCGATGCCCAGCGCGGTGAGGTGCGAGGCGAGCGAGTCGGCGGAGGCCTGGAAGGGGACGTAGGCGATGACTCGCTTGCAGGCGGCGAGAGGCCCGCCGGCGGAGAGCGCCGCAGCGACGGCGCGGCGCGCCGCGAGGGAGTCGACGCCGCCGACGCTGTTGAAGCGGAACGGGAGGGCAGAAGGATGCTCGCTCCCGTCCTCCGACGTCGCTGCAGCCCTCGAGACGGTCAGGCGGAGGTTGGGCCTCACGCCGGCCTCCCTGATGATCACGCCGCCGCTCCCTCCTTCGTCGTCGTCCCCCTCCGCCGCGCTGCTGCCGTTATTCGTCTTGATCCCGAGCGCCCTTGCCACGGCCGCGGCCGTCGCCCTCGTCGCCGTCGCCGTCAGCGCGAGCACGCACGCGGGCCTGAACGGCGGTTTTGACAGGAGCCTGCCCAGCCTGAAGTAGGCCGGGCGGAAGTTGTGGCCCCACTCATCGACGCAGTGGGCCTCGTCGACGCAGACGAGCGGGAGCGGGGTGTGGCGGGAGGTTCGGGGCCGGCAGAAGCCGCCGGCGTCGTCGGTGTCGCCGCGGCCGTTCCCCCCCTCGCCGCCGCCGCAGAGCCGCCAGAGCGCGGCCCTGAGCGAGGGAGAGCCCAGCCTCTCCGGCGCCACGAACAGCACCCGCAGCCTCCCGTTCCTCAGCGCCGCGAGCGTCGCCACGGCGTCGGCCCGCGACTGCTCCGAGCAGAGCATGCCGCCCGGCAAGTGGGGCGGCAGATGTCTGAGTTGGTCCCTCGCGAGCGCGAGCAGCGGCGTGACGACGACGACGGTTCCCGCGCGGGCAAGCGCCGCCGCCTGGTAGCACAGAGACTTCCCGGCGCCGGTAGGCAGCACCGCGAGGACGTTGCGGCCCGCGAGGACGGCAGAGACGACGTCGGCCTGCCTGCCGCGGAAGCGCTCGTGGCCGAAGGCGGCGCAGACCGCAGCCTCGATGCTATGGGCGGAGGGAGGAGCGAGGGAGACGGCCGGAGCCTCCCCTGCTTCCGCTTCCGCTGCTGCTTCCGCCGCCACCGCCGTCTCTGCCTCTCCTCCTCTCTCCGGCAGCAGCGGCGCCGGGACGGGCGCGAGGCCCAGGCGCGCCGCGGCAGCGTCGGCGGCGGCGCTCTCCCTGGCCAGGAAGGTGTCCTCGTCGAAGAGGAAATCGGGACTGTTGTTCTGAGCAGCGCCGGCGGCAAAGACGCCCGAGGCGACGACGGGGAGCGTCCCGCCGACGCCAAAGGCGACGCCCTCTTCCTCCTCCTCCTTTCCCCCGTCCCTGCCGAACCCCACCTCCTCTCCGGCCGCGACGGCGGCGGCGTGCGCTGCGATCGCGGCGGCAGCGTCCGGCGCCGGGGCCGGCTCGCCGTTGGGGAGCAGCCCGGCACAGGAGCTGGCCCAGTGCCCCTTCCCGCCGCACTTCCAGCACCGGTCGCCGTTGGCTCTTCCCCGCCCGAAGCGGGACCGGCCGCCGGCGCCGGCGTCGGCGTCGGCGCCCCCTTCCAGGAAGTCTGCGCCGTCCCCAGCCTGGGGCCTGGCGCGGCCGCCTCCTCCTCCGAAGCGCCCGCTGCCGCTCGCCGACGACGACGAGGCGCCGCCGCCGCTGCGGGAAGCGGCGAACTTCTTCTTCTTCTTGAAGTCGTGGCGGACGTAGTTGCTCCCGAAGGACAGGAGCGCGGACCCTTTCCCGCGCTGAGTGCGCGGGGGTTTCGAGACGCCGCAGAAGGAGGAGGCCGCTGCGGAGGCGGCGGCGGAGGCCGAGGGCTTGCGCTTGCGGGCGGGAGCGGCGGGAGAAGGAGCATCGCTGTTGTCGTTATTCTCGTACTCCTCGTCTTCTTGCCCCTGCTTCTGCTTCCGGCTCGGGGCCTTCCTCTTGCGCCCTCCGGCGGGAGCAGCAGGAGGAGGCGCAGCTTCTTCAACTGCTGCTGCTGCTGCTGCCAACGGAGACTTACCCTGCGCGCGGAGTAGGGCAGCGGCGCGGACCCCGAGCGGGACGTCGGCCTCGTCGTCGGCGGCAGGAGCTTGAGCTTGAGCGGGAGCGGCGGCGGAGGTCGAAGGAGGGGGAGGAGGAGCAGCGACAGGAGGAGGAGGAGCAGCGACAGGAGGAGGAGGAGCAGCGACAGGAGGAGGCTCATCCGCGGCTCTCTGGAAGGCCCTCTTCTTCTGCTGCTGCTTCGGCGGGCGAGGAGCGGGAGCAGCGGGAACGGGAGAAGCAGCCACAGGAGCGGCCTCGGGCGCCGCCTCCCTCGGCCGCGGCTGCGGAGGAAGCGCCGCGAGGCCGACAAATGACGGCGGCGCCTTCTTCGTGCGGCCGCCGCCGCCGCCGCTGACGGTTGTGCTCGATATTGTCGACGTCGTCGCGGCCTGCCTCGGCGGGATTCCGGCCGAGGCGGCGGGAGCAGCAGCAGCAGCAGCAGCAGAAGGAACCCTAGCTGTCGCGCCAGTGGCCCTTCTTGCCGCCGCCGCCGACGCGCCGCCGGCCCCTCGGAGGAAAGGGTTGCTCTTCGAGCTCGTCCCCTCCTCTGCCTCTCCGCCGCCTGCTCTGTTGGTGGCGTCTCGGAGCGGCGGCGGTGCTTTTTCCTCTTCGGTGCGATTGCATGCTGGAGGAAGAGAAGCAGCAGCGATACAGGCATCATCATCGGCCGATGCTTCCCGGCTCGCGTCGACGACGCCGTTCTCGTTTTCGTTCTCGTTCGGCGACGTCGCCATCGTCGCCGTCGGAGGCGACGCCGGCACGACGGCCACCTCTCTGCTCCCTCCCGTCGACTTCCTGGCCTTGAATTTCACGAGGCCTCGCACTGTTGTGTGGGGTTTGATTGCGGTTTTCGCGAGAGTAACGTGGAGCATTTAGTCAGAATTCGTCCGCCGCTATTTTTCCCCTTTGTCAATCGAAATCGCCAAAAGAGCAGACAGAGTTTTGCCTTCCTCTCTCTCTTCTCTCTGCCTCTCTCTCTCTCGCTCGCTCTCTCCCTCTCTGCTCCTCTCACCGACGTCCTCGGGCATGTCCTCCCTGGTGGGACGCCTCCCGTGCGTCTCCACGAACGCGCGGGACCACGACAGGAGCGTGTCCCTGTCGGCGGCGGCCATCGTGTTTATTTGATTTCTTCGACTCTGCCGACGTTCGCCGAGCGAAGAGTTCTGAGCGAATGTTCACTTCGACTTTTTTCCTCCTTTGCTTTCCTTCCTCTCCCAATCCTGGGCTCATGCGCCCCGCGCCCGCTGCAGCGACGCGCGCCCTGTCCCCGACTCGCTCCTCTCCCTCACGCAGCGCCAGGCCCTCTGCTGCAGAGGTCAGGCCATCCTCCACCATGGCCACCAGCAATGGCGCCACGGGCGGCAGCAACAACCCGCTCTCGACGCCGCCGCCGCCCGTCCGCACGGCGTCGGCGCTGCTCTCGCCCTCTGCGCTCGCCCGCGTGCGGATGGCATCCATCCAGCAGCAGCAGTCGTCGACTCCGCCCTCGGCGACGTTCGCGACGGACGACATCAGGATCACGGCGCCGAACGTGGAGTTTGCTCCCCAGAGCCTGCGCAAGGACTGCGTGCTGTTCTATTACCCGGTGAGGAGACTGAATAGTTGATGCGAGCACTTCGACGGCTGAAACAGACGAAAAAAAACTCGACCTGGACCTCGACCTTTCCTCTGACTGACCGCCCCTTTTTCTCTCTCCCTCGCCCCTCTTTTACCCTCTCCCCACCCACAGGACACCGAGGAGCTCGCGCACAAGATCGTGCAGGCCTCGGGCAACGGCGTCGAGCTCGGAGAGATTAACTGGGCGTGAGTTTCTGTTGAGTCCGCTCCCTTTCATTTTTTCTCTTCGTCCTCTCGACCCCACGGCACGCCCTCTCATCCCCTCTCTCTCTCTCTCTTCCCTCCCAACCAACCCATTCTCCTCGCAGAAAATTCAACGACGGCTTCCCCAACCTCTTCGTTCGCGACGCCACCCGCATCCGCAACCGCCACGTCGCCTTCCTCGCCTCCTTTCAGAGTCCGGCCTCGATCTTCGAGCAGCTCTCGATCATCTATCAGCTCCCGCGCATGTTCGTGGGCTCCTTCACGCTCGTGCTGCCCTACTTCCCAACGGGCACGGCCGAGCGCGTCGAGGCCGAGGGGGACGTGGCAACGGCGGTGACGCTGGCACGCATCCTCAGCAACATCCCCCTCTCGAGGGGCGGGCCGACCTCGGTCGTCATCTTCGACATCCACGCGCTCCAGGAGCGCTTCTACTTCGGGGACACCGTACTCCCGCTGTTCGAGTCCGGCATCCCGCTGCTGCGGGCGCGTCTGGCTGCCTTGCCGGACAGGGATCAGGTGACCATCGCGTACCCCGACGAGGGGGCGTGGAAGCGCTTCCACTACCAGTTCGGCGACTACCCCGAGATCATCTGCACCAAGGTCCGCGACGGCGCCAAGCGGATCGTGCGGCTCAAGGAGGGGGCGCCCAGGGGGCGACACGTCGTCATCGTCGACGACCTGGTGCAGTCGGGGGGCACCCTGCTCGAGTGCGGCAAGCTGCTGGCGCTGACGGGCGCTTCGGCGGTCTCTGCGTACGCGACGCACGGGGTGTTCCCGCAGCGGTCGTTCGAGAAGTTCACGGCGCCGTCGTCGTCGGGCCGCGTGGGATCTGCGGGGAGCGCCTCGGCGGGCGCCACGGGGGGACCGGGGGAGCCTTCTCCCTCCGGCGCGTCCGACGCCGCCTCCACGGCCGCGGCCCTCGCGGCCGCGGCGGCCCCCTTCTTCAAGTACTTCTGGATCAGCGACTCGTGCCCGGAGACGGCCGCGGCGGTCAGGGGCGTGAAGCCGTTCGAGGTGCTGTCGCTTGCCGACGCGATCGCCGCGACGCTGAGAATCTGAAAAAAAAAAGTCTTTTTTCTTTCTCTCTTTCAGCCCCCCACTGCGTTTTTCTTTCTCTTCGTTGTTTTTTTGGTTCCCTCTGTGCAAGACATCATTTAAAAACGGAAAAAGAGCGTTCGCGACGAAAAGTCGTTTTTATACGAAAGGGAAGTTTTAAAAATTCATTACAGGTATTTTTTTTTGAGTTTTTCAGTTTTTTTAATTTTTCATTCGTTTCTCGAGAGCAAGTCGTGTGTAAAAGGGAAGAAGCAAAAACAAATTAGTCCTCCAGGCACGCCGCGAGCAGCCGCGTCCCGGCCAGCGCCCCGCGGACTGCGTCCAGGCCCACCCTCGGCGCGACGCACCTCGAGGCCCCCCCCACGCCGCCGCCCTTCCCCGCGGAGGCGCCGGGCCTCGCGCCGCCGCCGCCAAAGCCGCCGCCGGGCCGGCCCCTTAGGCCGCCGGGGAGGGAGCTCGCCTCAACGAGCCCCGCGCCCTCGAGCGCGGCCACCGCGGCCGTGACCTCCACAGCGGGCGGCGGGCGCACTCCCAGGCGCTCGCAGAGGGCCGAGTTGGCCGCGATCACCGCCTCGAGCGGCGCGCCGGCGCGGGCCGCGGCCCTGGAGGCGGCGAGCGCCGAGGCCGAGACGAGCGGCGTCGCCGCGATCGTCGTCGTCGCTCCGCCGCGGTTCAGCGGCCCGCCGATGCCGCCGATGGCCGCGAGCGAGTGCGCGCGCAGCAGCGAGGCCCCGCCGAAGGGGAGGCGCGGCGGGGGAGTGGGAGCGGCGGGCTGCTGGTTTTGGGCCTGGTTCTGGTTCTGGAGGAGGCCGGAGGAGGCGAACAGCGGCCGCCTCGCAGCCGAGTTGAGGAGCGCCGCGCTCGCGCCTCCTCCCCTTCCTCCTCCCCCCCCGAGGAACAGCATCCCCGCGGAAGACGACGGCGAGGGGGAGGGCCCCCTTCCGCCCCCTCCTCTCTGGAGGAGGAGGTTCCCGAATCCCCCCGCCGAGGCCGAGGAGGCCGGGGTCGCCCTCCCGCTCCCGCCGCCGCCGGAGAAGAAGAGCCCCGAGGCCGCCGCCGGCGAGGGCGCCGCCCCCGGGGTCCTCGCGGCGGCGGCGGCAGCCCTGCTCGCCTTCAGCACGGCGACCAGGGCGAACTGCCACGCCGGGGGCAGCTCCCGCACCGCGCGCTCTCCCCACGCGTCCGAGGAGGCGGCCAGGGCCGCGTCGACGAACTGGAGGCCGACGAGCGTCGGGGCAGCGGCGTGCGACGCCGCCGCCCCCGCCCCCGCCCCCGCCCCTGCCGCTGCTCCTCCTCCTCCGGCTCCTCCCCCCGCTGCGGCCGCGGCCGACGCGGCCTTGCGCGGGGAGGTGCGCGTCGCCGCCGCCGTCGCGGTGACGGCGGCGTTGGCCGCCTCGGTCGAGGGGGAGAGCGGGGAGGCCCCCTCCCGGGACGCCGCCGCCGGGCCGAGGGGCCGAGCGCGGGGGGGGGAGGACGAGGACGGGCCGGCGGCGGCCGCCGCCTCGCGCCGCCCCCTCCTCCGCGCCGCGTCCTCCGCGGCCAGCTCCAGCGCGCGCACCGCGGCCTTCACCGCGGCCCGCATGTCCCCGTTCCTCGCCGCCACCTTCAGGCCGATGAGCCGCAGCGCGCGAGGCGCGAAGGCGGGGCCAGGCAGCGGCCGCAGCCTCGCGGCGAGGAGGTCGGCGAGCGCGGTGGGGCCATACGGTTCGAACGCGACCTCTGTGGCCGCCTGCGGGGCCGCGGCAGCGGCGGAAGCGGCACGAGCGAGCACAGCAGCGGAAGAAGACCCGGGAGCCTTCGTTGGAGCCTCTGTAGCAGAGGGCGCGACGTTTTCCTTCCCCCTCGCCGCCGCCGCCGCCACGGTGGCGGCCTTGCCCGCGGCGGCGACGCTCGCGACGGCCCTGGCGCCCCCCAGCCGCAGCGCGACGTCGGCGGCGTTGGCGACGCCGACGAGGACGACGCGCACGCCCGCGGAGCGCGTCAGGGCCAGCACGCGGCGCAGGGCGTCCCTGGCCGAGGCCGAGGCCCCCCTGCTCCCCCCGGCGTCGCCGCCGCCCTTCCCGCCGGCGCCGCCGGTGGCGGTGGCCTTCTTCGCCTTGTTGTCCTTGGAGGCCTCCGCCGCCGCCGCGCCCTCGCCGCCGGCCTCGAGCGAGTCTATCTCGTCCAGGACGACGACCACCCCGCCGCGGCCTCCGCGGCCGCTGCCCAGCGGAGCGGAGAGCACGGCGGCGGCCGCGCGGGCGCGCTCGAAGGCCTTGTCCGCCGCCGAAGAGAGCCCGGCGAGGCCGCCGCGCTCGTCTCTGTCCAGGGGCGGCAGCAGCGTCGTCGCCGTCTTCCCTGGGGGGAGCGCGTCGGCGCGGACGACTCCCCCGGGCATCGTGTAGCTCTCGCAAGACTTGGGAGGGTCCCTTCGAGAGGCGCTCGAGCCCGGGCTGATGGAGTCGGCGAGCCCGCAGAGGCGCGCGGCCTCCTCGAGCCCGTCGGCCAGACGCGAGATCGCCTCGCCGGGCGAGCGCAGCGCCATGCAGTTGAGCCACACCGCCGCCGGCGAGGGGGGGAAGCAGGAGGAGGAAGAAGAGGCGTCCATCCACTCTGGGACAGGGGCCTCGAAGGCCGCGAGGGCCGCGGCGAGGGAGGCCGCGGACTGGGCGGGGGCGGGCGCGGGAGCTACCTGTGCCTCCGCCGCCCCTCCTGCCGCTGCTGCCGGGGCTCGCTTCCTCTTCGGCGCGCCGGCGGCGCCGGCGGCGATGGCGCCTGCCTTGAGAGTCGAGGCGCGCCTCCTGGGCGCGGCCTTCTTCGGGAAAGCAGCCTCCTTCGCAGCAGCAGAAGAAGAAACAGCAGCGGCAGGAGCGGAAGCAGCAGCAGCGGCAGCGGCCCCGCCTTTCCCCCTCCTCGCCGCCGCCGTCTTCTTCCCCCTCTTCCCCTTCTCCGCCGCCGCCGCCGCCTCCTCAGCTGCCTCCTCCTCCTCCTCCTCATCCCGCCCGCCCATCGCGGCAGCCTCCTCTGCAGCGGCCCTGGCCTTGACGATCTTCGCGGCCAGCGCGCCCTCGAACCCGGGCGCCGCCGTTCTCCACCTCGCCCTCTGCGCCGCGAGCACGGCCGCGACCGTCAGCGACTTGCCCGTGCCGCTCCTCCCCGTCACCCAGACGAGCCCGCCCCTGCCCGCGGCAAGCCTCTGCGCCAGGGCAGCGTCGAGCGCCCTGGCCTCGACGGCGCGGGCCAGCGGGGCGCACCCCGGCGGGGGCGGCGGGGGGGCCCCCTGCAGGGCGCGGCGGGCGAGCGCGACCTTGGCCGCGTCGGCGGGGTCAAACCACGAGAGGTGGTCCCTCTCCGCCTCCCCTCCTCCGCCCGCCGTCGCTCCTCTTCCTCCGAGTCCGGGTCCGGTCGACGCGCTCGGGAGCGGAGGGGGCTGCAGCGGGGAGAGGGGCGGCGGCGGCGGCGGCGGGGCCGCGGCCGGGCTCGGGGCGTCGTCGCTGGCGCGGGCGGAAGCCCCCTCAGGAGGGGCAGCGGCAGGAGGGGAGGCCGAGGCTTCGGTCGCCGCCGCTCTCGGAGGAGGAGCCCCGTGCGGCTTCTTGGACGCCACGGGATCGTAGTTTATGCTGCGCCTCTTGGGATGCGGCGTCGAGGGAGGGGCGCGCCTGGCCGTGGGGACCTTGGGCGTGACGAGGGCGGCAGAAGGCAGAAGAGCCGCTTTCCTCCCCCACGGCGTCGGGGGGTTCGCCGCCGTTTTCGTTTTCTTCGGCGATGGCGCCTGTGCCTCTCTGATGCGGCGCGACAACGATGGAATCGATACGATCCCACCGCTTCTCGGGCGCGCTCTGCCCCCCGCGGGCTTCTTAAATTCCGATCTCAGCGGCGCCGCTGACCTAGCTCGTGCCGACACGGGGCGCGAGGGTGCTGTTGGGTTTTTTGTTTGGGAGGGAGAGAGAGAGAAGGGCGTGAGAAGACCGAAGAGAAAGCGGGCATTGGATTTGTTTTTCGATTCGACCGACGTCGACCCCGGGGCGGGCACTTGGAATGGGCGAGACTCGTTCGACAACTCCCTTTCCAATCGACGCATTGTCCCGCTGCCAATCTCAATCTCGCTAACCTTTCGCGACCTTGCCATCAGGGAAAATTGGAGCCGGGATGGGACCCCGCTTGGTGCCCCTGCGGGCGACGGCTTTCGTCGTCGTCGTCGTCGTCGTCAACGTCGTCGTCGCGATTGCCTCGGCAGCGGCGACGGCGGCGCTTCGCCTCGTCGTCGCTTGCTTCTTCATGACTCTTGCTGCTCTGAATGAGATCACAACGCCACCTCGGGGAGGCGAGCGGCGACTCTGAGAAGAGGCCGAGCCCATCGTCCGCGCCATCTTTTCTGTCTTGCTTTTTGTTTTCTTCGTCTCTTTCGACGTTCGAAAGAAGACAAGAGTGAACGAAATTCAAAAAAAAGGGGCGAGAGAAGAGCCAGAGTAAAAGATCGTTTCGACTAACGTTCAAGCTCTTTCTCTTTTTCTCCCATCGCGCTTCCTCATTCTCACGCCATGAGCTCTTCGGCGTCTTCTGCCGTGCGCAAGCAACTCCTGCGAGCTCTGAGCCTGTTGACAGCGGACGCCAAGGCCGCGAAAGTGCCCCTTCCGGTCCCCTTTCTGAGCTACCACTCTTTCGGCGGAGGAGATCGATCGTCGTCGTGGAGACTGGCCGACGACGACAACTCCTTTTTCTCGACCTCGACTCTTTTTTCCCCGTCTTCTCCCTCCAATCGGCTCCTCCGCGCGGCCCTCGGCGACGACCTTGACGGTGAGAGAATGTGCCCTGTTTTGATCCGCGCGCGCGCGAGAGAGAGAGGAAACTTTCGAAGAGGATCCGTCGACGAGCAAGCTCTTCTTTTTCTCATCTTTGAGAATCATGAGAGAAAAATCAACAAACTCTTCAGCTTCCTTTGCCCGCCTTCGGCGCCTCCGCGAGCAGGTCGAGTTCCTCGCCTCCTCCCCGCCCGACGTCCGCCACAGCCTCTCCCTCTGGCATGACCTCCACGAAGGAGAGCGAGAGCGCGGCGGCGGCGAGGATGGCGAAGGACCCCCGACCGCGGGAGGAAGCGTTCTGCTCTCGTCCGAGGCGCTCGCCTTTGAGCGCGGCGCGCTGCTGCTGCCCTCCGCCGCCCGCCCACCCGAGGGGCTCGAGCTCGGGGGGATTTCGTCCTCTTCTTTTTCTTCCGATGGCGACGACGACGAAGACGGCGGCGACGACGATGGAGACGAAGAGGAGACAATCAGCGCGGAGCGGGTCTCTGCAGCGCTCGACGACGCTGCGCTCGCCGCCAGCGACGCCCTCTCGGCAACCGGCGCCGCGACCCTCGGCTCCTCCTCCGCCGCCGCCGTCCGCGGCCTCGCCCGCCTCCTCTTTGACGGCGACGCCTCCTCCTTCTCCTCCCGCCGCCGCCAGGTCGACGAAGACGGCGGTAGCAGCGGCAGCAGGCTCTTCGTGGTCCCGAGGCTGCGGCCCGCCGCCGTCGAGTGGCTCTACGACGGGCTCGGCCCGCTGTTCCCCGGCGCAGTGCTCCGCCGCGGGCAGAAGCTGGTCCTTCAGAGCAGCAGCAGCAGCAGCAGCAGCAGCAGCAGCAGCAGCAGCAGCAGCAGCAGCAGCAGCGGAAGCCAACGCGTCAGCGTTGGCGTCGGGGCCGGGGCCCCGATAGCGCTCGCCGCCGTCGCCTCGGCGCTCGCCCGCAGGCTCGGCGTGTGGAACGTTCCCGTCCCGGCGGAGGGCGCGGAGCCGAAGGGGAGAGGAGAAGGAAGCGCAGACGGTGTCTCCGCTCTCTCTCTGTCTCCTCTCTCGCAGCACCTCTCTCCTTCCGTCGCGGCGAGGATGGCGGCGCGGACTCCCGCTGCGGCCCCGGAGACCGGGAGCTGGCTCCTCGCGTGCCCGCTGGGACAGTGGGTCTGGGACCCCTCGACGGGAGAGGTGGTCTCAGGCGAGGAGCGCGGCGAGGAGGTCGAGCGGCGGTGGCCCTCGGCGGGCTTCCGCAGGCGCGCCGGCGGCGGCGGCGGCCGGGTCCCCCTCCTCCTCCTCCCGGAGACGAGCGGCGACCCGCGCGTTGGGTGGTCGGCGATGCTCCGGGCCTGCGTGGTGGCGCACACCCGCCGCGGAGACTCGGACGCCGTGGCCGCCGTGCTGCCGCAGCTGCTCGCGCTCGACGGGGACGCGCCGGAGTGGGCGCAGGTGCTGAGGCCGTCGGAGGTGGTCGCGAGGAGATGATGCTTTTTTTCCCCCTTTCTTCTCTCCTGACCTCGTCCACTATCTCGATCTTGTAGCACTGCTCTTTGTATATCTCTTTCTCTCTCTCTTCCTTTCGTTCCGCTCCAGCGCATGGCTTATCGCCGCGCGCTGGCTCGCCTGTTGATCGACGCAGCCATTGAGCTTTCGAAGCAGCAGGAAACACGGAGAACGATGATGGGAAGCTCGAGGTGCTGCGGAGCATTGTCGTCGCTGTCGTCGTCGTCTTCGATCTCAGCTTTGATGGCGCCGACAACGCTCGCGCCTTCGCGACATCTCTCGGTGCTTCCTGCCCCGCGTATGCCCGTAGCTTCTCGCCTGGTGTCGCAGAGAAGGCAATTTCACCGATCGGGGCCGTGTGCCGCAGGTGGTAAGTGGTCTGCGAGAGAGGATTCGAAGCTTTTCTTCCCTTTGCCGCCGAAACAAATTCGATGGGCGAACTCAACCGAAAAAAAAAACCTCGTCCAAAAACAAAAATCCCAGTCAAGTCCAAGATGCTCTACCAGTGCTCCTCGTGCGAGGCCACGGCCCCTCAGAAAAAGGGAAAGTGCCCCGAATGCGGCGAATGGGGAACGTTGGAAGCTGTGATGGTGAGGAGCGAATCCAGCTCAGGGCTCGGAGGAGGCAGCAGCAGCGGAGGAGGAGGAGGTGGCGGCGCCGGAGCCGCGGCCGCAGCCGCCGCCGTCTCGTCTCCCTCGCCCTACTCGTCGTCGCAGCCCGGCTCCTCCCCGGTCCCCGCGGCAGCTCGCTCCCTTCGCTCTGCCTGGGTCTCTCCGACCTCCGCCTCGCCTCGCTCGCTCGCGGACCTGAGCCGCGAGAGGGAGGCCGGCGGAGGCGCCGCGGGGAACTACTGGAGGCTGCGCCTCCCCGGCCCCGACGGGGCAGAGGTCGGCCGCGTGCTCGGCGGCGGCGGGGCCGTCCCCGGGTCGCTGACGCTGGTCGGAGGGGACCCGGGCGTGGGGAAATCGACGCTGCTGCTGCAGGTCGCCGCGATGCTGAGCGGGGACACCGGCGGCGACAGCGGCGGAGGGGGCACAGATGGGGGCGGAGAGGGAGGAGGAGACCGGGAACAACACCAGGCTCCCGGGTCGCCTCCTCCCTCCGCTCCCTCGGACTCAAGCCGCGGCCCTTCGCACGCCCGCCCCGTACTCTACGTCTCCGCCGAGGAGTCCGTCGACCAAGTCGCCAACCGCGCCGCGCGCCTCGGCCTCGGCGCGGCGCCCAACGTGCTGCTGCTAGCGGCGACGAGGGTCGAGGAGATCCTCCAGCACATCGTCGCGCTCGACCCCGTCGCCGTCGTCGTCGACTCGATCCAGACCGTGTACCTGGACGGCGCGCCGGGCTCGGCCGGGTCGGTCACGCAGGTGCGGGAGTGCGCCGCGGCGCTGCTGCGCGTCGCCAAGGACGTCGGCGGGGGGACCAGGAGGAGGCGGAGGAAAGCGACCGAGAGGCCGAAGAGGAGCAGGAACAGACCCGAAGAGAGCAACGAGAGCGAGTTCGACTTCGACGACGACTACGACGACGGCAGCGGCGGCGGCGACGACGGTGGGGAAGACGTCGTGACGGCCTCCTCCACCTCGGGCCCCGCGATCTTCCTCGTGGGACACGTCACCAAATCGGGAGACGTCGCCGGCCCCCGCGTCCTCGAGCACATCGTCGACGCCGTGCTCTACCTGGAGGGCGAGCGCGGCGGCGAGCTGCGGCTGCTGCGCGCCGTGAAGAACAGGTTCGGCCCGGCCGACGAGGTCGGCGTCTTCCGCATGGGCGAGCTGGGCCTCTCGGCGCTGCCAGACCCCTCGGCGGCGCTGGCGGCGGAGCGCGCGGCGGCCCCCTCGGTGGCCTCCGTGGCCACCGTTGCGGTCGAGGGCACGCGGCCGATGCTGCTCGAGGTCCAGGCCCTGGTCTCGCCCTCGGCGGCCGCGGCCGCGGGCCCCGGCGGCGCGCCGCCCGTGCGCGCGCCCGGCGGCGTCCGCCGCGACCGGCTGGCGCTCATCCTGGCGGTCCTCTCGAAGCACGCCGGCCTGCGGCTGGGCCGCTCCGACGTGCACGCCAACGTCGTCGGGGGCCTGGAGCTGCGCGAGCCCGCGGCGGACGTGGCCGTGGCCGCGGCGCTGGCGGCGTCCGCGGCCGACGCCGGCGGGGGCTCCGGGGCCGGGCCGAGGACGCGGCGCGACGTCGTCGCGTTTGGCGAGGTCGGCCTCGGCGGCGAGCTGCGGCGCGTGCCGCACATAGGGCAGCGGCTGGCCGAGGCCGCCAAGCTGGGTTTCAGGGCCGCGGTGATCCCTGCGAGCCAGGAGGTGCCGCCGAGGGCGCTGCAGGCGCTGCGGGACATCGCGAAAGCCGGGAAGAAGAGGACGGCAAAGGGCGAAGAAGAGGAGGACGGGGGAGGAAAGGCCAAAGCTGCCGCTGCCGGCGCTCCGATGGAGATCATTCGATGCAAGACGGTTGTCGAGGCCCTGGGGGTCCTCATCGAGTGGCCCGGAGGCGAGGGAGGGGCTGCTGTCATCAAGGGAGGAGGGGGATGGAGGCGCGGGGTGGCGTCGGCGAGGAAGGCGAGGAAGACGAGGGTCGAGGAGGGAGAAGGAGACGAGATAGAGAGCGACGAAGCTTTCTTTGCATGAAACGCAAGAAAAAAAACGAAGAAAAAAAAACACTTGCATTCGCGATCAATCGACTTTTATGTACATGTCTCCCTCGTCGGAGGACGACGAGGCGCGCCGCCTCGCCCTGGCTGCGCTCTCCGTGGGAGACGCTGCAGAGGCCCTGCGCCTCTCTCGCTATCCCACCTCTGGGAGCGGGAGAGCGAAGCCCTGGGTGAGTGGCTGTTGTCGGTTTCAATTGCTTTTTCGATCTCTCCCTCTGTGCGACCAACCTCCTGGTCACCTCACAGTCTCTCTCTGCCCCCACCCCCCCACGCCCTCTCTCTCCCTCTCTATCGACGCCTCCGCCGCTCACTCAAACACTCAAAAATTGAAACCCCCGACCGACCAACAGCACTGGCTCGTCGCCGCGAGGGCGCACTACGCTCTGGGAGACCTCCGCGCGAGCTCGCAGGCCCTCGCCGAGGCGGCCCTCTCGGAGGAGGCATGGTGCAGTGGAGGCGGAGGCAGAGGAGCGGCCGGGACCACTCCCCTCCCCTCCTCCTCTCCCAGAGCCTCGATATCGACGGCGCTCATCCGGAACAACGTCGCCGCGGTGAGTCTCCGGGAGGGCAAGCCGCGCTGCGCCCTGCTTTGCTGCTCCTTGGCGCTGTCGCCGTCGTCGCAGGAGCAGCACGAGCATGAGAATGAGCAGCAGCAGCAGCAGCAGGAGCCTTCCTCTTCCTCCTCTTCTTCTCTCTCTCCTTCCTTCTCTGTTCTCCCCGCCGCGATCCGAGCCGCTGCCACCTACAACGCGGCGCTGGCCTCCTTGGACACGGGGGAAGACGGAGAGGGGGGGCGGGAGAGGACGGAGCGGGCCGCGGAGGAGCTCGAGGCGCTCGCGCGGTCCCTCGACGACTCCGGAGAAGGGAAGGAGAAGGAACGCCCCCTGGTCCTCGGCAGGCGCGCGCGCGCTCGGGTGTGGCTGCGGGCCGCGGAGACCCTGGCGCGGGTAGCAGCAGCCGTTGAAGAAAAAGAAGGGGGAGATGCAGAGGGAGGGAGACTTTGGGGCCGCGTCTCTGCCGACGCGAGCAGGGCCGCCGCCCTCTCTCTTCCTTCTGCTTCTCCTTCTTCTTCTTCCGCCACCGCTGCTGCTTCCTACGGATTATCGGGCGACCCGCGGTGCCGCGCAGCCGCCCTGGCGCTCGTTGCGGCCTCGGAGACGCGCCTCGGGAGGGTCCCGGAAGCACGAGAGGCGATTCTGCAAGCCCTCGACCTCGATCACGGAGGAGCCGTCGAAGAGGGCGGAAGCAGCAGAAAGGGCGACCCTGTTCTGCTGCCCGGCGCGCGCGCCGCCCTCGAGTCTTACCTGCGAGCGATGGGCTCGTGATGTATTTTTACGTTGTCTCTCCGCTCTCATTGTGCTTGTAAAAAGAAGCGTCGACAAAAAAAAACAGTATGTTGAGACAAAATGTTAATCGTTCGGAATTGAAAAAAGAAAAATCGTTTTTTTTTCAATTCCGAACGGCCTCCAACCTCGCCTTCAAGTCCTCCATCCCCTCTTCTTCTTCCGCAGTAGGAGCAGCAGCTTCCTGCGCCGCAATCCTCTGCTTCGTCCGCGGAGCCGCCGCGGCAGCAAGAGACTCCATGTCAGCCCCGGCGATCTCCATCAGCACTTTGTCCACCTCGGCCTCGGCCGCCTCGTCCTCGCCTTCCTCCGCAACCGCGCCGTCGATCGCGTCCCCGACCATCTCGTCGATCATGCCGGCCCGCGCCATCTCCCGAGACATCGCCCGCATCGTGCCCATCAGCTGCGGCACTTTGACGAGTCCATTCACAAGGGCCATCACTTCGGCGGATTTCTGCAGAGAGCCGGCCACGCGGGCGGTGCCGAGCTGCTCGGCCAGGCGCGAGTTCATGTCGACGAGCCTCGCCTTGTGCACGTAGAGCCTCGAGGTCGCGGCGCGGCAGCGAACGATCTCGCGGGCGAGGGTCTTGGCGCCGGCGGCGTCGCCGCGCTTGGCGGCGTCGCGGACCTGTTTTTTTTTGAGTGGGGGGGG